>Ga0136639_10000059_pt1 | contig 31432 bp, 28 predicted proteins | sample AntDrymUQ8592106_2_FD_113739 | JGI IMG/M metagenome (GOLD analysis project Ga0136639, IMG submission 113739) | Polar desert sand microbial communities from Dry Valleys, Antarctica - metaG UQ859 (21.06) | ecosystem: Environmental > Terrestrial > Soil > Desert | place: Antarctica: Dry Valley...
GGCTTCAAGCTCGGCACCGTCGGACGCTCCACCCCCGGCATGGAGATCCGGCTCGCCGAGGACGGCGAGGTGCTGGTGCGCGGACCCGTCATCACCCCGGGCTACTACCGCCAGGAGGACGCCACCCGCGCGCTCATCGACGCGGACGGCTGGGTGCAGACCGGTGACATCGGCACCCTCGACGACGACGGCTTCTTCGCGATCATCGACCGCAAGAAAGAGCTGATCATCACCTCCGCGGGAAAGAACATCGCGCCGTCCAACATCGAGAACTACCTCAAGGAGTCGCCGATCATCGGCCATGCGATGGCGGTCGGAGACAACCGTCCGTACGTCGTCGCGATCCTCACGCTCGACGCCGAGGTCGCACCCGTCCTCGCCGAGAGGATGGGCCTGACCTACTCCGACCTGGCCGAGCTGGCCCAGAAGCCCGAGATCCAGGCCATGGCCCAGGCCGCGGTCGACGCCGCCAACGAGCGGCTCTCCCGGCCCGAGCAGGTCAAGGCCTTCGAGCTGCTGCCGGTCGAGTGGACCGCGGAGTCCGAGGAGCTCACGCCGACCCTGAAGCTCAAGCGCCGGGTGGTCAACCAGAAGTACTCCGACGTGCTGGACCGTCTCTACAGCTGACCCTCGCTGGCCGGGTCGGCGCCATGTGACATCTCCGGGATGTCACATGGCGCCGACTCGGCATGCGGTCTGGACCAGCGGGCGTCGTTCGACGTGCCCCGCACGCCTGGTTCGATGACTTCTCGGCGGGATCGGAGTCTGATCAGGGAAATCCCTGATGCGGACTGTCCACGCCCCCTGAGAGGCTCCCGCCATGCATCGACAGGTCGCCGGCAAGCTCACCGGCAAGATCACCAAGTGGTTCGTGCTCCTCGGAGCGATCGTGGTCGTGGGCCTGATGGCCCCCCTCAACGCCCAGCTCATCGACGTCCAGAACAACGAAGCCTCCTCCTGGCTGCCAGAGTCGGCCGAGTCGACGAAGGTGCTGGAGGAGCTCACCGGGACGATCGACCCCAACGACATCGACACCCTGGTCGTCTACTACCGCGAGGGCGGCCTCACGCCCGACGACCTGGCGGCCATGGACGCGCAGGCGGCCGAGATCGCGCAGATCGACGGCGTGACCGCCGAGGGCGTGCTGTCACCCAACACCGCCCAGCAGGCCGGCATCCCGGTCCCGCTGGTCTCCGAGGACGGCGAGGTCGCCAACCTGGCCTTCACGTTCAACTTCGGGGCCGACGGCTGGCTCAGCATCCCGGACGCGGCCGAGGAGGTGCGCGACATCTCCCGGATCGACGGGGTGACTGTTCACCTCGCCGGCTACGGCGGCCAGGCAGCCGACGCCTCGGCGGCCTTCGAGGGCATCGACACCAACCTGATCTTGGCCACGCTGCTGGTGGTGATCCTTATCCTGCTGTTCACCTACCGCAGCCCGATCCTGTGGCTGCTGCCGATCATCTCGGCGGTCTTCGCCTACATGATCTCCGGCGGGGTGGTCTACCTGCTGGCGAAGTACGCCGACCTCACGGTCAACGGGCAGAGCCAGTCCATCCTCGGCATCCTGGTGATCGGTGCCGGCACCGACTACGCCCTGCTCCTGGTCGCGCGCTACCGCGAGGAGCTGCGCCGCCACGAGGACCGCCACGAGGCCATGGCGTTCGCACTGCACCGGGCCACGCCCGCGATCCTCGCCAGCGCCGCGACCGTCGTGATCGGCCTGCTCTGCCTGGTGTTCTCCGACCTCAACTCGACCGCGGGATTGGGCCCCGTGCTGGCCGTTGGAGTCGCGGTCACGTTCCTGGTCATGGTGACGCTCCTCCCGGCGCTGCTGGTCATCTGCGGCCGCTGGATCTTCTGGCCCCAGCGTCCGGCGTTCGGCTCGGAGGAGCCCACCGGCAGGGGCATGTGGGCCAAGGTCGGCTCCGCCATAGCCCCTCGCCCGCGCCGCGTCTGGGTCGTGACGACCGGGCTCCTGCTCCTCGCGTGCCTCGGCCTCTTCAAGCTCGACCCGTCGGGCCTGGCGCAGGACGAGCAGTACACGAAGGAGTTCGACTCCATCAAGGGCCAGAGCCTGCTGGCCGACCACGGCCTCGCCGACACGTCCAACACCGTCCAGGTGGTGACCGACACCGACCAGGCGCCGGCTGTGATGGACGCGCTGGCCGGCGTGTCCGGGCTGGGGCAGCCGAGCGAGCCGGTCGAGATCGGCGACGGCCGGAGCTTCCTTACCGCGACCCTGGGCAGCGACATGTCCTCCACCGCGTCCTTCGACGCTGTGGAGGGTGCCCGCGACGCGGTGCACGACCTCGACGGGGCCGATGCGCTCGTCGGGGGCGCGTCGGCGTTCTACCTCGACACGAAGATCGCCTCCGAGCGGGACAACAGGGTGATCATCCCGATCGTCCTGGTCGTGGTCCTGCTGATCCTGATGATCCTGCTGCAGGCCCTCGTCGCGCCGCTGATCCTGATCGGCACGGTGATCTTGTCCTTCGGCGCGGCGCTGGGCATCTCGGCCGTGCTGTTCACCGAGGTGTTCACCAGGATCGGGCTCTTCGAGGTCAACGACGGTTTCGCCCACGCTGATCCGGGGTTCCCCCTGTTCGCATTCGTCTTCCTCGTGGCGCTCGGGATCGACTACAACATCTTCCTGATGACGCGCGTGCGCGAAGAGACGGCACAGCACGGCACCCGCAAGGGCTCGCTGATCGCGCTGTCGTCCACGGGAGGGGTGATCACCTCCGCCGGCCTGGTGCTGGCGGCGACCTTCCTCGTCCTCGGCTCGCTGCCGCTGGTCTTCTTGGCACAGCTGGGGGTCGCGGTCGCCCTCGGCGTGCTGCTGGACACGATGATCGTGCGCTCCGTGCTGGTCACGGCCATCAACCTTGACCTCGGCGGCCGCATCTGGTGGCCGAGCACCCTGGACCGGGCCGGGCACGAGGTCACACCCCCCGAGACCTACGCCGAGCCCCTCACCGACCCCACCGGCGAGCCCGGCAGCGAGCCCGAACGGGTGAGCGTGTGAGAGTGCACTTCTAGAACACGTTCCACTGGGTGGGCCGGGGGAATGACCCCGGCCACCGCTGGTTAACCTGAGGGAAGTGACCGACCAGCCCACACCCCAGCAGATCCGCCGCGCGCTCGCGCGAGCGGAGCGGGGCGCTGCGCTCGACGTGAGCGAGGCAGTGGCACTCCTGGCCGCCACGGGAGCCGACCTCGAGCGGCTGGCCAGCGCCGCGGCGCGCGTGCGCGACGCCGGCCTGGTGGCCGCTGGTCGCCCGCGTGTCGTGACCTACTCGCCCAAGGTGTTCATCCCCGTCACCAAGCTGTGCCGCGACCGGTGCCACTACTGCACGTTCGTCGAGTCGCCGGGCCAGCTCGAGCGCGCCGGTCACGCGATGTTCCTCTCCCCCGACGAGATCCTCGAGATCGCCCGCCAGGGCGCCGAGCTCGGCTGCCTGGAGGCGCTCTTCACCCTCGGCGACCGGCCGGAGGACCGCTGGCCCCAGGCGCAGGCGTGGCTCGATGAGTCCGGCTACGACTCCACGCTGGCCTACGTGCGGGCCATGGCGATCCGGGTCCTCGAGGAGACCGGGTTGCTGCCCCACCTCAACCCCGGCGTCATGTCGTGGGAGGAGATGAACCGCCTTAAGCCGGTCTCCCCCTCGATGGGGATGATGCTCGAGACCACCAGCCGCCGGCTCTTCGAGACCAAGGGCGAGGCCCACCACGGCTCCCCCGACAAGGATCCCGACGTCCGGCTCCGGGTCCTCGAGGACGCCGGCCGACTCTCCATCCCCTTCACCACCGGGCTGCTCGTCGGCATCGGCGAGACCCTCACCGAGCGCGCGGAGACGATCTTCGCGCTGCGCCAGGTCTCGACCCAGTTCGGCGCCGTGCAGGAAGTGATCGTGCAGAACTTCCGGGCCAAGCCGGACACCGCGATGCGTCACACCGACGACCTCGACCTCGACGAGTACCGGGCCGCGATCGCCGTGACCCGGCTCGTGCTCGGACCCAAGGCCCGCCTCCAGGCCCCGCCCAACCTGGTCGACAGCTCCGAGGGGTCCGCCGAGTGCCGCCTCCTCCTCGAGGCCGGGGTCGACGACTGGGGCGGGGTCTCCCCGCTGACGCCGGACCACGTCAACCCTGAGCGCCCCTGGCCCAGCCTGGAGCGACTGCGCACGATCACGACGGAGTGCGGCTTCGAGCTCAAGGCCCGCCTGACGGTCCACCCCGAGTTCGTCCGCCAGGGCGAGCCCTGGCTCGATCCCCGCATCAGCGCCCACGTCGCCGCGCTCGCCGTCCACGACGGGCCGGACGCCGGCCTCGCGCGCCCCGACGTACGCCCGACCGGGCTGCCGTGGCAGGAGCCGGACGGCGGCTTCGCCTCCATCGGGCGCACCGACCTGCATGCAGCCATCGACAGCGAGGGGCGCAGCGAGGACCGCCGCTCCGACTTCGGCGACGTCTACGGCGACTGGGCCTCGGTGAAGGACGCTGCCGGTTCCACGTCCCTGATCGACGGGTCCCCGACCGTGCTTCACACCGAGGGCCGCGAGGCGCTCGCCGCCGCCGAGGCCGACCCCGGCAACCTCTCCGACGAGCACGCCCTGACCTTGATGAGCGCCGAGGGCGACCTGCTGCGCCAGGTCACCCGCCTCGCCGACGACCTGCGCAAGGAGGCCGTCGGCGACACCGTGACCTATGTCGTCAACCGCAACATCAACTTCACCAACGTCTGCTACGTCGGCTGCCGCTTCTGCGCCTTCGCCCAGCGCCGCACCGACGCGGATGCCTACACCCTGTCCCTGGACGAGGTCGCCGACCGCGCAGCCGAGGCCTGGGACCTCGGCGCGACCGAGGTCTGCATGCAGGGTGGGATCGACCCCGAGCTGCCGGCGACCGCCTACTTCGACCTCGTCTCCACAGTCAAGCAACGCGTGCCCGACATGCACGTGCACGCCTTCTCCCCCATGGAGATCGTCAACGGCACCGCCCGCACCGGCCTGTCGATCGAGGACTTCCTGATCAAGGCCCGCGAGGCTGGTCTCGGCTCGCTGCCCGGCACCGCAGCAGAGATCCTCGACGACGAGGTCCGCTGGGTGCTGACCAAGGGCAAGCTGCCTGCCCGCACCTGGATCGAGATCGTCTCGACCGCGCACCGCGTGGGCATCCCCACCACCTCGACGATGATGTACGGCCACGTCGACAACCCCCGCCACTGGGTCGGTCACCTGCGCGTGCTGAGCAAGATCCAGGATGAGTCGCTCGAGCACGGGGCGGCGCGGTTCACCGAGTTCGTGCCGCTCCCCTTCGTGCACACCTCCTCACCGATCTACCTCGCCGGCGTCGCCCGCCCCGGGCCGACGCTGCGCGACAACCTCGCCGTCCACGCGATGGCCCGGATCCTGCTCCACGGTCGCATCGACAACATCCAGACCAGCTGGGTCAAGCTGGGGGTCGAGGGCACCCAGGCCATGCTCAACGCCGGCTGCAACGACCTCGGCGGCACGCTGATGGAGGAGACCATCTCGCGCATGGCCGGCTCCGAGCACGGTTCGGCCAAGACCGTCGCCGAGCTACAAGAGATGGGTGCGGCCATCGGCAGGCCCGTCCGCGAGCGCAGCACCACCTACCAACTGCGCTAGGGAGCTCCGCTCCGGCGCTTGCCATTCGGCGTCCCGAACAACAAAACCTGCGGCCAAAACCACCGAGGCCGACACATCCACGTCACCGCGCCCCCGCTGGCCGCTGAGCCCCCGTCCGCCGAGCACTCGGGGCGATGTGGGTGAGAACAGGCCGTCCTGAGTGCGGTTGATAACAATCTGGCTTCAGGGTCTGGACGTGACGACGATCACTGATTATGTTGTGCGAGACAACAAATAGGTGAGACCGGAGCGGGCTGGTCGCACCATCGACCGCGAGGAGGCGGATCGCGTGAAGCGACAGCACACTTTGGTAATGGCCGGACTCATGGGTGCCGCCCTGGCACTCAGCGGGTGCGGCAGCGACGACGGCGGCTCGGCAGCCGATGGCGGCGGCGGCGGCAACGCCGACGGCAAGATCGGCGTCATCCTGCCCGACACCCAGTCCTCGGTCCGCTGGGAGAGCGCCGACAAGCCGGCCCTCGAAGCTGCCTTCGACGAGGCGGGTGTCGACTACGACATCCAGAACGCCGAGGGTGACGTCGACCGCATGACCCAGATCGCCGACGCGATGATCGCCGACGGCGTGACCGTCCTCGCGATCGTCAACCTCGACAGCGACTCGGGTGCCGCGATCCAGGAGAAGGCGGCGTCGCAGGGCGTCGCCACCATCGACTACGACCGTCTGACGCTGGGCGGATCGGCGGAGTACTACGTCTCCTTCGACAACTCCAAGGTCGGCGAGCTGCAGGGTCAGGGCCTGGCCGACTGCCTGGGCGAGGGACCCGCCAACATCGTCTACGTCAACGGCTCCCCCACCGACAACAACGCCACGCTCTTCGCCTCGGGTGCCCACAGTGTCCTCGACGAGATGGATTACACCATCGTCGGCGAGCAGGCCGTGCCGGACTGGGACAACGACCAGGCCGTCACGATCTTCGAGCAGCTCTACACCGCCGCTGACGGCGACGTCGACGGCGTGCTCGCGGCCAACGACGGACTCGGCGGCTCGGTCATCTCGATCCTGGAGAAGAACGGCCGCGCCGGCGAGGTCCCGGTCACGGGCCAGGACGCCACTGTCGAGGGTCTGCAGAACGTGCTGGCCGGGACGCAGTGCATGACGGTCTACAAGTCCGCCAAGCTCGAGGCCGGCGCGCTGGCCGAGGTTGCCATCGCCCTGGTCAACGGCGAGGACGCGGAGACGACAGGCACCGTCAACGACGGCGAACGTGACGTCCCCTCGATCCTGCTCGACCCCCAGGCGATCACCGCTGACACCGTGAAGGACGTCATCGACGACGGCGGTCAGACCGCCGCCGACGTGTGCACCGGCGACTTCGCCGCTGCGTGCGCCGACGCCGGCATCTCCTGACCGGCACCTGACCTGGTCCCCCGGGGTGGCGACCCCACCCCGGGGGACCGGCCACGGCAGGCTGCTCTGCCCAGCACGATCTCGTCCACCACACCCCACTGCCGTCCCCCTGACCGGAGGTAGGTCCCATGACCGAGCCGCTGCTCGAGCTTCGCGGAGTCAACAAGAGCTTCGGCGTCGTCCACGTCCTCCACGACGTCGACTTCGCCGTCTACCCGGGCCAGGTCACGGCCCTCGTCGGCGACAACGGCGCCGGCAAGTCCACCCTCGTCAAGATCATCGCCGGCATCTACGGCCGCGATAGCGGCGACTTCCTCTTCGATGGTCGCGAGGTGCAGGTCCACGGACCCCGCGACGTCGCCGCGCTCGGCGTCGAGGTGGTCTACCAGGACCTCGCCCTGTGCGACAACCTCGACATCGTCGAGAACATGTTCCTCGGCCGCGAGGAGACCACGCGCCTCACGCTCGACGAGGTGAGCATGGAGTCGCGCGCCCGCGAGACCCTCGCCTCCCTCTCGGTGCGCACCGTCAAGTCGGTGCGCCAGAGCGTGGCCAGCCTGTCCGGCGGTCAGCGCCAGACCGTCGCCATCGCCAAGGCCGTGCTGTGGAACTCCAAGATCGTGCTCCTCGACGAGCCGACCGCCGCCCTCGGCGTCGCCCAGACCCGCCAGGTCCTCGACCTGGTGCGTCGCCTGGCCGACCGCGGGCTCGGCGTCGTGCTCATCTCCCACAACATGGGAGACGTCTTCGAGGTCGCCGATCGGATCGTGCCCCTCTACCTCGGCCGCGTGGCTGCCGACGTCAAGACCACCGACGTCACCCACAGCCAGATCGTCGAGCTCATCACTGCCGGGCGCTCCGGGGACCTCGGCATGGCCGACCCTGCTGCCGCGACCGTCTGACCAGGACCGGAGACCCACCATGACCGTCGGATCCGAACCCACCGCATCGACCACCGCATCGAAGGAGAACGTCGACAGCGACTTCTCCGCCGACAGCCACCGCGCCGTCACGTTGCGTGACTCAGCACAGGACTACCTCAACCGCCTGCGTGGTGGCGACATGGGCTCACTGCCCGCGATCTTCGGCCTCGCCGTCCTCTTCGTGGTGTTCTCGCTGGCCCACGACCGCTTCCTCTCCACGATCAACATGGCCAACCTGGTCATCCAGGCCGGCTCGATCTGCGTGCTCGCCATGGGCCTGGTCCTGGTGCTCCTGCTTGGCGAGATCGATCTGTCCGCCGGTGTTGCCGGCGGCGCGGCCGCCTCCATCACGGGGCTGGTGATGGTCGACCACGGCTACAGCTGGTGGCTGGCCACGATCATCGGCCTCCTCGTCGGCGCCCTGATCGGCCTGGTGATCGGGTTGCTGGTCTCCGAGCTGGGGATCCCGTCGTTCGTCGTCACGCTCGCCTTCTTCCTCGCCCTCCAGGCGATCCCGCTCAAGCTCATCGGCTCCGGCGGCTCGATCCGGATCAACGACGAGGTCATCCGCGGGCTCTCCATCAAGAACGTGCCGGTCACGGCTGGGTGGATCGGCGCCGCCGCGATCGTCGTGCTGTTCGCCGCCCTGGCCCTGTGGCGCTACCGCAGCCGCTCCTCGCGCGGCCTGGCCCACAGCCCTTTGCCCCTCGTGGGCATCCAGATCGCCGTGCTCGCCATCATCGTCCTGGGGATCACGGCACTGCTCAACAGCAACCGCGGCCGTCCGACGTTCCCCATCGAGGGCATCCCGTGGGTGCTCCCGGTGGTCGCCGTCCTCCTCATCTTCTGGACCTTCGTCCTGGACCGCACCCGCTTCGGTCGGCACCTCTACGCCGTGGGCGGCAACGCAGAGGCAGCTCGCCGCGCCGGCATCAACGTGCGCCGGATCAAGATCACCGCCTTCGTCATGTGCTCGGCGATGGCGGCGATCAGCGGCATCCTCTCCGCGTCGTACGCCGGCAAGGTCTCGCCGGGCTCGGGTGGCGGCAATGTGCTGCTCTACGCCGTCGGAGCTGCCGTCATCGGTGGCACCAGCCTCTTCGGTGGCCGCGGGCGCGCCGTCGACGCCGTGATCGGTGGTGTCGTCATCGCGACGATCTCCAACGGGCTCGGGCTGCTCAACCAGGCGAGCTACATCAACTACCTGGTCACCGGCGGCGTCCTGCTGCTGGCCGCGAGCGTCGACGCCATCTCCCGTCGTCGCCGCTCCGCAGCAGGCGTCTAGGCCAACCTCGTGAGCAGTCCGCGCACCGGCCTCGGCACCAATCAGGAGGCCGTGAGGCGCCACAACCTCGGAACCGTGCTGCAGCACGTCCACCGCGCCGGGAACAGCTCCCGGGCCGAGCTGACCAGCGTGATGGGGCTCAACCGCAGCACGATCGCGGGCCTGGTCGGGGAGCTGGAGTCGCTCGGGATCACCGAGCAGGCCCTGCCCTCCCAGGCGCGCGGCGCCGGTCGTCCGTCGTCGGTCGTGGGCCTCTCGCCGGGCGGTCCGTTCGTGATCGCCGTCGACCTCGGTGTCGACCGGATCGACGTGGCACGCGTCGGACTCGGTGGCGTGATCCGTGCGCGCGCGACAGCCCCCATCGTCGGGGGGAGCGAGGCCTGGCAGGTCGCAGGCTCGGTGGCGGTCCTGGTGCGCCAGGTCGTCGAGGACGCCCCAGCGTCCGCTCCCCTCGTCGGCATCGGGATCAGCGTCCCGGGCCTCGTGCGGCGTACGGACGGGCTGATCCGTCTCGCCCCCAACCTGGAGTGGCACGACGTCTCATTCGGCTCGATCGTCCTGGCCGCCCTCGGACTCGACGTGCCGGTCTCGATCGCCAACGACGCCGACCTGGGCGCGCTCGCGGAGCACCACCGAGGCGCCGGCATCGACATCGACGACCTGATCTACGTCTCCGGCAACATCGGCGTCGGCGCCGGCGTCATCGCAGGAGGCAGACGGCTCGAGGGTGCGGGCGGTTACGCCGGCGAGATCGGCCACCTGCGCCACAACCCCGCGGGTCGGTTGTGCCACTGCGGCAACCTCGGTTGCTGGGAGACCGAGGTCGGCGCCCACGCGATCGCTCGCGCCATCGGCCTTCCCGAGGAGCAGGCGGCATCCCTGGGCGAGGTGCTCGAGGGCTACCTCGAGCCGACCCCCGAGCTGCGCCTGATCGGCAGCCATCTCGGCCACGGCCTCGCTGGCATCGTCAACGCCTTCAACCCCGAGGTCGTCGTGCTCGGTGGATACTTCCGCGAGGTCTTCCGCCTCGTGCGCGCCGACGTCCAGGCCGGCCTGGCCGATCGCGCCCTGCCCGCTCCCCTGGAGTCGGTGACCCTCGCCCTGCCCGACCTCGGCGCCGACTCCGTGCTGCTCGGAGCCGCCGAGAACGCTCTCGAGCCGCTCTTCATCGACCCTGTTGCCAGCCTCGGCACGGCCGTCATAGGAGTCGGCACGAAGCTCGCCGGCTGACCCCGGACCGTCGAGTGACGCCTGGTGCATGTTCTTCGGGCTTCAGAACCTGCATGTGGTGTCACTCGATGCCGCCACCCCCACCCGGCGGCTACTGCGCGCCCTCCAACGGCACCTCGCCGGAGAACACCCCCTCGAGGGACCGCTCCGCGGCACCGAGGGCCGCGGCCTCCATGCCCAGCGTCGACAGGCGCAGGTCGGGGCGGCGCTGGGCAGGGGACCGCAGCCGCTCGTCGAGGGCTGCGCGTGCGGGCTCGAGGACCTGCTCGCCCAACGCCACGAAGTAGCCACCCAGCACGATCACCTCGGGGTCCAGGACGTTAGCGAGGATCGCCAGGCCCAGCCCCACGTCGCGGCCCAGCCGAGTGAGCATCTCGCGCACGTGCGGATCGCTGGCAGCCCGGGCGGCCACGGCCTCGGCGGAACGCATCGGGGTCTCGAGCTCGGGCATGCATGCGGACGCCAGCATCGCGTGGAGTCCGATGGAGGCCTCCCAGCAGCCCTGGCGACCGCAGCCGCAGGTGGCTGTGGAGTCGCCGATCGGCATGTGACCGACCTCCCCCGCGAAGCCCGACGAGCCGCGCAGCAGCCGCCCGTCGGTGACGATGCCGGCCCCGATCCCGACCGTGCCGGTGAGGTAGAGCGCGTGGTCGGCCCCGAGCGCCGCGCCGTGGTGCGACTCGGCGAAGGCGGCGCAGTTGGCGTCGTTGCCCACCGAGACCGGACACCGGGCGTCGAGCACGTCGTCGACCGCCACGGCCACGACATCGTCGGCCACGTGCAGGTTGGGCGCCCACGCCACCGATCGGTCATCACCGCGCACCAGCCCCGGTACGGCGACCATCGCCCCCAGGAGCCGACCCTGCGGCCCCCGTCGTACGACGTCTCGTGCGAGCGCGAGGAGGGCGGGCAGGGGGTCGTCGGTCACCGGCCGCGTCTCACTGAGCCGTACCCGGCCGCCGAGGTCGAGCAGCACCGCCGACACGTAGTCGACGTTGAGCTCGAGCCCGAGCCCGAGCAGGCCCTCGCCCGTCAGGGAGACCGGTCGTCCCGGCCGACCGCGCGCACCGGGGGCGGCCACGGTGTCGGCCTCCGTGACCGCGTCCGCCTCGGCGAGCGCCGCCACGATCACGCCGACCGTGGCCTTGGCCAGGCCGGTCCGCTTGGCGAGCTCGGCCCGGGTCGCCGGACCTTGTTGTCGCAGGCTCCTCAGCACCACCGACGTGTTGAGCCGGCGCAGCCCCTCCGTGCTCCCCGGAGGGCCCGCCGGAGGGTTCCCCTGAGGGCCCGCAGGCTGCCCGCCCATGCTCAGCCGCGCACGCCGTAGAGGTGCTCGAGGGCCAGCTGGTCGAGCTTCTCGAAGCCGGCTCCACGCTGCGCCAGGACGTCGGGGTCGGGCAGCGCCCACTCCTGCAGCTCGGCCCAGGTCTCACCGGACGTCATCGTCGGCTCGGAGAGCTCGGCGACACGCGCGGCCTCGAGGGCTGCGTGCACCTCCGGGTCGGCCCGGAAGGCGCGGGACTTCTCACGTAGCACGAGGTAGTTGGTCATGCACGCCTCGGCAGAGACCCACACGCCCTCGTCGTCCTCGGTGCGGAACGGCTTGAAGTCGAAGTGGACCGGGCCGTCGTAGCCGCCTGCGAGGAGCGTGTCGACCACCCAGAACGCGCCGCGCACGTTGCCGGCACCGAAGCGCAGGTCCTGGTCGAACTTGGGGCCGCCCTGGCCGTTGAGGTCGATGTGGAAGAGCTTGCCCTGCCACATCGCCTGCGCATAGCCGTGCGCGGCGTTGAGCCCCGCCATCTCCTCGTGCCCGACCTCGGGGTTGACCCCGACGCTCTCGGGGCGCTCGAGGGTCTCGATGAAGGCGAGCGCGTGGCCGATCGTCGGGAGCAGGATGTCGCCGCGCGGCTCGTTGGGCTTGGGCTCGATCGCGAAGCGCATGTCATAGCCCTTGTCCGCGACGTACTGGCCCAGCACGTCGAAGGCCTCCTTGTAGCGGTCGAGCGCCGCCGCGACGTCCTTGGCCGCACCCGACTCGGCACCTTCACGACCGCCCCAGCAGACATAAGTCTGCGCACCGAGCTCGGCGGCGAGGTCGATGTTGCGCATGACCTTGCGGATCGCGAAGCGTCGCACGTCGCGGACGTTGGAGGTGAAGCCGCCGTCCTTGAAGACCGGGTGCGTGAAGAGGTTGGTGGTGGCCGTGGTGACCGCGAGGCCGGTCTCTGACAGGCCCTTCTTGAAGCGCTCGATGATCGCCTCACGCGCGCCGTCGTCGCTCCCGAAGGGAATCAGGTCGTCGTCGTGGAAGTTGACGCCGTAGGCGCCGAGCCCCGCCAGGCGCTCCAGCGCGTAGACCGGGTCCATCGGGGCACGCGTCGCGTCGCCGAACGGGTCGCGCGCCGTCCAGCCGACGGTCCAGAGACCGAACGAGAACTTGTCCTCCGGGCGGGGTGCGGGGATCTGGAGCTGGCTCATCAGGTGCCTCTCATGTGGTGCTGCAGGTGGTGTGTGGAGCCGGGATGCAGGTCCTCAGGACCAGGTGGCGGTGCGGTCGCGCAGGCGCGCGTAGCCCTCGCGGACGTACGACGTGGGGTCGGCCGTCAGCTCGACGGTGTCGGCCAGGTGCCACGTGGGCGGGTCGGGGGTGCCGGCCAGCGCCCAGGCTGCCTGGCGCGCGGCGCCGAGGGCGACGTACTCCCCCGGTGGGGGGAGCGTGACGGGGCGAGCGAGGATCGCGGGAGCCAACGCCTGGAGCGCCGGGCTGCGCGTGGCACCGCCGACCATCAGGATGCGACGCGGCTCCTCACCGGTGACCCCGGCGAGGTGGTCGACGGCATCGGCGAGGGAGCAGAGCAGCGCCTCGAAGGCGGCGCGGGCGAGGTCCTCGCGGGTGGTGGCGTCGGTGAGGCCGGTCCAGGTGCCGACGGCGTCGGGCCGGTTGGGCGTGCGCTCGCCGCCGTAGTAGGGCAGGAAGCTCACGCCGTGGGCACCGGGCTCGGAAGCGAGGGCCAGGTCGGAGAGGGTCGCCAGGTCGACACCGAGCCACCGGGCCTGGTGGTCCAGGATCCGTGCCGCGTTCATCGTGGCCACGATCGGCAGGAAGGCTCCCTGGGCGTCGGCGAAGCCGGTGACCGTGCCGCTGCCGTCGGCCACCGCCGTGGCGCTGACGCACGAGGCCACGCCGGAGGTGCCCACGGATACCAGCACGTCGCCGGGGCCCAGGCCCAGGCCCAGGGCGGCGCCCATGTTGTCGCCGGTGCCGGCGGCGACCACCTGTCCCGAGCCCGTGTGCCCGGCCACGGCTCCGGCGGCGACGATCCGCGGCAGGGCGATCTCGTGACCCAGCGCGGCGGCGGCCAGGTCGGGGCGCCACGTGCCATCGGCGGTGGCGAAGTAGCCGGTGCCGGAGGCGTCACCTCGGTCGGTGAAGGAGGGGGTGCCGGGGGCGCACGCGTGGGCCGAGACGTAGTCGTGCGGGAGGAGGACGGAGGCGACCCGGACTGCTGCTGTGGGCTCGTGGTCGCGCAACCAGCGCAGCTTGGTGACCGTGAACGACGCGACCAGGACGCTGCCGAGCGCGCTGGCGCAGGCATCGGGCCCACCCATCTCCTCGATCAGGTCATGGGCAGCGCCGGCGGAGCGGGTGTCGTTCCACAGCAGGGCGTCGCGCACCGGGTCGCCGGCGTCGTCGACGGCCACCATGCCGTGCTGCTGGCCCGCGACCGCGACCGCGTCGGCGCGCGTCAAGAGTCCTGCGGTCGCCTCGTCGAAGGCCGCACGCCAGGCGCGCGGGTCGACCTCGGTGCCCGGTGGATGCGGGGCGCTCTGCTGCGCGACGACGGTGCCGTCGGCGGCATCCACGAGGACGGCCTTCGTCGACTGCGTCGAGGAGTCGACGCCTAGTACCAAGCTCACGCCCCTATTAAGTACGAGACTCGAACTTAAGTCAAGGCCCGCATGGAACCCCTAGGGTGGGGGTACCGACCACCTTCGGAGGCAATCCCTTCGCGCGCCGGGACAGATCCCGGCGCATCCCCATCACCACCAGGAGAACATCACCATGGCCTTCATCCTCTGGATCCTCGCCGTCATCCTCGTCATCGCCGGCATCGTGCAGCTGGTCAAGGGGCAGACCCTCATGGGCATCGCGCTCATCATCGTGGGCCTGCTCGTCGGCCCCGGCGGCGTCAGCATCTTCACCTGAGCCCTCCTCCACCCCACGGCTGCGAGGTCGGGGTCAGTCGGTGACGACGACCTCGACCTCGAAGCCCTCGGAGTTCTCCACGTAGAGCGCGACGTGCTGCTCGCCACCGGCATGGGGATAGCGGTCGGCGAACATCTCGTGCCAGCCGTGGGCAGACGACTCCGCCCGGAGCCGGTCGAGTCGGGCGCGGCTCTCGACGTGCAGCGCCAGGTGGTTGACCCCAGGGCGACGCCGGTCATGCGGCTCGTCGAGCTGGTCGGCCGAGCGCTCCAGGAACAGGTAGGTCCCGTCGGGGTGCACCCACGAGGCGCCCTCGATGTCGACCTCCCACTCGAGCTCGCCGAGCAGCCAGCCCCACTCGTCGACCGCGAGGCCCACGTCGCTCACCCAGAGGTCGAGATGATGGATCGCACGCGCCATGGGCTCACCCTAGTGCTGCGACCCAGGGATCGGCGTCACTACCAGAACACGTTCTAGTTCGCCGCTAGGCTGACGCCCATGCGCTTCTCCATCGTCACGGCATTCCAGCCCTGCGACCAGCTGATCCCCCTCGCCAGGGCCGCCGACGAGCTGGGCTACCACGCGATCTCTGTCCCCGACCACGTCGTCGACCTCGAGGAGCTCGCGACGCCCTATCCCTACACCCCCGACGGCAAGCGTCGCTGGGACCTCGACGCCGACTGGCCCGATCCCTGGGTGCTGATCGGGGCACTGTCCTCCGTGACGACCCGGGTGCGCTTCTTCACCAGCATCTACGTCGCAGCGATGCGCAACCCCTTCCAGGTCGCCAAGACCGTCGGCACGGCCGCGGTGCTCTCCGGCGACCGGGTCTCGCTCGGCGTCGGCATCGGCTGGTGCCGGGAGGAGTTCGAGCTGCTCGAAGCCAGCTTCGGCACCCGGGGCAAACGCACCGACGAGGGCCTGTCGTTGATGAAGGCACTGTGGGAGCCGGGGTGGACCGAGTTCGAGGGGCAGTTCTACACCGCGCCGAAGCTGATGATGAACCCCTCACCCGCGCGGCAGATCCCGATCCTCGTGGGCGGCCTGTCCGAGATCGCCTTCCAGCGAGCCGCCCGTCACGACGGCTGGGTCGGCGACATCTACACCGTCGAGGAGGCGCTGGGGCACGCCGCCCGACTGCAGGAGATCCGCGCGGAGCAGGGAGCGACCGGCGACTTCTCGGTCATCACCGCCCTGTCCGACGCCTTCCTGCCCGAGCACTTCAGGGCGGCCGAGGATGGTGGGATCACCGAGGTCTGGACGATGCCATGGGTCTACTACCACGGCATGGACGCCAGCCTGGAGCAGAAGCTCGACGGCATGGAGCGCTTCGCCACCGACATCATCGGCGCGCTCTAGTCGCCCGCGCCGCACCGCTCAGGCCTCGCGCAGGGCCTCGATGAGCTCGTCCTTGGTCATGCCTGACTGACCCTCGATCTCGAGCTCCGGACCCGTGAGCGCAGGTCGGCGACCCTCCACTCGTCGTACGACGGGGAGTGGCCGCCGCGTCTCCCGACCGCCGAGCGCGACTCGTTGGCAGCAGCGTTGGCGATCCGCGCCGACTTCTCCAGGCTGTTGCCCTCATCGCACAGCTTCTCGTAGAGCTCGGGGTCCGTCACGCTCGGCCCCGGCTTCTTCTCGGCAGGCACTGCGGCCTCCTCTCGATGGCGTCCCTGCACGCCAACGCCGGCCCCACGACGAGGCATCACCGCTGCGGGTGAACGCAGCCGGCTCTGCACTCTGGCAGAGTCGGCCCGTCCCACGGACGCACCCATGCACCCACGCACCCACGCACAGAAGGACCGCACATGAGCTCCTCGTTCGACACCGTCGTGCTCGACCTCGACGAAACCCTGGTCGACTCCGTCCACGTCCACGTCCTCGCCTGGCGGGCGGCCTTCCGCGACGTCGGCCTCGAGGTGCCCGCCGAGCCGCTGCAACGCGCGATCGGTCTCGGCGGGGACCGCCTGGTCGTCGCCACCTCGGTGACCGCGAGATGACCGACCTCCTGCTCGACCTGGTCCCGGGTGCACGAACCCTGCTGGCGTCGACGATCTCCGGGTCCGACGCCGAGGAGGGCAAGCCGGCCGGTGATCTCGCCGCCGAGGCGCTGCGCGCCGTCGGTGCCACGAGCGCGGTCATGCTCGGCGACGCGACCTGGGACGCACACACCGCTGCCGAGGTGGGTCTGCCGTGCCTGGGCCTGCTCAGCGGCGGGATCACCGCGGCCGAGCTGACCGGCGCCGGCTGCGTCGAGGTCTACGCGTCGCCCCCGGATCTCGCGGCCCGGCTCGAGACGTCGTTCCTCGGGAGAGGGCCGCGATGAACGGGCAGGACACGGCCGAGGACGGTCGCGACGAGAGCCTCCAGGAGCGGCAGGACCGCAAGTGGGAGGACATGCTCCAGGAGCTGAGGGTGATGCAGACGGGTGTGCAGCTGCTGGCCGGGATCCTGCTGACCCTGCCCTTCCAGGAGCCCTTCGCCGACCTCGACACGACCCAACGCACGGTCTACCTCACGCTCGTGGTCCTCGCCGCCACCACGACCACGTTGGTGATGACCCCGGTCGCCCTGCACCGGCGGCTCTCGGGTCACTACGTCAAGGACCGCCTCGTCATCTGGGCGCACCGCCTCATGGTCAGCGTCCTGGCGTTCGTCGCGCTGATCATCGTGGGCATGACCGAGTTCGTCTTCGACGTCGTCCTCGACCGTCAGGCCGGCCTCATCGCCAGCGGTGCCATGGCGTGCGTCGTCGTCCTCCTGCTGGTCGTGCTGCCTCGCGCGGTCGTCACGGCCGCCGACTGACTCAGGATGCGGCGCGCCGCCGGCCGCGCCACCACAGGAAGGTGGCGACGAGACCGATCAGGAACATCGCGCCGTAGGACACGACCATCCGGGTCGCGCTCTCGCCCTCGAGACGGCTCAGCTGCACGCAGTTGAACAGCACGACCAGCCACACCACCACGAGGACGGCGTCGGCGACGCGTCGCTTCAGAAAGCCCTCGACGCGCTTCACGAGGACGTACCACGAACGGCAGGGCTGGGCACGCCCGTCACCCTAGCCGCGCCCACCACAGGAGCGGTCACCACAAGCGGGGCAGGCTCCCCAGCATCGCGTGACGCCACTCGACCGCGAGTCCGCGCCGCTCGGCCTCCTCGCGGTTCTGCACCACCTCGACGGTGCAGCGTCGCGGGCTGTCCAACGGGTCGACCTGCCCCAGGTAGACCACCCGACCACCCGGGTTGGGCAGGCCCGGCTCGGAAGCGCCGTCGCTGCAGAAGAGCCGGTCGTAGACCCCGTCGTCGGTGGCGTAGATGGTGTCGTAGCCCTCCTCGCCGAACACGATGTCGACCCCGGTCCCGGGGTAGATGGTGTCGCCGCCCTCGTCCCCGGTCACCCCGAGGTCGCAGATGGTGCTGTCGTCGGCCTGGTAGTCGGGGCCGAAGCCGGGGCAGGAGTCATCACCGGGGCCTGCGTCGATGACGTCCTCCCCCGCGCCGCCGTCGAGCTCGTCGCTTCCCTCGTCGCCGTAGACGGTGTCGTCATCGGCGCCGCCCGAGACCGCGTCGTCGCCCAGGCCACCGTGGAGGGTGTCGGCACCGTCGCCGCCGCTCAGCGCGTCGTCACCGCCGTCGCCGTAGAGCACGTCGTCGCCCGCTCCGCCCTGGACGTAGGGCAGGTAGTCGGCGCCCGGAGAGGGCTGGGGTCCGCGGTCGTCACCCTCACCTCCGTGCAGCACGTCGACGCCGTCGAGGCCCTGCAGCTGGTCGACACCCGGGCCACCATCGGCGGTGTCGTCGCCGGGTCCGGTGTTGATCTTGTCGTTGTCGGGTCCGCCGAGAGCCACGTCCAGCCCCGGGCCGCCGCTGATGACGTCGGCACCGTCGCCTCCCTCTCCCCGGTCGTCACCCAGCCCGAGGTTGAGGTTGTCGTCGCCCCCACCGCCCTGGCCCACGTCGTTGCCGCCACCGCCGCTGAAGCGATCGGCCCCGGGCCCACCGATCCCGATGTCGTTGCCGGCGGCTCCCCCGAGGTTGTCGTTGCCGCTCCCGCCGTCCAGTCTGTCGTCGCCCTCGGCGCCGGACACCTTGTCGTTGCCGCCCTTGGCGAAGACCTGGTCGTTGCCCAGCCGCGCATTGATGGTGTCGGCGCTGTTGGTGCCGTAAAGTTTGTCGTTGCCGCTGGTGCCCGCGATCGTGGCGGCACCGGCGAGCGTGGGCACGAGAGCCAGGGCGGAGCCGGCGAGGAGGATCCGCAGGCGCCGGGAGGGGAGCATCGCAACGGGCATGGCCTCACGCTAGACCCGCACGAGCCCTCGAGCGGGTGCTTTGGGCCACGACCTCGTTCAGCCGCCGAAGACCGGCGGGCGGTAGGACCGGCTCAGGCACGGGCTCCGGTCGGGCTCCGCGAAGCGCGAGCGCACGCGACAGACCCGCCGCATCTGGTCACGGGCATCGGGTCGCAGCAGCCAGCCCCGCTCGACAGCGCGGTCGGTGGCCGCGCCCATCAGGCGCTGGTAGCGCGCGAAGGTGCCGTAGCGCTGCTGCACCTGGGTGTCGCTGAACGGCACGGTGATGCCGCCGAGGTTGCACAGCGTGCTCTCGTAGGTCGCGACCGGCACCTCCATGGGGGCCAGGCGGATGCCGCCACGGGTGTTGCGGTCCACGTCCTTGGCGAGCGCGCCGCCGGAGAACTCATAGCGCGGCGTCAGCGCCGGTCGGCGACCGGTGCGGACCCAGACGTTGAGCTGGTGCAGCGCGGTCGAGACCGCGTAGTGGTTCGGCATCGTCGCCCCGGCCACGGTGCAGACGCTCTGCAGGGGCGCGACCACCTGGCCGTAGTTGCCGGCCTCGTCGATCAGCCGGCGGTAGCCGCTCCTGCTCATGGCCGGACGTCCCGCCACGCGCGGCGCCTGTCCCATGACCTGCTGCACCCCGATGAAGTAGTCGGAGTGAGCGGCGCCGGCGACCTCCCACAACCGGTAGTTGCGGTCCCGGGTCGGAGGAGCCGGGTCGGCCTCGCGGTCGCTCAGCAGGTGCAGCACCGGGACGTCCAACGCAGCATCGAAGGTCTTCTCACCACCGCCGTGGATGAGGAACCCGTCGATCGCCCCGCCCTGGGCCTGGAAGTCATTGACGTAGGAGTAGAGACGACTGGCCGACTGAGACTGCCCTGCGGCGATGATCCGCTCCACCCGGAGGCCGGGCATCGGGTCCAGACCTCGCCCCTGCCCCCGCAGGGCGCGCGCCACCTGCGTGAACATGTCCGACGCGAAGTCGTCGCCCGGGTGCGAGATCGCCGCGTAGCGCACCGGGTCGAGGACCTGGGGGGTCAGCGGGCTGCAGCAGAGCCCGGCAGCCTGGGCGCTGACGTGCACGAACGCGAAGCCCTCACGCAGCAACATCTCGCGGGCCTCGAGGCTGTCGACGGCATTCTCGAACTGCGCCGTCACGTTCACCCAGTCGAGCATCACGGTGCCGTTGAAGTCACGCTCGTGGAGCGGTCGGGTGACGATGATCCTGGTCGTGTACGGCGCTCGCGAGCCGTCGAGCGCGGTGGCGGTGCCGGACACGAAGTACTCGCGCTGGGTGAAGCCGAAGGGACGCAGCCGGTGCCAGGAGTCCCACAGCGGGGAGCCGCGCAGCCCCGCCGGCGGAGCGCTCAGCCGCGGCACCGCCGCGCTCGCCGGTTCGACGCGTGCTGACGGGTCGGCGACCACCGGCGTCGACCACCCCGTCGCCATCAGCACGAGAGCGAGGAGCACCAGCAACGAACGACGCGATGTCATACCTGACGTAACGCACGCCACACAGCGGGGTTATGCCGCGCCGCAGGTCAGCGCAGCGGGCTCACTCCCACTCGATGGTGCCGGGCGGCTTGGAGGTGATGTCGACGGTGACGCGGTTGATCTCACTGACCTCGTTGGTGATGCGGGTCGAGATCCGCTCCATGAGCTCGTAGGGCAGGCGGGCCCAGTCGGCGGTCATGGCGTCCTCGGAGGTGACGGGACGCAGGACCACGGGGTGACCGTAGGTGCGGCTGTCGCCCTGCACGCCCACAGAGCGTACGTCGGCCAGCAGCACGACCGGCATCTGCCAGATGTCGCGGTCGAGACCGGCGCGGGTCAGCTCCTCGCGGGCGATCGCGTCGGCCTGGCGCAGGATGTCGAGGCGCTCGCGGGTGACCTCGCCGATGATCCGGATGCCCAGCCCGGGGCCCGGGAACGGCTGTCGGTGCACGATCTCGGCCGGCAGGCCGAGCTGTTCGCCGACCAGGCGTACCTCGTCCTTGAAGAGCGTGCGCAGGGGTTCGACGAGCTCGAACTCGAGGTCGTCGGGCAGTCCGCCCACGTTGTGGTGGGACTTGATGTTGGAGGTGCCTGCTCCCCCACCGGACTCGACCACGTCGGGGTAGAGCGTGCCCTGCACGAGGAAGGCCACCTTGTCGCCGTCGTCACCGGCGACCGCGTCGGCGAGAATCTCGGCCTCGGCGGCCTCGAAGGTGCGGATGAACTCGCGACCGATGACCTTGCGCTTCTCCTCGGGGTCCACGACACCGACCAGCGCGTCGAGGAACTGCTTCTCGGCGTCGACGACGACCAGGTCGACACCGGTAGCGGCGACGAAGTCGCGCTCGACCTGCTCGGTCTCGCCCTGGCGCATCAGGCCGTGGTCGACGTAGACGCATGTGAGCCGGTCGCCGATCGCGCGCTGCACGATCGCGGCCGCGACTGCGGAGTCGACACCGCCGGAGAGACCACAGATCGCCTGACCCCGCTCGCCGATCTGGGCCTGGATCTTGGCGATCTCCTCCTCGACGATGTTGAGCATCGTCCAGGTCTGGCGGCAGCCGGCGATGTCGTGGAGGAAGTGCTCGAGGACCTCCTGGCCGTGCTCGGAGTGCAGCACCTCGGGGTGCCACTGCACCCCGGCCAGGCCACGGTCGGTGTCCTCGAAGGCAGCGACCGGGGTGTCGGCGGTGGAGGCGAGGACCGAGAAGCCCTCGGGGGCGGCGGTCACGGAGTCGCCGTGCGACATCCACACGAGGTGATCAGCAGGCAGGCCGGCGAGCAGGGTGCCGGGTGCACCGACGGAGACCGCGGTGCGGCCGTACTCGCTGGCACCGGAGTGGGAGACCGTCCCGCCGAGCCCCTGGGCCATCAGCTGGAAGCCGTAGCACATGCCGAAGACCGGGGTCCCGGACGTGAAGATCGCGCTGTCGATGGCCGGGGCCCCGTCGGCGTAGACCGAGGACGGCCCGCCGGACAGGATGATCGCCTTCGGCTTGCGCGCCAGCATCTCCTCCACCGGCAGGTGGTGGGGGACGATCTCGGAGTAGACCCGCGCCTCGCGTACGCGGCGGGCGATCAGCTGGGCGTACTGCGCCCCGAAGTCGACCACCAGGACCAGATCGTGCTCCGCAGCCTGCGTCATAGCGCTGATCCTATCGGCGGGCTGGGGTGCTCCTCGCACCGGAGGCGGGGGTGGTCCGACGCCCGATCGACTGGCCCTCCCGGCTCGACCTCCGCGCGGAAAAGGCCAGGAAATGCACCAGGGCCCGGCCGGGGAGGGAGGGTGGCCGGGCCCTGATCGTCCACGCAGACTGTTGGACAGCGCCTGGACCGATGGAACCGACGTTTGGGAGGGAGCATGTGTGTCGGTTCCGAAACGTTCAACGAGACGCTCGCCCCTCGGTTACGGCCGCGCACCTACCAGCTGGACCTCGGTCTAGACCGGGGTCGGGAAACCGGAGAATTTCCTAGGTGACCTGGACGATCGGGAGCCGCAGCGCCCCCGGTGCACTGGCCGGGACAACAGGCGCGATCGGCGCGACAGGCGAGACCCGCTCGTAGTCCGCACCCAACGTGGGACGGGGGTCGACCTCGCCCTTGTTGGGCCACAGCGCCATCGCCCGCTCCGCCTGCGCGGTGATCGTGAGGGAGGGGTTGACGCCGAGGTTGGCCGAGATCGCGGACCCGTCGGCCACGTGCAGGCCCGGGTAGTTGAACACCCGCTGGTAGGGGTCCACCACGCCGCTGCCGGCGTCGGTCCCGATCGCGCAGCCACCGATGAAGTGGGCAGTCAGCGGCATGTTGAACGGCTCGCCGATGTTGCCGCCCGGCGTCCCTCCGCCGAGAACGCCCGCGATCCGTCGTACGGCCTCGTTGGCGACCGGGATCCAGGTCGGGTTGGGTGCACCGTGGCCCTGCTTGGAGCTCATGTGCCAGCGTCCGGTGAGCTTGTTGCGCTTGCCGTAGGTGGTGATGGAGTTGTCGAGGCTCTGCATCACCAGGGCGATGACGGTGCGCTCGGACCAGTGCTTGAGGTCGTAGAGCTCGAGGAGGCTCCGCTTCTCGCTCCACATCGCCTTGGCCCAGGTCTTCCAGCGCGGCTCGTCGCCGTCGCCGTCGGTGAGGACCGTCTGCAGCAGCGCCATCGTGTTGAAACCCTTGCCGTAGCGGCAGGGCTCGATGTGCGTGTGCTCGTCGGGGTGGAAGCTCGAGGTGATCGCGACGCCGTAGGAGTAGTCGGTCGTGTCCGTCGAGGGTGCGATGGCGCCGAGGATCGACTCGGAGTTGGTGCGCGAGAGGTAACCCAGACGGTCGGAGAGAGCAGGCAGCCAGCCCTCGTCCTTCATCCGGTGCAGCAGCTTCTGGGTGCCCAACGCCGCGGCCGCGAACACGACGTGCTCGGCGGTGAGCTTGCGCGTGTTCGCGGCGGTGGCGCGCTTGGCCTTGGTGTACTTGATCGTCAGCTCATAGCCACCGCCGGTGCCCGGACGCACGCGCGTCACGGTGCTCAGCGGCATCACCCGGGCGCCGCGCTTCTCTGCGAGGTAGAGGTAGTTCTTCACCAGGGTGTTCTTGGCGTTGTGCCGGCAACCCGACATGCACTCACCGCAGTTGAGGCAGGCATTGCGCTCGGGGCCCTCGCCGCCGAAGAACGGGTCAGCGGCCTTCTCGCCCGGCTGCTGGCCCGGTCCTCCGAAGAACACGCCGACCGGGGTCGGGTGGAAGGTGTCGGCCACGCCCATGTCGGTGGCGACCTGCTCCATGACCTCGTCGGCAGGCGTACGGACGGGGTTCTCCACGACGCCGAGCATCCGCTTGGCCTGGTCGTAGTAGGGCGCGAGCTCGTCCTTCCAGTCCGTGATGCCGGACCACTGCGGATCGGCATAGAACTGCTGCAGGGGCTCGTAGAGGGTGTTGGCGTAGACCAGCGACCCGCCACCGACACCGGCGCCGGCGACGATGAGGGTGTCGCGGAGCGCATCGATGCGCTGGATGCCGTAGCACCCCAGGGCCGGGGCCCACAGGTAGCTCTTGATGTCGAGGGTCCCGGAGGAGAAGTCCTTGTCCTCGAAGCGCGGTCCGGCCTCGATGACGCCGACCTTGTAGCCCTTCTCGGTCAGGCGCAGCGCAGCGACGGATCCGCCGAAGCCGGACCCGATCACCAGGACGTCGTAGTCGTACTCGTTGCTCATGCTCGTCCCAGCTTCTTCATCAGTCGGAGGTTGGCGGTCATCACGGTGGCGTAGGTCTTGTCGGACATCCCGAGCATCGGGCCGAAGCGGATCAGGCGCTGTGTCGCCACGGCCTGGCTCTCGGTGTAGCGGTGGATGCCCTCGCTGCCCTGCCGGCGACCCATGCCGGACTCGCGCATGCCACCCATGGGCGAGTCGATGCTCGCGAAGGTGGCACCGAAGGCCTCGTTGATGTTGACGGTGCCGCACTTGATGTGGCGGGCGATCGCCCGTGCCCGGGCACCGTCCTGACTGTAGATGGAGGCGTTGAGCCCGTAGTCGCCGTCGTTCGCGCGGGCGACCGCGTCCGCCTCGTCGTGAAAGCGGTAGAGCGCGATCACGGGGCCGAACGTCTCGTGCCCGAAGCAGGTCATCTCGGGGGTGACGCCCTCGAGGATGGTGGGCTCGAAGAAGAAGGGCCCCAGGTCGGGACGGGCCCGGCCACCGGCGAGCACGCGGGCGCCCTTGGCGACGGCATCCTCGACGTGCGCGACGACCGTGTCGAGCTGGTCCTGGGAGATCAGGGAGCCCATGTCGTTGCCCCAGTCGAGCGTGGCACCCAGGGTCATCGCCTCGGTGCGGGCGACGAAGCGTTCGACGAAGCGGTCGTAGACCTGGTCGGCGACGAACATCCGCTCCATGGACACGCACAGCTGGCCGGCGTTGGAGAACGACGCGCGCACGGCGCCCTCGGCCGCCTTCTCCAGGTCGGCGTCGCGCAGCACCAGGAGCGGGTTCTTGCCTCCGAGCTCGAGCGAGCAGCCGATCAGCCGCTCGGCGCACCCCTGCGCGACCCGCCTCCCGGTCGCGGTCGAGCCGGTGAAGCAGATGTAGTCGGCGCGAGCGATGATCGCGGGACCGATGCTCGACCCGGGTCCTGCGACGACCTGCCACAGGTCCTTCGGGAAGCCCGCCTCCTCCAGCAGCTCGGCGGCCAGCAGGGCCGAGAGCATCGTCTGGGCGTCGGGCTTGGCGACCACGGCATTGCCGGCCAGCAGGGCGGGCAGGCCGTCGCAGAGGGCCATGGTGAAGGGGTAGTTCCACGGCGAGATGATGCCGACGACGCCCTTGGGCACACGGTTGACCTCGACCCGGGTCAGGCCCGGGACCACGCCGAGCTTGCGCTGGGTGTCGAGGTGCTGGTGCGCGGTGCGTGCGTAGTAGCGCGCGGTGAGCGCGATGTGGAGCGGCTCGTCGAAGGCGTGCTTGCGTGCCTTGCCCGACTCCCACACGATCAGGTCGATGATCTCGTCCTGGCGATCGAGCACCAGGTCGTGGAGGCGCAGGAGCATCGCGGCGCGCTCGTCGATCGTCGTGCGGGACCAGACGACCTGAGCGCGGCGCGCGCGGACGAACGCCTCCGCCACGTCTGCGTCGCTGGACTGGGGGACGTTGGCCAGGGGGGCGCCGTTGAGCGGCGAGAAGACCGCCGCAGTGGTCCCCGTCGTCGCGTGCAGCCGGGCCGTGAGCGCATCGACGTACTCGGGCTCCAGGGCGTAGGAGGCCGTCGGGTCGTGCTCGGGATCGGCTGGGCCCTCGGTGAGCGGGTTGACCCCGCCGGAGGGAGACGGGCTCTGGTCACTCATGTACCGAGGGTATGTGAGCGGCGTCTCGCTGCCTACTGATTGGTAGGGAAATGTGGCGCTTTACACACCGGCCCGGTATGTCAAGCCTGCCGACCGGATCTCTGCGCAGACCACTCCCATGCTGATCACGCTGCGCACCATCGTCTGGGCCGTGTCTTCCTCGCTGTTCGTCATCGCCCTCGCGCTTACCTGCGCGAGAAGCTCGGCGCCCCTGCGCACCAGAGCGGCCCGATCCAGCGCCTCTGACCCCGCGGGTCAGCCCGGCAGCGGACCGTAGGGCGATCGCGACCCGCTGGCCGCCATCGTGCTCACCGGCGCAACGGCCTCGAGGGTGCAGCCGAGGCGGTAGCTGCCGTCCTCCTCCCACGTCCGGGTGCGCGGCACGGAGCGCCACGCCTCCCGCGAGAGGTCGCGCACCCGCCGAGGCCCCTCACCCGCCGGGATCTCGTGGCGTGGGTCACCCGGCTGGACCAGGATCTGCGGGGTCAGGTCGTGCTGGACCGCCTCGATCGTCCAGGTGTAGATCAGGGCCGGCATGCCCGGGCGCCGGGCAAGATCGTCGATGTAGAAGAACGGGTCCACCGACAGGTGGATCTCACCGGTCAGCCACGCTCCGGCCACGGGCGGCTGGAGGTCGTCGAGCACCATCCACTGCGTGTAGACCTGCAGCCCGACGTCGAGCACGAAGGCGTCATCGTGAGGCTGGGTCGCACTGCGGAGCAGCTCACCGCACACGTCGTACGACGTGCCCCGCCCGGTGTGGTCACAGCGCGGTGTCCGTCCGCGGTCGGGGTCGGGGGCCGGCGCGAGCCGGGCAGCGCGGCGGTAGCCGAGCTCGAGCGCGAACTGACGACGTTCGCCCGCGACCACGTCGGTGTAGTTGCCGTCCTGGAGGATCCAGCTGTCCAGGCCGATCCACCAGCGCCGCGACCGGAGGCGCTCGCTGGGCACTCCCCTCTGAACGACACCGGTCACGTCCACGCCGACATCATCACCCGGGTCAGCCCTCCAGGTACACCGACTTCATCTCGGTGTACTGACCCAGGCCCTCGGCGCCGAACTCACGTCCGATGCCGGAGGCCTTGAAGCCGCCGAAGGGCGCGGCGAAGTCCATCGTGTAGGTGTTGACGCCGTAGGTGCCCGCGCGCACGCGGCGCGCCACGTCGAGGCCGGCCTCCTGGTCGCTGGTCCACACCGTGCCCGCGAGGCCGTAGTCGGAGTCGTTGGCGATCCGCACCGCGTCGTCGACGTCGTCGTAGGCGATGACCGAGAGGACGGGTCCGAAGATCTCCTCCTGCGCGATGCGCATCGAGTTGTCCACGTCGGCGAAGACGGTGGGTCGGACGTACCAGCCCTTGTCGAGCCCGTCGGGCATGCCGTTGCCACCGGTGACGATGCGGGCGCCTTCTTCCTGACCCAGGGCGATGTACTTCTCGACCCGCTCCTGCTGACGCTGGGCGACCATCGGTCCGATCTCGGTGGCCGGGTCAGCAGGGTCGCCGACGACCATGGAGCCGACCGCCTCGGCGAGCGCGTCGACGACGGTGGCGTAGTTGGCGCGGCTGGCCAGGATGCGGGTCTGGGCCACGCAGGCCTGGCCGGAGTTCATCAGGGCGGTGAACTTCAGCCCCTCCATCGTCTTGGCCAGGTCGGCGTCGTCGAGGACGATCGCGGCCGACTTGCCACCCAGCTCGAGGCTGACCCGCTTGAGCTGCTCGCCACAGATCGCGGCGATCTTGCGACCGGCGGCGGTGGACCCGGTGAAGGCCACCTTGTCGATGCCCGGGTGGCTGACCAGGTGCTCACCGACCTCGCGACCGGCCGTGACGATGTTGACGACGCCGGCCGGGACGCCGGCCTCCTGGAGCAGCTCGGCCATCAGGTAGGTGTCGAGCGGGGTCTCCGGTGCCGGCTTGACCACGACCGTGCATCCGGCCAGCAGCGCCGGGATCACCTTCGACATGATCGTGAACTGCGGGACGTTCCACGGCGGGATCGCCGCCACCACACCCACGGGCTCGTGACGCACCAGCACCGGCGTGCCGAGGTTGCCGATGCGGGTCGCCTCCCAGGGGAACTCCCGTGCGATCGTCAGGAACGCCTCGATCTGCATCCACGGGGCCGGCGCCTGGGCCAGGTTGGCGAACGAGGTCGGAGATCCCATCTCGATGGTGATCAGGTCGGCCATCTCGCCCAGCCGACCGGCGTAGAGCCCCGAGAAGGCCTCGATCACCGCGATCCGCTCGGCGGGCGACATCCGCGGCCACGGGCCCTCGTCGAAGGCCCGTCGTGCGGCGGCCACGGCCGCGTCGATGTCACCGGTGCTGCCCTCGGGGACGGTCGCCACCACCTCCTCGCTGTGCGGCGAGACGACCTGCAGCAGGTCGCTGCCGACCGGTGCGGCCCAGACGCCGTCGATGTAGAACGCGTCGCGGTCGAGAGTCATGTCTGTCCTTCGGTCGTGAGTCAGGGGGCGAGGGTGAACCAGTCGGCGAAGCCGCTGGGGTCGTGTCGGCCGAGAGCACCGTGCTCGAAGAGGCCCCAGCCCTCGGCCGAGCCGTCAGGCCCGACGCAGGTGGCGCGCCCGACGTGGTCGACGACGCCGAACATCACGCGACCGGCGACATCGGGAGCGCTCATGTCGAAGGTCACGCGCTCGGTGAAGTCCCGGCCCTTCCACATGCCGTGGGTCCAGTCGGAGTCACCGCCGTAGCCACCGCCGACATGGAGGGGCACCTCGAGCTTGGACTCGACCTCGAGGCGCAGCGTGGCACCGTCCGGGGTGGTGCAGGTGATGGTCGCTCCGGTCGGGACCCGGGTGCCGGAGGCGTAGTGGATCTTGACGTGCGGCCAGCCGAGCTGCTCGACGCGGCCGTCCTTCCAGACCCGCGTGCAGTCGTTGAGGCCCCGATAGCCGTCAGGGTCCTCCTGCAGGATCAGGATGATCGCGAAGTCGTCGAAGGCCATCGGGACGTAGAGCCACCACATGCCCTCGAACTCCGGCACCAACGGCGCTCCGGCCGGCGCGGCCTCCCCGACGGGGCGGATGCCCCACGAGCGGTCGCGGGTGCCGATCCAGGTGTCGGGTGTGACGGCGATGTCGGTGCCGTCGATGGTGAGCGTGCCCGCCCAGGTGCCCACCTGGGCGAAGCGCTGCGCGTCGAGGGTCACCCGCGACTCGGCGCGCATGATGTGTCGCTCCTCCTGGAGGACGGGGAACAGGCCCTCCCAGGTGAGGTCCATGGCGATGCCGTCGGTCTCCTCGAGCACCAGCCGCAGCTTCTGCAGGGGCTCGACGACCTCGATCCGGTAGGCGCCCACGTGCTGGTCGAGGCGGTCGTTGCCCTGCGGGTCGAGCGCGTCGGAGAGGTGGACGGCGGTCTGCTCGTCACCTCGGCGCACGAGGACGAAGGCGTCCTTGGTGCCGAGGTTGGGGTAGAAGCCGGCGCCGGTGATGACGAAGATGTCGCCGGTGCGGTCGTGGGCGTTGAAGTAGCAGCGGTCGTAGAAGTTGCGGTCGCTGGAGCCGGCCCAGGTGACCGGGAGCGGCAGCTGGTGGATGGGATACTCGTCGAGGGGACCGACCATGGCTCAGGCACCCGCCCCTTCGAGGATGGATTCCATCAGGGGTTTGTGGTGCATCAGGGTCTCGATGTCATCAGGGCGCTCGATCTCGCCGAAGTGGATGGAGCGGGCGCCGGTGCGCATGAAGACGATGCACCACTGGACGGCGTTGTAGACGTGGTACCAGGTGAGGTCTCCGACGGTGACCCCCGTCGCCTGCTCGTAGGCGGCGACGACGTCCTCCTCGCGCAGGAAGTGGGGCATGCCGGGCATCTCGAGCATGCCGGTGATCGACTCGAAGACCCGGTGGGCGAAGACGATCCACGACAGGTCCAGCTCACGGGGACCGATCGCGGCCATCTCCCAGTCGAGGACCGCCACCGGGGCGAAGTCGCGGTAGATGACGTTGCCGATCCGCGAGTCACCCCAGCACAGCACGGTCTCGTCGGTCTCGGCGTCCGCGAGGTGCTCCTCGAGCCAGGCCAGGCCACGCTCGGTCAGCGGTGAGCGACCGATGTCGGCGACCGCGAAGTCGTACCACGCACGCGTGCGCGCCAGGTTGCGCGCCAACGGGGTCTCCCCCGGCTGGTGCGGGTCCAGGAAGGCGAACCGCGAAGCGGCGTCCGGGATCGCGTGGAGCGCCGCGATGACCTCGACCGTGCGGTCCTGCAGGCTGCGCTGCTGCTCCGGACGGGCGTCGTGGAGCCAGTTGTCGCCGAAGTTGTAGGGCAGCACGTCCTGCGGGATCACCCCGTCGACCCGGTCCATCAGGAAGAACGGGGTCCCGAGCACCGTCCCGGTCGGCTCCATCCACCGCACCTGGGGCACGGGCACGTCGGTGAGCTCACCGACCAGGCGCATGGCGTCGTACTGCTCCTGGAGGGCGTAGGACGCGAAGACCGGGAAGTCGGCAGCGGCCGGAGCCACGCGGGCGACGTACTCCCCGCGGCGCGGCTCACCGTCCTCGGTCCACGTGGCATCGAGGATCATCGTCTCCGACGACATGCCGTTGGCGTCGATGCCGGAGTGGAGCACCACGTGCGGGTCGGCCCCGGCAGGCAGCAGGGTGCCCAGCCAGTCGGCCAGCACCGTCGGGACCGTGGTGGCGTCCCGGCTCGAGCGTTGGATCTTCATGTCTGCGGGCGGAGGTGCCTGGGTCACTCGTGGGCTCCTGTGACGTGGGTCTCAAGTTGACACGTGTCAGCATCACTGGAACGTGTTCTAGTTGTCAACCGTTTCCCAGGACCGGCTCGACGGTCGGGCGACCGGACCCGGAGGGTCAGGCGGAGGTGCCGCCCGCGTGGCGCGCCGCTTCGACGGCCTCGAGGAGTCCGCGACCGGCCAACTGGTCGGCGAGCTCGTTGTCGGGGTGCCCCGCGTGACCCTTGACCCAGTGCCACTCGACGTCGTGCTGCTCGCACACCGCGACCAGCAGCTGCCACAGATCGACGTTCTTCACCGGCTGCTTGGCCGAGGTCTTCCAGCCGTTGCGCGACCAGCCCTGCACCCACTTCATGATGCCGTTGCGCACGTAGGTGCTGTCGGTGTGGATCTCCACGACCGAGCGGCGCTTGAGCGCCCCCAACGCCTGGATGGGTGCCATCAGCTCCATGCGGTTGTTGGTCGTCTCGTCCGCCTCACCACCGCACAGCTCGAGCTCGTGGCTGCCTTGGCGAAGGATCGCGCCCCATCCACCCGGGCCGGGGTTGGGGATGCAGGCACCGTCGGTGTGGATCACGACGGGCGGGCCTGCTGCGGGCGTGTCGCTCACTACTCGACGACGACCTCGACGCGCTGGAACTCCTTGAGGTCGGTGTAGCCCGTCGTGGCCATGGAGCGGCGGAGGGCGCCGATGAGGTTCATCGTGCCGTCGGCGACGCGCGAAGGCCCGAAGAGGATCTCCTCGAGACTGCCGACCTGCTCGAACTCCACGCGCTGACCGCGCGGGAGGTCGGCGTGGTGTGCCTCGGCACCCCAGTGGAAGCCCCGGCCGGGAGCGTCGGTGGCGCGCGCGAAGGGCGAGCCGACCATGACCGCGTCGGCACCGCAGGCGATCGCCTTGGCGATGTCGCCCGACTTGCCGATCGA
>Ga0136639_10000060_pt1 | contig 31386 bp, 29 predicted proteins | sample AntDrymUQ8592106_2_FD_113739 | JGI IMG/M metagenome (GOLD analysis project Ga0136639, IMG submission 113739) | Polar desert sand microbial communities from Dry Valleys, Antarctica - metaG UQ859 (21.06) | ecosystem: Environmental > Terrestrial > Soil > Desert | place: Antarctica: Dry Valley...
CCACATCGGCGAGAAACCGCGCCAGGTGCCCCTCTGGCAACCAGTCGTGCAGCGATGGCGGCAGCAACAGACCCTGATCTATATGGTCGGTTCGGAAACGCTTGCCCATAGTCATATCCTACGGCCCGACGACCCGGTGCTCAAGACATTTCTCTCTCGATTTGTTTCCTGAAATCGAATTCGAGCGGATCTATCTCCGACAGACTCCTAGGAGGGTGGCAGCCGTGAGACCCGCGACGGTTTTCCAAGTCGGTGCCTGCCAAAATCGCCACGCGGCGTACCAGGCGACGTCGTTCTTAATCAGAACGCCATGGCCGAAAGCGGTGGGTTCGAGGGGAAAGACGATCGCGGCGAGAAGGCCGGAGCCGGCCCCGAACGCGCGGGAGTCCCATCGCCAGAGTCACCTAGGCGGTGCCGAGGGGAAAGAGCAGGACGGGCAGGCGGTAGAGGAAGACGAGCCAGTGGTAGTGGGGGTCTTTTCGATCGACGGCCCGGTTGGCGGCGGTGGCCCATTCGTCCTTGGAGAGCCAGCGGGGGTGGGTGGCGGGGGGACGGGGAGGGAAAAGACGCTGGGGACCCAGCCGGTGACGATTTCCAGGAGGGGGGCGAGATCGGAGACGTGGTAGACGTGGCCGCCTTGCCAGTAGAAGTGGGAGGCCCGGAGGTGGTTAGGCTCGTCCATGGTGACGCCGGTGTTCCATGCACCGACCATGAGCAGGGGGGAGCAGGGAGAGCAGGAAGGCAGACCCAAGGATGATAGGGCGCATGCGCGCTAGCGCGCCCGAAGGGCTGACATAAGGGTTTACGGAACCAACTACTGTACGCAAAAAGGGCCGCCCCAACAAGGGCGGCCCTCTCCTGTTTACAACCTATTCCGTAAGGGCTAAAAAATGTATTTCAAGCCCAACTGAATGTTACGGGGGTTGTTCGCCTGACCGCTGATCAAGCCAAACGTCGCAGGAGCGCCGAGGTCGCGAGCCGGCGGGTTGAACATGGTCATGTTGGCGAAGTTGAACATCTCGGCCCGGAACTGGACGCTGTGGCCTTCCTTGACCATAAACGACTTACCGATCGAGAGGTCCATGTTGAAGAAGGCCGGAGCGCGCTCGGTCGCAATCGACGAGTTACCGAAGGTCCCGAAGGCCGGGCGCTGGTAGGCGCACGTTCCGTCATCGACGCCCGCGGCGCATTCGTAAACATTGCCCGTGCCGTACCAGCGAGAGATCGTCTGGTCCTTCACGACGGATGCCCGCAACCGGTTCGGCCGCTGGAGACCGCGCGGCGCTTGCTGGCTGACGCCAACGGTCGAAAGCGTGATCGGGAAGCCGGTCCGCGCCTGCATCACGTAGCCGAGGTTCCAACCTCCTAGGATCATATCAACCGCTCTGCCGGAACCGCTGAGGAACTTACGGCCTTTGCCGAACGGCAACTCCATGTTTGCGTTGTAGGTCAGGTTGTTCCGCGCATCCCACGCTGCCGGCCCGTAGTTGGCACGACGGTCATAGGCGTTCATCCAATAAGCGCCTTCAGCCTGCACACCACCAGCTCCGAAGAAGCCCAACGCGTCGTTAAACGTCTTCGAATAGGTGTAGGAGAGGTTGAAGTCGAGGCCAGAAGCATAACGTTTCCGCGCCGAAACCTGGAGCGAGTCATAGTTCATCGTGCCCGAGGACTCGGTGGTCGCCGTCGTCGTAACGAGCGGTAGAGCCGCGAAAAGCGGACGACGGGTCTGGGCGTTGGCCCATTGCGCCGGATTCACATTGGCCGGTCCGGGCAGCGGTTGATTGCTGTCCTTGGCGACGATGGTGTGCGTTGCACGCTGGCTGACATAGCCGGCGTTGACGACGAAGTTGCTGGCGAATTGATACTCCACGCTAATGTTGCGCTGCTGGGTGAACTGGGGACGAAGGTTCGGATCCCACGTGCGGATGTTGCCCGCCAAGACCCCGGAGAAGCCCGGCAGATCGTTGAACCCAACCCGCGACGACGAAGCGCCGGTGGTGAGGTCGTAGTTCTGGTTCGATTCGAAGAAGAACGGCGGATTCAAAGGCAGGCGGAGGTTAACGCCCGTACCTTCGAGGAAGCTCGTGATGCCATAAGCACCGCGAACGACGAGGCGCTTCTTGAACATTTCCGGCGTCCAGGCAAAGCCCAAGCGCGGCATGAACTGCTTGTTGTAAGGGTTGTAGAGAGCGCGGCTATTGCCGTTCTGTCCCGCCAACAGCAACCTCCCGTTCACGACGTCGATATTGGCTTGTAGATTGTTAACTTCGTACAACGGCTGGGTGTATTCCCAACGTATGCCGAGGTTCAAGGTCAGGTTGTTGGTGGCCTTGTAGTCGTCCTGGAAGAACGTTCCAAAGCGCCAATGGCGCTGGCCCCAGCGGCGACCGTCACCTTGTCCCCGGCCTTTCGAGGAGACCAGATCCAACATGAAGTCGGCCAACTGCGAACCGCTGTACTGCGCAGAGTAGCCGAAGGTGCCGAGCGCACCGTTGTTGCCCGAATAGAAGCGATTCTGCTGATAACGGACGCCATTGGCGCCGATCTTCAGAAAGTGCCGTCCGCGCGACAAGGTGATCGTTTCCGACAGGTGGAACTTGTTGTCCTTACCATCGGAGAGAATGCCATTCGTGCCGATGTTAGAGAGGCCCTCGCCAGGAGCGAGCGAACTGAAGCCGGGAGAAAGCTGGCCTCCGGGGATGCCGAGTTTGGCGTTGCCGCCGCTCTGGGTTCCAAACGGATCCGCAAACGTATCGATGATGACCGTACGGGTCAAGCCGTAGCGGAAGTCGTTCACGATGTTCGGGGTTACGGTCCGGGTCCAGGCGGCAACAACGCCAACGGTCGGAGCTTCTTTCACGCCCGCCGCGGAGGTCGGCAGCGCCGGACGAGCCGAGCCGTCGGTGTAGAAGCCGTGCGAGTAGCGGAACATGAAGTTGTCCTTCTCGGAAGCGCGCCAGTCGACCTTGGCATCGCCCTGATTGTTCCTCAGGAAGTTGGTTGCCGTGGCGCTGTAGTTATTAACCACGCCGATGCCGCCGGTACCGGTGGAGTTCGGCAGCGGATAGAGGGCGCTGTCAGCGAACAGAACACGAGCAGGGCCGACGATACGAGCGGCCGGGATGATCTTGTTCGGAAATGGCTGGCAGACGCGGGTGCCGGTGGCCGTCGAGCACGTCGCCGGATCGTTGATGACTTGGGGCAGACGGCTCAAGTTGCCGGAGCGGAAATCGGCCGGCGCCACACTGGCGAAGGCGGGGCCGCCATCGCGACGCTGGGTGCCTTCGTAGTTGACGAAGTAGAACAGCTTGTCCTTAATGATGCGACCGCCGAGGGTGCCGCCGAACATGTTCTGGCGGAGCGAACGGCGCTGCTTCTCTTTGGGGAGCGCGAGGTTCTGGTTGCCGAAAAACGAGTTGGCGTCAAGCTTCTCATTGCGGAGAAATTCGAACAACGTGCCGTGAAGGCCGTTGGTGCCGCTCTTCAGCGTCATGTTCACCACCGCGCCGGCCGAGTTGCCGAACTCAGACGAACCGTTTCCGGTCATCACCTGAACTTCCTGCAACGCGTCCACGCTCGGGGTGTAGCCGATACGGTTATCCATCGAATCGTTCACGTCGACGCCGTCAAGCAGGAAGTTGTTGGTCTGCTCGCGGTTGCCGTTGACGAACGCACGGCCCGAAAAACGGGTGGCGGTGTTGACGGAGCCGGGGTTGGTCTGCACCGCGCCAGGGATCAGTAATATCGCCGAAACGATGTTGCGACCATTGAGGGGCAGGTCGGTGAGCCGCTTGGCGGTCAACGTTTCGCCGGTCTGGGTGGTTTCCGTCTGCAAGGCCGGAGCGAAATCTTTTACTTCGACGGACTCGGTCACTTGACCGACCTGCATCGAGAGGTCGACGCGGGCAGTTTGGTTAGTCTGTAGCCGAAACGGGCCAACGACAGTCTTTCTGAAACCTTGAATCTCAGCCGTGACGCTGAAGCTGCCGATGGGCAGGAAGGTGAAGGTGTAGAGGCCGGAATCGTTGGTGGTGGTTTCGTAACGCTGGTTCTTTCCAGTGTCAGTGGCGGTAACCTTTACTTTCGGGATGGCGGCGCCACTCGGGTCGCTCACCGCGCCGGTAATGGAACCGGTGATGGTCTGTGCGTTCAACGCCAACGGCGCCAAACTGAACAACAAAACACTTGTGAATTTGAGTTTACTCATATAGAAGGAGGTACCCTTACTCCTCCATCGTAACGCCAATGCCATGCATGAGCAATAGCTAACCACCACATTCTAAAGGAGTTAATATTCCAGATTCCGTAGCGCGATATGAATTCTGGAAGAAACCAGGCTACAGTAGCGTTGCGTCCAGCGTCCGTTCCTCGCTCAATGCGGGCTCGGACACGGTCGCAAGTCCTTGCAACCACGCCAGTAAGCTCTCTCGCTCCCCGTCGAAATAAAGCTCCACCATCTCCCGTACCGCCACCCGCCGCATCGCCTCCCGGTCCCGGATAGGTGTGTAAATAAACGACCGGCCCGCCTTCCGCCGGGTCAACAGTCCTCGTTTCGTCAGCCGTTCCAGCAGCGTCAATACGGTCGTATAAGCCAGCGTCCGCTGACCGGCCAGCGCCGCCCGCACCCGGTTCGCATTCCCGTCACCAAGCTCCCAAAGCACCCGCAAACAATCGAGCTCAAGGGGCGGAGGAATCTCGCGAGTGACGGGCAGACGCGGCATCTTCTATCCCTTACTCACCAGTGCCCCGGAGAGCTTCGCCGCGAAATCCGTCGACGGCTTCACCGGCTCCCGGGCCGGAGCCGGAGCCGAAAACGGAACCGGCTCCTTCAGGAACCGATCCTGCTTCAACAACGACCGCTCCAGGGACGGAATGTACGCCGACCAACTGCCCTCCACCATCGAATCGCGGGCGATCGCCTGGCGCACCGTCTCCACCTTCGAATCGAGATTGTCCAGATGGTGCAGCAACATCGCTTCCAACGTCGACGGAACCTTCGGCGATCCATAAGCTAACTCGCCGTGATGGCTGGCGACCAGATGCTCGACGAGAAGCCGCAGCTTCGGCGGAAAATCAGGCACTTGGCGAACCTTCTCGGTGATCATCCGCAACCCGATGAGGATGTGACCGACCAACTGCCCTTCGTCGGAATAGCCGAAGCCCCGATCGTAGGTGAGTTCGTCCACCTTGCCAATGTCATGAAGGATTACGCCAGTCAGCAGCAGATCCTTGTCGATGCCTGGATAGTGAGCCGCGGTGAACTTGGCCAGCGTCGCCAGCGAAAGAACATGCTCGAGCAAGCCGCCAATCCAGGCGTGATGAATAGTCTTAGCGGCCGGGGCGGTTTTATACTTTTCGACCAGCTCGGCGTCGGCAAAAAATGCCTCAATCAGCCCCTTCAAATACGGGTTCGTCATCGCCGCGACATGCTGTCCCAGTTCGGCAAACATCTCCTCCCGGTTCCGCGTCGAGGCCGGGAAATAGTCGGTCTTGTCCACGTCCCGGTCGTCGACGGGCTGGATCCGATGGATCGTCAACTGCATCCGGCCCTGGTAAATCGCGGTCAGCCCCTTCACCTTGATGTAGTCATGCCGCTCGAAGGTGTCCATCACCTCGGCGACGTGATCCCACATCTTGGCGTCGATTTCGCCCGATTTGTCTCCCAGCGTGAGCGACAGATAAGGCTCGCCCGTTTTCTTCTGCCGGATCTCCTTGTGCAGGACAAGAAAGGTGGTCTGGATGGCCTGATTGGCCTCCAGTTGGTTGGCGAACTGTTTCATTTAGGACTTCGAAGTGGACTTTACTTTAATCGCGGTTCCGGGGACGGGGACGGCCCAGAGCAAGCGCTTCTTGCGCACCTGCATGGCGACCTCTTCCTTGGTGATAGTTTCCGGCTTCAACTGCGCCGGATCCGTCCACTTGGTCGACTTGCCCGGGGCGGCACCGGAGTCGACGAAGCCTTCGCGAATTTCGAGGAAGGCGTCTTGCCGCAGTTGCGTCAAGTAGGCGCGAATCGCCGGTTCCATCTTCGGCGCGTACATTTTGTTCATGATCTCGCCGCTTACTTCTTCGAAATCGGCGAGGCCGGCTTGATGATGTTCTTCTATGAAAAGGAGCATCCAACCGTTCGGCATCTTGATCGGGTCAACGGCCGTATTCCGCGCGGCGGGCCAAACGGCGTCTTCGAGCTCCTTCCGCAACTCGCCCTTTTTGTACGGCGGCAACTCGCCTTCGTTCTGCGCCGTCTCGGCTTCGGAGTTTTCGCGCGCCAAATCGCCAAATTTTTCACCCTTCCGGGCGCGGGCTACCAGATCCTTGGCCTTCTTTTCAACGGCCTCTTGGGCCTTGGCGTCTTTGCCCTCGGTCCCGAGGAACAGTTCGCGCAGGAATACGCGCTCTTCGCGCTGGAACTCTCCATTGTGCTCGTTGTAGTATTTCTGCGCATCCGCCTTCGGAATCGAAATCTTCGAAGTCACTTCCTGGCCGATCACACGGCGCGTCAAAAACTGGTTTTTGGTTTCCGACTTGTAGTCCTCAAACGACATCCCGCTCTGTTCCTTGACGAACTGCTGGAACTTTTCCTGGTCGGCGATCTTGGTCTGTTGCTGGATCCGGGCCACTTGCTTGGTCACCTCGGGGTCGACATTGATGCTCATCTCCTTGCCCTTTTGGACGAGAAGCATCTGGTCGATCTTCTCGCGCAGTAGATCCTTGGCCCGTTCATCGACCATCCGGTCGACGTCCTCGGCCGGCACCTTCTGTTCCTTGGCGGCTTCCACCAGCCCCTTTTTCATCCGGTCAATTTCACTGCGAGTGATGATCTCACCATTTACTTTGGCGACGATCTGCTCCATCACAATGACATCGGCCGCATACAGCGACGCGCAGCAAACAACCGTACCGAGAATCCGCAACTTCATATGAGACTTATTTTACCGCCAGAAAGTCCAAAGCGTGCAAGGTGTCTTGCAGATACCCAAGTAACTTCTCCGGGGCGGTGGCCGGATAGGGGTCGGCGGGCAGCCGCAAAATGCCCGCCGGGCTGAACTGAGCACCGGGTGTGGAGGTGACAATCTCCATCAACCCTTCGGGTCGAATCTTCGCTTCCAGGTTCACTTTTATGTTGAAAAAGCCCTGGCGGCGATCGATCGACTCGATGCCAAGGCGCTGCGCCGTCGCCCGCACGAGCGAGAAGCTGGCCAGAGTTTTGACGACATCGGGCGGCGGCCCGTAGCGGTCGGCGAACTCCTCCAAAATCTTGTTCGCTTCCAGCTGCGAGTTCAACGAGGCAATCTTTTTATACGCCCGCAACCGCTGCATCTCCTCGGCGATGTAGCTGGCCGGGATCCGGATATCGACGCCCAGCGTGATCGTCGAATGCACCTCGACCGGAATCTCTTCCCCCTTCAACTCGCGGACCGTGTCCTCCAGCAGCTTCAAATACGTGTCGTAACCGACGGCGTCCATCTGCCCATGCTGCGCCCCGCCCAGCAGGTTGCCGGACCCGCGCAACTCCAAGTCCAAGGCCGCAATTTTGAAGCCCGCGCCGAGGTCGCTAAACTCCTTCAGGGCGGCCAAGCGCTTGCGGGCAAGCTCGGTCAGGTCCTTGTTCTCGGGGACCAACAGGTAAGCGTAAGCCCGCCGATTCGACCGGCCAACGCGCCCGCGCAACTGGTACAACTCGGACAAGCCGTAGCGCTCGGCGTTCTCGATCAAAATCGTATTCGCCATCGGAATATCGATCCCGTTTTCGATGATGGTAGTGCAGACGAAGACATCGAATTCATGCCGCATGAAGCCCAGCAGAACCTTCTCCAGGGCGGTCTCGTTCAACTGGCCGTGGCCGACGGCGACGCGGATTCCGGGCAGCCACTCCTGCAACCACGCGGCCCGTTGATAGATCGTCTCGACCCGGTTGTGGACGAAATAGACCTGGCCGCCGCGATTGACTTCCAGCTCAATTGCCGACCGAATCAGGTCCGCGTTGTAGTGCGAGACGACCGTCTGAACGCTCAGGCGATCTTTCGGCGGAGTCTCGATCACACTCATGTCCCGCAGGCCGAGCAGCGACATGTGCAGGGTCCGCGGGATGGGCGTGGCCGACATCGTAAGCACGTCGATGTTGTGCCGCAACTGCTTCAACCGCTCCTTGTGGCGAACCCCGAAACGCTGCTCCTCATCGACGATCAGCAGGCCGAGGTCGATGAACTCGACGTCCTTCGAAAGCAGTCGATGGGTGCCGATGAGGATGTCGACTTTGCCGTGGCCGAGGTCTTCGATGATCTTCTTGGTTTCGATCGGCGAGCGAAACCGGCTGAGCATTTCGATGTTGACCGGGAAGCTGGCGAAACGGCGTTTGAAGGTTTCGAAGTGTTGAAAGGTCAGGACGGTCGTCGGCGTCAGGACGGCCACTTGCTTGCCGTCGCCGAGCGCCTTGAAAGCCGCGCGCATGGCGACTTCGGTCTTGCCGAAGCCGACGTCGCCGCACAGCAAACGGTCCATCGGTTGAGCCCGTTCCATGTCGCGTTTGATCTCCGAGACCGCCTGGACCTGGTCCTTCGTGGCGGTGTACGGGAAAGCGTCTTCAAACTCGCGCTGCCAGTTGGAATCGGGCGAAAACGCGAAGCCTTCCGACATGCGCCGCTCGGCGTAGAGCTTGAGCAACTCGTCGGCCATGTCGCGCATTTTCGCTTTGACACGCGACTTCGTTTTCGACCACGTGGCGCCGCCGAGGCGGTCGAGCGGCGGGGTGCCTTCGCCTGCGCCGCGAAACTTCTGGACCAGGTCCAGCCGGGTCATCGGGACGTAGAGCTTCGATTCGCCGGAGTACTCCAGGATCAGAAAATCGCCCTGCTGATCGCCCTGCGGGATCTCCTTAATGCCCAGGAACTTGCCGACTCCGTGGGTGACGTGGACGACGAAATCGCCCGGTTTCAGGTCGGCGATGTCGGCGGCGAAGGCGGCCGCGGCGCGTTTGTTCAAGGCCGGTTCGGCGATCAGGTCAGAGGTGTCGAACAGGTCTTCGGTGCCGATGATGGCTAGCTTGGCGGCGGTAAGCGTGGTGCCGCGGGTCATGCGGCCACGGGCTAGCATCATGCTGGCGGAGTTACCAAAAAGCCGGGCGCGTTCGGCGTGGAACGGAGATACCGTATCGGTGCTCGACAGGGCCAGTTGGAAAGGCACCGAGTACTCGGCAAAGATGTCGGCGAGGCGCTCGACTTCGCCGATCGCCGGAGCGAAGTACAGCACCTTGTAGCCCTGTTCGACCAGCTTGCGGGTTTCGGCCACCGCGTTCGGAAGGTTACCGTGGAAGGCCGGCGAGGGGCGGGAATGCAGGTCGGCGGACTGCCCCGCGGCAGATTCGCCCAGTAGCTCTACTTGGCGCAGGGTAATCCGCTTACGGGCGTCCAGTTGAGTCGCCAGTTCGCTCCACGTCAGGAACACCGCTTCCGGTGGCACGATCATGTCCCGCTGATTTTCGCCGAGGCGCTTCCACAGCCGATCCGCGGCCGAGTGAACCTGCTCGGGCTCATCGATCACGACGAGCGCGTCCGCGGCGAGTTCGAGCAGGGTGGAAGCGCGCGGGTCCGACAGTACCCGCGTAAACTCCCATGCAGGCACCGGGTTGCTGGGCCTCGCATGTTCGACCAAAGGCAGCACGACGGCGTGATCCACCTTCATCACCGACCGTTGCGTTTCGACGTCGAAGCGCCGCATGGAATCGATCGAGTCGCCGAAGAACTCGATGCGCAGCGGTTGGTCCGAACCGGCCGGAAAAATGTCGACGATGCCGCCGCGCATAGAAAACTCGCCGACCATTTCGACCGGGTCGCGTTCGGTGTAGCCGATGCGGCGGAGATGCTCGGAGAGGTCGTCCAGACCTAGGTCGTCGTCGACTTTCAGCGTCAGCGCCAACTGTTGATAGAACGAGCCGGGGTAGGTCCGGAGCAGGGCCGAAGCGATGGGGGTGACGGTGATCGAGGTGAGCCCGGAGGAGAGGCGGTAGAGGCCGACGGCCCGCTCTTCGCTGATCTCGGAATGGGGCGACAGGCCTTGGGACGGCAGGACGTCGAGGGCGGGCAGCAGTTGGGGACGGGGCTTGGTTTCGTCGTTGACGAGAAGTTCGAAAAATGTTTCGAGCGCGGCGAACAGACCCTCGGCTTCCTGGGCCCCATCGGTGAGCAGCAGCAGCGATTTGCCGGAGCGTTGCCAGAGCAAAGTGCTATAGAGCGCTTTGGCGGTGAGGGTAAGGCCGGAGAGCGACTGATGGGTATGGGTCCGTAAGCCACGGATTATTTGATCGAAAGCGGCATCGCGGCCGAGGCTTTCCAGAAGTTCGCGAAGGGCGGGGTGCGTCATGCGGGGAGGCTGTGATTCTAGTTTGACAGAGCTAGACTAATTTGACAGAGCTAGACTAAGAGGATGGCAACGAATTCAGTTCCGATCGTTTCATTTGAAGAGTATTTGGCGCTCGAGGAAAAAGCGATTTACAAAAACGAATTCTACCAGGGCCAGATCCTTGCGATGTCGGGAGGGACCCTCTCGCACGAAAGAATTACCATGAACGTGCGAACCCATTTGCGAATGGGCCTGCTCGGAAAGGACTGCGAAGTGCTCGGCGACGGACTGCTTTTCCGGACGGGTCTCGACGGCCTGGCTGCCTATCCCGATGCGCTCGTCTTCTGCGGCCATATGAAGTTGGAAGACCATCGAAGTCTCGTTGCGCTAAATCCTGAGATCGTCATCGAAGTCCTTTCACCCTCTACCGAAGCGTACGACCGCGGCACGAAGGCGAGGGAGTATTGGCAATGCCCTTCGATTCAGCAGCACTTTCTAATCAGCCAGGACCAGCCACTAGTGGAGATTCAAAGGCGCCAAGCGAACGGCAAAATCACGATCGATTGGATTGATGGTCGAGAAGCGATTTGCCCGTTCGAATCGCTCGGCATCAGCATTTCGATGACCGACATCTACGAGCGCGTAAACTTCTAGCCCCGGGCGAGAATTTCTTTTTCGATGTTCGTGGTCGAGTAGCCCGGCTCCAGCGGCAACGGCATCACTACCCCACCGGCCGCTTCCACCTCTTCCCTTCCCGCAATGAAGTGGCTCCAGTCGGCGCCCTTGACGAGCACGTCCGGCAGCACCGCCGCGATCAACTCCCTCGGCGTATCCTCGTCGAACAGAACCACGGCGTCCACGGCCGCCAAAGCGACCCCCATGGCCGTCCGTTGCTCCTGAGACAGCAGAGGCCGCGTCGGGCCCTTCAATCGCGCTACGGAGTCGTCCGTGTTCAATGCCAACACCAGCACGTCGCCCAGCGCCCGAGCGCTTTCGAGCAGCCGAATATGCCCCGGATGCAAGATGTCGTAGCATCCGTTCGTGAACACCACCTTCCGCCCTTCGGCCTTCCATACCGCCCGCTGCGCCACTAACCCTTCTCGCGAATAAAACTCTGCCATGAACCCTCAGTCTCGCACGCCGAACAGAAAGTCGGCGGTTAACGCCCACATCGGTTCGAGGACGTCGGTGAGTTCATGGCCGGAATCGAACAGGTGGACTACGGCCTGCGGATGCAACGCCCGGAACTCTTCGGAGAATGTGTAAGGAACGACGTCGTCGTTGCGGCCGTGAAAGATCAGCGTGGGCTGCATAACGGCCGGGAAGTCCGGATAGGTAACGCCATCGTCGAGCAAGGCGATGCCGACGCGGCGACGCTCCCCCGCCGCATAGTGGAAAACCTCCATCGACCCTTCCGCCCGCCACTTGGCCACTGCCTCCGGCCCCAGGCGCAGCGGCCAACGTCGCGCGAAACCAAAGGCCGGAGCGAGCAGCACGATCTTTTCGACGTTCGGATGAGCTGCCGCATAGAGCGCGGCGAGATAGCCTCCCATGCTCGAACCGATCAGGGTCACCGGCCCCGCGCCGGCCGCGGCATCGATCAACGCCAGTTGTTTGGAGATCGTCAGCGACGCGAAATCACCGCCGTCGAGGGCGGGCACGAGGCATTCGGCACCGGCCTCGCGGAGCCGCTCCACGAACACCTGCGCCTTTCGAGAAGTTGGGCTAGACGCAAAGCCATGAAGGTATAGGACGCGCACAGTGTTCCTATTGTGCTAAAAGGGAATGGTCCTATTCAATGCGAGATTATCGGTTGCGGCGAAAGCGCGCCAGTCGCTAGAATCGGATGTTCAGAGGAGAACAATAAGACCTTTTATGTCAGTTGACCAGAAAGTAAAGCAGATCATCGTCGAGCAGTTGGGTGTTGACGAAGCCCAAGTCGACGGTACCGCGTCATTCGTAGACGATTTGGGAGCCGACTCCCTCGACCTCGTCGAACTCGTTATGGCCTTTGAAGAGGCGTTCGATCTGAATATTCCGGACGACGACTCCGAAAAGATCAAGACCGTCAAGGACGCGATCGATTACATCGAAGCCAAAGCGAAGAAGTAAGCATCCAATAAGAGTGAACCTGCCTACGTTTCGGCAGGAGGAGATCTTGATTGGCTGAACAATCAAACCCCTACCGGGGCAATCGAAGAGTAGTGGTGACCGGGGTCGGACTCGTCACGTGCCTGGGTATAGGCACCGAACCGACCTGGTCGGGCCTTTTGGCCGGCAAGAGCGGGATCGCTCCCATTGAGCTGTTTGACCCGAAAGACTTCTCCTGCCGGTTCGCCGGCGAGGTGAAGAATTTTGATCCGAGCAAATTCATCGAGCAGAAAGAGATCAAAAAGCTCGGCCGCTTTATGATGTTTGCCATCGCGGCGGCAGATGAAGCGCTTGCTTCGTCGGGTCTGAAGATCGATGCCGGCAACGCAGAAGGCGTTGGCGTCTACATCGGCAGCGGCATCGGTGGCTTCGAAGTCATCGAACGAGAGCACTCAAAGCTTCTCGCCGGCGGACCATCAAAGATCTCGCCCTTCTTCATTCCCGCGACGATCGTGAATTTGGCCAGCGGCCAAGTGTCGATCCGGACCGGAGCGAAGGGCCCCAACTCGGCCGTGGCCACCGCCTGTACGACCGGCGCCCATGCCGTCGGCGACTCATTCAAGATCATCCAGCGCGGCGATGCCGACGCCATGATCTGCGGCGGAGCCGAGGCAGCCATCACCCCGCTCAGCGTGGGCGGATTTGCGGCGCTGCGGGCGCTGTCGACCCGGAACGACGAGCCTCAACGGGCTTCCAGGCCGTGGGATAAGGATCGCGACGGCTTCGTCATCGGCGAAGGCGCGGGCATTCTTATGCTCGAAGAACTTGAATTCGCCAAGGCTCGCGGAGCTAACATTCTCGCCGAAATTATCGGTTACGGCATGAGTGGCGACGCCTTCCACATGACGGCTCCCAGCGAAGACGGCGACGGCCCATTCCGCATGATGCGCGCCGCCATTCGCGACGCCGGCATCGAACCTTCGGACGTTGACTATCTCAACGCCCATGCGACCTCGACCTTCCTCGGCGACAAGATCGAGACGACGGCGATGAAGCGTGCCTTCGGCGACCACGCCTACAAACTGGCCATCAGTTCCACCAAGTCTATGACCGGGCATCTGCTCGGCGGGGCCGGTGGACTCGAAGCCGGAATTGCGGTGCTCGCCATTCGCGATCAAATTGCCCCGCCCACGATCAATCACGACACGCCGGATCCGGCATGTGACCTCGATTATGTGCCGAACGTGGCCCGCCCGATGAAGATCAACATTGCCATGAGCAACTCGTTTGGCTTCGGCGGTACCAACGGCGGACTCATCTTCCGTAAGTACGAATAGCATGAAAATTGCCGTTGCTCTCAAGCAGGTACCGGCGCGGGATTCCGCGCCCGGTGCCCCGGAATCCGATCTCCAATTCGAGATCAATGAACCAGACGCCTACGCCCTCGAAGCGGCTCTGCAACTGCGGGAAGCGCAAGGCGGCGAGGTCGTCGTCGTGTCGGCCGGTCCGGCGCGGGTAGCCACCGCTATCCGCGAGGCTCTGGCGAAAGGTGCCGACCGCGGCGTTCACATCCTCGTCGATAACCCCCACCAACTCGATGCCTTGGGTGTCGCCCAACTTTTACGGGAAGCGGTCGCCAGCGAGTCGCCCGATCTGGTCCTGACCGGATTGCAGTCGGATGATCTCGGCTCCGGTCAAACGGGCGTGATCCTCGCTGAGCTTCTCGGCGTCGCTCACGCTACGCTAATCATGGCGATTGCGGTCGATGGTGCCTCAATTCGCGTCAAGCGGGAATTGGAAGACGGCTGGTTCCAGCACGTCACTTTGCCGCTCCCCGCCGTTCTCACGATCCAAAGCGGAATCAATAAGCTGCGTTACGCCACCCTCATGGGGATCAAAAAGGCCAAAACCAAAGAGATCCGCGAACTGGCCGGCACCTTGACCCCGGCATTGGTCGTGGCCGGTCCCGGCTACGCTCCCAGCCGCTCGAAGCAGTCGCAGATTTTCGATGGCGACCCGGAAAAAGCAGCCCAAGCGCTGGCGGAGAAACTGAAATACGAGGTCCGCGTAATATGAGCGTCCTGGTCGTTCTCGAACAGACCCGCGGCGTCTATCACCGCATGAGTTGGGAAGCCTTGGCCGCCGCGTTTGAACTCGGCCTGCCCGTTTCGGCAGCGGTGATCGGCGAGCCGGGCGAAGCTGCCACCAAGGGCATCGATCGCTTATATGCTCTTCCGGCGATGGATTACTCCGCCGACGGTTACACCGCCGTCCTGGCGCAGTTAATCGCCCACGTCCAGCCAAGCTACATCCTCTTTCCGCACACCTACCAGGTCCGCGATTTCGCGCCGAAACTGGCGATCCGCCTCGGCGGCATCCTGGTCAGCGACGTCGTCAAGCTCCAGGCCGATGGCACCGCCGTCCGCCAGCATTTTCAAGGCAAGCTGAACTCAGACTATCGGTTTACCGGCTCCGGGCCGCGCTTTCTGTCGATTCAAGCCGGTGCCTATCGGGCCGAAACAGTTCCGGCTGGCTCTCCGGTTGTCGAGCCCTTTGCGGCTGACCCGGGCGTCGTGTGGGCGGTTGCGGACGCGCCCTTCCGCGAGTCCTCCCGCGCCGTCGATCTCACCGCCGCCGAGATTATCGTCTCGGTTGGTCGAGGCATCCAAGACAAAGAAAATCTCATACTGGTCGAAGAACTCGCCGCTGCCCTCGGGGCCGAACTGGCCGCCTCCCGCCCCATCTGCGATAACGGCTGGCTCCCCATGGAACGCCAAGTCGGCAGTTCGGGCCAGACGGTTGCGCCGAAGGTCTATCTCGCCGTCGGCATCTCCGGCGCGATTCAGCATTTGGTCGGGATGAAGGGGTCAAAATCCATCATCGCGATCAATAAAGATCCGAACGCTCCGATTTTCGAAGTAGCCGATTATGGCATTGTCGGCGATCTCTTTGAAGTGGTTCCCGCGCTCACCGAAGCCATCCTCAAGCTGAAGGGCTAACGCGCCAACGAACGGATTCGGATGTTCGTAAAGTCAAGGTTCGTCTTCGGGTCGTGCGCCTGTAAAGCGATCGGCCCGGCCTTCAACAGCGCCTGCTTGTTCCGCGGGCTGGTCCCCTCGGGGTAGGGATCCTCCCCATCGGCCACCGAATAGCCGTTGATCCAGGTATCCGGTTGGTGTCGCCCTTGGGCAATGATCGACTTCGTATAGAACTGATTGTCGGTGGCGACTACGCGACGCGCCGGCTGGTGAAAACACACCCTTCCGGTCCCGATATCCACCGGCTTAGACCGGTCTCCGTCCTAGAACTCGTTCCGGATCTGAATCTCGTATCCGGTCCAATACCCCCCACGGCGCCGCGGAGAAACACCCCGCTGTTGGGATGAAAGTCCGGTTCGCGCGAATTTGCCCACACCTCTAACTGCGGCACAAAATCGTCGTACGGCCCCTTCCTCTCCAACTGCCTGGGGCCTTGCCCGGCGCGCAGGTGCCCTTTCTTCACGCTCCAATCCGGAGGCTTCGCCGCGGGCTTCGGCGGCTTCACTTTCTTGTTCCGAGAAGCAACCGGCCATTTCGGGTCAAATTTCAAGCCGATAAAGCCGTTCACCGCTTTGCCAGCAGTTAAGTCCAATCCCTTCTTGCCGCCTAACTTTACCAAACACCGTTTGCCTAAGTGGAACACTTCGTAGCTCTGCCACTTCTCTGGATGAATCCGGACTTTCTTCTCCGTCCGCGCCGCGTTGAGAATCGAACCGGTCGGGAATTTCTCATGGCCATCGTAGATCTGTAGCTCGTATCCGGTCACGTGCGGATCTTGACTTTTGGCCGAACGCAAAAACATGCCGCTGTTGCCGTCGACAGGCGTCTGAAACTCCAGCTTCAGAACATAGTCACCGCACTGCGTGTTCGTCCGGACCCGACCGTATTCGCCAGCATCGGCCGCAATCGTCGCGTTCGCCACCCGCCACTTTGGGCCGCCCTCCACTGTCGAGCCGAACGGCGTTTCGCCATCGAATCGAGATAGCCAGTTGCCGGAAATCTCCTTCGACGTGAGCGTATTGACTTGGCCGCAGTCTCATCTTTTCATACTAACTCTTCAGGGCACGTTCCCCGTCGCCGTCGCCTGCCAACCCGAGTTATTTCCAGCTATATCCCGCGCCGCCGTGTAGACAATCCGAGAACCCCGAAAACCGGGAGTACTCATCGAAAGATTCAAGTTGAGCGTAAGTACGTTCCCCGCCACAGTTACCGACGATCCAGTCGCAAACACCGAGCACTGACTGTTCGCCGCCAAGCCCGTTCCCCCCGGCACTACTCCCGGCAAAAGCCCGTCTCCAGCGTCGGTCACCAAGTAGATCGTATTCGCCGATCGCACGTAGGCGAGGTAACAAGCGTTCCGCCCGTCGAGGGCGTTGTTGATCAGCACGTTCAAATCCGCAAAGCCTTGGTTATCACTGAACACGGTCGTCAAGGTGGCGCTCGTCGCGTTCACCGCCATCGGCGTCGTGGCCGTGACCGCCGGGGAGGTCGCCGGCACCCCAGGGACGTTCCAGACGCCGACCGCCTGCCACCCGCTGTTGGCGCTGCCGACGTCTCGTCCAGCGGCGTACACAATCCGGTTTCCCCCGAACGCGGTCGGGAACGTAACCCGCAAAGCAAGCGTCAGCGTGGTGCCGGAGACTGTCGCGCTCGACCCCGCCCCCGTCGCCAACCCTGCGCATTTCCCGTCGACCCGCTCCCGTTCAATACCAAGCCAAGTAGCAGATCCGTCCCGGCGTCGTTCATCAGATAGAGCGTATTCGCCGACCGGACGTAAGCGAAATAACAAGAGGTCCGTCCATCCAAAGCGTTATGGATCAGCACATTAAGAACATTCAAATCCGCCGCTCCGTTGCCATCCGCAAACGGGATCGTAGTGCCCCAACGCCCCATCGTCAAACTGAGTCGAAAACGTGCTCAGCGTCGCATCGTAGCCAATCGGCTGCCGGTATTCGAGCCACAACCAGCGATTGTTCCCGTTGCCCCGCCGAATCCGCAGCGCCTGCAACCCCGCCGTCGTCTGCTCGTAGGGGGCCAGCGTGAACGTGCCCCCAATCTCCACCTGCTGCAGGTTCGTCGCGGCGAACCACCCCAGACTTTGCTTGTGCTGCGCGGCGAAATGCCCCATCAGATACCCACCGCCGGTGGAGTAGCACAGGCCCATCAGCGAGTACCGATCCCCATACTCATCGTGGGTCCCGCTCGCGTTCAACCCGCCCAATACCTGCGCCCCATAAGCCAAACTACTGGCGTGGCTGAGTCCCATTCCGTGCCCTATCTCGTGCACTAACGCGCACGCCGCTAAACCCGCGCTCCCCGCAAAATCCTGCCCCAGCCACGCGACCGAAGCCGTAAAACTGCCCCTCGCCGGCGACGTATTGTTCCGGCATCCAATGGTCCCCAATCCGCCGCAATTGCCCGGAAAAACGAAGATCAGCCGCGTATACTGCGTCAGGTCAACACTCGGATCCGCCGCCGCAATCCCGGCCGTCCGGATCAGATCCGTCTGACCGCACGTGTAGCTCTGCCCCAGCGTGAACGGCCCCAGCACGTCCCCGGCCGCCGACGTCAAGCCATAGGAAGCCTCCCGCCAATGCCCGTCCACCGAATTGGTCGCCCCCAGCAGCGCCCCGCGCAAACTCGCCGCATTCACGTTGCTGGGCAGCGCCTGCCCCGGGAAACTCAACAAGATGATCGCCACCCTTTGGACCCCGACCGTCGAACACGACAAGGCCGCCCGCGGCGCTGCCGTCAGTTCGACCAAACTCCCCGCGATCTCCTCCCCCACGCGCATTCCGCGTACCCGCATCCGGTCGCCACAACGCACACTCAAATCCGGCTCAACCAGATGGAATTCGCCCGCGCTTCCAACTCCGCCAACGTCGCCACGCCAGACCGCTGATTCCATGCTCGTAACTGCGCTGCCCGGTCCTGCCCCCACAGCATTCCCAGCACGCCCATCGCGAGTAATATCAGCCGAAGGGACCTCATCTATCCCCACCGTAACATTGATCGTCCTTTATTGCTCTCCGGAAATTCTCCTAGCTGGCGCGAATTCTCTGCGTTACCCTGGAGTTTCGTGAACGAAAAGCTCGATTCCCTACCCCTCCGCTCCCGCACCCCCCTCGCCTGGGGCCACGCCGCCCTCGCCGACCCCATCGCGCTGCTCAACGACCATGCCTTTCTCGAAATGAAGGCCGCCCACAACGCCATGGACCTGATGACCCGCTGGCCCAACGTTTGGCTTCCCGGCTGGGTCGAAGCCATGACCAGCGTCGCGCGGGACGAAGCCGCTCACCTCGCCCAAGTCACCCGCGTGCTGATCAAAAGAGGCGGCCGGCTCGTCCGTTCTCACAAAGCCGCCTACCCCCGAGACCTCCGGGCCCACGTCCGCAACGGCGGCTCCGACGAACTCCTCGACCGCCTCTTCGTCTCCGCCCTCATCGAAGCCCGCTCCTGCGAACGCTTCGCCGTCCTCGCCGAAGCCGCCGCTGAAAACGAACCCGAACTCGCCAAGTTCTACCTCGCCCTGTTCTCCTCCGAACTCGGCCACTTCAAAATCTTCCTGAAACTGGCCCACAAAATCGCCGATAAAGAAACTGTCGAAGCGCGTTGGTCCACTTGGCTTGACACCGAAGCCGCCGTCCTCGCCGCGCAGAAACCCGGGTCCCTCATTCATTCGGGCTTGCCTTTGGAAACTGTTTCGTGATACCTAGTTAGCTAGGCATGGCTAGCAAACAATCCAGCGTTCTCCAAGGCACCTTGAATCTTCTCGTTCTCCAGGCGCTGTCTATTCGGGGTTCCCTCCACGGTTACGCCATTGCAACTCTGATCTTCACCGCCTCTCAGGATCACTTAAAAATCGAGGAAGGCTCGTTGTACCCGGCGCTTCATCGAATGGAGCAGAACGGCTGGATTTCCGCCGCCTGGGGGACGTCGGACCTCGGCCGCCGCGCGCGCTTTTACGAAATCACGCCCGCCGGGCAAAGCCAACTCGATACGGAAAAACAGCACTGGCTGGCAATCACGAGCGCCGTTAACCTTGTTCTGCAGTGGGGATAATGAGTTGTGCTAATTTTCACTTGGCTGGCGACCCCTCTTCAATCCTGGCCACGGCGACGCTTCCAGCGCGATGTACTGGGTCATCTAAGGATGTCGACCACCTTGTCTCTGTCGCTGTCCGTAATCCAAAGCAGTGCCGGTGTCGCGCCTGCTACAGCATCGACGAGTGTCTCCCCCGCGCTGAACGCAATAGCCTCTTCTCCGGCACCGCTCTTTCCACACTTTCTCGCGTTACTTGCTACCAGAACGGCGAACCACTTCGTCTTCTTTGAAACAATATTTCTCATAATGGCTTCGACGTCCTGAGCGCCCCCGCCCTTCTCGGACGGGCGCCAACGGCTTCTGATTCGGACCTAGAAGCTACCCTCGTCCTCAGCTACCAGTTATGGGCAAAACAGTTTGGCGGAAAGTCAAGGCTCGTGCGCCGGACATTGATCCCCGAATCGTTACGCTAATCCTCCTGCTCCGGTTCATGCTCAGAGGCACCGCCTCGCCCTACGCTATGTCACACCATCTCGATGAGAAATCGTTGGAGGTTTCTGTAATCAACCGGCCACCAAGTTTGCTTCGTGTAAGGACCTTCTGAGGATCCTGTTTGACGGTTCTGACGTCGCTTGAGACCGACTCTTTCGCGGAATTGAAACCTTCGCCCAACGGGTTGGAGGCGGACGACTTTTATCGGAGGGAGGTGTACGAGGGGCCCACATTTCGAATCCTACCGCCCCATAGGGAGTTTCTACGAGACCTAGCGGTGATTGTAACGATGGAGTTCGCGCTTATTCTGAAGTGCCGGGGTGGCCTGAGAAGGGGCAGAACCGTGGAGAGTTGCTTTAGCTGCTATGCTCGGCGCATGGCCAAACCAGACACACCCAATTTCTCGCCCGTCGCCCGCATCATCTTTGGAGTTATCGCTCTGGTCGTTATTGTGACATTGCTTCGGTACCTTGGCTACCTTTGATTAGTTGCCCGGCTAAGCAATACCAGTTCGGCTCTTTTCGACCGAACATTCATCGTTGGGCTCAAATTTATTGGGGATCACGGTTTCGGGAAAGTCGAGCCTTCTACCCCAAAGAGGTCCGACTACCACGCCGAAGTTTTTTAGCCCATCTAACTACTTCGTGCCGAAGTAAATACCCCGTTGCAACTAAAGCCGATGGTGGGCGCGCAGGGGCTCGAACCCCGGACCTCCTGCGTGTGAAGCAGGCGCTCTAACCAACTGAGCTACGCGCCCAAACCTCTATAATTTACCACAGTCTCTTCAATCTTGCCGCGCCGCCAGCATCAAAGACAGGCCCAGCGCGCACGACACCCCACCTGCTACCGGACCCAAACTCGCCCACTCCGCCCCCCCGTCCGCCGGGTGCGCCAGCCCCTGCAAGGCTAACATACCCATGCCCACAATCATTAGAACCAAGCCCAACCCAAAACTGGATCGCATCACCTCTCCGTAGCTGAAACCCTTCATATCATGCCGCCTCCGGCATCACCAATCCACGCAGCCCCATCGCCGTCCGCAAGCTCTGTTTAATCCGCATCAAACGCACTCGCACCGATATCGGACTAATTCCCAACCGCGGCGCAATCTCATTGCTCGACCACCCTTCCAAGTAGTGCTGCTGCAACAACTCGCGATCCACCGGCGAACACATTGACAAAATCTCAAACACCGCGCTCCGATCGTATTCCGGCTCAACCACCGCCGAGTTCTCGTTCAACTCCTCGGTCATTCTCTTTCGCCGAAAGTCCACCCTCACCAGGTTCTTCGCAATCGTGTTCACCCACACCCCCACGGCCCCCTGGCTCTTCAATTGCGCCCTGCGCTCCCAGCCCCTCGCCCATGCCGCTTGCGCCATCTCCTCCGCTAAGTCGCCCCGCACCCCGGTCGACAACAGAAACCGAACCGTACGCGGATAGCCTTTGCTGTAGGCCACCTCGTACTGCTTCTCAGTCAGCACCTCGGCAGAAGGTTCAAAAGTGTTCAGGGTCGTCATGCACTGGCTATTGCAAAACGAGTACCAAACGATAACCCCTGTGTTTTTATAAGCCTAACCCGTTCCGCCAGCAAATCCCGCCTAACTCCTAAACACCCTGTACGTTTTTTAGACGCTGCCCGTTCTCTGCCGCGCCTCTTCTCTCACTGCTTGCAGCAACGCATCCATCTCCGCTGCCGCCCGCCGAATATTCCCCACGAACCGCCGCTGGGTCGCCTGATCCGTCTCCTCCTCCAGCATCTCCGCGTACCCCGCAATCGCACTCAACGGATTTCGTAAATCATGCACCATCCGCCCTACCAACGCGTCCATCTCCAACTCCGTCACAGCACTCTCCCCGTCACCTGCGCAATCACCCCCAACAACTTCTCAAAGTCCACGGGCTTAGTCTCAAACGCCGCGCAACCCGCCTCCAGCGCCCTCTCCTGCTCGTTTCCCAACGCATGGGCCGTCAACGCGATCACCGGAATCTTCGCCGTCCGCGCACTCTGCCGCAATAACCGCGTCGCCTCCCACCCATCCAACACCGGCAAACTCATGTCCATCAAAATCACGTCCGGCTGCTGCTGCGCCGCCGTGATGATCGCCTGCTGCCCGTCCTCGGCCAACAACACGATGAACCCCCGCTTCAACAACCGCCGGGACAACATATCCCGATTCAATTCGTGATCCTCCACCAGCAACACCTTCAACGCCTCGCTCATCCCATCCTCCGATTCGCCATCATCGCCGCCTGCTCCGCCGCCCTCGCCAGCGGAAACCCGCCCTTCCTCATCGCCGCCCCCCCCAACTCCCGCAACCGCTTCTCTTCCCCCGCCTCCGCCATCACCACCACCGGCACCTCCCGCCCGTCCGCCCGCAGCCGCAATTGCCGCACAAACTCAAATCCGTCCATTCCTTCCATCAACAAATCCACCATCACCATCCCCGGTCGCTCCTCCCCAAATTTCACCAATCCCTCCGCCCCTTCCGAAGCCGCCACCGTTCTCCAACCCATCCTCCCAATCGCCCCCGCCAACCCGGTCCCGCCCCCACCCACCACCAGAATCGCTTCCGAAGGTTCCCCCGTCCCATGCCGCAGAATCACCGCCGCCAGCAACTCATTGCTCACCGGCTTCATCAACACCTCTTCCCCTACTCCCAACATCACCACCGGAATTCCCGCCGTCTCAGGGTCCGCCTTCAACTGCTCCACCCTCTCCCAATCGTCCATGCCCACCGCCACCAACCCCGGCCGGCCGTCGCCTCCCCACCCCGTCTCCACTTCCAACCCATACTTCCGAATCTCTCCCCGTAACATCTCGCCGTCCCCGCCCAAAACCACCGCCCCCACCCTTCTCCGCTCCACCGCCGGCCCCGCCCCCTTACTCGCGAAGTACCCCGGCGTTACCTCCACCGGTAACTGCATCGTAAACGTCGAGCCCTTCCCCACCGCCGTCTCCACCACCACTTCCCCACCCAGCAATCGGCACAGTCGCCGCGTAATCACTAACCCTAACCCCGTCCCCTCCTGCTGCCCGCCCTGCTTCGGCCCCTGCTCGTCCACCTGTGAAAATGGCTCAAACAACCGTGCTAAATCATCCTTCCGAATCCCCGGCCCCGTATCGTTCACTGCAAAATCAATCCAATCCCGATCCTGCCGCCGCACCCGGCTCACCCGCAACGTAATCTGCCCCTTGGCCGTAAACTTCGCCGCGTTGCTCGTCAAGTTCAACAAACCCTGCTTAATCCTCGTCGCATCGCTGAACATCCGGCCCGCCTCCGGCCCTACGTCCACCGTCAATCCGTTCCCCTGCCGCTTGGCCAACGGCTCCACCAACCCCGTCACTTCCCTCACGAGCTCCTCCACCCCAAACTCCGTCGGCACCACCTCTAACCGCCCCGCCTCGATCTTCGATAGCTCCAACACGCCATTAATCAAAACGAGTAAGTGCTTCGCCGCTGACTCAATCCGTTTCAAATCCACCAAATCACTCGTCCGGCCGGCCTCCTCGGCCTCCTCCTGCTGCATCTGCGTATACCCAATAATCACGTTCAACGGCGTTCTCAACTCGTGGCTCATGCTCGCCAAAAACGCGCTCTTCACCTCGCTCGCCCTCTCCGCCGCCAACTTCCGATTCGTCACCCGCCGGTTCTCAATCGCAAACAAAGCGAATAGCGCGACGCAGCAGATCACCGTCAACGCCGCCGACCGCCGCATCTGCTCCTGCAACTCGGCGCTAAACTTCTCCTCGGATACAAACACCCGCTTTTCCAGGTCCTCTAACTTCCCCACTAACTGGTCCATCGTCTGCTTGCCGAAGTTACTCCGCACCAGTAACTCCGCCGCCACCAAATCGCCTTCCTTCAACAGCTCCACCGCCGTCTGTAACTCCCCCATCTTCGCCCGCGCCAACCGGTCAATCTCCAGCACCCGCTCCCGCACCGCCGGTTGCTGCTCACCCAACAAGTGCAGCCGCTCCAAAATCTTCGGCAACTGCTCGGCCGCCTCCTGATAAGGAACCAAATACCCCTGCTCCTCCGTCAACAAAAAACCCCGCTGCCCCGCCTCCCCCCGATACAACATCACCAGCAACTGACGAATCGTCCCCACCGCCTGCCGCGTCTGCGACGCCTGCAAACTCGTCCGCTGCGCCTGCTGCCAGTTCAAATAAATCGCCCCCGTACCCAACGTCAACGCCAAAGCGCCAATCAGCACGTATCCAACTTCGTCAAGCGGGCGACCGCGCCATTGCAACATCTCTCTATGCTACGGCTTGTTACCCTATAGAGGTTGAACCCACCCCTGTCCATCCTCGCCGTCGATGACGATCCCTTCTCGCTCGAACTCCTTTCGGATGCCCTCGCTCCCCTCGGCGTCCGCGTCCTCACGGCCCCCGACGGCGACCACGCCATGCGCGTCGTCCTCGCCGAACGCCCCCAAATCGTCATCCTCGACCTCATGCTCCCCGGCCGCTCCGGCCTCCAACTCTTGGAAGAAATCCTCCTCCTCGCCCCCTCGACCGACGTCCTCCTCCTCACCGGCCACTACACCCCCGAATCCGCCGTCGAGGCCGTCCGCCGCGGTGCCTGTGACTACCTCACCAAACCCCTCAACGTCGCCAACCTCCGCGCCCGCATCCGCCAACTCATCGACGAATTCCACAAACGCCTAGAAGCCGCCCGCCTCGAATCCGCCCTCGTTGAAGCCCATCGTTTTGAAGGCATGGTCGGCTACGGTGCCCCCATGCTCGCCATGTTCGCCATGATCCGTCGCGTCGGCCCCCACTATCGCGTCGCCCTCGTCCGCGGACCCACCGGCACCGGAAAAGAACTCGCCGCCGCTGCCCTCCATCGCCAAAGCCCCGTCCACGCCGGTCCCTTCGTCGTCTGTAACTGCTCCGCCATCACCGAAACTCTCTTTGAAAGCGAAATGTTCGGTCATCTCAAAGGCTCCTTCACCGGAGCCACCCACGACAAAAAAGGAATGTTCGAAGCCGCCGACGGCGGTACTCTCTTTCTCGATGAACTCGGCGACCTCCCCTTCGCCATGCAGTCCAAACTCCTCCGCGCCATCCAACAACAGGAAATCAAACCCGTCGGTGCCAACGCACCAAAGAAAGTCTCCCTCCGCGTAATCGCCGCCACCAACCGCAACCTCGAATCCATGATGACCGCCGGCGAGTTCCGCGAAGATCTCTACTATCGACTCTCCATGGTCGAACTCCACCTCCCTCCCCTCGCCGACCGCATGGAAGACTTCCCCTACCTCGTCCGCACCTTCGTCGAACGCTACGCCGCCGAGTACTCAAAAAATATCTCCGGCCTCACCCCCCGTGCCCAGTCCGTTCTCGCTCGCCACTCCTGGCCCGGCAATATCCGCGAACTCGAAAACGTCATCGGCAGCGCCTGCATGATGGCCGAAAACGAACTCGTCGATACCCGCGACCTCCCCCCGTTCTTCCAACGCATCGTTGTAACAAATTCTCCAGAGCCTGCATCGAAACAGGAAATGCTGCCCCTTGCCGAGGTCGAACGTCGCCACACCCGGTGGGTCCTCGACCAACTGCAAGGAAACAAAAGCAAGGCCGCCGAAATCCTCGGCATCACTCGCAGTACTCTATACCGCATTCTGGGAGTGCCTGAATAGTGTTCCTCCTCCTCGCTGCGGCGCTAGTCTACGTAGGGGCCCTCACCGACTCCTCCGCCACGCTAGTCTGGGGAGACCCCGCCCAGCCCGGCAACTCCATCGGCCGCGAAGGCGCTGGCCTCGGCGCCGTCACCGTCGAAATCAACGGCCAATCGCTCCCCTCCTCGGCGTCCTATCTCACCATCACCAACCTCCAGCCCGATACCCCCTACCCCTATCGCATTCTGCAAAACGGGGCACCCATCCTTACCGGCAATCTCCGCACCTGGCCCCACCAATCCCAACGCCTCGTCTTCTTCGTCATCGGCGACTGGGGCACCGGCTCGAAAGAACAATACGCCCTCGCCGCCCAACTCGAAAAGGAACGCCTCCGCCTTCGCGCCCAGGGTGACGAAGTCCGCTTCGTCTTCTCCGTCGGTGATAACATCTACGGCCCCTACCGCCAAACCGGCAAGGAAGACAGCGACTGGATCAAAAAATTCTTCCTCCCCTACGCCCCCACCCTGCGCGAAATCCCCTTTTATATGGTGGCCGGTAACCACGACGGCAACGAAAGCGAGAAAACCGAAGACCTCACTACCCATCTCGATAACACCTTCACCCCGGTCGGCTTCGGGCAACGGTGGTTTCGTTTCTCCATCGCCGGCCTCGCCGAATTCTTCGCGCTCGACTCCACCCGCAACCAACGTTCCGGCCCTCCTGCGCCCATGTATACCGAGTCCGGCGAACAAACCCGGTGGCTCACTGCCGAACTCGCCAAGCCTGCTCTTCCCTGGCGCTTCGCCATTCAGCACCACCCCATGTTCACCGCCGGCCCCGACCATCCTCCGTTCCTGCCCGAAGCCCCCCACTGGTTCAAGCTCTTCGCCGCGAATCACGTCCGCGCCATCTTCTCCGGCCACGAACACAACCTCCAATTCTCCGAGCAATCAGCCGCCACCGGCCACATGCTCTTTGTGGTCTCCGGTTCCGGTGGAGAACTCCGCACCGGTAAAGTCTCGCGGAAAATGGGCAAACGCCATATCGCCGCTTGGGCCCCCCAGCATCAATTCCTGGTAGTTGAACTCGGTTCAGAAACCATGAAAATTACTCCTATTAGTTACACCCCCCTCCGAGTCACCAATTCGAATGGCTTACCGGTTACCATGCCGCTTGTAGTAACGAAATCCAAACTACCTTAGCCGGTCGTCTATCCTAAGCTAAGTCGCATTCGCCCTGGAGAACTTTCCCTTGTTAAAGCCCCTCGCCCTAGCGGCGTTCCTTACTGCCTCCCTCTCCGCCCAGCCGTCCACCCGCGCTCAGGAGATCGAGCAGGAGCGCGACAAGAAAACCGTCCTCCTCAAACCCGAGGTCGTCGCTAAGCCCGAGGGCTTCCTCCGTAACTTCAAGGACAAACGTTACCTCGAGCGTTTCGGCTCCGGCTATAAAGGGTTCCGTCCCAAACTCGGCAACATGGTCGTCGGCAGCGGCTTCGCCTTTGGTCCCGAATACTACCGCGAAGATATCCGAAACGGGGAAATCACCTTTCGCGCCTCCGCCCAAACCTCCGCCCGCGGCTATCTGAAGCTGGCTACCGAAGTTACCCTCCCTCGCCTCGCCAGCAGCCGCATCAACCTCGATCTCCGCGCCGCCCATCGCAACTACGGCGCCATTGATTACTACGGTCCCGGCCCCGATTCAGCCGAAACCGGCCGCTCCAACTACCGCCTCGAAGATACCACCGTCGAAACCGTTCTCACTCTCAAGCCTTCCCGCCACGTTCGCCTCGGTCCCTCCTTCGCCTACCTCAACATCAACGTCGGACCCGGCACCCGCTCCCCCCGTTTCATCTCCGCCGACAAGCAGTTCCCCAACGTCCCCGGTATGCAGCAACAAACAGACTTCCTCCGCACCGGCGTCTACGCTCAGTTTGACTACCGCGACAACCCCCTCGGACCCAAAAACGGCGGGAACTACGTCATGAACTACTCCTGGTTCAACGACCAAAGGTTGAACCAGTTCAACTTTCGCCGGATGGATATCGACCTCCAACAATACATCGGCTTCTTCAACCGGACTCGCGTCATCGCCCTCCGCGCCAAAGCCGTCTTTACCGAAACCGACCGCGGCGATCAAGTCCCCTTCTACCTTCAACCCTTCCTCGGCGGTGCCAACGATCTCCGCGGATACCGCAACTTCCGCTTCTCCGACCGCAACATGATCCTCTTTAACGCCGAATACCGCTGGGAAATCTTCGCCGGCCTCGACGGCGCCATCTTCGCCGACGCGGGCAAAGTCTCCCCCCGTCGCGGCCTCACCAACTTCAAAGACCTCGAATCCTCCGTCGGTTTCGGACTCCGCTTCAATGTCAGAAACTCCACCTTCATGCGCATCGATACCGCCTTCTCCCAGGAAGGCTTACGCCTCTGGTTCCAGTTCAACGACATCTTCAGACAGCGTAAATTCGGCACCACCACCGGCCAGCCCATCTACTAAGGAATCCGATGACCAAGTCCCTCCTTGTCCTAATCCTGGCGGCTTCCGCCCTCTCCGCCCGTAAGTTCTACGACGACGACCCCCTCCTCGTCGAGCCCAAGCCTCGTCCGGTTCTCAAAGCCGAAAACCGAAAACTCAGCGACATCTACGACCTCTTTGCCCACCAGTTCGGCCCCCCGGGAGAACACCAACCGCAGAAAGGCGAGTCCATCCGCGCCCGCGCCGTCAACACCCTCGGAGATCCCATGGAAGGCGTTTGGTGGGAGAAACGCCATTACTTCAAACCGATGTCCCGCGAAGATCTCATCCGCGGAGCCAACTACGCCCCCGCCCCCGCCACCGGCAAACTAACCATCACCGGAGCTAAGAACGAAGGCATCACCCCCGGCTTCGTCGTCGTCGATTCCAGAAAGCAAACCTATTTCGTCAAGTTCGACCCCCTTTCCAACCCCGAAATGGCCACGGCCGCTGACTCCATCAGCGCCCGCTTCTTCCACGCCCTCGGCTACCATACTCCCGCCAACTACCTGATCGAGTTCACCATCGACGATTTCGAAATCCCTCCTGGCGTCACCCTCGCCGACTCCACCGGCCGCACCCGCGAATTCACCCGACGGGACCTGCGGGAGTTACTCCTCCGGGTTCCCAAAAACAGGGAAGGAAAGTTCCGCGCCACCGCCTCGGCTTCCCTGCCCGGCAAAACCATCGGCCCGCCCCGCTGGTTCGGAACCCGTTCGGACGACGTCAACGATATCGTCCCCCACGAACATCGACGAGACCTCCGCGGCCTCCACGTCGTCGACGCTTGGCTCAATCACGACGACTCCCGCGCCATCAACAACGTCGATATCCTCTCGAAGGAAGGCGGAGTCCAGCACGTCCGCCACTTCCAACTCGACTTCGGCTCCACCCTCGGCAGCGCCACCCAAAAAGCCAACAGCCCCCGCGCCGGCGTTTACTTCTTCTCCTGGAAAGAGTCCGCCAAGCTCCTGTTCAGCCTCGGCGTGTACGTTCCCTACTGGGCCTTGGCCCACTATCCCAAACTCCCCTCGGTCGGCCGCTTCGAATGGGAGACCTTCCGGCCGGACCGCTGGGTCCCGGAATACCCCAACCCCGCCTTCCAAAACCGGCTCCCCGACGACGAGTTCTGGGCCGCCAAACAGATCATGGCCTTCACCGATGAAGACATTAAAACCATCGTCTCCACCGGCAAGTTCAGCGACCCCAAAGCAGCCGACTGGGTCGCCGAATGCCTCAGCAAACGTCGTGATAAGATCGGCCAGACTTACTTCGCCAAGGTTCTCCCCCTTGATCAGTTTTCCATCGTCGATAACTCGCTCACCTGGGTCGATCTCGGAAAGAAACACAACATGCACGCCCCGGCCTCCATTAAACTCCAATGGTCGAACTTCAACAATGAAACCGGCCAAAAAACCGCTCTCACCGGCCTCACGCAGAATATGATCCCCGGCGCTCGCGACTCTTACTTCGTCGCCGAACTCGTTGACCCCACCCGGCCCCAACAGACCATCAGCGTCTACGTCCGTCAACTCGCCGGCCAACCCGTCATCGTCGGCATCGAGCGCGCATGGTAAACGACGACCGTCCCGAATACCAATCCCGTCCGGAAATGCGGAGCCATTCCAGCTTCCCGCAGTTTAAAACGATTGGCGACAAGCCCAAGGGCCCCCTCGAAAAGGCCCTCTCTTTCGTCGCCGACGTCCGCGTCGGCGAAGCCCCCGGCGTCCTTCTCCTCACCGCCAACGTCTTCCTCCTCCTCTTCGCTTACTATCTCCTTAAGACCGCCCGCGAAGCCCTCATCCTGGCCGAAGGCGGCGCTTACATCAAGGCCTACTCCGCCGCCGGCCAAGCGGCCCTGCTCATGCTCTTGGTCCCTCTCTATGGCCTGATCGCCTCGAAGGTGAAGCGCGTCAAGCTCATCACCGGCCTGACGATCTTCTTCGCCTCCCATCTCCTCGTCTTCTCGGTTTTCGGCAGCCAAGGCTATCAGCAGGGCGTTGCGTTTTACATCTGGGTCGGCATCTTCAACGTCTTTGTCATCTCCCAAATCTGGGCCTTCGCCAACGACCTTTACACCGAATCCCAAGGCAAGCGCCTTTTTCCCATCATCGGCGTCGGCAGTTCGCTCGGCGCTTGGCTCGGGGCCGAATCCGCCGGCCGCCTCGTCGGGTCATTCTCCCTTACGCCCTATCAACTACAGCTTCTCGCTGCCGCCATTCTAGTCTCTTGCGCGGTGATCACCGTCGTCGTCAACGGCATAGAAACCAAGCGCGCTACCCCCGAAATGGCCGCCCACGCTGACGACAAACTCGCCGGCACCGGAGCCTTTGAATTAATCTTCAAAAGCCGCTATCTTACCTTAATTGCCGCGCTCACCGTTCTCCTCAACGTCGTCAACTCCACCGGCGAATTCCTTCTCGGCACCGTGGTTGCCGAACAGGCCCGCGCTTTTGCCCCGGCCGACCTCGCGGCGCAAAAACAATTCATCGGCGAGTTCTATGGCCGCTTCTTCGGCACCGTAAACCTCCTCGTCTTTCTCTTTCAAACCTTCGCCGTCTCGCGAGTATTTGCGTTTTTGGGGGTTCGGGGAGCGGTCTACGTCCTGCCCTCTATCGCACTCGTCAGCTACTCTGTCCTAGCCATCGTCCCCATTCTAGGGGTAGTGCGCATCGCCAAGACCCTGGAGAATGCCACCGACTATTCTCTTCAAAACACCGTGAAGCAGGCGCTCTATCTGCCGACCTCGAGAGAGGCCAAGTACAAGGCCAAGGCCGCCATCGACACGTTTTTCATGCGGTTCGGAGACGTGCTCCAGGCCGGCATCGTCAAGCTCGGTGCCGAACTCTCCTTCAGCATCCCCGCCTTTGCCTGGCTCAATGTGGTCTTTACAATTCTCTGGCTGGGCATCGCCTCCCGCCTCTCCGCCGAGCACCGGCGCATGGGTTTCTGAGTCTTCCTCGGCCACTACCTCAACAACACGGGCGTTCTCCGCTCAAACGGGGTTCCCCCCCATCCCTTGTCACGCACAAAATCGATGATTTCGGATAGATCATGGATTACGGTATGTTGGGCCGCGGCTCTCACCCGATCGTCTTTAGGCTCAAAGGCGATCGAAAGATCCGCGGCGCGTAACATGCACGCATCGTTCAATCCATCACCCACGGCCAGCACCCGGTCATCCTCGATCCCGAATCGCTCCTGCAAATGAAGCACCACGTTCTGTTTGCACTGCGCATGA
>Ga0136639_10000061_pt1 | contig 30801 bp, 25 predicted proteins | sample AntDrymUQ8592106_2_FD_113739 | JGI IMG/M metagenome (GOLD analysis project Ga0136639, IMG submission 113739) | Polar desert sand microbial communities from Dry Valleys, Antarctica - metaG UQ859 (21.06) | ecosystem: Environmental > Terrestrial > Soil > Desert | place: Antarctica: Dry Valley...
ATACTGGGAGCCTGATGACGAGCGACGACCACCCCGAACTCTCCGGCTACGAGCCCCCGGATGCCGACCGGCCCCTGCGCAGTCCACGCACCCTGGCGATCATGCGCATTGTCGTCGTGCTCGGGCTGGTGGCACTGATCGTGCCCGGCATCCTGACCAGCATGCAGGTTTCCTCGGCGACGGCCATGAACGCGTGCAGCGCCGCCACGGCGAGGTATTACCCGAACGCCGTCGATTTCAGCGCGCGTTTCGAGTTCAGCGGCCCTGGCGGGTTCGGCTGGCAGTGTTATGCGATCGACCTGAACGAGCGAGAGATCTATGTGGTTCCGCTCGGCATCATTCCCTCGGCGCCCCGGGCGCCCACCACGGAGATACCGGTCTAGATCCGGCCGCGACCAGGAAGGGAAATCCGAGGGGGACCACACCCGGACCGGCTCCGGAACCCGCGCCGGGACCGATTTTCACTTTCACCGCAGAGCTGTGGGAGTATCCCGGTAAGGGCGCATGGATCTTCGTCTCGGTTCCGCCGGAGCAGGCCGAGGACATCCGTTCCCTCACCGCCGGCCAGCGGGGCGGCTTTGGGTCGGTGAAGGTCGCGGCGGCCATCAACCACTCACGCTGGTCGACGTCTCTCTTCACGAGCAGCGATGACGGCACGTTCATCCTTCCGGTGAAGAAGGCGATCCGCCAGGCCGAGCAGGTCGGGGCCGGCGACCCGGTCACGGTCGTACTGCGGCTTCTGGAACTCTGAACCTCTGAGAACCTGAACCTGTGCACGCGGCAGGTCTTGCCCCGGCCCCGAACCGAGCCCGGACAGACCGCTGGCCGGCCAGCGACATCCGTCGACGACCGGCCAGGCAGTACCGAACAGAGCGTCCGGAGCAGGATACTGCTACGCGGCACCCTCGAACATCGAGGTGACGGAACCCTCGTCGAAGACCTCGTGGATGGCGCGCGCCAGGAGCGGCGCGATCGGCAGCACGGTGAGGGTGGGGAAGCGCTTCTCCTCGGGGATCGGCAGGGTGTCGGTGACGACGACCTCGGAGATCGCGGGGTTCTGCAGCAGCTCCAGCGCCGGGTGGCTGAACACGGCGTGGGTGGCGGCCACGACGACGCCGATCGCGCCGGCCGCGCGCAGGGCCTCCGCCGCGAGCACGATGGTACGGCCGGTATCGATCATGTCGTCGACGATCAGGCAGACACGACCCTCAACCTGGCCGACAATCTCGTGCACGGACACCCGGTTGGCGACCTTCGGGTCGCGGCGCTTGTGGATGATTGCCAGCGGGGCGCCGAGCTTGTCGCTCCAGATGTCGGCGACGCGTACGCGGCCCATGTCAGGCGAGACCACCGTGAGGGTGGCAGGGTCAAGCTTTTCCTTGAAGTGGTCCAGCAGCACGGGCATGGCAAAGAGGTGGTCGACGGGGCCGTCGAAGAAGCCCTGAATCTGGGCGGCGTGCAGGTCGACGGCCATGATCCGGTCGGCACCGGCGACCTTGAACAGGTCGGCGATCAGCCGGGCCGAGATCGGCTCGCGGCCGCGGCCCTTCTTGTCCTGGCGGGCGTAAGGGTAGAAGGGCGCAACGACCGTGATGCGCTTGGCGGAGGCCCGCTTGAGCGCGTCGACCATGATCAGCTGTTCCATCAGCCACTCGTTGATCGGAGTCGTGTGCGACTGGATCACGAAGGTGTCCGAGCCGCGCACACTCTCGTCGAAGCGCGCGTAGATCTCGCCGTTCGCGAAGGTGCGAGCGTCGGTGTGAACCAGTTCGGTACCAAGTTCCGTGGCGATGTCCAGTGCCAGTTGGGGGTGTGCTCGCCCCGAAACCAATACAAGTCGCTTTTCGCCGCTGGTCTTGATTCCAGACACCTAGTCTCCGCTCTTTGCCGCAGCCGCCGCCGCGTCGGTTCCTGGGCGGTTGGTCTGTACCCAGCCGTCCATATTGCGTTGCGGAGCAACGGTGAGGCCCAGGGCCCCGGCCGGCACGTCTTTGCGGACGATTGTTCCGGCTCCCGTGTATGCTCCGTCACCAATCCTAATCGGCGCGACGAACACGTTATGCGACCCGGTGCGCACGTGGGACCCGATCTCACTGTGGTTCTTGGTCACACCGTCGTAGTTGGCGAAGATGGTGCCAGCCCCGATGTTCGACTGCGTCCCCACCGTCGCGTCGCCGACGTAGCTGAGGTGCGGCACCTTGCTGCCGGCGCCGATGGTCGCGTTCTTGGTCTCGACGAAGGTGCCGATCTTTCCGTCAGCGCCCAGATTCGTACCCGGGCGCAGGTAGGAGAACGGACCGACGGATGCGCCGGCGCCGATCACCGCGAGCGTCGCATCCGTTCGCTTCACCACCGCGTTCTCGCCGACCTCACAATCGACCAGGGTGGTGTCCGGGCCGATCACGGCGCCGGTCTCGACCACTGTCGAACCGAGGATCTGCGTGCCCGGCAGGATTGTGACATCCGGTGCCAGCTGCGCCTTGAGGTCGATCCAGGTGGTCGACGGGTCCTGCACGGTCACGCCGGCAAGCTGCCAGCCGTAGACGATGAGGCCGTTCAGCTGGCGCGCGGTCTCGCTGAGCTGGGCCCGGTCGTTGATGCCGGCCACGAGCCAGGCGTCGGCGACCGGCACTGCCCGCACTTCGGACCCAGCCTGGCGCAGCAGCCCGACCACGTCGGTGAGGTACTTCTCGCCCTGGGCGTTCTCGGTGGTGACGTTGGCCAGCTGCTCGCGCAGCTCGACCACGCGGAAGACGTAGACCCCGGCGTTCGTTTCGGCGATGGCGCGTTCCTCAGCGGTCGCATCCTTCTGTTCCACGATGCGGTCGAAGGCACCCTCTTCGGAGCGCACGATGCGGCCGTAACCGGTGGCGTCTTCCGGAAAGGAGGAGAGCACGGTGGCGGAGACGTCCCGGTCGCGGTGAGCGGAGACGAAACTGGCCAGCGTGGCCGCGTTGAGCAGCGGCACGTCACCGCTGACCACGAGTACGTCGCCCTCGAAGTCGTCGGGGAGCGCGGCGATGGCCTGCTCCACGGCCCGTCCGGTGCCGGGCAGCTCGTCCTGGTCGACGATCATGCTCTCGGGCAGATCCTTGGCGACGAGGGAGGCCAGCCGGTCGCGCTCGTGGCGCACCACGGTGATGACGTGGGCCGCATCGAGGGCGCGGGATGTCGCCAGGACGTGGCTGAGGATGGGCAGTCCAGCCAGCTCGTGCAGCAGCTTCGGGGTGCTCGATTTCATGCGGGTGCCCTGGCCGGCGGCCAGCACGACGATTGCGAGTCGGGAATCAGTCACGTGGTTTCCTCTAGCTTCGGTGGAGCCGCCCGGGAAAGACCGGATGGTGACGCCAATCAACTGCTCCGCCGCCAGGACTCGAACCTAGACCTAACAGCTCCAAAGGCTGTCGTGCTGCCATTACACCACGGCGGAATTCGCCGACCGAGGGCCGACCAACGGTGACAAGTCTGCCAGATATCGCGCCGATAGCGTGCGCCGACGCCCGTGGGACATGCTTACGCGCCCGGTTTGGGCGCCCGACCGGGATAATGGACGGATGCCCGCACATGACGAAGTCGACCGGATTGTTGATGCCTGGCTGCGCGAACGGCCCGACCTCGACTTCGCGCCGTTGCAGGTTCTGTCGCGCGTGGCCCGCCTGTCCAAGCACCTGGATCGTGCCCGGCGCACCGCGTTTTCACGGTCCGAGCTGGACTCCTGGGAGTTCGACGTGCTCTCGGCCCTGCGCCGCGCGGGGACACCCTACGAGCTGAGCCCGAAAGCCCTGCTGCAACAGACGCTGGTCTCCAGCGGCACAATGACCAACCGGATCGACCGGCTCGTCGAGCGCGGCCTGGTCACCCGGCGCACGGACCCCAACGACGGGCGGGGCATTTTCGTGGGAATGAACCCGGCCGGTCTCACCCGGGTGGATGCCGCCATCACCCGGCTGGTCGATGCCGAGGCCGAGCTTCTCGCCACGCTGCCGCCGGGCGAGCAGGCCAGCCTCGCCACCCTGCTGCGCAAGCTCAGCCTGGGCTTCGACTGACGCCTGAAACTGTCCTGTCGCGCTACTTCGCGATGGAGGCCTTCGGAAAGTCCCGCCAGATGCGGAATAATCGTGCTTCCATGGCGGCGGCCCCGTTCTGTTCCACGGAGTGCAGCCGGCCGTAGCTGAAAGAGTTCTCGCCCTGCAGATACGCGGCCATGCCGAGCCGGAGCAGCTCGTGCCGGGCAACGACGCTGTCCTGGTGGTCGCCGAGGGTTTCCTGCACCTGCCGGGCCGCGGCCACGAGCCGCACCGCGCGGGTACGCCGCAGCGGGGTGGCCGTCTCGGCCGCGTAGCGTAGCTTTTTGGCCCGCTTCCGCGCCTCGTGCAGCGCCTCATCGCGCACGGTCCCGGGCGGGGTATCCTGCGCCAGTGAGACGGCTGCGCGCAGCCGCTTCCAGTCGGCCCGGATCACCTCGGGGATGACGGTGCTTGCGGGCTTCTGCGCCCGAGACAGCAGAGGCGGGGAGGTCAGCACGGCGTCGAGCGTGTCGAGAATCCGGAAGTATCGCTCGGAGTCGAGCACGTCCAGGGCCTCCCGTCGGGCGGCCAGGATGACCCCGGCGAAGTGGTCGTCGATACGCGCCACCAGCGGGCCCACCACGAGCGCGGCCGGTTCCTGCCCGAGCCGGTGGGCGAGGCGCTGCCGGATCACGTCCGCGTCGCGGGCGGCGCCGAGCGCGCCGGCCAGCCAGCGGAGCTCGTCGCGGAGCGGACCGGTGACCGCCGTGTCCAGAATGTCCTTGTAGCTGGACAGTACCGAGCGCAGGCGGCGGGTGGCCACGCGCATCCGGTGCACGGCATCCGCATCGTTCTCGCGCACCCGGGCGTCTTGTTTGCCGATGGCGTGCACCTGTTCGTGCACGTAGGCCATCAGCACGGTGCCGACTGAGCTCTTGCGCGTGGGCTGGAGTGCCGTGACCGTGACGAAGGGCGGCAACCTGTCGCCGAGGGCGCGAGCGAGTTTGGACGGGTTCGCGGATGGCTCCACGCCGACCGATGCGAGCCGAGCCTGGGCAGCGTCGAGCAGGTCGCGGGAGCCGTGCACGAGCTCGACCTCCCATTCCCGCCAGGTCTGGCTGAGCGGCTCCGGCGCGAGCCGGTCGGCCTGCACCTCGTCATCGCACACCTCGGCGAGCACGACGTCGTTCTCACCGACCAGCTGGTGCAGGACCCGTCGGGTGCGGAGCCGCACCACGGGCACCAGGGTTCGGCCGCGGAGCACGGCCCGCACAAGGTTGAGGATGCCCTCGGGGATCTGCGCCGGGTCGTCGCCCAGCGGCTCCCGCATCTCCCGTCGTTCGTCGACGGCGACCGGGAGCTTGAGATGCCAACCGGCGTCGTCGCCCCCGGTGCGGCGGCGCAGGGTCAGTCGTCGGCTCGCCAGAACCAGGTCGGCTGTGTCGTAGTAGAGGGCGTCGAGGGTGTGCTCGACCGGTGGTTCCACATGGGTGACGCCGGGCAGGTCATGCAGGAGCGGCAGCTCCGTCGCCGGGTTGACGTCGAAAGTGCGCTCGATCTCGGCAAAGCCCGCTGAAGTCATGCTTCAGTGTAAGTGGGCCAGCCAGCTGGGCCCGGGAAGGCGCACCTGCCGCCCTCGCTGTCGGGCTACCGCCGGAACGCCTTGCGGGCCAGCCGGTTTCCGAGGAACTGCACCAGCTGCACCAGCACGATGATCAGCAGTACGGCCGCCCAGGTGACCACGGGGTTGAACTGGCGGTAGCCGTAGAGCAGCGCGAAGTTTCCGAGGCCACCACCCCCGACGTAGCCGGCGACCGCCGACATGTCCACGAGCGCCACGAAGATGAACGTGTAGCCGAGGATGAGAGGGCCGAGCGCCTCAGGCAACAGCACGGTGAAGATGATCCGGATAGGCCCGGCTCCCACACTGCGGGCCGCCTCGATCACGCCGGGCGTCACGGTGAGCAGGTTCTGCTCCACGATGCGTCCCATGGCGAAGGATGCCGCGAGCGAGATCGTGAAGATGATCGCCGCGTTGCCGATACCGGTTCCCACCACGACGCGGGCCAAAGGCTGGGCTGCGGCCAGGAAGATGATGAACGGGATCGGCCGCACGATGTTCACCAGCAGGTTGAGCACCACGAAGACCCCGCGGTTCTCGAGGATGCTGCCGGCCCGGGTCAGATACAGGCCGAGCCCGACGAGCAGGCCGCCGATCCCGCCGAAGAAGAGGGTGAGGCCGACGATGTAGAGGGTCTCCCCCGCGGCGATCCAGAGTTCGGGCAACAGATCGATCAAGCTGTCCATCTCAGCGCACCTCCGTCACGGTCGTCTGCGTTCGCACCCGGTGAAGCGCGGCGTCGATGGCCGCATCGGCCGCGGCATCCGTTGCCCCCGGCGTGGCCAGGGACAGGGTCAGGTGCCCGAACGACCGTCCCTGGATCTCGTTGATGCCACCGTAGACGACCTCGAAGGTGACGCCGGCGGCGGCGAACTCGCCGAACACGCGGGCCTGGTCGACGCTGGCGTCGCGGAACGCGAGGGTCACGAGGCGACCTCGGTGCCGCCGGCGCAACACGGCCAGTTCCGCCGCCGACGGGAGCCCCTTGACCACGGTCGAGACGAACCGCGCGGATGCCGCCTGCTGCGGGTTCGAGAACACGTCGAACACGTCGCCGCGCTCGATCACCTGGCCCTGGTCCATCACGGCAACCTTGGTCGCCAAGGTCTGGATGACATCCATCTCGTGCGTGATCACCATGATGGTGACCCCGAATTCCCTGTTGACCCGGCCGAGCAGGTCGAGCACCTCGGAGGTGGTCTCCGGGTCGAGCGCGCTGGTGGCCTCGTCGGCGAGCAGGATGCCCGGCTGGCTGGCCAGCGCCCGCGCGATGCCCACGCGCTGCTTCTGGCCGCCGGACAGCTGGTCGGGATAGGACCGAGCCTTGTCGCCGAGCCCGACGAAGTCGAGCATCTCGGCGACCCTGGCCTGACGCTTCTGCTTCGAGTGGCCGGCGACCTCGAGCGGGTAGGCGACGTTTGCCGCGACGGACCGGGACCCCAGCAGGTTGAACTGCTGGAAGATCATGCCGATGCCGAGCCGCACCGGGCGCAGCTCCCGCTCGGGGAGGCGCGCGATGTCCTGCCCGTTGATCAGAATCTGGCCTGACGTCGACCGTTCGAGGGCGTTCACGAGCCGCACCAGGGTGCTCTTACCGGCCCCCGAGTAGCCGATGATGCCGTAGACGTCACCGGCATCGACGGTGAGACTGACCTTGTCGATCGCGACGACCTCGGCCCCGCCCCTGGTCGTGGGCTGGTACACCTTGCTCACGTCACGCAGTTCGACAACGGGGCTGGGGGCAGGCATGGAACGTCCTAACTGGCGGGGGGTCGTGCTGGGCGGTGCGATCTGCTACTTGCCGGAACTGGCTCGTGACAGTGTCCGTTCCGGGCGCGTTACTTCTGGGCCTTGGTGTCCTTCTCGACGGTGGCGAGGGAGGATTCGAGGTCGGCGACCGGGGTCTTGACCAGCACTGCGGAACCGCCGGACACCTCGAGCACGCCATCCTGAACGGTCTTCGTGTTCTGGTAGATCTCGACCAGCTTCTTGTAGGTGGCGTTGTCCTTGTCCTCGGCCCGGGCGGCGAAGACGTTCACGTACGGCAGCGCGTTGGGGTCGCTGGGGTCGTCCTGGGCGAGGGCGTCCTCGAATTTGAGGCCGGCCTTCTCGACGAAGTCGTTGTTGATGACCGCGCCGTCCACGTCGGGCAGCGAGGTGGCCGTGAGCGACGCCTCGAGGGCGGTGACGGTGACCTTGGACTTGCCTTCGTCGATGTCATCGAGGGTGGAGAAGATCGTCCCGCCGTCTTTCAGCGTGACCAGCTTCGCCGACTGCAGCACGAGCAGTGCCCGGGCCAGGTTGCTCGCGTCGTTCGGCACGGCGATGGTGTCGCCCTTCTTGATCTCGCTGACCTTGTCGTGCTTGGTCGAGTAGAGGCCGAGCGGGTAGATCGCGGTGGCACCGATCGGCACGAGGTCCTGCTTGCTGGAGACGTTGTAGTCGGCCAGGTAGACGATGTGCTGGAACTGGTTGAGGTCGAGCTCGTCGGCGGAGAGTGCAGGGTTGGGCTGTTCGAAGACGGCGAAGTCGACGATCTCGACCGTGATCCCGGCGTCCGCAGCCGCTTCCTCGTAGACGGCCCAGTAGGGGTCGCTGGCGCCGACGACACCGATCTTCACGGTCTCATCGGCGGCCGCGCCGGTGCAACCGGCGAGCAGGGCGACGAGCGGTACGACCGCGAGGGCGGCGAGCAGTTTCTTCTTCACGATGGGGTTCCCCTTATTGGCTGTGGGTGCCGTCTAGTTGGCGGTGGGTGCCAGCGCATTTTCGGGCACAGAAAAACCACGGGACAAAAGGGGTGGGAGTCTGTGCCGCTGCATCGCGAGGCACGTTCCAAGGCTATCGGGAGATGCTGCGCCGCGTGCGCTCGTGCGTCACACGCTGTCACAGCATCTGCGACGCTAGCCCTCGATCAGCTCAGAGAGTTCGATCCAGCGGGTTTCGAAGCCGGCGATGGCGGACTCCAGGGTCTGCAGTTCGGTGCTGAGCGCGCCGAGACCGTCGAAGTCGGACTGGTCGTGCACGGCGAGACTCTCGTGAACGGCTGCGATCCGCGCGTTCTGCTTGGCGACCTTGCGGTCGATGGAGGCAAGTTCCTTCTGCGCGTTGCGGAGGTCGGCGCCGCCGATGGCGAGCTTGCGCGATGCCTTGCCGCCCGAGGTGTTCGCCGCGTTCGCCTCGGCAGGCTTGTCGTTTCCGCTGGTCTGCCTCTTGCGCATCTCGAGGTACTGGTCGACGCCGCCGGGCAGGTGGCGGAAACCACCCTCGGTGACCGCGTATTGGTTGTCGGTGACGCGCTCGATCAGGTACCGGTCGTGCGAGACGACCAGCAGCGTGCCGGGGAATGAGTCGAGCAGGTCTTCCATGGCCGCGAGCATGTCGGTGTCCAGGTCGTTGGTGGGCTCGTCGAGGATGAGCACGTTCGGCTCGTCCAGCACGATCAGCAGCAGTTGCAGGCGCCGCTTCTGGCCGCCGGAGAGATCCTTGACCTGGGTGGTCAGCTGGGCGCTCATGAAGCCCATGCGCTCGAGCATCTGGCCGGGCGTGATTTCCTTACCGCCGGCCATATACGACGTCTTCTGGCGGCCGATGACCTCGCTGACGCGGTCATTCTGAATACCGTCGAGTTCGAACAGCTGCTGGGTGAGCACGGCGACCTTGATGGTCTTGCCGCGCTTGACCGTGCCGGCGGTCGGCTGCAGGGTGCCGGCGACCAGGTTCAACAGGGTGGACTTGCCGGCGCCGTTGACGCCCATGATTCCGGTGCGCTCGCCCGGCGCGATGCGCCAGGTGATGTCGTTGAGCACGGTCTTCTCGCCGAACTTGACCGTGATGTCGATCAGGTCGACGACATCCTTGCCGAGGCGCTGCATGGCCATCGACTGCATCGACACGGTGTCGCGGGGCGGCGGCTCGTTCTCGATCAGCTCGTTGGCGGCGTCGATGCGGAACTTGGGCTTCGCGGTGCGGGCGGGGGCTCCGCGGCGGAGCCAGGCCAGTTCCTTCTTCATCAGGTTCTGGCGCTTGGACTCAGAGGCCGCGCTCATCCGGTCGCGTTCGACACGCTGCAGGATGTACGCGGCGTAACCACCCTCGAACGGTTCGATCAGGCGGTCGTGCACCTCCCAGGTCATGTTGCAGACCTCGTCGAGGAACCACCGGTCGTGGGTGACGACCACCAGGCCGCCGGAGTTGGTCGCCCAGCGGGTCTTGAGGTGGCCTGCCAGCCAGGAGATGCCTTCGACGTCGAGGTGGTTGGTGGGCTCGTCGAGGAAGATGACGTCGTGGTCGCCGATCAGCACCGCGGCGAGGGCCACCCGGCGGCGCTGGCCACCGGAGAGGTCGTCGACGAGGGCATCCCAGGGAATGTCGCGCACGAGTCCGGCGATGACGTCGCGCACCTTGGCGTCGCCCGCCCAGACGTGCTCGTCGATGCCGCCGACGATGGTGTGGCCCACGGTCTGGCCGGAGGCAAGGTCGTCGGACTGGTCGAGCATGCCGATGGTGACGCCGCGCCGCCGCGTGACGCGGCCCGAGTCGGGTTCCATCCGGCCGGCGAGCAGGCGCATGAGGGTGGACTTGCCGTCGCCGTTGCGGCCGACGACGCCGATCCTGTCGCCTTCGTTGAGACCGGTGGTGACGCTGTCAAAGATGACGCGGGTGGGAAATTCAAGGTGCAGGGACTCGGCCCCGAGCAAATGTGCCATAGCCTACAACTTTAGCTGGCGCGGCTGAGAGCCCCGCGCGCGGTGTCGAGCCGGTCGGTGGTCGAGCTTGCCGAGACCCGGTCAGTCGTGGATGATGCGGGCCCCATGTACCGGCCCGGTGGCGCGCACGACGCGCAGCCGGGACGCGCTCAGGGCGACCTGCAGTTCGAGGGCGCTGTCGGCATCCGCGACCAGGAACGCCACGGTCGGACCGGATCCGGAGAGCAGGCCGGCCAACGCGCCGTTCGCCTCTCCCAGTTCGAGCACCGTGCCCAGGCCGGGCGCCAGGTGCAGCGCGGGCGCCTGCAGGTCGTTGTGGAGTACGTCAGCCAGCATCCGCGGGTCGCCGGCGCGCAGGGCCTGCAGCACGTTGGCGTCGACGGTGGGTTGAATCTGGGCAGGAAAGATGTCCTGGGCGTGCCGCTCGCGGTGACGGTCGAGCTCGTTGTAGACGCCCGGGGTCGAGAGGCCGAAGTCGGCCAGAGCGAGGACCCAGTGGAACTGACCCTTGGCCAAGGCCGGGCTGAGCTGGTCGCCGCGGCCGGTGCCGATGGCGGTGCCGCCCGTGAAGGCGAACGGGACGTCGGCGCCGAGGGTCGCCGCGATCGCGATCAGGTCGTCGCGGGTGGCGTCGGTACCCCAGAGGGTGTCGCAGGCCAGGAGGGTCGCCGCGGCATCCGCCGACCCGCCGCCCATGCCGCCGGCGATGGGCACGTTCTTGGCGATCGACAGGCGCACGCCGCCGCGATAGCCGGCCTTGCGGGCCAGGGCGCGCGCGGCCTTGATGGCGAGGTTGCTGCCGTCGACGGCCAGACCCGAGGCATCGATCGGGCCGGTGAACTCGACCGAGAAGTCGTCGGCCGGCCAGGCGCGCACGTCTTCGAACAGCGACACGGCCTGGTAGGCGGTGGCAACCTCGTGGTAGCCGTCTTCGAGAACCGCTCCGACCTTGAGGAAGACGTTGATCTTGCCGGGTGCCCGCGCATGCACCACAGAGGAAGCGGCGGGGTTGGTCATGTGACTAACCTAGCCCAGCCGCACAGCCGCTACTGTCCCGCGGCGGCCGCACGTCAGTGTGCGGCGAGCTGGGCGCGGGCGATCGCGAGGAAGTCCTCGACTGTGAGCTGCTCGCCGCGTTCGGTGGGATCGATTCCGGCGCGCGTCAGAACCTCGGTGGCGGTGGCCGAGTCACCGAGAACAGAGGACAACGACTGGCGCAGCATCTTGCGGCGCTGCTGGAACGCAGCGTCGACGAGGGCGAAGGTGGCGCGGCGCAGCTCCTCGGACTCGAGCGGCTGAGCCCGTCGCTGGAAGGCGATCAGGATCGAATCGACACCGGGGACCGGCCAGAACACCTGCCGGCTGACCTTGCCGGCGGTGCGGAACGCCCCGTACCAGGCCGCCTTGACACTCGGGCTGCCGTAGACCTTGCTGCCGGACGGCGCCGCGAGGCGCTCCCCCACTTCGGCCTGCACCATGACAACACCGGCCCGGATGGATGCGAAGTGCTCCAGCAGGTAGAGCAGCACCGGCACCGACACGTTGTAGGGCAGGTTCGCCACGAGTCGGCTCGGGTCACCGGGCAGGTCGGTGACCTTGAGGGCGTCGTTGCGGATGACGGTGAGCGGCGCGCCGGGGTGCATGAGCTCGACCGTCAGCGGCAGCTGCTCGGCGAGGTGCTCGTCGATCTCCACGGCCACGACGCTCGCGCCGATCTCGAGCAGTCCCAGCGTGAGGGACCCTAACCCCGGGCCGACCTCCAGCACGGTGTCGCCGGGTGAGACGGTCGCGGCCTTGACGATGCGGCGCACCGTGTTGCCGTCGATGACGAAGTTCTGGCCGAGCTTTTTGGTGGGGTTGACGCCCAGCATCTCGGCCAGGTCGCGGATCTCGGCGGGGCCGAGGAGGGACCGTGCCGCGGGTGCAACGTCGGAAGCAGCGGCACCGGCGGCAGGCTCGGCGTCCGATTCGGGAACGGATGCCGGCTCCGTCAGGTCCGCCAGGAGTGCCGGGTCTGCCGGCGCGGCGTGTCGACCGGCCGTCTCCGTGTCGCTGACGGGGTGGGTCCCGGCCTCGGGTTCGTCTCCGGGGTCATAGCCGTGGCGGGGCGGGGTCATGCGAGGCCTCCGAACGGGCGCGCTTCGGGCTCGGACTCGGCGACGGTCACCGGTTCGGCATCCCACCGCCCGTAGACGAGCTCGGTGTTGGACGAAATCTGGCTGGCGAGAATGGAGGCATCCGTTTCGAGGTGGTCGGCCATGGCGCGCAGGGTGTGCGGCAGCAGGTACGGCGCGTTCGGGCGACCGCGGAAGGGCGCGGGGGTGAGGAAAGGGGCATCCGTCTCGACCAGCAACAGCCGGCGCGGCACTGCGGCCAGTGCCTCTCGCAGGTTCTGGGCGTTCTTGAAGGTCACGGTTCCGGCGAACGAGAGGTACCAGCCGTTGTCGGCGAGAATGCGGGCCATCTCGGCATCGCCGGAAAAGCAGTGGAAGACGGTGCGCTCGGGCGCACCAACCCGCAGCAGCGTCTCGATCACCTCGGCGTGGGCGTCGCGGTCGTGGATCTGCAGCGCGAGGCCGTTGCGCTTGGCGATCTCGATGTGCGCCTCGAAGGAGCGGTATTGGCTGGCGTGCCCTTCGGGGCCGGTGCGGAAGAAGTCCAGGCCGGTTTCCCCGATGGCAACTACGCGCGGGCGGGTCGCCAGCTCGTTGATCTCGGCGAGGGCGTCGTCGAGCGTTCCCGCGGCCTCGTAAACCGGGGCCTCGTTGGGGTGGATGGCGACGGCCGCGAGCATGCGCGGCTCCCGGGCCGCCATTGCGGCTGACCAGCGGGAGGTCTCCAGGTCGCCGCCGACCTGGATGACGCCGCGCACGCCGACGCTCGACGCGCGGTCGAGCTGCTCGGCCACGCTGAGGGACTGCTCGCCGTCGGCGATTTCGAGATGGGTGTGGTTGTCGTACACCGGAACGACGAGCGGCTCGGGCCGCGGCGGATAGTTCAGGTCGCGGTCGGTGCCCTGTTCGCGCTGGCGCACGGGACCGGGTTCGCTAGCCAACCGTGGCCTCGATGCGCGGGAACAGCGCCTCGAGCGGGGAGACGCGCGGGCCGCCGGTCCACTCCCAGGCCTGGTCGATGCGCTGGTCGGTGACGAGGCCGGTACCGCCGAGGGCGGTCCAGAGTTTCGCGGTGGCCTGCGGCACGACCGGCGAGAGCAGCACGGCGAGCGTGCCCAGTCCGCGCACGGCAGTGACCAGCACGGCCTCGAGGCGGGCCTGGTTGGCTGGGTCCTTGGCGAGGGCCCAGGGTTCCTGGGCGGTGATGTAGCCGTTGAGGTCGTCGACCAGTTCCCAGATCGCGGCGATGGCCTCGTGGATGGCGAGGTGGCCGATGGCCAGTGTGGCGGCATCCGTCACCCGCTTCTCGGTGCCGCGAATGAGTTCGTCGGCCTCACTGAACTCGCCGCCGACGGGGATCTCGCCGTCGCAGTAGCGCACGACCATGGCGATCACGCGGGAGGCGAGGTTGCCGAAGCCGTTGGCCAGCTCGGACTGGTAGCGGGCGGACAGGTCTTCCCAGGAGAAGGAGCCGTCTTGGCCGAAGCTGATCGCGCGCATGAAGTAGTAGCGGAAGGCGTCGGAGCCGAACGTGTCGGTGATCTGGCTCGGGGCGATGCCGGTGAGCTTGGACTTGCTCATCTTCTCGCCGCCCACCAGCAGCCAGCCGTGGCCGAAGACCTGCCGGGGTACCTCGATGCCGGCGGCGAGGAGCATGGCCGGCCAGATGACGGCGTGGAAGCGCAGGATGTCCTTGCCCACCACGTGCGTCGCCGGCCAGAGGCGGCTGAACTTCTCGTCGTCGTGGCCGTAGCCGGCAGCGGTGATGTAGTTGAGCAGGGCGTCGAACCAGACGTAGACGACGTGGCTGTCGTCCCAGGGCACCTTGATGCCCCAGTCGAAGCTGGAGCGCGAGATCGACAGGTCGCTGAGGCCCTGTTTGACGAAGGAGATGACCTCGTTGCGCGCGGCGGCCGGCTGCACGAAATCGGGGTTCTCCTCGTAGAGCGCGAGCAGCTGGTCGGCGAAGGTGCTCATCCGGAAGAAGTAGTTCTTTTCGTGCAGGAGCTCGACCGGGATGGAGTGGATGGCACAGACCTGCTGGCCGGCGTACTCGCCGACGCCGTCGATGAGGTCGCTCGACTGCTTGTATTCCTCGCAGCCCACGCAGTAGAAGCCCTCGTACTCGCCCGTATAGATGTGGCCGGCGTCGTAGAGGTGCTGCAGGAACTTCTGCGCGTTCACCTCGTGGCGCACATCGGTGGTGCGAATGAAGTCGTCGTTCTTGATGTCGACCGTCTTCAGCAGCGGCTTCCAGGCGGTCTCGACCAGGCGGTCGGCCCACTCCTTCGGCGTGACGCCGTTGGCGGTCGCGGTGCGCAGGATCTTCTGCCCGTGCTCGTCCGTACCGGTGAGTAGCCAGGCATCCTCGCCGGACTGCCGGTGCCAGCGTGCGAGCACGTCGGCGGCCACCTCGGTGTAGGCGTGCCCGATGTGGGGGACATCATTCACGTAGAAAATGGGCGTGGTGATGTAAAAAGATGAGCCGTCGGACATGCTCTCATCCTATTAGGAGCAGCGCGTGACGCTGGCCGTGTTACCGTTCGCGGCTCGCCAGGCGCTGAAGTCGCCCGGCTGGCCGGCTGGGACGCGCGGGTCAGGGCAGAGGCAAAGCCTGGAAATCCGTGCGGGCCGCGGCAGGTTTGCCGGTCTTCTTCTCCAGCGCCGCCTCGTAGAGGGCCCGCTTGCCGAGCCCGGAGGCGGCGGACACGTCGGCGGCGGCATCCTTGAGCCGGATGCCCGACTCCACCAGCGCGAGCACCTCGGCTACCCCGGTCGGAAGGTCCAGCACGCGTGCCTCTGCCCCGGCGACCACGATGCAGATCTCGCCCTTGACCCCGGCGGCGGCCCACTCGGCGAGCTCCGCCGCGGTGCCCCGCTTCACTTCCTCGTAGAACTTGGTCAGCTCGCGACAGACCACGACGCGGCGCTCAGCGCCGAGCACCGCGGCCAGATCGGTCAGGGAGGCAGCCAGCCGGTTGGGCGATTCGAAGAACACCATGGTGCGGCGTTCCGCGGCCACCTCGCGCAGCGCCGAGACCCGGTCGCCGTGCTTGCGCGGCAGGAAACCCTCGAAGGTGAACCGATCCGTGGGCAGCCCGGATACGGCGAGCGCGGCGAGCACGGCCGACGGCCCCGGCAGTACGGACACGACGACGCCGGCTGCCACCGCGGCATCCACCAGATGGAAACCGGGGTCGGACACCGTCGGCATCCCCGCGTCGCTGAGCACCAGAATGTCGGTATCGCGGGCCAGTTCGACGAGCTCGGCCGCCTTGCCGCGCTCGTTGTGGTCGTGCAAGCTGATCAGCCTCGGGCGATTCTCGATGCCCAGGGCCTTGAGCAGGTGCACGGTCACCCGGGTGTCCTCGGCCGCGATGATGGTCATCGTGCGCAGCGCCTCGATCAGACGCGTTGACGCGTCGCCCAGGTTTCCGATCGGGGTGGCAGCCAGGAGGATCATGCTCCCAGTCTCGCAGCCCCGGCTCACTACGATGGTCACGTGTTCCGTACAAGCCGCGTTCTCCGCTGGGCCGGGCCGCTGGCGGTGACCCTGCTGGCGGCGGTGTTGCGACTCTGGAACCTCGGCAGCCCGCACTCGCTGGTGTTCGACGAGACCTTCTATGTGAAGGATGCCTGGACCCTCTTCAACAACGGCTACGAATCGACCTGGCCAGGCGGCGCTGATGCGCTCTTCAACGCCGGGCAGACCAACGTTTTCCTCTCCGGACCGTCTTTCGTCGTGCATCCGCCGCTCGGCAAATGGCTGATCGCCCTGGGTATGGCCTTCGGCGGCCCCGATCACAGCTGGGCCTGGCGCATCGTCACCGCGCTGGTCGGCGTGCTGGCGGTCGTGCTGCTGATGCTGATCGCCAAAAAGTTGTTCGGCTCGACCGGGCTGGCCGTGATCGCGGGGTTCCTGTTCGCCATCGACGGCAACGCCATCGTCATGTCGCGTGTGGCCCTTCTCGACAATTACGTGATGTTCTTCGCGCTCCTCGGGTTCGGCGCCGTGCTCCTCGACCGAGACTGGCATGGCGCCCGCCTGACCGACCGGGTGACGGTGGCGCGTGCGGCCGGGCCGGATCCTGGCTGGGGACCGACCCTGTGGTGGCGGCCCTGGCTGCTCGCGGCGGGACTCGCCTTCGGACTGGCCTGCAGCGTCAAATGGTCGGGGATCTACTTCCTCGCCGCCTTCGGCGTCTATCTCGTCGTCGTCGACGCCCTTGCCCGGCGCCGGGCCGGCCTTCCGTTCTGGGTGAGTGCCGCCGTTCTCAAGCAGGCGCCGGCGACGTTCCTGCTCCTCGTGCCGGTGGCCGTCGCCACCTACCTTGTCTCCTGGACCGGCTGGTTCGTCACGGCGGGAGGCTACTACCGCGACTGGGCGACCACACCGGGGGCAGCCTGGTCAGGCGCCCTGGCCTGGGTTCCCGATTCCGTGCAGAGCTTCTGGCACTACCAGGTGGCGGCGTACACCTATCACGTGGGGCTCTCCACACCACATCCGTACCAGGCGAACCCGTTGACCTGGCTCTTCATGGTGCGGCCCACGAGCATGTACTACCGCGGCTCCGCCCTGGGCGAGAACGGATGCGACGTGACCACCTGCTCCGAGGCGATCACCGGCATCGCGAACCCGCTGATCTGGTGGGCGGCCACGGCGGCGCTCTTCTATCTGGTGTACCGGCTGGCGCGCTACCGCGAATGGCAGGTCGGTCTGATCCTGATGGGCCTGGTCGCGGGCTACCTGCCCTGGCTGATGTACCTGAACCGCACGGTCTTCCAGTTCTACTCGATCGCCTTCGAGCCCTATCTGATCCTCGGCCTGACCTTCGTGATCGGGCTCCTGCTCCCCCGGGCACGCTGGGTCGTGCTGGGTTTCCTGGTGGCCGCGGCGCTTATCAGCGCCTACTTCTACCCGCTCTGGACTGGCATCCAGACTCCGTTCCCGTTCTGGCAACTGCACATCTGGCTGCCCAGCTGGCGCTGAGTTTCAACGTGCATTTCTGGGAAACTGAATGCCACTCATATGCCTCTGTGAGCATATAGCGACTGGGAAACACGTGTGAAAACACCCTGTCCGAAGGGGACACGCCCGTAGGATGAACACATCTGTTTTACGAGTGTTTGCTCCATCACCGGCTGAGAAGTCCGAATACAAACCAAAGGCCTCATGTCGGAAGCTGTTGCCGCACCTACGGTGCGCATTGTCAAGACCCGCCCGGGTGGCGATTCGAAAAACCCCACCACCGAGTATTCATCGCTGCTGCACACCGTGCGCAACCTTGGCCTGCTGAAGCGCGCCACCGGTTTCTACTGGTTCGTCTTCTCCATGCTCGTGCTCGCCACTCTGGGAACCGGGACCGCCTTCGTGCTGCTCGGCGACAGCTGGTACCAGCTCATCGTCGCGGGCGTGCTCGGCATCATCCTCACCCAGTACGCGTTCCTCGCCCACGAGGCGTCGCACCGCCAGGTATTCGAGGGCGGCCGTGCGAACGACCGTGCCGGGCGCATCCTCGCCAACCTGTTCGTCGGTATCAGCTATGCCTGGTGGATGAACAAGCACAGCCGTCATCACGCCAACCCGAACGTCATCGGCAAAGACCCCGACATCGCCCCGGACTTCATCGTCTTTCGGGAAGAGGATGCCGCGAAGGTCAGCTGGCTCGGCTCGTTCGTCACCCGCAAGCAGGGCTACCTCTTCTTCCCGCTGCTGATGGCCGAGGGGTTCAACCTGCACGTGCAGGGCTTCAAGACCGTCTTCGGCAAGAAGAAGGTCGACAAGCGCTGGCTCGAGATCAGCATGCTGACCACGCGTATCGTGCTCTACGTCGCCGTGATCTTCTATTTCCTGCCCCTCGGCATGGCGTTCGCGTTCATCGGCGTGCAGCTGGCCGTCTTCGGCGTCTACATGGGCGCGTCGTTCGCGCCGAACCACAAGGGCATGCCGCAGCTCCCGCACGAGAGCAAGGTGGACTTCCTCCGCCGCCAGGTGCTCACCTCCCGCAACATCCGCGGCGGCACCTTCATGGACACCTTCATGGGCGGGCTGAACTACCAGGTCGAGCACCACCTGTTCCCGAACATGGCCCGGCCGCACCTGCGCAAGTCGCAGGAGATCACCAAGGAATACTGCAAGACGCACAACATCCTCTACACGGAGACGTCGCTCTTCGAGTCGTACGGCATCGTCATCGCCTACCTGAACAAGGTCGGACTCGGCGCCCGCGACCCGTTCGACTGTCCGATGGTCGCCCGGTTCCACCACCGCTAATCGCGGGCAGAGGTGCCCCGCGGCGCGACGAGACGGGGAGGCGCGGCCGCCGCACGTAAACTTGGCCCAATGTGGCTGCCCGGTGTGCTGGTCGCGGCCACCGCCGCGCTGCTCGCCGGAACCGTGCACGCGTTCTTTCCTGCTCTGCCGCTGCTCACCCTCGCCGTGGCCTTCGGAATCGTCGCGGGTAATCTCCCGGTCGCCCGCCGGGCCCTGACGGGTGTCCTCGCCCCGGGGCTGAAGCTGGCGGCCAGCCGGATCATGCGCATCGGAATCGTGCTACTCGGCCTCAAGCTGAGTCTGGTGGATATCCTGGGCCTGGGCTGGGTGACCATCCTGACCACGGTCACGATTGTGCTGCTGACCTTCGTTGGTACCTACTGGCTCGGCCGCGCGGTCCGCCTGCCCGGTAGCCAGCCGCTCCTGATCGCCACCGGCTTCTCCATCTGCGGGGCGTCCGCCATCGGCGCGATGAGCGGGGTGGTCAAGGCGAAGGATGCCGACACTGCCACCCCGATCGCCCTGGTTACCCTCTGCGGCACGCTGGCCATCGGGGTGCTGCCGGTGCTGTGGCATCCGCTCGGCCTGACCGACCTGCAGTTCGGGCACTGGGTCGGCGCGGGCGTGCACGATGTCGGCCAGGTGGTCGCAACCGCGCAGATTGCCGGGCCCGCCGCTTTGGCTGTCGCAGTCGTCGTCAAGCTCACCCGCGTGCTGCTGCTCGCGCCCATTGTTGCCGTCGTCGCGGTCGGTGAGCGCCGCCGGGAGACGCGCGTCGCCCCGGTGACGGATGTCCCCACGTCCCGCCCGCCGATCGTGCCGCTGTTCGTGGCCGGTTTCCTGCTCGCCGTGCTCGTGCGCACGCTCGTTCCACTGCCCGATGCCGTGCTGGTCGGCGCGGACACCGTGCAAACCTATCTGCTCGCGATCGCGCTCTTCGGGCTCGGCGCCGCCGTCAACCTCGGTTCCATCCTGCGCACCGGGGGCAAGGCTCTCCTCGTGGGTCTGACCTCGTGGACGCTGATCGCCACCCTCGCCTTCCTGGCCGTGCAGCTGCCCTGAGCGACAGCGGACCTGGGGCGTCGCCGTCAGCTCAGCGGCGGGAGAGCCAGCCGCCGGCGGCGGCGTTCGGCGCCCGATTCAGGGCGAACAGCGGCGGCGCGGGAGCGGCATCCGTGGCCAGGTCCGCGAGGATGCGACCGACCGCCGGTGTGAATTTGAAGCCGTGGCCGCTGAACCCGGCACCCACGATCACCGGACCCACCCGGTCGAGCACGAAGTCCTCATCGACCGTGGTCGTGTAGGTGCAGCTGACCGGGTCCAGCGCGTCGGGGTCTGCGCCGGGCAGCCATTCGTGCACATAGCGCGCCAGGGCGGCCAGCTGAACGGGCTCAGGTAGAAAGCTGCGCGCATCCGGATCGGTGCCGGGACCCACGCCGTGCCAGCCGGCCTTGATGCCCTGACCAGGCGTGTACATGCCGTAGATCGGGGAGTACCAGTAGCCGTAGCGAGGGTCGGACCAGGACGGCGCATGGTTGAAACCGGGCCACTCGGTCTCCGCGCCTTCCGCTGCCGCCACCGAGCCGTCGCGCAGGGCGAAGTGCGCAGGCTGCTCCTGGGTGACGGTGAGGCGCGGCACCGGGATCACGCCGGCCAGCAGACCGCTGGTCCACGCACCGACCGTGACGACGACCCGGCGGGCGATGATCGTGCCGCTCTCGTGGGTCACCCGCACCCGGTTTTCGCCCAGCACCTCCAGGCGCAGCACACGGGTGCCGTGCCGCATGTCGGCCCCGGCGGCGGCCGCAGCGGTCTGCAGCGCGGTCACCGAAGCATCCGCGTTCAGCCGGCCGGCGTCGGGGGCGAAAAGTACCCGACCGTCGAAACGGATGCCCGGCCAGCGTTCGGCCGCGGCCTCCGGCGCGAGAAACTCGGCACCCAGGCCCACCCGGGCCAGCGCCGCCGCGACCGCGTCGAACGACGGATTCGCCCCGTGGTTGACGACGCCGACCTGGCTGAGCAGCCGGCTCTGCGTCTCGGCCTCCAGCTCGAGCCAGAGGGGCAGCGCCTCGGCGAGCAGGGACACATACGTGGGTTCGGCGTAGGCGGTGTTGAAATTGCGGGAGGCACCGTGTGAGGCCCCATTGGTGTGCCCCGGCTCGAACCGCTCCAGTACGGTGACCGGGCGGCCCCGCCGCGCCAGCTGCCAGGCCGTCGCCGACCCCATCGCCCCGCCGCCGATAACGACCGTCTGCACGCTCTCTTCCATGCCCCCATCCTGCCTGACCGGGCGGCGCTCGCGGGCACAGAGGCAGCCGGGCCGGCATCCGTTTCGCACTGTTACGCGCGCGTCGGGAACCCGTGCCGAACCTCGCTAACGTAAGGCCATGGCAGATCGAGAGTACGGTTTCAAGACCCGGGCAATCCACGCAGGCAACATCCCTGACGCCGTGACGGGCGCGCGGGCCCTGCCGATCTATCAGACCAGCGCGTTCGTCTTCGACGACACCAAGGATGCCGCGGCCCGCTTCGCCCTGCAGAAATACGGCAACGTCTATTCCCGGCTCTCGAACCCCACCGTGGCGGCCTTCGAGGAGCGGGTGGCCAGCCTGGAGGGTGGGCTCGGCGCCGTCGCCACCGCGAGCGGCCTGTCCGCGCAGTACATCACCTTCGCCAGCCTGGCCGGTTCGGGCGACCACATCGTCTCCAGCGCCAACCTCTACGGCGGCTCGATCACCCAGCTCGACGTGACGCTGCGGCGCTTCGGGGTCGAGACGACTTTCGTGCGCAGCGCGGACCCGGCCGACTATGCCGCCGCCATCACCGAGAAGACCAAACTGATCTTTGCCGAGACGGTGGCCAACCCGTCGGGCGAGGTTGCCGATATCGAGGGTCTCGCCGCCGTCGCCCACGCGGCAGGGATCCCCCTGGTGATCGACTCGACCATCGCCACGCCCTTCCTCACCCGGCCGATCGAGTGGGGCGCCGATATCGTGATCCACTCCGCCACCAAGTTCCTCGGCGGGCACGGCACCACCCTCGGCGGTGTCGTCGTCGAGAGCGGACGGTTCGACTGGCACAGCGACAGGTTCCCGCTGTTCGGCGAGCCGGTGCCCAGCTACGGCGGACTCGAGTGGGCCGGCAACTTCGGCGAGTACGCTTTCCTCACCCGGCTCCGCGCCGAGCAGTTGCGCGACATCGGCCCTGCCCTCTCCCCGCACTCCGCGTTCCTGCTCGCCCAGGGTGTCGAGACGCTGCCCTTCCGCATGCAGGCGCACGTGGACAACGCCCGCGTCGTGGCCGAATGGCTCGACGCCGATCCACGGATCGACTTCGTCAACTGGGCCGGGTTGCCTGCGCACCCACACTATGCACGCGGCCTCAAGTATCTGCCGAAGGGCCCCGGCTCGGTCTTCAGCTTCGGCGTCACGGGCGGCCGCGACGCCGGGCGCACCTTCATCGAATCGGTCGACCTGGCCAGTCACCTCGCCAACATCGGCGACGCCAAGACGCTTGTCATCCACCCGGCCTCCACCACCCACGCGCAGCTGAACGAGACCCAGCTCGTCGACGCCGGTGTGCTGCCCGGACTCGTGCGCATCAGCGTGGGCATCGAAGACGTGGAAGACATCATCTACGACCTCGACCAGGCCCTCGGCCAGATTGCGAGCGGTAGATGAGCCTCGATGCTGCCCCTGACAACGGCTTCCCCCGCGCACCGCTGGGCGAGGAGCAGCGCACCTGGATCGGCCCCGATGCCAAGGCACGGCTGAAGATTCTGCGGACCGCGAAGTCCATCGCCATCGTCGGTGCCTCACCGAATCCGGCCCGCTCCAGCTACTTCGTCGGCACCTACCTGCAGCAGTCAAGCGACTACCGGGTCTACTTCGTCAACCCGAATGCGAAGTCCATCCTCGGCGAGACGGCCTACCCTGGCCTCGCATCGCTGCCCGAGGTTCCTGACATCGTCGACGTGTTCCGCCGCGCCGGCGATATCCCGGCCGTGATGGACGAGGCGCTGGCGATCGGTGCTCCCACCGTCTGGGTGCAGCTGGGCATCTGGAATCACGAGGCCGCCGAGTACGGCGAGGCGAAGGGCCTCACCGTGGTGATGGACCGTTGCCTCAAGATCGAGCACGCCCGGTTCCACGGCGGACTGCACCTGCTCGGGTTCGACACCGGCCAGATCACGGCGCGCAAGACCATCCGCTGATCGCGCCCCGGACTTGGGCCGGGGCACGGTTACGATGGTCGGATGACTGCGTATGTGTCGGCACTCGACCTCTTCTCCATCGGTATCGGCCCCTCCAGCTCCCACACTGTCGGCCCGATGCGGGCCGCGCTCACCTTCTCCGAGCATCTCCGCGACGCTGGTCTGCTCGCCGACGTCGCCCGGATCAGCTGCTCCCTCTATGGCTCGCTGGGCTCGACCGGGCTCGGGCACGGCACGCCCGACGCGATCCTGGCCGGCCTCGCCGGGCTCCGCCCCGAGACCTGCGATCCGAACGAGGTGCGCTCCGCCTGGTCCGGCCTGGCCGACGACGCGGTGCTGCTGCTCGGCGGCAGCCATCCCATCCCCGTGCGGAAGGGCGACGTGACCTTCGAGGCGCGCACCCGCCTGCCCGGGCATCCGAACGCATTGACGCTCACCGCCTGGGGACACGACGCCCTTCCCCGCCTCGAGGAGACCTGGTACTCGATCGGTGGCGGCTTCATCCGCCGCGACGGGGACCCGATCGGCCGCACCGAGACCGTTCCGCAACCGCGGGAGTACTCCTCCAGCGCCGAGTTGCTCGCCCTCTGCGACCTCTACGACGTCTCCATTTGCGACATTGCCCGGGCCAATGAGGAGGCGATCCACGGGGCCGAGGCCCTCGACGCCGGCCTCGACGCCATCTGGGATGCCATGCGCGTCTGCGTGGACGCCGGCCTCGAAGCCACAGGCACTCTCCCCGGCGGCCTCCAGGTCAAGCGCCGTGCCGCGGCCGTGCGCATGCAGCTAGAGGAATATGACCGGCTGCCGCTGCGGGAACGCGACACCTCGACCGAATGGCTGCACGCCTTCGCTCTCGCCGTCAACGAGGAGAACGCCTCCGGTGGCCGCGTGGTCACCGCGCCGACCAACGGCGCAGCCGGGATCATCCCCGCGGTCGGCCACTACTATCTCCGCTTCGTGCCGGGGGCGGATGCCGCGGGCATCCGTCGCTTTCTGCTCACCGCCGTCGCCATCGGGTCGCTGGTCAAGGCCAACGCCTCCATCTCCGGGGCGGAGGGCGGTTGCCAGGCCGAGGTCGGTTCCGCCTGTGCGATGGCGTCGGGCGCCCTCTGCGCCGTGCTCGGCGGCACCCCGCGCCAGGTGGAGAACGCGGCCGAGATCGCGATGGAGCACCACCTGGGCCTCACCTGCGACCCGGTCGGCGGTCTCGTGCAGGTGCCCTGCATCGAGCGCAACGCCATCGCCTCGTCGACCGCCGTGTCGGCCGCGCGACTGGCCCTGCACGGCGACGGCACGCACCTCGTGTCCCTCGACACCGTGATCGAGACCATGCGCCAGACCGGCCTGGACATGTCGACCAAGTACAAGGAAACCAGCGAGGGTGGCCTCGCGGTCAACGTGATCGAGTGCTGACGCCCTTACCAGCGTCCTAAACTGACAGCATCCGCTCGGGGGAAACGAGCGCCGTTTCGAGGGGGAACCAGATGAATTTCATTCGACCAGCCGGACGGGTCAGAGTCGCTGTGGCCTCCGGGGTGCTGTTCACACTCGGCCTGTCGGGCTGCGCCGGCACCCCGGCACCGGTGGTGACCGCAACCGTGACCGTTACCCCGACGCCCACGGCCACGCCTACGCCTACGCAGACGCCCACCCCGGCGCCCGTACCCGAGGCCGCCGTGGTACCGAATCCGACGCTCACTCCCAACGCCGAGGCCGTTCCGGTCGGCCCTCTGCCCGAGGGTCCCGCCGCCGACCAGGGCGCCACCGTGGGTGCCTCCGGCGCCCCGGACACGAACGGCGCCGGTGCACCGCTCAGCTACACGGTGCTGGAGGGCGATGACTTCTTCGCCATCGCCCAGCGGTTCGATGTGCCGGTGCAGCAGCTGTTGCGCATGAACCCCTCCGTGTCGGGTCTGGGCGAGAACATCTATATCCGGGACGTGATCAACCTGGACTGGACGACCACCCGCTAGCTGATTGCCGATCACGATCTGGTCGATCTGACGCTGCGCCAGCGCGGCCACCCCAGCCGAGCAACCAGACCAGTAGAACAACCTCACCGACGAAGGTGAACCCGGCGATCGAGAGCAGGCTGCCCGGGCTGAGCGCAACGATGGCCGTATCCGCCGCGTAGCCTGCGCCGGCAATGAACACCAGTATGCCGATCCAGGTCGGAATGGAAGCGGAGCGGACGATGGCGACCCCGACGAGCATGAGGTGAAGGCCGAAAATCAGGAGCCCGGCATCCCACACCGCTTGGAAATGCGCCGTATCCACGGGATCGAAGAGGGAGCCGGCCGCGACCACGAACACGGCGCCGTACGCCACCCGGGTCGCGCTCGCGGTTTTGGCCAACAGTTCGCCGCCCGGTCTGAGGACAGGATAGAGCGCCACGGCGGCGACCACGTCGAGTGCGGCGATGACCAGCACGACAAGGGCAGCAATGCCTGTCATTCCGGCAGGGAGCGCAACGAGCAGGCCGAGCGGGGCGATGACTGCCATCAGCGCGAGCGACGTTCCCGCGACGAGAGCGGAGGTGCGGAGTGAGGTGTTCATGGGGCAATTCCGCTTCTTGGTCGGTCACGTGGGTGGGAATCTGTGCTGCGGTTGCGCCGGCGTTGAGTTTGCTCCAGCGCGCCGCGAACGTTCATGAGCGGAACTTTACCGTACACGGTACGGTACAGCGTACGGTAGTCTTCACTCATGTCAATACCCCGGGCGCCGCGGAACACCTTGAACCGCGACCGAGTCGTGACCGCTGCACGAGAGCTGATCGACCGCGACGGTCTGGATGCCTTCACGATCAGGCTCCTGGCCGCCGATCTCGGCGTGCGCCCGATGGCGATCTACCACTATGTCGCGTCGAAGAACGAGTTGTTGGATGCGCTCGTTGACCTGGTCTTTCACGAGATCTACGTGGCACGCCGGGGCGGAGACTGGCGAATGGAGCTGTACCAGCGGTGCACCTCCCTGCGCGAGACGCTGGCCCGGCACCGCTGGGCGCTCCCGGTCATGGAGTCGCGCCGCCACCCCGGCCCAGCGACGCTCTCCAACCACGAAGCTGTGCTCGACGTCCTGCGAAGCTCGGGGCTGTCGCTCCAGGCCACCGCCCACGCCTACGCGACACTGGATGCGTTCGTCTACGGATTCGCCCTGCAGGAGACGATGCTCGAGACCGCTGGGCTGCCGGACTCCGCGGCCGACGTAATGGAGGGCATGGACCTTCGACGCTTCCCACGGATCACAGAACTGGCGACCATGTACGTGAACGCACCGACCTACCCTTTCGTCGCCTCCTTCGATGTCGGCCTGAACCTCATCCTCGACGGCATCGAGCGCGCCGTCGACTCCGACGGCGCGAACTCACTCCTCTAATGCGTCAGCAGGTTGATGCGCTCGATCAGGGCAATCGTGCGCAGCGACTCGTGGGGATCGACCGGGACCGGGGCCCCGCGTAGAATCGCGTCGGCGAGTCCCGTGTAGAACGCCGCATAGTTGCCCCGCTCGGCCGGCACCCGGCTCAGCGCGCCGTCCCGCCCGAGCACACCCCAGGCGGACTCCGGGTCTACGCCGAAGTCCGGGTCGGTGGGGCGGGCGCCCGCCGCGAGCGCGGTTTCCTGGCCGTCGAGTCCCCACTTCGTGTAGCCCGACTCGGAACCGAGCACGTGGAAACGCGGGCCAACCTGGGCCGCGATTCCGTTCATCCACAGGTGCGAGCGCACACCGGACCCGTGGTGCAGCGCGACGAAGGTGTCATCGTCGGCAACCCCGCCCGGGCGCCGCGTCACGGTCTCCGCGTAGACGCCGTCGACGGGGCCGAACAGCTGCAGGGCCTGGTCGATCAGGTGGGCACCGAGGTCGAAGAGCACGCCACCGCCCTGCTGAATGGTCGCGCCGACCTTCCAGGCTTTGGTCTGCTCGGGCTTCCACCATTCGAACCGGGATTCGAACCGGCGCACCTCCCCCAGAGCCCCCGCGGCGAGCAGTGCGCGCAGGGTGAGGAAATCACCGTCCCAGCGGCGGTTTTGGAACACGGTGAGCAGCAGGCCGAGGTGCTCGGCCTTCTCAATCAGTTCGCGGCCTTCCCTGGCCGTCACCGCGAACGGCTTGTCGACGACCACGGCAAGCCCGGCGTCGAGCGCGGCATGGGCGAGCTGCACATGGGTGCCCGACGGTGAGCCGATCACGACCAGGTCCAGGTCGTCGGCCGCGGCGAACAGGTCGTCCGCGGCCGGCACCAGGCGCACGCGCGGGTGCCGCTCGGCGGCCACCTCGCGACGAGCGGGATCCCGGGTCACGATCAGGTCGAGCGAGAACTCGGGGTTCGCCGCGAGGAGCGGACTGTGGAATACGCGTCCCGATGTGCCGAACCCGATCAGGCCGGTGCGGATCGGGGCGACGGATGCTGGCGACTGCGTCATGTACCCACGGTACCCCCGCGCGCCGCGCCGGCCGCCCGGCCCGCTACAGCCGGTTCACCCCGGTGACCCGCACGACGGCGGCACCCAGTTCGTCGGAGTCGGCCAGGTCGATCGTGGCACTGATCCCCCAGTCGTGATCCCCCGCCGGGTCGTCGAAGATCTGTCGCACGGTCCAGACGGATGCACCCTCATCGAACATGATCAGGTCCGCACTGCGCGCATTCGCCCCGGTCAGCAGCTCGTCGTGGTCGGCGTAGTAGCCGTCCATGGCGTCGCCCCAGGCATCCGCATGGAAGCCGTGCTCCCGGTCGAGCTCGCCCAGCGCGTCGTAGTTCTCGAGCGCGGCCAGCTGAACCCGGCGGAAGAGCTCGTTGCGCACCAGGATACGGAACGCGCGCACATTGGTGCTCAGGCGGCGCGGCGCCGGCGGCAGCACGGACTGTGCACCGGCCTCGTGCACGGCGAGGTCCGGGTGGATGAGCTCCTCCCACTCGTCGAGCAGGCTCGAGTCGACCTGGCGCACCAGCTCGCCGAGCCACTCGATCAGGTCGAGCAGGTCTTCGGTCTTGGCGTCGTCCGGGATGGTCTGCCGGGCGGCCCGGTAGGCGTCCGAGAGGTAACGGAGCACGACGCCCTCGCTGCGGGCGAGCTTGTAGAAGGCCACGAACTCTCCGAACGACATGGCCCGCTCGTACATGTCCCGCACGACCGTCTTCGGGCTGAGCTCGAAGTCGGCGATCCACGGCTGGGATTCCTTGTAGGTGCTGAAGGTGTATTCCAGCAGTTCCTCGAGAGGCTTCGGCCAGGTGATCTCCTCGAGCAGCGCCATCCGCTCGTCGTATTCGATGCCCTCGCGCTTCATGGCGTGCACGGCCTCACCGCGGGCCGCGAACTGCTGGCCCATCAGCACCGGGCGCGGGTTGTCGAGGGTTGCCTCGACGATGGAGATCATATCGAGGGCGTAGTGACCGCTGCCGGGCCCGGCCACGTCGGGGTCGGCGTCGAGCAGGTCGAACGCGGCGAGCGCGAACGGCGACAGAGGCTGGTTGAGGGCGAAGTTGGGCTGCAGGTCGACGGTCAAACGGATGTCCCCGCTCGCACTCTGCTCCACGATTCCTGCCGCTCGCAGGGTCTTGTAGATGCCGAGGGCACGCCGGGCGTGCGCGAGCTGCCGCTTCCAGGGTTCGTGGTTGTCGAAGATGAGGTCGTAGACGTGGCTGAACGCGTCGCCGCCGCGCCCGATCACGTTGATCAGCATCGCCGCGGTCATCTGCATGCTCGAGTGCATGGTCTCCGGCTCGGCCGCCACGAGGCGCTGGAAGGAGGGCTCACCCCAGGAGACGAAACCGTCGGGCGCCTTCTTGCGCACGATCTTGCGCTTCTTCTTGGGGTCGTCGCCGGCCTTCTCGATGGCCTTGAGGTTGTCGGTCTCATGGTCGGGCGCCTGGATGACCACGGTGCCGGCCGTGTCGTAGCCGGCCCGGCCCGCGCGGCCCGCGATCTGGTGGAACTCGCGCGCGTTGAGCTGGCGCATCTTGACGCCGTCGTACTTGGTGAGCGCCGTGAAGAGCACCGTGCGGATCGGCACGTTGATACCCACGCCGAGGGTGTCGGTGCCGCAGATGACGCGGAGCAGACCGCGCTGGGCGAGCTGCTCCACCAGACGGCGGTACTTGGGCAGCATGCCGGCGTGATGCACGCCGATGCCCATCCGAATCAGCCGGGACAGGGTCTTGCCGAAGCTCGTGGTGAAGCGGAACTCGCCGATCAGCTCCGCGATCGCCTCCTTCTGCTCCTTGGTGACGACCTTGACGCTGCTGAGCGCCTGGGCTCGCTCGAGCGCGGCCGCCTGGGCGAAGTGCACGATGTAGACCGGAGCCTGCCCGGTCTTCAACAGCTCCTCCACCGTTTCGTGAACCGGCGTGGTCTCGTAGTAGTAGTGCAGCGGCACCGGCCGTTCCACGCCCGTGACGACCGCGGTGGGCCGCCGGGTGCGGCGGGAGAGATCATCGGCGATGAACGTGACGTCGCCGAGGGTCGCCGACATGAGGATGAATTGCACCCCGGGCAGGAGCAGAAGGGGCACCTGCCAGGCCCAACCGCGGTCAGGGTCGCCGTAGAAGTGAAATTCATCCATCACGACCTGGTCGACGGGGGTGTCCTCGCCGTTCCTCAGGGCGAGGTTGGCGAGGATCTCCGCCGTGCAGCAGATGATCGGAGCGTCGGAGTTGACCGAGGAATCCCCCGTCATCATGCCCACGTTCTCGGCGCCGAAGATTTCCACCAGCGCGAAGAACTTCTCACTGACGAGGGCCTTGATCGGTGCCGTGTAGAAGGTGCGCTTGCCGGCTGACAGCGCGGCAAAGTGGGCACCCACCGCGACGAGGGACTTTCCGGTACCGGTCGGGGTGCTCAAGATCAGGTTCGCCCCGGAGACGATCTCGATCAGAGCCTCTTCCTGGGCCGGGTAGAGAGACAGACCCTGCTCCCCCGCCCACGTTTCGAAGGCCTCGAACAGCACATCGGGATCGGTCACGTGCGGGAGAGCGATGAGATTGGCCATGATCCTTCGATCCTGCCCTATTCCACTGGGCATCCGCTCCGCGAGCCGTTGCGGGAAGACTCCCAGCCCGCGAATCTAAGCTGACCGAATGGCCAGCCGCGATGCCTCCTCGCCCTCTCTCCCGACACCGCTCGCGCCCGAGCCGCAGGCCCGATCCGGCTCCGCGCGGCCCGCACGTCCCGCGGCCGCGGGCGTGGCAGCCGCCCTCGCCGGCCTCGGCGCGGCCGAGCTGGCGGCCGCTCTGCTGGCCCCCGCCGGCAGCCCGATCCTCGCCGTCGGTGCGTTGGTCATCGACCTCGCACCGGCTTGGCTGAAGGAACTCGTCATCGCCCTGTTCGACACGGGTGACAAGGTTGTGCTGGTGATCTGCGTCGCGCTCGGCGCACTGGTGCTGGCCACCGCCGCCGGGGTACTGGAGTATCGGCGGCCACCGAGCGGCCGGATCCTCGTGGCCGCGGCCGGCGCGCTGGCCGTCTTCGCGGTGCTGTCCCGGGAGAACACCGCCCCCTTCGACGCGATGCCCGCCGTGCTGGCGATGATCGTCTCGGCCGTGCTGCTCTCGGTCTTGATCCAGCAGCTGGGCCGCGCGCCCGCGGGCGCCGCGGCATCCGCTCCGGACCGCCGTCGATTCCTGGCCTGGGCTGGGGCCAGCGCCGGCCTGGGCGTTCTCGCCGCGGTCGGCGGGCAACTGATCTCGGCCGGCGTCCGGGCCACGGATGCAGCCCGCGCCCGCTTCACTCTGCCGGCCGCCGCCGCTCCCGGCGCCCCGATCCCGGCCGGAGCCGCGCTGGATATCCCCGGTCTTGCCCCGCTGATCACCCCGAACGGCGAGTTCTACCGCATCGACACGGCCCTTCAGGTGCCTCGGATCGACCC
>Ga0136639_10000062_pt1 | contig 30518 bp, 29 predicted proteins | sample AntDrymUQ8592106_2_FD_113739 | JGI IMG/M metagenome (GOLD analysis project Ga0136639, IMG submission 113739) | Polar desert sand microbial communities from Dry Valleys, Antarctica - metaG UQ859 (21.06) | ecosystem: Environmental > Terrestrial > Soil > Desert | place: Antarctica: Dry Valley...
ACCACCACCCATCCTGCACTGTGCAGCTGGGTTGAGGAGATGATCGCCCTCTGCCAGCCCGCCGAGGTGCGCTGGTGTGACGGCTCGGAGGCGGAATGGGACGAACTAACAACCCTGCTGTGCGAACGCGGCACCTTCACCCGGCTCAACCCGCAGATGCGGCCCAACAGCTTCCTCGCCCGCTCCTCCCAGTCCGACGTTGCCCGGGTTGAGGACCGCACCTTTATTTGCACGCGGCGCAAGGACCAGGCCGGCCCGACCAACCACTGGATGGCCCCGCCGGAGATGAAGACGCTGCTGACCAAGAAGTTCCGTGGCTGCATGAACGGCCGGACGATGTACGTCGTGCCGTTTTGCATGGGTCCGCTGGATTCGCCGCTGGCCAAAATCGGCGTCCAAGTCACCGACAGCGCCTACGCGGTGGTCAACATGCGCATCATGGCCCACATGGGCACCCGCGTTCTCACACGCCTCGAACAAGAGTTTGCCGGCAAGGTCTCCGAGGTCCGCGACGGCCACGCGCGCTTCATTCCCTGCCTGCACAGCGTCGGCGCTCCTCTCCAGCCGGGGCAACAGGATGTCGCATGGCCCTGCAATGACGACAAGTACATCGTCCATTTCCCCGAAACCCGCGAGGTCTGGTCGTATGGCTCGGGCTACGGCGGCAATGCGTTGCTAGGCAAGAAGTGCCTCGCGCTGCGCATCGCCTCTAACATCGCCCGCGACCACAACTGGATGGCCGAGCACATGCTCGTGTTAGGTCTGGAGTCGCCGGATGGCGAAAAGACGTACGTGACCGGAGCGTTCCCAAGCGCGTGCGGCAAGACCAACCTCGCGATGATCGTGCCACCCAAGCAGTATGCCGAGGCGGGCTGGAAAACCACCATTGTTGGCGATGACATCGCCTGGCTGTGGCCCCACAAGGACGGCCACCTGCATGCGATCAATCCGGAGACCGGCTACTTTGGCGTCGCGCCGGGAACCTCCTACGACACCAACCCGATTGCGATGGAGTCGATGAAGGCTAACACCATTTTCACCAACGTCGCGCTAACCGACGAGGGTGACATCTGGTGGGAAGACATGACGAGCGAGGCGCCGGCGCATTTGATAGACTGGACCGGTCAGGACTGGACGCCTGAGTGCGGGCGCAAGGCCGCGCACCCGAACGCGCGTTTCACCGCACCGGCGGCACAATGCCCGACGATTGACCCGGAGTGGCAGAACCCGGACGGGGTGCCGATTTCGGCGATCATTTTTGGCGGACGGCGTCCAACAACGATGCCGCTTGTCTATCAGGCCTTCAACTGGTCCCACGGCGTCTACATCGGCGCGACGATGGGCTCGGAAACCACGGCGGCGGCGGCGGGCACGGTTGGGCAAGTGCGGCGCGACCCGATGGCCATGCTGCCCTTTGCCGGCTACAACATGGGCGACTACTTCCACCACTGGCTGGAAATGCGCAAAGAGATCCGCCACCTGCCGCGCTTCTTCCACGTCAACTGGTTCCGCAAGGACAAGGAGGGCAACTACCTGTGGCCCGGGTTTGGCGACAACATGCGCGTGCTGGAGTGGATCACCGAACGCTGCCGCGGCCGCATCGCCGGCCACGAAACGCCCATCGGCTGGACGCCTAACTTTGAAAACTTCCGCACCGATGGCTTGAAAAACTTCAGCGAGGAGAACTTCGAGGCGTGCATGGCCTTTGTGCCCGCGGAGTGGCGCGCGGAAATCCTCAGCCAGGGCGAGCTGTTCCTCAACCTCTACGACCACCTGCCCAAGGAGCTTCTGTTCCAGCGCGAGCTGTTAGCAGCTAGACTCAGCTAGAACAACCGGTTCACCTGGTCCGGCGCGGCGCGGGTGAGCATGATGTAGGCGCGCCGGCCGTCGCACCACTTGGCGACCGTCCAGCCCTCCATCTCGCTCACCACGGGAGTGTTAGGAATGCTTCCCAGCACGCAGGGACGGTTGAAGACCACCAAGTGGATGGGTCCGGCGTCGGAATCATAACAAACCATCGAACCGCGGTAGCCATCCACCACGATGGTCCGGCAGCCAAGACACGGCACCTTGCGCAGCCCCGAGGGCAGCGTCAGCGGCGCTGGCAGCTTGCGCAGCGCGAGCCAGCCATCGATTTCGTCGCGCTCACTGGTGACCATTTCCATGTGCGCACCCGGCGCTTCCAAGGTCCGGATGGAAGTGAGCATGATCTGGTCGGTGCTGATCCGCGGTGCGGGGATCGCAACCACCGGCGGCTTAGACGCTGGCGGCTGAATCTGCAGGGCCAGCCAGCCGCCTAACATTACCACCGCGGCCGCCCCCAGCGGCATCAGCCAGCGCTGCAGCCCGGCGGACCGGCGCGGCGGCCCCACGGTGGCGGAGGCCTGCATGGCGGTTAGAATGTTGGCCCGGAGTGCGGCGGGCGGGTGCACGCCAGCAAGCGCGCCGATGAAGAGTGAATCCAGCGCGCTGTCGGCGGCACCGATTTCGTGGACCTGCAGGTTCATCCCTAGCAGGATTGACTCGCGCAAACTTTCAGCGATCTCGGCGCCGGCAAGAGCGCGGGCAAACTCCGCGTCCAGCGAGCGTTCACGGGCGAGCCACTCGCCGAGCTCACGATCCTCCGCCGCAAGGCTCAGCGCCTCGGCGAAATCTTCGTCCCGCGCATCCGCCCCATCCGGGCGGAAGCTCGCAAGAATGAACCGGGCTTGTTCCTTATCCATGGCTTTCTCTCAAAATGTCGGGTTTGAACTTCAAAATCTTGGTTGGAACTCCGTCCGCCTCGCCGGTCATCTTGCGCCGCAGCTGCTCTTTTCCACGGGAGATGCGCGACATGACCGTGCCGATGGGCACATCCAGGATGACCGCGATTTCCTTGTAGCTGTGCTGTTGGAGGTAGAACAGCGTCAGCGGCGCACGGAAGCCCTCGTCGAGGCCGCCTAGCAGCTCGATGGCCCGCTGCCCGTCAAGGTGCCGCTCCTGGTCAAAGGCATCGGCGCCCAGCGCGGCGTGCTTCGCCGCCTCGATATCCTCCTCGGGGAATCGCCGCGCGCGCCGTGCCTGGCCAAGGAACTCCCGGTAAAGGGTGGTAAAGAGCCAAGTCTTCGCCTTGCTGCGGTCTTCGAGCTGATGGCCTTTTTCCGCCCAGATGCAGAATGTCTGCTGGACCAGGTCCGCCGCGCGGTCCGGATCTTTCGCAAGCGAAAGCCCAAACCGGAACAGCGCCTGGTAGTGCGAATCAACAAGTGTCTCGAATTCTCCCATCTGCCGGTGTAAGAAACCAACTCGCCGCTCCTTATTCCATTTGTTTTTCGCATTAACAGCCTTGGGGCCATCTCCTCCGATCAGATAGACCATGAAGCTAGCCATCCTGTCCGCCGCCGCCCTGCTTGTTAGCCCGGCCATCGCCGGGGAAATCGGCGTCGTGCGTGATGGCACCAGCGTGAGCATCTCCGGCGGCGGCAAGCCATTCACCACCCTCTGCACTGACGCGCGGTTCCCCTACCTCTATCCCTTGTTGGGAACCGCCGGGGGCAACGTCACCCGTCACTTCCCGATGAAAAGTGGGGTTGCCAATGAGTCCACCGACCACCCGCACCACCGTTCGTTCTGGGTTGCCCATGGCAATGTCAACGGTGTGGATTTCTGGCAGGGCGACGGGGAAATCGTCCTCCAGGAGATCCTTGCCGCCCAGGGCGGGGCTCAAAGCGGCGTGCTCAAGCTGGCTCTGGCCTGGAAAACCAAGGAGGACGCTACCCTTCTAACCGAGACAAGGACCTACACGTTCTCCGAGCCGGACGCTCAGACCCGGGTGGTGCTTGTCGACTGCGAGTTCAAGGCGGTTGCCGAGCAGGTGACTTTCGGCGACACCAAGGAAGGAACCTTTGCGCTGCGGCTAACACCCAGCATGCAGCTCACGGGCAAGGGGGCCAAAGGCTCCATCATTAACAGCGAGGGTGACAGCGGCGGCAAAGCCTGGGGCAAGCGGGCAAGCTGGGTTGCCTTCTCCGGCCCCGACGCCGAGGGCCACCCGCTGATCGTGACCATGGCCGACCACCCGGAAAACCCACGCCACCCGACCTGGTGGCACGCCCGAGACTACGGGCTTTTCGCCGCCAATCCGTTTGGAGAGCATGACTTTGAGAAGGGCAAACCGGCCGGTTCCGGCGACTTGAAGATCGCCAAGGATGAGACCGTCCGCTTCCGCTACCGGGTCGTGCTCTTTGCCGGAACTCCCGCCACCACCGACATGTCCAAGCTGGCAGTCTGGCCGAACAATTAACTAAAGCTAACACCATGGACCTTTCCCGCCGCCAATTCCTGTCCCGCGCCGTTCTGACCAGCACGGCGCTCTGCTTCCCATCAATCCTGCGCGCGCAGGCAGGCACCGAGGCGGTGCGCGTGGGGATCATCGGTGTCAACGGACGCGGCCACGCCCTGGCTCAAGAATTGCTCAAAACCAAGGGTGCAAGCCTGGTTGCAGTGTGTGACTGCGATGAGGTGGCGCTCAACCGGCGCAGCGAGGAGTACACCAAAGCGGGTGCCAAAGTGACCAAGTTCGCTGATTTCCGGAAACTCTGTGAGTCCAAGGAGATCGACGCGGTGGTTATCGCCACGCCTAACCACACCCACTGCCTGATAGCCATCACCGCGGCCGCCAACGGCAAACACGTCTACGTGGAAAAACCGGTTTCCCACAATGTCTGGGAGGGGCGCAAGCTCGCGGAGGCCCAGGAAAAGTTCAAAGTGGTCATCCAGAGCGGCTTCCAGCGCCGCTCGGAAGCTGCCTGGCACGATGCGTTCGCCTGGCTCAAGGAGGGCCACCTCGGCAATCTGGTGCTTGCCCGCGGAGTTTGTTACAAGCCGCGCCAGTCCATCGGCCAGGTTGGCACCCCGACCGATGCGCCAGCCAGCGTGGATTACGACCTCTGGTCGGGTCCGCGCAAGCCGGTGCCGGTGCCGCGCAAGCAGTTCCACTACGACTGGCACTGGCAGTTTGACTGGGGCAACGGCGATCTTGGCAACCAGGGGCCTCACCAGCTTGACGTCTGCCGCTGGGCCATGGGCGACCCGGAACTGCCCACCCGCGTCAGCAGCTTCGGCGGGCGCGTCGGCTATCAGGATGACGGCAACTGGGCTAACACCCAGGTGCTGTTTCTTGAAGGCGGCAAGGTGCCGATTATCTTCGAGGTTCGCGGCCTGCCGAAAAAGGGCCTCGATTTCAAGGGCGGCATGGACCGATTCAAGGGCCAGGAAGTCGGCAATGTGATTGAATACGAGGGTGGCTGGCTTGCCGGCGGCCATTCCGCCGCCTGCCAAGCCTTTGACAAGGACGGCAAAATGGTGAAGGCCTTTAGCGGCGGCGGCAGCCACATGCGCAACTTCATTGAAGCCATCCTCACGGGCAACCTGCCCGCCATGCGCGCCGCGGAATCAGGCCACCGGTCATCCGCGCTTGCCCACTTGGGCAACATTTCATGGCGCCTTGGCAAGCACGCCACCCCTGAGGAGATCACCTCAGCGACTCACACTCCCGCCGCGGCCGAAACCTGGCAGCGCGTCCGCAGCCATCTTGAGACTAACGGCGTGGACCTCGCCAAGACCCCGCTCACCCTCGGGCCCGCCCTCACCTTTGACCCCGCGAGTGAGAGATTCACCGGCGAACTCGCCGACAAGGCAAACAGCCTGCTCAAGGGCGACTACCGCGAAGGGTTCACCCTGCCTAACGCCTGACTGGTACCTAACAAAGCCGGGTCCAGCGCGACACCTGCGCCCGTGTCCATTGGAACTTGCGCGCGGTCTCACGGATCAAGAAGGCCTCGTCGCCGAATGCCGCCAACTCAAAACTACCGACCAGAGAATCCCGCAGCCAGTCAAGCGTCTCGCCCTGCGGCCAGTTCGGCCGCGGCGTAAAGTCCTCCAGCCAAGTGCATGGCGTTGCGAGTACCAGCTCGCCGCCGGGCCTCACAAGAGCCGGTAGCCGCTCCAACAAGCGCGCCGGCTCGCTCAACCGGCACAGCAGATTGGCCGCATGCACCCGGTCAAACTCCCCCAGATCCGCGCGCAGGTCCATCGCGTCGCCCACCTCGAAGACCACCTTGCCAGGATCGATTCCCGCGGGAAGGCCAACTTCCAGCAGCGTCTCACAAAATCCCTCGTCCTGGCGCTCTATGCTAACAGGACCGGCGCCCACCCTGCGGGCCGCTTCAACAAAGCCGCGGGAAAAATCAATGCCGCGGGTAAAGCCGCTGCTGCGGGAGAGTTCGTAACTGGAACGGCCAACGGCGCAGCCAAGGTCAAGCGCGCGGCTAACAACCCCGCGGGAGAACCATGCCGCGGTGCGGGCAGGAAAGTCCAAAGCCGAGGCCATGCCCACCGGTGCGTCCGGGGGAAGGATCTCATCGGCCTTGCCGTAGTGGAACAGCAGGTATTCTGCAAGCAGGCGCGGCGTCTCGTAGATGTTGCCGCTCAATGAATCGGGACTTCACCTGGTTGCCCCGCCCCGGGATCGACGAAAAAATCAGCGTCATCATGCTTGGGCACCGGAAAGTTCACGATCTTCATCTTGCCTAACACCCGGTGGCGGCAACCCGGCTTGATCATCACCGTGCTCAGCGGCTTGACGGCCACCATCTCGCCGTCGAGCTCGAGGAAGCCGTTGCCTTCTAACACCAGATAGAACTCGGTGGTTTTCTTGTGGTAGTGGGTGGTCGCCTCGTCGCGGGTGTCGAGGTAGTGGGCTGAAGCGGGCGCGTCGGGAAGGTCAACGAAGGCCCGCCGGGTGGTTCCACAGCAGCAGTCGACCGGGACGACCTCGCTAAACTCAACGTGGTGGAAGCGCTTCATGGGCCACTTTATTGCATTCAAGTCGGCCGGAAGCAAGCGCCTGCATCAAATAACGGGACGGCCGGAAATGTTGGATGAGGATTTCCGACTGGCTGCCGCGGTGCATGCGCACTTCGGAGATGTCGAAGTTAGGAGTCTTGTGGGGGGCGAAGAGGATGTCGTCGTGGGTGCTGTTTTCGTGTTTTTTGAACATGTCCGGGACGATGTCGCCGCCGAGGTGGTCATCGCGGCCGGTGGCCAGGTGGCAGGTTCCGAGGACTTTTTCGTCCTGAATATCCGAATAGGAGACCGGCAGCACCTGGGTGCCGAAGCCGAGTTCGCCGAGCGTGCCGGTCATCGGGTCATCGGCAAGTCGGCGGTTGTGAGCCTCGATGGTCGCCGGATTGCCCTGGATCAAGGTGGAGCGGACAATGCTGCGGTTCTCCACATCAAGCACGCCAAGGGTGCCATCCTCGTACTTCATCGGAAACTGGCCGCGCGCGTCACGGGGGACAAAATACACCTCGCCGGCCGGCAGGTTGGCCACGTCGGGGATACGCCCGTGGCAGAGGCCGTGAGACTTCTGAGCCTCCTGGCCGCCCAGCCCAAGCCATGCGGTGAGCACCCGGCCGTCCTCGAGGGTGAAGTCGATTTCAATGTCGTCCGCACCCGTGAGCGCCAGGCGCAGCCGCTCGGCATCCGCGGAGACCTCGCGGTAATCGACGGCCAGCCCGGAGTTGAGGATCACCTCGTTGAGCCCGTGCATGGTGGCACCTCGGAAACCAAACTGTTTGCACTTGGCTGTTAGCGGGGCGGTCGCCGAGATGGTCGAGAGGCACAGGATGATGTCAAATTTCGGATAGATGTCGCGGTCCAGCGAAAGGTGGCTGCCCGCGGTGTCCCAAACGTCGTCTTCCAGGTCGAGGTTGGACCCGTGGGTGCTGCGGTAGGCAAACATTTCCCCGCCGGTCAGGCCGAGGGCGGCGAGTCCCCCGTCGCGCAGGGGCTGATAGAAATACTGGTGCGCGCGCTTCTGCACGTCGTAGCCAGGGAGATTCAGATAGGCGAAGTCCCGGATGAGCTCGGCGGGCTCGTCAAAGTCCGTCAGCAGGCAGACCCTGCAACCCGTTGTTGGATCAAACACCGTGGCCAGCAGCCGAACCGGGTCAAAGGGCGCAAAAACCCGGGTTTCCGGGGCTAGCAGGACGTCATCGGCAAGATAGTCAGGCAGACTGGCCGGGGCGGCAGGGGCGATGTTGGGCATGGTTAGGAAGAACGTAAAATTGGTTTGGGCAAGTTCAAGCGGAAGTTCCCGCCCTGACAAATCAGTCCTCGTCGCCGCCGAACTGGAGTCCCTTGTTGCGCATTTCTTCAAGCACCGAGGACATGTCCTGGAGTTGCTCCCAGACCGAGCGGACCACAAACATCGGCGCCCCCGCCCGCACCGCCAGAGCCAGACAGTCGCTTGGCCGGGCATCGAGCTCGACGATTTTGCGCTCCATGACCTCGTTTTCCGCCTCAAGGATCAGGCGGGCGAAGTAGATGTCGTTCTCCACGCGGATGATGATCACGCGGGTGAGCTTGGCACCAAAGGCCTCCAACACGTGGTGGAACAGGTCGTGGGTCAGCGGCCGCGGCGGCGTGCCGCCGGTCATCGCCATGTTGATGGCCGCGCCGATGGCCGGATCGATGTAGAAAACGATCGCCTTTTCGCCGTCGCCCAAAAATACCGCACACCCTGCTTGGGTGGGCAGGAGTGCGACGGGTTCCACCCTCACCAGATCAGCCATGGCTAACTTTTGTCCCGCAGCGGGAAATTCTCAAACCCGAAATCCCTAATCTGCGCGTTGGCGGTACTTGCGCGCCACGCCGATGTACTTTTCAGCCCAGTAGCGAACCTTCCCCTGCTCCTCCGCATCCAGGCTGCGGACCACCCGCGCCGGGCTGCCCAGAACCAGCGATCCGGGCGGGATCCGGGTGCCGCCGGTGATCAGGGCGCCAGCCCCAATGACTGAGCGTGAGCCAATGACCGCTCCGTCCAGGATGATGGCACCCATCCCAACAAGCACCTCGTCACCAATCTCACAGGCGTGCACCACGGCCGAGTGCCCAACTGTTACCAAGTCGCCGATCCGGCAGCCAAAGTCATCGGCGAGGTGAACCACGACATTGTCCTGGATGTTAGAGCGGGCGCCAATTGAGATCGCATTGATGTCCCCGCGCAGGGTTGCGTGGTACCAGACGCTGGATTCCTCGCCAATGGTGACCCTGCCGATGACGTCCGCGCTTGCCGCAATGAAGGCGGTGGGATGAATTTGCGGCCGGATCCCGTCGAATGCTTCAATTGCCATGGCTCTCCCTTAACCCCAAGGGTCTGCCGGCACCAGCCCCTTGCACATCGCGCGCTGGCGTTCTTGCAGAAACATGCAAGGGTGCCTTCCCTGACCATGCAAGCGATCGCCATTTTTCCACTTTTATTCCTTTCCCTCAGTGCCTTGGCTGAGCCCGAGGCAAACACCTCCTTCATCCGCGTGGATGAGGACCCGGCGGCGGCACGCTTGCAGACAGCCGTCACCCGCTATGTGAAAGATGGCGTCAGCCTTGAGCTCGTGGGGGCCGTGCACATCGCCGACAAGGCTTACTTCGAGAAGCTTAACCAACGCTTCGCCACCTATGACGCGCTGCTCTTCGAGATGGTCGGCGGCCCGGAAAAACTCAACCCTCGGCCTGCAGAGAATCCCGAGCCCGAGCCCGCCGCCAGCGATCCCGCCAGCGATCCCGCCAGCGATCCCGCCAAGGATCCCGCCAAGGATCCCGCCAAGGCCCCGGCCGAGGGCCTCAGCGCCATCTACGCCATGGTGTCGCGAATGCTGAAGTTAGAAAACCAGGCCGCCCTCATTGATTATTCTCCCGCCCACTTTGTGCATGCCGATCTCTCCTTCGCCGAGTTCAAAGACCTGCAGCAAAAGCGCGGCGAGTCGGTGTTAGGCTTTGCGATGGCGGCCGGCAAGGCGGCCCCGGAGCGGAGGGAACCGGACACCCGGCGGTTGATGAGCGCCTTGTTGAGCGGCAACGCTAACAGCCTGAAACTCCAGTTGATCCACACGCTTGGCGATGGCGACGACCAGATCCGGGCGTTTACCGGCGAAAGCGTGATTATTGGCGACCGCAATGCCAAGGTCATGGAAGTGCTTGATGCCCAGCTAAAGGTGGGCCGGAAAAACCTCGGCGTCTTCTACGGCGCCGCGCATTTCCCCGACCTCGAAGTGCGTCTGGCGGCCATGGGCTGGAAGCGTTCAAACCAAGAGTGGATCACCGCCTGGGATGTCCCCAAGCCAAAACCCGAGCCGGCAGAAGTGGCACCGGCGGCCGCGGTTCCCGGCCAGGGCTGATAGATTTTGTTAGAACGAGTTGAGCTTCAGCCATGCAATGACTGCGGCGGCCACCGCCTCACGGCTGTTTTCAAACGAGTGGTCGCCGCCGCGGATGATCACCCGGTGCTTGGGCTCGCGGGCAAGCGCGAAGGCCGCATCGCTGTCCTCCAGCGGAACCAAATCGTCCGCGTCGCCATGCACAAAAAGCCACGGCGCACGCACTTCCCGCGCGGCGGCCAGGGTATCTCCAAGAGCGTAGAGGTCATCCTTGAACGCTTGGGAGAGAGGAAGTTGCGGATCATCCCACATCAACCCGCCGTCTGGCTTCACGGTTCCAAACTCACGCTTGTAGAAGTCGCGTGCGCGCACCATCCCGGCCAGGCTGACGAGCAGATCGATCCGCTCGTCGCGGGCGGCCACCACCGTGCCGACCGCCGAGCCCATGCTGTGGCCGATATATGCGATGCGGCGCGAGCCCTTGAGCTGGTCCAACACGGCAGTTAGGTCGTCGGCCTCCTTGCTGATCGTGGCCTCCTCAAAGCGGCCACCGGAGTCGCCGTTGCCGGCAAATGACAGGCGCAGGCACGGCCAACCGCCACGGGCGAGTTCCTCGGCAAGGTGCCGCAGCAGCGGCCGGTCCTTGTTAGCGCTGAGCCCGTGGCCTAGCAGCACCATCGCGTCCCGCCGAGCTCCGGGGTGGAAGGAGAAGTCAAGGCGCTCGCCGGAGGAATTTTTCAAGAAAATATCCATCGCTTAAAGCCCCTCGCTCTGACGGTTGAGAAAAGTCAGCTCTGCCACCGCGGACTTGTCCAGGTGGCCCAGGCCCATTTCGATAAGCCGCTCGTATTGTGCCTGGGCCGCCCAAGAGAGCGGCACATCCACGCCCGCGGTTTCGGCCAGGTCGTTGGCGATGCCGCTGTCCTTGGCGGCATGCTCCGCGGAGAAATAACAATCGTGCTCGCGCTTGACCATGTCCTGGGCGTCGGTCTCCAGCACCCGTGAGTTCGCGCCGGTTTGGGCGAAGACCTCGCGCAACATATCGAGGTCGAGGTGGAGGGCGGAGCCAAGGGCAAGCCCTTCAGCAAGAGCGGCGGTATTGATATTCATGACCATGTTGACCAGGGCCTTCACCTGGGCGGCCTGGCCGGCCGGTCCGATGTAGCGCGGCTGCTTGGAAAGGTCCAAGAGCAGCGGCTTGAGCGCCTCAAAATCCTCGCTTCTGCCGCCGATCATCAGAAAAAGTGTTCCCTCGCGGGCCTGGGTGATGCTTGAGGCCATGCACGCCTCAAGCGCCCGGCCGCCGGCCGCCTCGATCTCCTCGGCTAACATCACGTGGGTTTCCGGCGAGACCGTGGCACAATTGATGAAGACGCGGCCCTCGGCGTTAGCTAACAAAGAATCGCCGTCCAGGCCGTAGATTTCCTGCATGGCGTCGTCGTCACTGACTACGGTGATGACCACCTCGGCCGCCGCGGAGACCGCAGCAAGGGATTGGGCCACCGGGGCGAGCAGTTCGGCACCAAGCGCGCTAGCGGCCGCCTCATTGATGTCATAGAGGGCGACAAGCGAGTGGCCGCATTCCTTGAGGCGCCGCGCCATGTTAGCCCCCATGCGGCCGGTTCCAACAATGCCAATTCTCATGGGCCAGACCTGAGCACCAATCCGCCAGCCGCGCACGGGAAAAAGCTCGGCAGCAGGCGCAGCCGTGGTTCGATTGCCCTTTACGCGGGGAGAATATCCGGTCATCTGCGCGCCATGCTTGCCCATCCCGCTGCCGTGCTGTTTGACTTCGACGGCGTCCTGGTCGACACCGAGTGGGCGATCTACACCGCCTGGCACGACCTGTTCCACGCCCACGGCCACCCCCTGCCGTTAGAGCTCTACAACCGCTGCATCGGGTCGGACTTCGCCACCTGGTCGCCGAAAATCCATCTCGAGGAGCTCACCGGCACCGCCTTTGACTGGCACCAACTCGACCCGCTGCGCCAGGACCGGATCGAAGAGGAGCTCAAACACTCCGGCCCCATGCCGGGTGTGCCAGAATTGTTAGCCGAACTGCAGCGGGCAGGGATTCCCTGCGCGGTGGTCTCGAGTTCGTCCCACCGTTGGGTGGACGGCTGGCTGGAAAGGCTAGGACTAACCGCCCTGTTTGCCACCGTGGTTTGCCGCGGTGATGCCGCGCGGATCAAACCGGCACCCGACCTGTATGAGGAAGCGGCGCGGCGTCTCGGGTTGGATGCAGCAGTTTGCCTCGTCATCGAGGACTCGCTCAATGGCGTGCGCTCAGCCAAGGCGGCCGGAATGCCGGTTGTCGCCGTGCCTAACAGGGTGACCGCCTGTCTGGACTTCTCGCTGGCGGATGCCACCCTTGAGAGCCTCACCGAGTTCCCCGTAACGCTGCTTTCCGGCCGTTAGCCCCCCGTTAGCCCCGCCTCACAGGCCGGCCGGGTGCCTGACGACCGTGCCGCCGGGCACCTTGCGCGTCTCGGGTTTCCAGCGTGGTCCTCGGTTGCCGCTGCCGCCCGTATCCAGGCGCAGCCCCGCGACGGTGAGGAACACGTGGCCCTTGCGCGCATAGACGGTGATCCATTTCCCGTAGCCCTTCTTGCCGTATTTCATGAAGCCCTTGGATGGCATCGAGCCACGCAACAAACCGGCCTCGCGCAGGACATAGGACGCGGTTCCCGAGCAGTCGTAGCCGCTGTCGACATTCGACCCGTGCCCGCCGCCGTAGCGGTACGGCTTGCTCTGCAACCGGTTGCCCGCCTCAATCGCGCGCCGGACCGCCGCCGGCGCGCCCGAGGGTGCATACGCCATGCCGCCACTGAGCGCGGCAGTGCGGCCCGGCTGATGCTGATAGGAGACGAACTTTTTCGCCTTAACCTGGCTTGAGCAGCTAACAGCCAATGTTAGCGAGGCGGCTGCCATTGCCAGAAGGCGCGAGGCGCGGGTTAGGAATTTCATACGGGGAAGTTAGAATTCCTCGCACCTTAGGGATTCTCCGCCCCGTTGGCCAACCAATTGTCCGGCACGGCCGAGTTCGGCGAGGGGTGGTTGGCCAGCCAGGCGACTGCTTGGGCCAAAGCGCGGGCGCGGTGGCTCATGGAGTTTTTCACCTCCGGAGCGAGTTCGGCGAAGCTCAGTTGATGCCCCTCGGGCACAAACAGGGGGTCATAGCCGAAGCCGCCCACGCCGCTGGCAACCACCCTGACATGCCCCTCGACGCTGCCGTCGAAGTGGGCTAACACCTCGCCCGCCCGCGCTAACACCATCACGCAGCGGAAGCGCGCGCTCAGCGGTTGCTCGGACCCGAGCTTGGCGAGTTCGGAGAGAAGCTTGGCGTTATTAGCCGCGGTGTCGCCATCCACACCCGCGTAGCGTGCCGAGCGCACGCCGGGGTCCCCGGCGAGGGCATCGACCTCCAGGCCGGAGTCGTCGGAGAGCACCAGCCCGGGAACCAGCCGGCTGATGGCCAGCGCCTTGAGGGTGGCATTGGCAAGAAAAGTGCGGCCCGTTTCCTCCACTTCAGGGAGGTCGCCGCGGGTTGTGAGGTCGCTGACCGCGTAGCCGGAGCCAAGCATCGCGGCGATCTCGGCAGTCTTGTGGGGGTTGCGGGTGGCTAGCAGAAGGGACGATGCGGCTCCGGACATGGTTGACGGCTAGCAAAGAATGGTGGCGTTTTCCGAGAATAATGAAATAAATCCGCCCGTTCGAACGCTTAAAACCTAACATGAAACTAGCACCGATTTGCCGCATCCTCGCCCTGAGCTTGGCCTTTGTCGTCACCGCCGCCGCTGGTGGAGAGGGCTGGGAGACAGATCTGACCAAGGCATTCGCCATGGCCAAAGAGCAGAAAAAGCCCCTGCTCGTTGAGTTTACCGGCTCGGACTGGTGCCCGCCGTGCAAGATGATGAACAAGGAGGTTTTCTCCAAGGAAGAGTTCCTCACCAAGGCCAAGGAGAAGTACATCCTCGTCTGCATCGACATTCCCAAGAAGGACCCTGAGCTGACCAAGAAGAACCAGCCGCTGTTGCAGCAGTACAAGGTCCAGGGTGTTCCGGCGGTGATCCTGTTTGATCCGGAAGGCAAGGAGTTTGACCGCTTCATCGCCAGCCAGTATGCGACGGTGGAAACCTTCCTGGCCCACATCAACGGGTCGCTGGAGAAGATGGGCATGGACTAACATCCGCTGCTAGATCCGGATTTTCCCCAACGCCACCTGTGGAGTGCCTCCGCAGGTGGCGTTGTTGCGCCGGCCCCTACCAGCGCCGGCACGCCGGGCGGGAAGGGTCTTGCGTGAGGCGGGGGAGTTTGCCACGGTCCCGGCCTTCCCGAGCCGCCATGTCCGAAGAACGCCGCAAGCCATTCCCATTTGACGAGTTTGAACCCGCCTGGCAGGCCCGCTGGGAGCGGGACAAGACCTTCCGCACGCCCAACCCTGGAGACCCGGACTTTGACGCGTCGAAGCCGAAGTTTTTCGTCCTGGACATGTTTCCCTATCCGTCCGGGGCGGGACTGCACGTTGGCCATCCGGAAGGCTACACCGCCACGGACATCCTTGGGCGCACCAAGCGCCGCCAGGGGTTCAACGTTCTCCATCCGATGGGCTGGGACGCTTTTGGCCTGCCCGCAGAGCAGTACGCCATCAAGACGGGCCAACACCCGCGCCTAACCACCGAGACCAACATCGACAACTTCCGCCGCCAGCTCAAGTCGCTTGGCTTTGGCTACGACTGGGACCGGGAGGTCAACACGACCGATCCGGACTACATCCGCTGGACCCAGTGGATTTTCCTGCAGCTCTACGGATCCTACTTCTGCGAGGAATCCCAAAAGGCGCAGCCGGTCGCCGAGCTTGCCGCCCAGGGGTGGAGCCGCGAGCAGATCGACGCGGTGCGTCTGGCCTTTGTCCACGAGGCGCCGGTGAACTGGTCGCCGGACCTTGGAACGGTGCTGGCCAACGAGGAAATCGAGGAGTGGAAGGCCAAGGGGCACACCGTCGAGCGCCGCCCGCTGCGCCAATGGATGCTGCGCATCACCAAGTACGCCCAGCGGCTTATCGATGAACTCGACCCGCTTGACTGGCCCGAGGGCATCAAGCTGCTGCAGAAAAACTGGATCGGCCGCAGCGAGGGTGCCGAGGTGGACTTCGACGTCCAGGGCCACCGCGTCACGGTGTTCACCACCCGGCCCGACACCTTGTTTGGGGCCACCTACATGGTCCTCGCACCCGAGCATCCGCTGGTGGCGGCTATCACCACTGCCGAACAATTGGAGGCGGTCACCGCCTATCAGGCCGGCTGCGCCTCGAAGTCCGACATGGACCGCGGCGACCTGAACAAGGACAAGTCTGGCATTTTTACCGGCGCCTTTGCGGTCAATCCCGTCAACGGCGCAAAGATTCCGGTGTGGATTGCCGACTACGTCATGATGAGCTACGGCACCGGCGCGATCATGGCCGTGCCCGGCCACGACGAGCGCGACTTCGAGTTTGCCAAGAAGTTTGACCTTCCGGTGGTCCAGGTGGTCCAACCTAACCATGGCGAGGACTGGCAGGGCTTCACCGCGCATGGCACGGCGGTCAACTCCGGGTTCCTTGACGGGCTGGCCACGATTGAGGCCAAGGCGAAGATTATTGACTGGCTAGAATCCAACAAGCTCGGGAAGCGCCGGATTCAGTTCAAGCTGCGTGACTGGCTGTTTTCGCGCCAGCGTTACTGGGGCGAGCCATTTCCGATTGTTTGGGAAGAGGGCGAGCACCGGGCCATCGGCGAGGACGAACTGCCGCTGCTGCAGCCGGAGCTTGAGGATTTCAAGCCAACCGGCGACCCGCGCGGTCCGTTAGTGAAAGCAACCGCCTGGATTCGCTACTCGGAGAGCGCCACGCGCGAGACCAACACGATGCCGCAGTGGGCCGGCTCATGCTGGTACTACCTGCGCTACTGCGACCCGCGCAACACCGGGCGCTTCATCTCCAAGGAGGCGGAAGCCTACTGGTCCGGCTCTCATTCTAACGTCGATGGCGCCAGGGGCATGGTCGACCTGTATGTCGGCGGCACCGAGCACGCAGTCCTCCACCTGCTCTACGCGCGCTTTTGGCACAAGGTGCTTCACGACCTTGGCCACGTCTCGACGCGCGAGCCTTTCCAACGCTTGGTCAACCAGGGGCTGATCCTCGGCGAGGACGGCCAGAAGATGTCCAAGTCAATTGGGAACGTGGTCAACCCGGACCAGGTTGTTAGCGCGTACGGGGCCGACGCGCTGCGCCTGTATGAGATGTTCATGGGTCCGCTCACCGACGTGAAGCCGTGGCAGATGAAGGGCGTCGAGGGCGTTTCGCGCTTCCTGGCCAAGGTTTGGCGCGTGGCCTTTGTCCAGGACCAGGCCGGCGAATGGATTTCCTCGGGAAGGGTCCAGGATGTGCCATGCACTAACAAGGCACTGCTCAAGGTGTTGCATGAGACGATCAAGAGGGTCACCGAGGACATCGAGTCCCTCAAGTTCAACACGGCTATCAGCCACATGATGGTCTGCAACAAAGCCTTTACCCTCGGCGAGGTCGTCCCGCTGCGGGAGTTCACCCTGTTGCTGCAGGTGCTCAATCCGTTTGCCCCGCACCTCAGCGAGGAGGTCCATGCGCGCCTTGGCGGCACCACCGCGCTGAGCGAAATGCCGTGGCCCAGCTACGACGAGGCCGCCCTGGTTGAGTCGGAAATCGAACTGGTTGTGCAGATCAACGGCAAGGTGCGCGCCAAGCTAACCGTCGCCAAGGACGCCCCCAGCGACGAGGTTGAGGCGCTTGCCCGCGCAGACGCAAAGATCGCCGCCCAGCTCGACGGGCTGACCGTGCGCAAGGTGATTGTCGTGCCTAACCGGCTGGTGAACATCGTCGCCAGTTAGGCGGTGACGGGTTAGGGCATGAGCACCTTGCGGGCCTGCAGCCAGGCAAGGAAGCGCTGCGGCCAGGCGGCGGGCTCGCCGCCCTTCACGCCGAGGCCGAAGCCGTGGCCGCCGGTCTGCAGGCGCATGAACTCGTGGGCAACGCCCTTGGCATCCAAGGCGGCGGCAAGCAGCTCGCTGTTAGCCACCTTCACCGGATCGTCGGCCGCATGGACCAGAAAGCACGGTGGCGTTTGCTCGCTGACCTGCTGCTCGCTGGAGTAGAGCGCCAGCAGCGCCGGAGCGGCGTCCTTGCCCAACAAATTGGCGCGCGAGCCGGTGTGGGTGGCGGGGCCGGTGAAGGTGATGACCGGATAAACAAGAGCGGCAAATGCCGGACGGTCCTCTGGCTTGGCATGGGTGGCCAAGGTTGAGGCAAGATGACCGCCGGCGGAAAAGCCCATGACGCCGATGCGGGCGGGATCGATCTTCCACTCCCCTGTCCGGCCCCTGGCGACGAGCATCGCCTGGCGCAGGTCTTGCAAGGGAACCGGTTCAGCCGCACCGGGCGCCCCACGCGGCAGCCGGTACTTCAGGACCAATCCGGCAATTCCATTCGATGCGAGCCAGTTGGCAACATCCATGCCTTCCTTGTCATAGGCCAGCCCGCCGTAGCCACCGCCCGGGCAGATGATGACGGCCGCGCCGGTCGGCTTTTCCGGCAGGACCGCGGTGAGGGTCGGGATGGTGACGTTGGAAAGCGAGCGGTCGGGCTTGTCCGGCGTTCCACGATCGCGCACATGTTCCTCGCCGGGCCGGTCGGGCTGCAAGTCGGGCCACAGGACCACCACCCCAGGCTCAGCCGCGCTGAGAGCGAGAGCCAACGACAGGAACAGCAGTGCCGAAGTGAGCGCCTTAAGAGCCATGTTGGAACCAAGCTGGCAACCCGGGCCGGCAAGCGGAAGGTAAATCAGGGCTCCAGCAGAACCTAACGGTGCCGCGGCAGGCTCAGGACAAAACAGGCCCCGCCAGTGTCGGGTTGATAGGCCAGTTCGCCGCCATGCTCGCGTGCGAGGCGGCGCGACAAGGCGAGTCCGAGGCCCACGCCCGGGCGCGACTCTGCCGCATCGCGGGCGGACTTGTGAAAGGCGCGGAAGATCCGCCGCTCTTCGGAGCTGGCGACACCGGGGCCATGATCACAGACAATGATGGCAACCCCGTGCGGATCCATCTTCACCCCAATGCTCACCTCCGCCGGATCGCTCTGGGCGGCATATTTGGCCGCATTGTCGATGAGGTTAAAGAGGATGTGCTCGACGGCCGCGGCATCGACTTGCAGGCGCAGTCGTGCCGCCTCGCCGCCGGTCTCCATGCGCAAGCTCAGGCCCGCGTCAGCCAGATGCCGCCCGAGACGGTCGCGCAGCGGTTCTAGCAGCTCAGCGGCGCTTGCCGTGCGCACCGCGGCCTTGGCGCTGCCACGTTCAATGCGTGAGAAGGCCAGCACGTTCTCGACCAGATGGGTGAGACGGTCCGCCTCGCGTCCGAGCACATGCAGGTACTCGCGGCGTTTTTCCCCGCGCACGACGTCATGCTCCAACAAATCCGTGTAGAGCTTGAAGGTGGTCAGCGGCGTACGCAGCTCATGGGTCACGGCAGAGACAAACGACGCGCGGCGCTCGCTCAGGCGCATGACGCCACGGACTAACAAGGCACCCGCCAGCAGTGCCAGGAGCACCGCGAGCCACCCGACAGCCAAGGACAGCGTCACCTCGCTCTTCATCTCCGCCCCCCCCTGAGCAAGGGGCGTGACCAGCCGCCAGGGGAAGGAGGCGAGCACCATGCCGTCATCGCTCGGCTCCAGCGCGGGGACCAGCGAGGCGTGGGGAAGAAGGTCACCGGCCTCGGCTAACAAAATTGCCTTGAGTCTTTCGGCATCGATCCAGATCCCCTGGACGGAGCTGCCACCGGATGCCCGCTCGATGCGGCGCAACAGGAACAACTCGCCGTCAATCCACGACGGGCGCGGGATGCTAGCCTCAGCCCAATGCGGGCCCTGAGCCACCGGCTGATTCAGATTTGCCTGGGTCTTTTGCAGCACATCGTTCACCGCACGACCGCGATTGTTATATTCCTGCACATTGACCCGCTGCTGGACCTGGGCGGATGCTTTGCCCCCACCGTCGTCCTGACCAAATTCAGGGTCCTTGGAGTTGTCCACCATCGGCGCCCCCCAGGCCTCCACCTTGCAATTGCTTGCGATGCCCGCGAGCAGGCTCATGGTCTCCGGGCTGCGCCCAACAATTTCTCGCAGCTTCCCAGTTAGCCCGGCGGGCTGTGCCGCAGCGATCACCCCGCCGGGGCGGACTTCAAAGCGCATCTTAACAGGGCCGGATTGACTTTGCGCCGGCGGGTCAATGCCGCGCTGGCTCTCTTCGATGGTGAAGGCCGCTCCGGCGGAGTCCATCCGCCAGAGTGCCAGGCGCATGTCCTCCTGCAGATCGGCCCGCGCCTGGGCGTCGAAGCGCTCGTGCTCCGCAGCCACCACGCTGCGGGTCAGCCATGACATTCCGCCCAGCACCAACACCGCACAAATCGCCAGTGGAGCCCAGACCCAGGTACCGGCGGCAACTCTCATGTTAGGCCATGCGGGTTAAAGCGCCAGCCGCGGCCGCGCACGGTTGTTAGCACCTTCTGGTCCTTGTCGCCGAGCTTGGTGCGCAGATGCATCATGTGCATGTCGATAGTTCGGGTTTCGACGCGGTCCGGATCAAGGCCCCAGACTTGGCGCAGGATCTCCTCGCGGGTGACGATCCGGCCGCCGGCCTGAAGGAAATAACGCAAAAGTTCCGCCTCCCGCTCGGAGAGTTCCTCGCGCCTGCCGTCGGCAAAAATCACCGCCCGCTCGCCAAAATCCGCCGTCCCGCCCGGCACCGGCCGCCGCTCGGAAGGTGCGCCGCGTTCACAACTGCGGCGCAACACCGCGTCCACCCGCGCCAAGAGCTCGCGCATGCTGAAGGGCTTCACCACATAGTCGTCCGCTCCGTTGACCAGGCCGCGCACCCGGTCGCCCTCCTCGCCACGCGCTGAGAGGATGATCACCGGCTGGCCCGGACGCTTCTTCTTGAGGGCTTCCAGGATGTCAAAACCGGAGGGACCGGGCATGACCAGATCCAGCAGCAGAAGGCGGTAGTTGGCCTGCAGTGCCATTTCCATGCCGACATGTCCGTCGGCCGCCTCGAGCGTTAGATAGCCCGCGTAATGAAGCACATCAAGGATCCCCCGGCGCACGGCGGGATCGTCCTCGATGACCAGGATGGTGGGCTCAGTCATGGTTAGACGAAAGAGAAGAGCAAAAACCGGCGCCGGGCAAGGACGCCTCTAGCAGCATCTAGCGGGGATTGGTGGTCACGCTCTCACCCGCGAAGGGAATCTTGGTGGTGTTGACGTCCAACACCGGGCCGAGCTCCATGACGTTGTCATAGCCGTAGGCGTGCAGGTTGATGAAGGTCTGGATGTTCAGGGCGACGGGAGCCATCTTGGCGGCGAAGTTGACCGGCTCGCCGGCGAAGTTGTTATTGCAGTAGATGAGGATGCGGGTGGATTTGTCTGGAATGAGCTTGGCTAGGGCATCGGCGGTGAAGTCGGTGAGGGCGAGGTGGACGGCGCCCTTGATGTGGAGTTGATTGAACCGGTCGGCGCTGCGGGCATCGAGGATGATCGTGCGGGGCGTGGCGGCGATGTGGATGAATTCCGCCTCGCTGAGGCGGTTTTGCTCGCGGAGCGGCTCAAGCCGGGCGGCCTCGGTGACGAAGCCGGAGTAGTCGATATTCGGATTGGGCGGCTCGTTGGCGCAAGCCAGAGCGGCAAACTGGGACAGGGCAAAGGCGAGGAACACGGTTGACTGCATGGGAGTTTTTTACCCCGGGTTGCCAGCAAAGTTCGTAAAGAAGGCGTAAAATCCGCGGGGTCAGGAGGTTTTCGCGTTGCGGGGCGGGCAATCCCGCGCCTAACTGCAGCCAATCCATCGATGTTCATGAAAACCTCAGCAGTCTCCCTCACCGCCGCCGCCTTTTTCGCCTCCACTTTTGCCCTGCACGCGGAAGCCGACAAGGAGGCCCAGATGAAGGCGGGCCAAGTTGCGGCGGCCACCTGCCTGGCCTGCCACGGAGCCGACGGCAAAGGGCTTCCCGTGGGTGCGATGAAGATGGCACCCTCGCTTGAGGGCTCCGCGGTGGTCAACGGGGACCCGGAATTGTTTGCCCGTGTGGTCCTCAAGGGGATCAAGAAGGAAGGTACCGAGTACATCGGCATGATGGCGGCAATGGAGTCGAGCTTTCTGGCCGCAGACGGCTCGCTGGACGCGGAAAAACTTGCCGCCCTCATGACCTACGTGCGCAGCAGCTTTGGCAACACGGCCACGCCGGTAACCGCCGCGCAGGCCAAGGCCGCCGCGGAGAAGTTCAAGGACTCCAAGGAGCCGGTTACCCGCGCCGAGCTCAACGCCCTGGTGAAGCCGTAAGCTGCTGCTAGCCGTTGCTAGAATTTGCTAGCTACTGTTAGCCGTGCCGAGCCGGGGGAGGCATCCTTGCGGCTCTTTTTTTTTATTTTCCGCTTTCCCCTTCAGGCGCTGATGGGAACAAGCCCTCCTTATCGACGTGGACATGGTTTCTCTCCAGGTGGCGCAGTCCGCGGCGGTATTCGGCCACCGCGTAGGAGCGCTTCTGCGCCTCCAGTGCGGTTGAAACTTCCGCCTGCATGTCTTCAAACGAGCGACGGGTGGCATCACGAAATTCGGTGACTTCCACGAGGTGCCAGCCGAGCCTGCTGCGGACCAATGCCGGCTCGTTGGGCTTGAGGGTCAAAACCGCAGCTACCAGATCCGCGGGAATGTACCGCTGCTCAATCCAGCCGAGATCGCCGCCGCTTCCTTTCGTCCCCTCATCCTGGCTATGCTTGGCGGCTTGGGCCGCGAAGCTGCCGTTGGCCGCCAACTCGGTCCTGACACTTTCCAACAGGGCGTGGGCCTCCTCGGGAGCGCGGCTCATGGTAGAGATGAAAATGTGCCGCGCCCGGGCTACCGGAGGCACCTCGGCGGCCTGTGGATTGGCCTCATACCATGCGCGGGCCTCCTCGGCGCTTACCTGGACAGCGTCATGGATGCGCGTCCCGATGTATTTCTCCTGCTGCAGAGTGGCGGCCAGGCGGAAGCGCAGCTCCTTCTCGCTGCCGATGCCCTGCGTGGCTAACAGGGCCGGAAAATCCGTCCCGCTCGGAAAGCGGCTGCGGAAGGCGGCCACCGCCGCGTCAATTTCTGCCTCGCTGAGGGGGACTTCGCTGGAGTTGGCCTGCGCCTTGACGCGCAGCAGTTGGTGGTCGATGAGGTCATTGAGGACCGCGTAGGTGAGCAGCTTGCGCTCGTTGGGGCCAAGCGGCTGGCTCTGGCTGCCATCCAACAAGAGGCGCTCGGCAACCGCCCGATCCAACTGTTGGCGCGTGATGGGATGTTTGAAAACCCGTGCCACGATCCCCTGAGCGCGGGCCCGTGCCAACGACTCAGGGCTGTCTGAGCGCTGCCGGTCCATGCGCTGGCGCAGGGGTCCACCGAACATCATGTCGGCGATGACCAGCAGCAGGACCGTCCCGTAGGCGGCGATCCGGATCAGGAACCCGTTGGCCATGCGCATGCTCAGCGAACCTCCACGGTTGCGCCAGGCCGCACAAAGCTTGGCAGGCGTGCGGCATCCCAGTTGGCCATGCGGATGCAGCCCGAGCTGCGGGCACGACCAATGGTTTCGGGCGAGTCGGTGCCATGGATGCCGATGCCGCTCTTGGTGAGGCCGGCCCAGAGGACGCCCACGGGGCTGTTAGGGCCGGGCGGGATGTTGAGCGCCTTGTCACTGCGCTTACCGGTGTCGAGGAACTGTTGATCGTAGCGCCAGTAGGGGAAGTCGACGCAGTTGGCCATTTTCCAGGTGCCGAAGTGGATCACCTCGGGCCGTCCGGGGGTGATGGGGAAGGCGGCCAAGAGAGCGAGGGTGCCTTCCTGGGGAGCGGCGACCTCCGTGGCATCTTCCTTAACCTCAAGATCCTCGGCGGTGGGTGCGGGTTCGACGAAGGCCACGACGCGGGCGAAGATGCGCAGCTGGTTCATTTTGGTGTCGACGACGAGGACGCGCTGGCTGAGGCGCTCGTCGGCCTTGTGCTGGGTGCCGGCGATAGATTCGATTAGGAATGGTTGGACGTTGGGGACGCGCAGTTCGGTTCCTGGTTTGGCGTTGGCGACCACGGCGGCGCCGTTGAGTTGGACGAGGAAATCGATGGAGGCATGGAAGCGTTCGGCCATGTATTCGCCCATGCTGCGGTAGCTCATGCGCTTGCGAGCGGCCTGGCCCTCGCGCTTGGTCGGCAGGGTGGTATCGACCCAAAGGGAGGCGCTCTCAGGGATGACGCTGGTGGTGTAGGCGACGGGGACGGCCTCGCGAGCCATTTGCGTGAGCGAGTCCCAGTCGACGGAGCCCATTCCTTGGGAAACGAACCAAGTTTGTGCGGCGAGCTTGGTGAACAAGCCGATTTTGCCATCGACGACGCCGGGGCCGAAATTTTTCTGTTCAAGGAAGATCTGGACGCGAACGGCGTCCTCGCCAAGCGGCGGGACGGCAGGCGTCACAGGGACGAGGGGAGCCACCGGGGTGGCCGGGGTGGCATGGTCAACAAGCGGCTCCGCTGCGGGGTCGCGGGCCAGGCGGGCAGCCTCCACGGCGTCGGTGCGCGGCCTGACAAGCTGCGCCTCCTGGTCGGTAAGCGCCTCGGCGCGAAGAACCGGCGGTGCGGCCGGGACTTGGGCCAAGGAGGCGGGGGCAAGCAAGAGGGTGAGGCCAAGGCCAAACCAGCGGGGCAGACGAGGGAGGTGGGAGGCGTTGCGGGTCACGGTGGGTGTGTAGTTGAATGGAAGAGAAAATTCCATCACTCATCCTGCAGATCGCCGCGGCTGCCATTGTCGATGAACTGCATCAAGCGGCCCGCCACCGCCGGCGGCGTCACCGCGGTGACCAACACATCGTTGCCGTCATACTCAACCGAGAGCACCTTGCCCTCCTGGTGGAGGAGTCCCACAGCGTCGGCCCGCGCCTGCGGGATGCGGAAGGAGATTCGCTGCACCCGGTCGGCTAACATCTGGCAGCAGCGCTCGATTAGCTTCTCCATGCCAAGGCCGCTGGCGGCGGAGATCATGACGGCGTCCGGATAACGATTTGCTAGATTAGCCAAGGCGCCCTCGCCCTCGACCCGGTCGATCTTGTTAAGGGCAAGAACCACGCGCTTCTCGTCCGCGCCAAGCTCCTTCATGAGTGCGCGGGTCGTCTCAAAATGGATATCCATCTCGGGCGAGGTGGCATCCATCACGTGGATGAGGAAGTCGGCCAGGACAGCTTCCTCAAGAGTGGCCTTGAAGGCTTCTACCAAACGGTGCGGCAGGTTGCGGACAAAGCCGACCGTGTCGGTGAGGAGCATCCCCTGTCCGTCGGGCAACTCGATGCGGCGGGTGGTGGTGTCCAAAGTTGCAAAAAGCATGTCCTTGGCCATGACGTCCGAGCCGCTCAACTGATTGAGGAGCGTTGATTTCCCGGAGTTGGTATAGCCGATGATGGCGGCGTGCGGAGTGGCAAATTTCTCGCGCTCCTTGCGCTGGGTTTTGCGCTGCTGGCGGACCTGCTCAAGTTCGCGCCGGTAGCGGTCGATGCGGGTGCGTGCCAGTCGGCGGTCGACCTCGATTTGCTTTTCGCCCATCCCGCGGGAAGCCGCGCCGGAGCCGGCCGACCCGCCACCGCCTTCACGGTCAAGGTGTGCCCACATCCGCGCCATGCGCGGCAAGGCGTACTGCATGCGCGCCAAGTCCACCTGGAGGCGCGCCTCGCGGGTGTGCGCCCGCTTGGCAAAGATGTCGAGAATGACCTCCTCGCGGTCGATCACGCAAAGATCGGCAAGGCGCTCCCACTCACGCTGTTGGGAGGGCATGAGCATGTTGTCAAAGACGATCACGTCGCACTCGTGGGCGCGGGCCAGATCCACGACCTCCTGAGCCTTGCCGGTGCCACAGAGAAACTTCCGGTGCTGCTCGCGGGTGCGCACCAGCAACTTCTCCACCACCGTGATCCCCAAAGTGTCAACCAGCTCGCCGAGCTCGGCTAACAACGACGTGGATTCCGGCGCATCCTCATGGTCGACGTAAATGCGGACCAAAAGGGCCCGCTCCACCAAGTCCGGCTTCTCGCGAATATCAAACATCCTGCAGACCAATGAACACCGATGCCCGCCAATTGCACAACGAAATATGCCATTTCGAGCAGTTCGCGACCTGAGCGGAGGCAGGCGATGGCCCCGGGCGATGAGAAAAAATGCGCGGGATAAAAGAGCGGGTGCGAGGCACAGCACCTGCCAGATCTGGCACTATCCGCGCAGAATGCACCCTCTTTCCTCCTTCACCCACCGGCTGCCGGAAGTCTATCAATGGTTGATAGCCTCGGGGGACGCCAAGGCCCTACACCCGCATTTGGCTCCCGCAGCCCTTGCGATCGAGAATTTCGGCGGGCACCACCACCCGCTGGCCGACGGGCTGCGCCGCCACCTCAGCGAGTACGATGCGGAGGACAACAGCTGGCTCGCGCTCGACGCGGCGGTGTTAGCCGTGATGCGCGACGACCTGGCCTGCCTGCGCCTGTTGGGCGAGTCGGCCACCAGTGCCGGCGCGCTGCCGCCCTTGGAACTGCTGTTTGCTAGGCGCGGCCACGTGATTCTTGAAGGCCCGGGGATGCTTGCGGTCACCGCCGGTGAGGAGAACACCTTCCGCGTCGCGCTTGCCCACGCGACTTCCAATCCACCGTGCCACTACCACTTGGCCGCCGATCCGACCAGGTTTCGGCCCGAATGCTTGACCGCGGTCATTGGCGATGCCTTCGCCGAATGGATGAGCAGCCGGATCGGGCGCGGCCCTGCTTGATCCGAGGATCCGCGCAGTCTTCGCGAAGTCATGCGCGGCACGCCCCGCTTGTTTCTGCTCTGCTTTGCCCATTCATGGACGTTCTGGCCCTCACAATTCTTGTTAGCACCTGCCTTGCGGGAATTTTCGTTGTCTGCTTTGCCGCCGAGTGCCGTCGGCGGCGGCGCTCAAGCCTTGAGCGCGATTCGCTGCTCCCGCTCAACGACGAGCCCGCTCCGGTCAAGACCGCCCTGCCCCGCTGAACCCCGCTCCCATTTTCCCATGGCCACTACCACTATCACCTACGACGACCGCTCCGTCCGTCGCTTCCTATCCGCCTCGGTTATCTGGGCACTTGTCGGCATGCTTGTCGGCGTGCTCATCGCCACCCAGCTTTCATCGTGGCAGATGAACGGCCATTTTTTGGAGCAAATCACCAAACCGGTGCATGACTTTCTCAACGCCCAGTTCGGGTGGCACTGGTGGCCCTATTTTGAGACCAAGGGGTTTTCGTTTCTAACTTTCGGGCGGCTCCGTCCGCTGCACACCAACGCGGTGATTTTCGCGTTTGTGGGCAACATGATGTTTGCCGGGGTCTACTATTCCACTCAACGCTTATGCAAGGTGCGGATGGCGTCCGACCGGTTGTCGAGCATTCACTTCTGGGGCTGGCAGGCGATCATTCTGGCCGCGGCGGTGACGCTGCCGGCGGGACTCACAAGGGGCAAGGAGTACGCGGAGCTCATCTGGCCAATCAACATCGCCGTGGCGGGCATCTGGGTGGTCTTTGGAATCAACTTTTTCTGGACCCTGGCGAAGCGCAACGAGCGCAGCCTGTATGTGTCACTGTGGTTCTACATTGCCACGATTGTCACCGTGGCGCTGCTGTACATCGTCAACCACCTGTCGATTCCAACATCCTGGGTGCATTCCTATCCGATTTTTGGCGGCGTGCAGGACGGGCTGGTGCAGTGGTGGTACGGGCACAACGCGGTGGCGTTCTTCCTAACAACGCCAATCCTCGGCATCATGTATTACTTTGTGCCGAAGGCGGCGGGGCGGCCGGTGTATTCGTACCGCTTGTCGATCATCCACTTTTGGGCCTTGGTGTTCATTTACATTTGGGCGGGTCCACACCACTTGCTCAACACCTCGCTGCCCCACTGGCTGCAGACGCTGGGGATGCTTTTCTCGCTGATGCTCTGGGCGCCCTCGTGGGCGGGGATGCTCAACGGCCTGCTCACGCTGCGCGGCGCGTGGGACAAGCTGCGGACCGACCCGGTGCTGAAGTTCTTTGCCGCGGCGGTGACCTTCTACGGCATGGCGACCTTCGAGGGTCCCCTGTTATCTATCCGCGCGGTCAATGCGCTGTCCCACTACACCGACTGGACGGTGGGCCACGTCCACTCCGGCGCCCTTGGCTGGAACGGCTTCATGGCCGCGGGCATGTTCTACTGGCTCGCCCCGCGCCTCTGGAACACCCCGCTGTGGTCACGCACCCTGGCTAACATGCACTTCTGGATCGGCTTGGTTGGCATCCTCATCTATGTCGCCTCGATGTGGGTGGCGGGCATCATGCAGGGCCTCATGCTCAGCCAGCTCGCGGCGGGCGGTGCGACCTTGGAGTACGAGTTCGTGACCACCCTCAAGGCCATCCAGATCCCCTACGTCCTGCGCTCGCTGGGTGGCGGCCTCTATCTGGTCGGCTTCCTGCTCTGCGCCATCAACCTGTGGAAGACCGCGCGCAGCGGCAACACCGCGCCGGTGACGGCGGAGGTCACCCTGCTAGAGAGGGAAAAGAAGGAGCGCATGACGCTGCGCGAGGCGTTCAGCGCCGATCCGGTGATCTACTTCATGCTCGGGCTGGTCTTCACGCTGCTGTGGTTTTTCCTGCCACCGCACGCGGACAAGGCGGCATTCGCGGTCATGGTCCTGCTAGTTGCGAAGGGGGTTAGCGTCTTCCGCGCTAACAGCCACGGCTGGTCCCACTACTTCGACCGCCTGCTGGAAAACCACCTGCCCTTCACGGTGCTTATTTTCGTGGCGGTGGCGATTGGCGGGGTGGTGCAGATCATTCCCTCGCTGCTGGTCAACCGCACGGTCAACATCGAGGACCGGCTGCAGGTTCCCTATACGCCGCTGGAGCTGGCGGGGCGGGATGTGTATGTGGCGGAAGGCTGTTACAACTGCCACTCGCAGATGATCCGCACACTGGTGCCCGACGTGATGCGCTACGGTCCGAAAGAAAACCAGGGCTACAGCCGCTTGGGCGAGTCGATTTACGATTTCCCGCACCAGTGGGGATCGAAACGGACCGGTCCGGACTTGGCCCGCGAGGGTGGCGAGTTGGTGGCCGGCAGCAAGGTGATGCGCTCGGGGCCGCGCGACAACGTCTGGCACTTCAACCACTTCATTGACCCGCGGACCTCAATTGGGTCTAACATGCCGTCCTATGGGTTCCTGGCGGACAAGGCTACGGACTTCAAGAGCCTGCCCAAGCGCATCGAGGTGCAAACCCGCCTTGGCGTGCCAGCGATGACCAAGGACACCATCGAGCAGGGCGCGCGCGAGCAGGCACTGGAAATTGCCACCTCACTGGTCGCGGGCAAGGCATTCCTCCCAAGCAAGCCGAAGCTGGCCGGCGACGAACTGCGCAACCATCTGGCCGAGAGCCAGCTCATTGCCCTCATCGCCTACGTCCAAAAGCTCGGCGCCTACGAGGAAATCAGCACGCCGGCCCGACAGCACGCACTTGACCCGGACAGCCGCCTGCGCGTGGCCACCCCACCGGCACCGGGCACCCCCGGCAGCGCGACCCTGGTGCCGCAAAAATCGTCAAACTAACAAGCCATGTTCAAACGAGTCATCTACCAGGAGTGGGCCAACATCGTGCCGATCATCTCCTTTGTGCTAACATTCGCGGTGTTCGCCATCGCCACGGTGCGCGCCCTGCGCACCCCGAAAGCCCGCCGCGAGGAGCTCGCGCGCATGCCACTTGATTCCTAACAGCTAAAACTACCCGCCATGTCATCTGACCCGGAAATGAAAACCGCCAACTACGCCAGTGAGAAGGGCGAGGTGGTCCTGCGCCCGCACGAGTACGACGGCATCCAGGAGTACGACCAGACGCTGCCTAACTGGTGGTTGTTCATCTTTTTTGCCGCGCTGCTGGCCTTCCCGGTCTACTGGCTTGTCTACTATCAGTTCGGCGTGGTCCAGAGTGACGCGGACAGGGTCAGCACCGAGATGGCCAAGATTGAGACGAGCAAGCTCAAGGCGCTTGACGAGATGCTGGCCAAGCTTGACGACAAGACCCTGGCGCAGCAGTGGGCGGTCGACCCTGAGGCGATGAGCGCCGGACATGACCTGTACCAAGCCAGCTGCATTGCCTGCCATGGGAGTGATCTGACGGCGCGGATTGATATTGGCAACGGCCAGTCGGTGCCGCTCTCCGGGCTCTCGCTCAAGGACGGGGAGTGGAAATACGGCGCCAAGCCGATGGAGATATTCCGCATCATCAATGCCGGCACGCCGCTCGAGAGCACCGGCCACAATGGCGCGCGCATGGAAGCGTGGGGCAACAAGCTTACCCCGCTGCAGATCACCCAGCTAACTGCCTATCTAATCTCGGAGAACCCTGAGGACTTCAAGGATTTGGCAAAGTGAGAGCGAGTGTGTGTCAAGCATGGGCGGGATCGACCCGCAACCGCCACAGCACTTCTAGGATGAGTATCTGGAGGAGCCAGCGCGGTGTGGCGGGGAGCACTCTGCCGGGTCCCGCGGTGACAGTTGCTTAGACAATGACGCCGGCCGTTGGTGCGGTGGGAAGGGGTACTCCCGCCACACAGCCTTCAGCTCGTCCATTCATTTGGGAAGTCTTTGCGGCGGTGCCGTTTGACCAGGCGCTGGGCGGAATGGCCGGCAAGGCGGTGAGCGGACTGCGGAAACACGCCGGAAGTCTCTGCGGCGGCTCCCCGGGGCAGGCGCTGAGAGGAATGGCGGGCGGGTGGTTCTCCCGGCAAGGCGGTGAATGGACGGCGGCGCCTTGGATTGAGCCAAAGCGGGGTGGCGGGGAGTCCCCCTTCCCACCGCACTCCAAACATGGACGCATGGTTGCCTGCCCAATGGCGCTGCGGGCGACATCGCGCAAATTCCGCGCACTCTCTGAGCGGGGATGCGGAGCGGGTTGGGCGGCAACCTGCCAGCTTTGCGGGGTGTCGACACCCGCGCCAAAATCCAAAAAACCGAACCTGGTTTCGCTCACCACGCTCAATGCGGACGGGTCGCACTACACGCTGCACCCCGCGGATGTAAGGGGGCGCTTCACCTACTGGCGGCGGGTTTTCGCGTTTTTACTTATCGGGGTGTACGTGGTGCTGCCGTGGATTCACATCAACGGAGCGCCGGCGGTGTTTTTGGATGTCGAGCAACGCAGCTTCCATCTGTTTGGTTTGAGCCTGGCCGTG
>Ga0136639_10000063_pt1 | contig 30457 bp, 23 predicted proteins | sample AntDrymUQ8592106_2_FD_113739 | JGI IMG/M metagenome (GOLD analysis project Ga0136639, IMG submission 113739) | Polar desert sand microbial communities from Dry Valleys, Antarctica - metaG UQ859 (21.06) | ecosystem: Environmental > Terrestrial > Soil > Desert | place: Antarctica: Dry Valley...
CCCGCCAGCAAGCTGGACCGCTCACAGCGGTAGCAAGCTACAGCAGTCCACGGTGGCCTACGGCTCACCCAGAAGACCTACCCACTATAAAATTCGGGACAGCCCGGGAAAACCTCTCCACCGGCCGTTCACTCAGCGCGAGGCAAAGCCACTGTTTAGAGTGCGGTGGGAAGGGGTACTCCCCGCCACACCGCTTTGGATCAACTATTCTCCTCCGCAAGCCATTCACTGGATTGCCGGGAAAACCTCTCCACCGGCCAATCGGCACTGGGTTATTTGGCTCAGCAGTGCTTGAAATTGGCCGCTGCGGGCTCGGTCCGGCAACCAGGCTAACCAGCTGAATGGCCTGCGCAGATTGCGCAAGCCAGTTTGACATCACCCTGCGCGGCGGCACTTTCTGTTAGTTTGCCCGCACGACCAAAGCTGGCAATCTTGTTCTTTTGGCCGAACGCACTGAGAGAAGCCAAGTCGAGTCGATTAAGATTCCCCGCGTACCGCGGCGCAGATCCTGCCGTGGAGGTCTTCGGCGGCTTCGACCGGCCCGCCGCCGCCGATCCAAACCGCCTGCTCGCCAACGTCCACCGCATCGCGGCCGTGGGACCCGCGCACCAGCCCCGCATCTAACGGAATGACCTCCAGCAGCCCGCGCAGGCCGAGCTTCTTCTTTGCCAGGAACGCCGCGATCTTTGCCTTTGGGAAGCGGATTGCCGGATCAATGAAAAGTTCGGCCGGGTCGTAGCCCGGCTTGCGGTGGATATCGATGCAGCGCGCAAAGTCGGGTGCCAGTGCGTCATCCTCCCAGAAATAATAGGTGAACCAAGCGTCCGGCTCGGCCACCGCAATCAGCTCGCCGCCGCGCTCCCGCGCCGGGCCATCGCCCCACAGGGTCGCCGCGTCGCACACTTCGGCGACGCCCGGCACGGCTAATAGCATCGCGCGCACCTCCTCTATCCGGCCCGGCTGTTTGACATAGATGTGGGCTACTTGGTGGTCGGCCGCGGCAAATACCTCGCAGCCCCCGGCATCCAGCGTTTCGCGCCCAAGCTCGTCCTTGAGCGAGAGCCAACCCTGCTTGCGGAACAGGCGGTTGAGGTGCACCGGCTGACTGACTGCCGAGATCCCGTACTCCGACAAACCTAACACCCGCACCCCGCGCTCGGCGAAAAAGTCCAACAAGTCTCCAACCACCGCGTCGATCTCGGCGAGTTCGGCGGCCATCTCCGGAGCGCCCGGCCCCCACTTTTGCAGGCCGTAGTCGAGGTGCGGCAGATAGATCAGGTTTAATGTTGGGCTGTAGCGCCGCTCGGTCCATTTCGCCGAGTCGGCAATCCAGCGCGACGAGGCGATGCCCGCCGCCGGTCCCCAGAACGCCTGGAACGGAAACGGCCCAAGCTCCGCCTTGACTGCCTCGCGATCCCCCATCGGTTGGGTGTGGACATCAAACACCTTGCGCCCGTCGGCCGGATACAGCGGCCGCGGCGTCATCGCGTAGTCCGCGCTCGAATACATGTTGTACCACCAAAAATGCTTCGCACAGGTGAACCCGGCCAACTCCCGGCGCAGCCGCTCCCAGATCTTCTCACCGCGCACCAGGTGGTCGCTCTGCTTCCAGAAGCGCACCTCGGCGCTCTCCCGGTCGTACCAACCGTTAGCCACCACCCCGTGCGCCGCCACCGGCGTCCCCGTCACGTAGCTTGCCTGCGCCGTGCAGGTCAGCGCCGGAAATGCCGGCGCAAAGCTCTCCACCCCGTCGCGCTGCGCCCACGCACTGATGCGCGGCAGCGCCGGTCCTAACAACGACCGGCTCAGCCCCACGATATTCAATACGGCGACGCGCTCCATGGCCCAGCCATCTTCACGGCCACCGCCCCCGACGCCAGATTTTTCGCTCGGCCCTCAGCGCAGTTCCTGTTTGCCATCCGCCGCCGCAGGCAGGATAATCAAGTTGTGAAAACCGCTCTGCTCACCGCCGCCTTCCTTTCAAGCCTCGCCTCCTCCGTGGTGGCCCAGGAACCCGCCGCCCCCGCCGCCATCGTCGCCACCGCCTCGGGTGCCGACTCCCGCGTCTTTGAGTTGCGCACCTACACCGCCCCCGCCGACAAGCTCGACGCCCTCCAGGCCCGCTTCCGCAACCACACCACCGCCCTGTTCACCAAGCACGGCATGACCAATGTCGGCTACTGGCTCCCGGCCGAAAACCCCGACCACCAGCTCGTCTATCTGTTGGCCTACCCCGACCCCGCCGCCCGCGAGGCATCCTGGAAATCATTTCTCGCCGACCCTGAGTGGCAGGCCGTCGTCAAGGAATCGGAAGCCAACGGCAAACTTGTGAGCAAGGTGACAAGCCTGTTTCTAGCAACAACCCCGTTTTCCCCCGGCTTCAGCCCGCCGACGGGCAACGAGACGCGCGTTTATGAAATGCGCACCTACATTGCCATGCCCGAGTTCCTCCCGGCCCTGCACGCGCGCTTCCAAAACGTCACGCTGCAAATGTTCAAAAAACACGGCATGACCAGCCTTGGCTACTTCTCGCTCACTCCCGAGCAGTCCGGCGCCAAACAGACACTTGTCTACTTCCTGGCCCACAAGGACGCCCAGGCTGCCGCTGCCTCATGGGATGCTTTCCGCGCCGACCCGGAGTGGATCGCTGCCAAACAGGCCTCCGAAACCACCGTCGGCGGCTCGCTCACCATCGTTGATGGCGTCAAGTCCACCTTCCTGGTTCCAACTGACTTCTCGCCTATCCGTTAGGTCGCGGCCGCGGTCGTCGTTAGCCCGGCTCAGATTTCCAAGCGGATCGCCACGGATCGGCCGTGGGCGTCGAGCCCCTCAACCGCGGCAAACGCCTCAATGCTGGCCAGCGACTCGGCCACCGCGGCGCGGTCAGCTTTGACGATGCTGGTCCGGCGCTGGAACTGGTCGGCGCGCACGCCGGAAAACGACCGGCCCGAGCCACCAGTTGGCAGCGTGTGGCTTGGACCCGCCAGAAAATCCCCCAGCGCCACCGGCGAGTCGTTGCCCACGTAAATGGCCCCCGCCGTGCGCACCTCCGCGAGCCAATGCGCCTCATCCTCGACAATGAGCGACACGTGCTCAGGCGCAAAATCGTTGCACAATCTAACCGCGGTGGCCACGTCCGGCACATGCAGGGCAAACGCCCCGTCCGCTAGAACTTTGCCGATAATCTCGCCGCGGCTCAGGCTGGCGAGCTGCACGCCGATTTCCACCGCCACCGCCTCAATGAGCTCCATGGAGGTGCTGATGAACCCAACCACGCTGTCGCCACCGTGCTCGGCCTGGGCTAACAAGTCCGCCGCAATGCAGCGCGCATTCCCGGTGTGATCGGCCACAACCAGAATCTCGCTCGGCCCGGGCAATAGATCAATCGAGACCGCCCCGACTAACTGCCGCTTGGCCTCCACCACAAACCGGTTGCCCGGTCCAAAAATCCGGTCGACCGGGCGGACCATTTCAGTTCCCAACGCCATGGCGGCAATCGCCTGGGCACCGCCGACGCGCATGATTTCAGTCGCCCCGGCCTGCTTCAAGGCAAACAACAGCGCCGGATTGACCGCTCCGGTCGCACTTGCCGGCGTGGCAGCCAGAATCTCAGGCACGCCCGCGGCAATGGCAAAACCAGCCGTCATCAAGGCCGTGGACACCAGCGGCGCCTTGCCTCCCGGGACGTATACCCCCACCCGCTCAAACGGCGTGAAGCGCTCACCGACCACCACTCCCTGCGCATTCCGGTAGCTCCAGTCGCTGCGCAGGCTGCGCCGCGCGAACTCGCGGATGTTCTCCAGGCTCGCTTCAATCGCGTGGCGCGTCTCGCGCGAAACCGCCCGCTCCGCATCTAGCAGCTCGCTCGCGGTGACAAACAAGTCCTCCGGCGTGAGGGCGAAGCCGTCAAACTTGCGGGTGAACTCGGCCACCGCCGCGTCACCGCGCGCGGCCACCTCGGCAATGATGCCCGCCACGGTCTCCTGCACGCTCGCCTCGGGGACTGCCCGGCGGCGCAAGGATTTGACGAAGCCCGCGTCGTTCTGATAGCTGAAAATCTTCATAAGTTCTCGCGCCTTGCCAGGCGCGGTCCGCAGGTTGATCCCCAGCGCCCCCTGCGCCAAGCCTGATCGCGCCGCCTTTGTTAGTAATACGGCCGCAGCATCCAATAACAGACCGGGCCGGTCACCGCCACATAGAGCCACACCGGAAACACCCACTTGGCCATCCGCCGGTGGCGCGCAAACTGGTTGGTCAGCCCGGAAATAAACGTGAACAGGATAAACGGCAAACTCACCGCCGCCAGGCTGATGTGCGTGATTAACACGATTAGATAGATCCCGCGCCAACCGCCTAGCCGCGCCACCTCGCCCGCATCCACCACCTTGTCGCCATTCACATCCCCGTAAAGGACCTCCGGCGTTGTTAGGTGATAGGACACGTAGGAAAGCAAAAACATCACCGAGAGGCCCATCGCCACAAAGATCAACCGCTTGTGCAAGGTCACCCGTCCCGCCCAGATCCCCAGCAGCGCCCCCACTAGCACCACCGCCGCCGTCGCGTTGATCCCCGCATGCAGCGGCGGCAACATCTTCGTACTCCAACCCTCCGGCAGCGGCACCCGCGGAATCTGCCGCATCAGCGCCACCAGCCCCAGCACCGCGCTCGAAACCACCCACGCCCATACCCGCAGCCGCGCCGCTCGCTGCGACTGCTCCGGCCTTCTTAAATATTCCGCTCGCTCGTTCATTGCTTGCTTGCGGGCCGGTCAAGCTCGCGCTGGATGATTTTCCGCAGTCCCTTTTCCCAATCCTCGCGCAGGCTCTCGCTCTGTTGGCCCGCCCAGGCTAGGTCGCGCTTCACGACCACCTGCATGTCACGGTTCACCACGATAAGTCCCATGTCATGACGGTACCGGCCTTCCGCGGCGATCTCGTCGGGATTGCTGCGCTCCTGGACGGCGAGGAACTTCAACTCGTCTGTTAGGTAGCGGTGGATCACCTCGTGCTCGCCGGTTAGGAACCACCAGTTGCTGCTCTTCGCGCCGAAAGCCTCGGCATACTCCTTGAGTTTTTCGACCTTGTCCTGCTCGGGATCGACGCTCACGCAGACGATGTGGAAATCCGGATTGTCGCCGAAGCGCTCGTAGAGGGTCTTGAGGTCAGCCGCGTTGCGCCGCGCGCAGAGCGGGCAGACGGCGAAGAACTCGGCGACCACCCAGACCTTGCCGCGCAGCTCGGAGATCTGCACGGGCGTGCCGTCCTGGTTGATGGCGGCCAGATCTCCCTTGATAGGAAACCACGATTCCGGTGACTCCGCGCCACTGTCAATCACCAGCCCTTGCTGCTGCTGGGATTTTTTTTCCTGAATGCTCCGGCTTATCCACCAGGACATCGTTATGATCCCCGCGGCCAGCAAGGCCACGGCACTGTAAATGGCTACAATTTTCCCGCGCTCGCTCATTTCTCAGGGGTTTCAGTTAGCAATTCGTTGATCCGGCGCTCCAACAATTTTTCCAGTGCCTCGAGATACTCGGGCGTTTTCCCGTCGGCGGCCATGCGCGCGTCGACCGCGGCGGCGCCATTGAAATCAAAGCTGCCGCGCACATGCCGCTGGCGGCTGATGAGCTTGATCGCCGGGTCGAAGAGCCATTTCCCATCGGGCCCCAGGCTGGGCATCATCCCGTAGCGCAGCTGGTTTTTGAGAAACGTGTGGGTGAAATCCTGGCCCGCCGCCGCCAGCCACCAGCGCGGCAACTCCATGCCCCTCTCCTTGCCAAAGGCAGCTAACTGCTCAACCCCTTCCTTGTCCGGATCCACCGTGATGAGCACGAAATGAATGTCGCTGCGCCCCGCAAACGCCGTGTCCATCTTCTGCAGCGCCGCGATGGAACGCGCGCTCAACTCCGGATCCTCCACGCTGAACGGCGCTAACAGCCACACGTCGCCGGTTAGGTCCAGCAGCCCCGCCGCAGTGCCGTCTTGGCGCACGACGGCAAAGTTTTTTTCCAAGCGGGTGAGGAAGGGGGCGCGATCCTCACTGGTCTGGCGGTTGAGGAGCCGCTGATAGGCGATGAGGATGACCACGCCGCTGAGCACAGCAACCACGGTAAGGATGGCGGCGGTGGTCCAGAGCTTCTTCGGATCCCGCACGGCGGGCTCCATATCCATGGCGGGGCGGGTCATGACAATGGGCAGGATTTGCAGGCCAGCACCGGGCTTGGCTGGCCTTGCGGAGCGGACGCTAACCTAGTTCCACGCGATGGCAAGTAAACCAAGCGCAATTGGAAGATACAGTAGGGTGAACAAAAACAGCCGCCGCGAAGCCTTCCGCCCGCCCTCTTTGGCAAAGCGTGCGGCCAGCGCCGCCATCACCAAGGCCAGCAGCACGCCCCCGACCACCCACGACCAGCCGGCCAGCCCGCTGGTGAAGCCAAAAATCGAAACCCCCGCCAGGCACAGGCTGAAAATCACTGCCAGAGTCCCGGTTTTGCGCCCGCTGACGTCCCCGTTGGACCACATCTTGTAGCCCGCCGACTCGTATTCCTCCCGGCACAGCCAGTTGATCGCCACGAAGTGCGGCAGCTGCCAAACAAACAACAACGCAAACAGGAACCACGCCCCCGTGTCCAACGCCCCGCCCGCCGCCACCCAGCCGATCACCGGCGGAATCGCCCCGGGAATCGCCCCGACCAGCGTATTGACCGAGCTCACCCGCTTCAGCGGCGTGTAGATGAATACGTAGATGCCCACCGTCGCGCCTGCTAGATAGGCGGCCGGCTCGTTGACCTTGGCGGAAAGATGAATGATGCCAAATCCCGCCAACACCCAGCCGATGAAAAACCCCGCCAGCGCGCCCATCCGCCCGGACGGCAGCGGCCGGTTGGCCGTGCGCGCCATGCGCGAGTCCAACTCGATTTCCATCACCTGATTGAAGGCCGCCGACCCGAACGCCGCCGCAGCCGTGCCTAGCAGCGTGTTGAATAACAGCCAACCGTCAAAACCGTGGGCCCGCGAGGCTAACAGGAAACCGAAAAACGTGGTGATCAGCACGAAGCTGTTGAGCCGCACCTTGGTCAGAACCGCCAGATCCTGGCGCATTCCAGGCGGGCGCGGCACCGCCACGGCAGCCACCGGCTCCTGCTTGTTGTCCCCGTCGGCGTCGCGCATGCGCTCGTCTAGCACCGGTTGGGGGGAAACGGAAACGAATTGCAGGGATGTTGGCCAGGCCACGAAGCGGCGGCGGATCTCAGCCGATTTCAGGCACCTCGACCCAGCATCCCTCGTGGTGGCTCTTCCAGCTCAACTCTGCAAGTTGCACGCCCTTGGCACCCTCGCGCAAGGTGAACGGGAACGGCGTGTCACTCACCACGTGGCGCAGGAAAAGCTCCCACTGGATCTTGAACGCGTTGTCGTAGTTCCCCTGGTCGGGGACCTCCGTCCAGTTCGCATAGTAGTCAATCGGGCTGTCGATGTCCGGATTCCACACCGGGCGCGGAGTGACGCTCTGGTGCTGGGCCCAACATTTCCGCAGCCCAACAATCGCCGAACCCTCCGTGCCGTCAACCTGCATGGTGAACAGGTCGTCGCGGCGGACGCGCACATTCCAGGAGGAATTAAACTGGCAGATGATGCCGCTGGCCGTCTCAAACATCGCATACGCGGAGTCATCCGCGGTGCACGCATACGGCTTGCCCGCCTCGTCAAAACGCTGCGGAATGTGCGTCGCCGCTCGGCAAAACACCCGCGTGACCTCGCCAAACAATTGGTCGATGACGTAGCGCCAGTGGCAGTGCATGTCGACAATCAGCCCGCCGCCGTCCTCGCTGCGGTAGTTCCAGCTTGGCCGCTGCGGCGGTTGTTCCTGATAGTCCCCGGTGAACACCCAGTAACCAAACTCGCCGCGCACCGAGAGAATCTTGCCGAAAAACCCCTGCTCCTTGAGCAAGTTGAATTTACGAATCCCAGGCAACCACAGCTTGTCCTGCACCACCCCGTTCTTCACCCCCGCCGCCTCGGCCAACTGCGCCACCCGCAGCGCCTCGGACGAGGACACCGACGTCGGCTTCTCACAATAAATGTGTTTTCCCGCCGCGATCGCCTTCTCCAAAAATCCCACCCGGAACGGCGTCCCCGAGGCGTCGAAGAAAATCGGATAGGCGGGATCCGCCAGCACCGCGTCGAGGTCCGTTGAGGTCTTCTCGACGCCGTATCTAGCAGCCAGGGCGGCAAGCTTGGCCGGGTTGCGGCCTGTTAGGATCGGGTCGGGCATGATCACCTCGTCGCCGCAGACAATTCCGCCCTGCTCGCGGATGGCCAGGATGGAGCGCACCAAGTGCTGGTTGGTGCCCATGCGTCCGGTGACGCCGTTCATGATGATGCCTATCTTGCGTGGTTTCATTTTTGCGCTCTGGAGGATGTGGGTGTTGCGGAGTTGCTAGGCCTGCTCCTGATAGATGGAGCGGCAGGCGGCGGCGATCTTTTGCAGGTACTCGTGCTGGTCGCAAGCCCACCATTGATGGGAGAAGATTTCCACTTCGGCCAGGCCGTTGAAGCCGGCGGCCTGCATCCAGTCGTCGATGGTGCGCAGCGGAATGACGCCCTCGCCCATCAGCCCGCGGTCGTTGAGAGGGTCGCTAAAGGCCGGCTTGAAGTCGCAGATGTGATAGGCATGCAGCCGCCCGGCCTCGGCGCAGCGCTGGATCTGGCACTCGAGGTCGGACTCCCACCAGACGTGGAAGACGTCCATGGCGATGCCCACCAGCGGGTGGTCAATGGTCGCGGCCAAGGCATTCGCGTCGCGCAGCGAGACAATCGCCGAGCGGTCCGCGGCGTACATCGGATGCAGCGGCTCAATGGAAAGCCTCACCCCCGTGCGCTCAACCTCGGGCAGTAGCGCCTCAATCCCCTCCTCGATCTGCGCGATGTTCTCTAACGGCAGCTGCCCCGGCGTTGCCCCGCAAACCAACACCACCGCCGGCGCGCCGAGCGCGGCCGCCTCGCGCAAGACCGCGCGGTTCTCCTCGATGGCCGCCTTTCTAGCAGCAGGATCGGCCGCCGTGAAAAACCCGCCGCGGACCAGCGAGACCAGACTCAAGCCAGCATCGGCAATTTTCCTGCCGGCGGCCGCCGGATCGCGCCCAACCAGGGTGTCGCGCCACACTGAGATGCCGCCAAAGCCCTGACGCGCGTAATTCTCAATGCACTCATCCAACGACCACGGCTTGGTCGTGATCGTGTGGACGGCAAACTTTTCCAGGCTCATAGTGTTCAGCGCGCTGGCAGCGTGGACTCGCCCACTTCGAGTTTGCCTTTCACCCAGATGATCGCCTCCGGCGGCGCGCTTTCCACAATCTGCCGCTGCAGGCTCGCCCCGGCCATCCGCCCTAACTCAGAGACCGGCATGGCCACCGAGGTTAACAGGGGCCTTGTTAGCTTGCGCAGCGGCGAGTCGTCAAAGCCGGTCACCTGCACCTCGCCAGGGATGCTAACACCGATCCTTCCCAGCTCAGTGAGAACGACCAAGCCGACAATGTCGTTGACGCAGCAAAAGACGTTGGCGTACTGGCGCATCTCGCGCGTTGCCGCCTCATCGATCTGTGCCGTGGTCGGAAAGCTGCGCACATCGCGCTGCGGATCAAACGGGATTCCTCGCACACGGCACCCTTCTGCCAGCCCTGCGAGCCGTTCGACGGCGGTCTCGCCCATGTCGTCCAACTGCACAAAACAAATCCTCAAATCCGACTGTTGGCCTGCCACCAGATGGCCTAGCAGCAGGTTCATTCCGTGATGGTGGTCGACGATCACGCCGGGGATATTCTCCAATGTCCGGTTGATGACCATGTGCGGCACTCCACGCTGGCGCACTTCGGCCAGAATATGCTCTTGCGGATAATGGAAGGCGAAAACAAAGGCATCCGTATCGCCACCCTTCTTGTGGGGGAAGGCGGTGAAGTCCGGCCGCGCCACCTCGCAGATCAAGTTCACCGGACATGGCTCCACGCCAACCCGCAGCCCCTCGACCATCTGCGAGACATCCCAAAAAAGCGTTCGCTCCGCGTCGGGCAGATACGGCAACACCAACTTGATGGACAAAATCATCCGGTCCCGGTGGCGCCGAATCGTGCGCTTCCGGTAGCCAAGCAGGCCCGCCACCGAGCGCACCCGCTCACGCACCTCGTCGCTGACCAGGCGCGAGCCGTTGAGCGCTCGCGAAACCGTCGAGGCGGAAACCTCCGCCTCGCGCGCAATGTCGTAGATCGTCGCCATGATGCTTTATTGTTAATGTTAGGTTGTCTCGTAGCCTAGCCGCAGCGCGCAGTCCCGCAGGATCCCGCGCTCCCACTCAGGCCGCTGCGCACACAGCGGATGGGAGCGCGGCGAGGGAATCCGGCCTAGCAGATGTTGGAAAACCGCGCAGCTGTGCTTGTACGCCGGCACCGGCGCGCGAAACGCCACGTTGCCCAAGTACTGCAACGCATCCGAGAGCGCAAAATACCGCTCGTCACCACTCTCCCAGTACGCGTCGCGCTGGGCAAACTTCTCCGGGCAGAAGGCCGCTAGGCCTAACAGGTAGTCGGACCCGTACTCGATCATGTCGATGCCGAGGTCATTGCCGGTGAATATCTTGAAGTCGGGCCGCAGGGAATCGCGCAGTTCCAGGCGCTCAAGCTCGACGCCGCGCTCCAGCGAGGAGTGCTTCATGCCCTTGAGCTGGGGAATGCCCATCAGGCCGCGCACGGTGGCCTCGTCAAAAATCATGCCGTTAGGCGCGAACATCCGCCCGAGCTCAAAACCATAGACCGCCTCGTAACCCGCGCACACCTGCGCATAGAGCTCCACGATGCGCTCCGGCGCCCAGTCGTGAAAGCGCGTCGTCTGGAACAAAATCGGCGTGCCGCCGCGCTCCACCACCTCGTCCATCCCGCGCCGGTACAAATCCGGCAGCTCTCCTGTTAGCCCCTCGACGAAAACTCCCGCCACAAAGCTCCCGCCCGCGCCCAGCGCGCCGCGCGTCCAGTCCAACACCGCCGCGCGCTCCTCGCCGCTCAGAAAGTTGGCATACCCCGTGTCCATGTTCACCGCACACTCCAACCCCGCCTGGCTCGTGCGCGCTACCGCCGCCTCAAACGCGCCCCGGGCAATCTCCCCACTCTCCTCAAACGGCAGCAATATCGCCGCCATCCCCGTGACCTTGCGCCCTAACTTGCGACTCTCCTGACGTGTCCGAACTGACATGCCGGTTTTATTGCACGCAATAACACCGCCGGCAAGAAAAAAAATTGGGCCGTGGCCTGGCGGCCAGCGCGCCGCGTTGTAGGCCAGTTAGTTCAGGGAAGTCAACCGGACAATCACCAGCATTTGCCGAGGCAGGCCGAGAAGCCGCCGGGGAATGCTTGGAGCTTGTGGCGGGGATTGAAAAGCGGCTAGTAAGCGGCGCGTGAAATTTGCCATCTGCAATGAAACCTTCCAAGGCAGTGATTTGGCCGGCGCCTGCCGGAGTGCTGCGGCCATCGGCTACCGCGGGCTTGAGATTGCCCCGTTCACCCTCAAGGAGGATCCGCGTGAGCTAAGTATCACGGAAGCCGAGCGGCTTGGCCGCGTCGTGAGCGAACATGGGCTGGAGGTCGTGGGCCTGCACTGGTTGTTGGTCAAACCGCTTGGCCTGCACCTGACCACGCCCGACGCGGCGCTGCGCCAGCGGACGCTGGATTTCGCCCGCCATTTGGTTGATGTGTGTGCGGCGCTTGGCGGCGCGGTCATGGTGTGGGGCAGCCCGAAACAACGCTCCTTGGAAGCCGGCTGGGACTACGCCGAGGCAGCCAAGCGGGCGGCGGACCTCTTCCGCGGCGTCTGCGAACACGCAGGGCCGTTAGGCGTGGAGCTCGCCATTGAGCCGCTCGGCGCGGTGGAGACCAACTTCCTAACATCCGCGGCGGAAACCATCCGCCTCATCCAACAGGTCGGCCACCCCGCCTGCCGTCTCCACCTCGACGTCAAGGCGATGAGCTACGAGGAAACTTCCATCGCGGAGGTCATCCGCTCCAGCGCCGCGTATCTAACTCATTTTCACGCCAACGACCCCAACCTGCGCGGGCCAGGCATGGGGGAAGTCCCCTACCCGCCGATTGTCGCGGCGCTGCGCGAGATTTCCTACGCCGGCTGGGTTTCCGTGGAGGTGTTTGACTATGCGCCCGATCCGGAGAGCGTCGCGCGCACGAGTTTTGAGAACCTGCGGCGTTTTTTCGCCTGCTAGGAGCGGCAACGGTCGCCCCCCCTTGACATGCCGCGGCCCAAGCGCTTCCTCTTCTCGCAGATTCTAACCACCCCCAGCGACACCACCTTACCCAGCATGAAATTCGGAATCATCGGCGCCGGCATGATCGGCCACTTCCACGCCAAGGCCATCACCGCCATGACCGGCGGCACGCTCCACTCGGTCTTTGATCTGCGCGAGGAGGCGGCCCGCAAGCTCGCCGAGGAGTACGGCGCCAAGCCGTTCTGGAACATCGCGGACTTCCTGGCCGACGCGCAGCTCGAGATCGTCACCGTCGGCACCCCGTCGGGCGCCCACCTCGAGCCGGCGCTTGCGGCGCTCAACGCGGGCAAGCACGTGATTTGCGAGAAGCCCCTTGAGGTGACCCTCGAGCGCGTGGACCAGCTCATGGCCGCAGCCAAGGCGAACGGCAAAACCCTCGCCGCGGTCCTCAACCGCCGCTTCCACCCGGGAATGACCGCCTTCAAGGCCGCCGCGGACGCCGGGCGCTTTGGCATCCTCACTTCCGCCTCCTGCTATGTGAAGTGGTTCCGCGACCAAGCCTACTACGACTCCGCCGCCTGGCGCGGCACCTGGGCGCTTGACGGCGGCGGGGCGCTGATGAACCAGTCCATCCATACCGTTGACGCCCTCCTGCACCTCGCCGGCCCAGTCAAGTCGGTGCAGGCCAACATGGCCTGCCTGGCCCACACCGGCATTGAGGTGGAGGATATCATTGTGGCCATCCTCGAGTTCGAGAACGGCGCGCGCGGCGTCATTGAAGGGTCCACCTGCACCTGGTCAAAGGACGGCCACCCGGCCCGCGTCCAACTCGCGGGCACCGAGGGATCAGTCTTCCTTGCCGACGAGGCCTTCGAACTCTGGGACTTCAAGAACGAGCAAGCCGAGGACGCCGAAATCCGCACCACCCTGATGCGTGGCCAGGAGGCCGGCCTCGGCGCCAACGACCCGTCCGCCATCAACTTCTATCAACACCAGCGGAACTTCGAGGAAGTCGTCAACTCCATCCACGAGGGACGCGAACCGACCACTTCGGCCGCCGAAGCACGCAAACCGGTTGCCCTGATCCGCGCCGTCTACGAGAGCGCCCAAAACGGCGGCAAACTCGTCCTGCTCTAGCAGGCTTGCGCAATGCACTGCGCACGGAGGGCACGGCCATGGCGGCTTGGCTCGCGCAATTTGCACCCTCGCCGGGCCGACGCAACGGCCCGCCGGGGGCCTCCCCGTGCCACCCCAAGGCCAGCCACACAAGCGGCTTATGGCCGATCCCTTGGCACCGCTTGCCGTGCTGGCATGGATGCGGCTACCTCCGAGGGGAACACCCGACTCCGCCCGTAGCCTGCACCTCCTCCTTGGAAAAGCGGCTCTGAGGCGTGGTCAGCATCCCAGCAAACCAACCCCAATAAACCAATCCCATGGAACCACGTGAATATCCATCCTCTCCGTCTTCATCCTCTCCGTTGCGCTCGGAGTACCTCACTCCCGTTGCGCCAGCCAACCGCCGGCGCATTTCGTGGGGAGCCATCTTTGCCGGAACCCTCGTTGCCATTGCCGTCCAGCTGCTCCTGACCCTTCTGGGGCTTGCCATCGGTGCCTGGGCAATCAACCCCGCGGCCGGTGCCGAGGGCATGCAGGGCATCGGCATCGGGGCCGGCATCTGGGCCCTCCTGAGCTTCATCATCGCCCTGTTTTCCGGCGGCTGGGTCGCCGGGCGCATGTCCGGACTCGGCAGCAAGCTGGATGGCTTGCTTGAAGGGCTCATCGTCTGGGGTGCCGTCACCGTGCTGACCTTCTTCCTGCTCACCACCACCGTGGGCCGCATCCTTGGCGGTGCCGCTGGCTTGGCCGGCAATATGCTGCCCGCCACTGCCCAAGAGCAGATGCAGAATCCGCAAGACACCTTGCGCCAAATGCGGACCGCCATTGAGGACCCGCAGATCCAGCGCAATGCTGACGAGACAGCCAAACAAGTTGGCGAGTCGCTTGCACGCGGCACCGCGGCAGGATCCTTCTGGGCATTCCTTGCCCTTCTGCTCGGCGCGGCCGCCGCAGCCTTGGCTGGCCGCATCGGCAGTTCTTCAAGCATCCACGATTCCGACTACCTTTCCACCGCCGAGCCGCGCTAGCCGCGCCCGGCCCCTGGCACTTCTTCCTGCCGCCGCCGCTATTCCTCGGCGGCGGCAGGACTTTGCCTTTCAGCAGGACTTTGCCCGTCAGCTGAACTTTGTCCGTCGGCCGAGCCTTGTTCATTGGAGGATCGACGGCGGCGGGAGTGGAACCATCCGGTGGTCAAGCCGACGAGTCCAAGGAGGATGACCGGCACATCGCCGGCTTGATTGTAAAAAGTGTAGATTCCCTGTTTGGGAACATCCACCTGTCCATAGAGCGTGCCCTCGACGAAGGGTTTACCTGTCGCCGGATCCCTGATCGAACGTTTGGATCCATCGACGGGGTCGGCCATGGATCCGGTTGCGTCAATGATACAGGTCACACCGGTATTGGCGGCGCGGACCATTGGCCGGCGGGTTTCGATGCAGCGGAAACTCGCGTTGGCGGCATGCTGCTCGGCAGCCACGGTTTCAAGGAACCAACCATCATTGGTGATGTTGACGATCATTTGCGGCCCTGGCCGCACAAAACGCCGAACCAAGCGGTTGACGGTATCCTCAAAACAGATCGCGGGAATGATCCCAATCGGGTGCCCCGAGGCTTCGATGGTCACCGGATCAAAGCTTGTGCCAGCGCCAAAATCCCCCGCCGATTTCACCCCGGCGGAGTACTCAAACAAGCTGACGAGAAACGGAACCTGCTCACGGAACGGAATATACTCGCCAAAGGGCACCAGGTGGATCTTCCGATAGGTGCGGCCAGTGGCGAAATCGTCGCGAAAAAAGGCCATCGAATTGAAAATGCCTCCTCCTACGCGCTCGTCCCACATTTCCGCATCGAGTCGCTGGCCCTCAAACTCATTGACCCCGGTGATGAAGGTGAAATCGCCCAGCTTGAGGACCGCCTCGGAGATATACCCGGCATTCCACTGAGTTTCCGGCATCGGCTCGCCCGGAATGAACCATAGGCGCTCGGGCAGTGCGGTTTCCGGCCAAATCACCAGATCGGGCCGCCGCAGTTGCACGTGACCCGAGTCGGCACCATCGACGGCCTTCTGGAGTTCGGCGGTATTCTGATCCTCAAGGCCTTCCATCGCCGCGCGGGTTGCCTCCGCATAGCCCGCGTAAATTTCATCCGCGCTCTGCGTCTGCCACTTGATGCTCTGCGGGATATTCCGCTGAACCAGCAACACATTGACCGGCACGGTCGCAACCTGGCTCACGCTGCGGATCCGCCAGACTCCATAAAAAAACGCAGCGATGAGCACGGATGCGGCAACCATGAAGTCCAAGTTACTGCGCAAGCGGCCTTGCCGCGCATGCCGAGCCATCCGCCGCCCCGCTTGCACCAGCACCGCGGAAACAAACACCGGCAGAAACGAAAGCCCCGCCACCCCAAGCAAGTCCGCCCCCTGCGCCAACACCGGCAGGCTGTGGAACGCCGCTCCCAGGCCGTTCCAGCTGAATCCGGAAAACAACCAGCCACGCAGCCATTCAAGCCCCGCCCACACCGCCGCGTTGGCAAAGGCAATCCGCAAACTGTACAGCCCCGCCCCCACCGAGGTCATCCCATCCGGCTCGCGCCGCCACGGGTTCCCCCAAGTGGCGGCAAAACCCGCCCACGCGGCAAAGTACAGCGCCAAAAACCCGGCCACCACGACGGCTCCCAAGCCACTCACCGCCCAAAGCCACCGGCAGGTGATCCCGAAAAACACCGCTCCCGCTATCCAGCCGAGCCCAAAGCCCCGCCACCCGAGACGCTTCCCCGGCTTCAACGTCCACACGGCCACCAGCAGCGGAAGCATCCACAGCCACACCAACTCGTTTACGTTGAACCCTGGAAAACACAGCGACAGCAGCCCGCCCGCAGCTCCCGCCGCGGCGACACGCCCGAAAAATCCGACAGTTCGCACGCCGGACCCGTAATGTCACCCCATGGAAATATCCACGCGAAACCGCATCCTGGGTATTTTTATCCCGGCATGATCGGGATTGCCACCCCCTTCATGCGCCGGTGGGCATCGGATTCAACCGCCTCCCACAGCGCCTCCACCAAGGCATAAACACGGTCTTTGGCATCTGTCAGACTTCCGCCCGGCTTCGCATGCCCAAACAGGTAAAACTTGATCTTCGGCTCCGTCCCGGATGGGCGCACCGCAAACGCCCGCCCGTCCTCAAGCTCAACGAAAAGCATTCCTTCCTTTGGCACCAAATCGCCCTCCTCGTCATAAAGCTCGTCGCGCGCAAAATCCCTCACCCGCGTCACCTTCGCCCCGTCTACCTCGGTCGGCGGATGCTGCGAATACGATGCCGCCAGCGCGCTGATCTTGAGCGCTCCGTCCGCTCCTTCCATCACCATGGATTTCCCTCGCTCCAGATAAAATCCAAACTCGTCGTAAATCCGGTCGAGCAACTCCGCGAGCGTCAATTCCTGGCTGCGCGCATAGGCCGCCACCTCGGCAAACATCACCGCCGCTCCGTTAGCATCCTTGTCTCGTACGTAGTCGCAGCCAAGGTAGCCATAGCTTTCCTCACCGCCGAAAACAAAAAATCGCGAATACTCAAGCCGCAGCGCGCGCGTCTGCTCCTCACTCAGGCTGCGGTAGCCCGCTCCCTTCTTATCGCACGGAATCGCCTCCTCGTACTTCTTGAGCTTCGCCGCGATGTACTTGAATCCTGTTAGCGTGTTGACCACCGCCACGCCGGCCGCTTCCGCGATTGCTCGCTGCAGCTCCGTGGTCACAAAGGTTTTCACCACCACCGCCCGACCGCGGTTAGCCTCGTTCAGCATCCCCAAATCAATCATCGTCTTGATCCGGTACCACGCCATCAGCGAGCCTATCTGATTTCCTGTTAGCAGCTCCATGTCGCCGTCCAGGGTGCGAGCGGCGACGCCCATCCGGTCGGCGTCCGGATCGGTGCCGATGACCAGATCGATTTCCTCGTCGTCGGCCTGGCGGATGGCCATGGCCAGCGCGGGTCCGTTTTCCGGGTTGGGCGAATCGACGGTTGGGAAGCGTCCGTCGCGTTCGTCCTGAGAAAGGACGGTGGAAACCTCAAATCCGAGTTCGCTGAGCATCGGCACGATGATCTGCCCGCCGGTGCCGTGGAGGTTGGTGAAAACCACCTTGATCGGGTAATCCGCAACGAGTTCCGGGCGCAGCAGGTTGCTCCGCAGGCGGTCCATGTAGCGCCTGTCCATCTCCTCGCCAAGCCAGCGGATCTCCCCGCGCTGGCTCAACGGCAGGGGCTCGTAGGCCTCCGTGACAATCGCGTTGACCTCGGCAATCACCCGGCTTGCCGCCGGTTCTACCAGCTGCGCGCCGTCGCTGCCATAGGCCTTAAAGCCGTTGTCATGCGCCGGATTGTGGCTGGCTGTTAGCACCACGCCCGCGTCCGCGTTGAGCTCGCGCACCGTGAACGAGAGCTGCGGCGTCGAGCGCGAGGACTCAAACAAGGCCGCGTCCGCACCCAGCTCACAACACACTCCGGCGCAAAACTCGGCAAATTCACGGGAAAAATGCCGCGTGTCGTGGGCAAACACGATCAGCGGTTTCCTCAAGCCGCCGCGCGCCGCCAAGTCATCCTTGGCCCAAGCCAACAGCCCCCTAACAGCGCGGCTGAGGTTGTAGAAGTTCAGCGTTGCGGTGCCCACGCATGGATGCTCCGGCCGGTCGTTGGGTCCGCCCTCCCCGGCCTCAACCTCGGTGGTGACCCGGCCAATCGTGCGCCCGCGCAAGCCGCCGGTCCCAAATGCCAGGGGCGCAAAAAAACGGTCGTTGAGCTCGCCCCATTCGTCGTTCTCTACCAGTTCACTCACCGCCTCGAAGGCCGTCGGACTGGCGGTGCCTTCTAGCAGCATGAGGAGGTTCTTGCGGGAGGAGGGAAGCAGAAGCTTCTTCTCTACGGCTTCATTCAGGCGTTCGACCAGTTTGTTCATTTCGGTCTGGATGATAGACTCACTCTCTGAGATTGCAATCACCCCCATGCACGAACGCTTCCAAGCCGCACTCGCGCGCCGCCAGGGGTTATTAGACGCGGCCGCTGACGCGATGCGCCTAATCGACGGCGAGGGCGACGGGCTGCCCGGGATCTATCTGGAGACCTTTGCGGATAGATGGCTGGTGTCCACCCAGGCCGGCTACCTGGCCGAGGACCTTCGCGGGTGGCTGGCAGCCAGCGGGCGCAGCGTCTACTGGAAGCGCCTCGACCAGCAGCAAAAGGAGAGTCCGGCCCACTTGTGCGGCCCGGAGCAGAGCGAGCCCTTCAGTATCCGGGAAAACGGCTTGATTTTTGAGATTTCGCTGCAGGCTGGCTATTCGCAGGGTATTTTCCTCGACCAGCGCGACAACCGCCGGCGCGTCACCGAGCTTGCAGCCACCAGCGTGCTCAACACCTTTGGCTACACCGGAGCCTTCTCGGTGTGCGCAGCCAGCAGCGGCGCCACCACGACCACCCTTGACCTCTCCCAAGTCTACCTCGACTGGGCGCGGCGCAACCTCATGCTCAACGGCATCGATCCGGCCGGCGAGCACTTCTGCAAGGGCGACACCTTCCACTGGCTGCGCCGCTTCGCCAAGCAGGGGCGCCGCTTCGGAGGCATCATCCTCGATCCGCCCACCTTCTCGCGCGATGACAAGGGCAAGGTCTTCCGGGTCGAAAAGGACTACGGCGAACTTGTTGCCCTCGCCGTCGCCTGCCTTGAGGAGGACGGCTGGATGCTCTGCTCCACCAATTGCCGCAAGCTCCCGTTCTACGAGTTTGAAATGATGGTCCGCGAAGGCGCCGAGCGCCCCGTCGAGATCCAGGACGCCCCGATGCCGACAGACTTCACCGCCGAGCCGTACCTGAAATCGCTCTGGCTGCGGATCTAACCAAGGTTGCGCGGGCCGCCTCCGGCAAATAGAACCGAGCACGAATGGCGCGTGCAGAGCTTTGGCATGCTGAGCCAGGCGTTTGTCCGGGTTGTGAATGCCGGCGATAATTCGGAGATCGTGCGCTACGATTCGAGCGTAGATCCAAGTGGCTCTCTTCTCATTGAGCCCGAGGCATCCAGCAACAGGTAAACAGGCAGACGACGGATCATTGTTTTTTGTTTCGGGGGAAGTTCCCCGCTCGAAGCTTTTCTTAGAGGATGAAATGCACACCAAAGGCCCCAAGCGCCCCGATAATGATCAGGCCGACCATCGCGATGGCCAAATTGGTCATGTTGGAGACACTGGCCGATGAGAGCGCGGTATTCAGATCCGGCGCGCTCAACTTCGCGTAGTTATCCAGCGCAACCTTCAGCTCGGGCAGCGACGTGACAAGAGCCCCAAGGAAATAGTGCAGCCCCGCAAAGATCGCCGCGCCAAGCAGCGTGCTTAAGGTGGCCGCATAGATTTCGCTCCAGGCAAGGAAGAGAGCGTTAAGAATCAAACTGACAAAGATCAATCCGAGCGTGCCAATGATGAACGTCTTCCAGCATTCCCTGTGGCCACCGCTGTCGATATCGTCAAATAGCTCCGGGCGCTTGCGTTGAACCGACTTGTCCCAGATCCGGAACAGGATAACGCCAACTAAGGCGACACCCGCTGCCGCCAGTAAATAGGTCCACGGCTTGAGCTCAACCCCCTCGGACTTGCGTGAGAACTGATGAATCCCGGTGATGAGCCAGTAGGCCACTGAAGAAAGTATAAACATGAAGACCGCCATCACCACGTGGGAGAAAACCAGCTTCTTCTCCGCCTTGAGCAGGGCGCATAGCTGCTTCGCCAAGGCTGACTTGCCCGTCAGGGTCCATTTCAGCAGCAACCACACCGGCGCCAACAGGTACATCAAGTAAATGTTGGCGAAGTTTGACCCGAGCGGGTTGCCGATCCCCCCTGCCCTGCCCATGCCGATTGAAACAAGCATGTTGGCCAACTCCGGATTGTTGGTGCTGGCGTTAATCACCAGCGTGCGGCTTTTGTCCCCAAAATGCTTCCCCGCCAAGCCCGCCGAGGCATTCACCATCATGTCCGTGGTGATCGGAATCCCCCAGCGGCAGATCACAAGCCCCAAAATAATCGATTCAATCAAAAACCAGTGCTGTCCGCCATAGGCAGCAAACGATTCCGTTTGGTAAGCATGTAGTCGAATAAGCAGCTCTTGCATTTTTATCAGGTTCTTGGGGCGGTTGCGGGTATCCCCCCTGACAGCCAGCGCTGAATCGGGCGGGTGGATGCGCAGCCCACTTCCAGGAGGGAGTAGTGGGCCGCTAAAGAAGAAAAACTAACGAAGACGCCGCGGACGCTAGGAAAGTTCCTTTTGGGTGCAAAGAAAAGTTTGCCGCCCGGTCGTTTTAGCAGGCCCAGGCCCGAGCCACTCCCTCACTTCGTCCCGCCCAGCGCCTGGCCGAGCTTCTCCAGCCGCGGGCGCAGGTCGCTGTAATCTAACTTCTGCACCGCCACGCCGCGCTCCAGCGCCAGATTGGCCGCGGCGGCTGCCGACTGTGAGAGCGACATGAACACCGGCTCCATGCGGATGGACCCAAATGCCATGTGCGTGGCCGAAAGGCTCCATGGCACTAACAGGTTCTCGCACTCCCCCGCTTTCGGGATGATCGAGCGGAAAGAAACCGGATAGGGTCCCGCGGTTGAGAGTTGGATATCGCCCTCATTCCTAACCATTCCATCGGCGAGGTGGCGCTGGACATTGTGCGAGTCCATGGCGTAGGCGGCCATGCCGACCGGATCGGGTGCGACGAGCTTGCCGGTGCAATGCTGCTGGGTCATTACGTAGTCGGAAACCATCCGGCGCGCCTCGCGCACATAAAGGTCGTACGGCCAGTTGCCGTTGTCGGCGAATTCGTCCTTCGGCAGGCCCCACTTGGCGTGGGCCTCGCGGATTATTTCCGGCACCCGCGGGTGGTTCTGCAAGGTCCACACCAGCCCGCGCTGCCAGCGCTCGTGGCGCTTGGCCAGCGCCGCGCGCTCGTCATGACTCAGCGTCGTCCAGTCCCAGTCCTTGCCGTAGTTCATCCCGATGTAGTCCGTCGAGATGCCGCCCGTGTTGTTGGAATCGGTCTTCCTGTTGGGCATCTTGCTGTACTTGTAAAAGTCATTGGTCTGGCCCCCCTCAATCGCCCGGAACAGCAGCTCGTACTCCTTCTCGTCATAGTCCGCCGGCTTCTCCACCATCACCCGGTTTTCCGGAGCGTTGGTCAGCACCATCCGGTAGCAGAACGCCTGCAGCCGGTGGTCGGCAGAGCCGTCCACGCCGCCCGCATCCGCGTTCACACCCTCCAGCAGCCCGCTAGCCGGGTCGCCCTTGACCACGTACGGGTCGATGCCGTTAGGCAACTGGTTCTTCTTGGCCCCCTTGGCCTGGATGCCGCTAACGGTCTCCTTGTAGGTCTCGTTAGCCTCGCGGCCGACCGTGAAGCTAACGCCCGCGCCCGGCAGCAGATCGCCCTCGTAGCTCGCATCGATGAACATCTTGCCGGCAAACTCGCGGCCATCCTCAAGCCGCAGGGCCACAATGCGCTTGCCGTCCATCTTCACCCCGGCCTTGAGGTCCAGCAGCCCGGTGACCACCGGCACCTTGCTCTCGCGGATCCACTGGCCAAAAATCCCCTCGGCGACCTTTGGCTCAAACACCGACCCGAGCTCGGTCTTCGCATCGAAGGCTGGCATCCCCTGCCCGCTGTTGCCGAAATCCTTGCGCTTCTGCCATGTCCAGGACTCGTCCTTCTGATAGTGACGGTAGATCTGCTGATAGAAATCACGGCTCATCCCGCCCAGAATGCTGGTGCTCCCCAGGTCGGTTAGCCCGAGCCCGCTGGTGGTCAGCCCGCCCAGATGCTTCGTCGGCGAAATCAACACCACCGTGCGCCCGTCGCGCGCCGCCTGCACCGCGGCGACTACCCCGCCGGACGTCCCACCGTAAACGACCACCTCGTAATCACCCTCCTTGGCTGCGGACGGGAGGACGGCACTGAAACAGGCAAAAAGCAGGCAAAGGGATCTCATTTTCACGCTGGAGGTTGGTGGGTGGGGAGGAACACGCGGTGGTGGTGCTGCGCCAGCTGGCGCCGATTGGCCTAGCAGATACGAGCGGCGCGGGAAAGTTTTTCGGCGCCAGCGGACGTCTTTCTGGCGGTGCCAATCATCCGAGGTTTGCCCTTCCACCCTCACAGATCTCCTGTTTAAGGTCACCCACCACGTTTTCCGCGATAAATTCCCCATGAAAACCCTCGTTGTCCTTTCCTCCGCCACCGCGCTTCTCACCGGTGCCCTCAGTGCCTACCAACAGGCTGGCGCCTATCAGCAGTTTGAAGGCGACGGGTTTGACTCGTGGCAGGAATCCGGCGACGCCTTTGGCAAAGGCCCGATTGCCGGCACCCTTGAGGGATTGGCCGGACGCTTCAGCGGCTTCCTTGGCAGCGGATTTGCCGCCTCCGGCCATGGCGGCGATGCGGCCACCGGCTCGCTGACCTCGCCCGAGTTCAAAATCTCCACCTCCAACATCCACTTCCTCATCGCCGGGGGCAAGCAGCCGGGCAAGGCGGCCGTCCAACTGTTGGTCGACGGCAAGGTGGTGCGCGAGGCCACCGGCCAGGACAGCCTGGAGTTCCGCATGGTTAGCTGGGACGTCAACGAACTGCGCGACAAGGCCGCGCGCCTCAAGGTCATCGATGAGGCAACCGGCAAGTGGGGCATCATTGCCATCGACCACGTGCTGATGAATGACGTCGCCAAGCCCGCGCTCCCCCAGCCGATGCCGGCCAACGCGATCGCCACCGACCTCGTCGCCACCCCCGTGCTGCCGGGCAACCTGATCCCGCCCGGCACCAGCATGAAGATTTTTGCCGATCGCGAGAGCAAGGGGGTGACCGCTCCAACAGCTTTTGGCTTTGACGAACAAGGCGCATTGTTTGTCGCCGAGACCAACAGGTTCCGCTTCGGCATTGAGGACGACCGGAATAACCGATTTTGGTACCTTGATGACCTTGCCGCGCAGACCACCGCCGACCGCCGTGCGCTGCACGAAAAATGGAAGGCCAAGCGCTCGATCGAGTGGATGACGGCCAAGACCGAAGTCATCCGCAAGCTTGTCGATGAAAACGGCGACGGCACGGCCGACAAAATGACTGTTTTCGCCGATGGCTTCAACGATGTCCTCGATGGCACCGGCGCCGGCGTGTTCGCCTACCTCGGCACGGTCTACTTCGCCTGCATCCCGAAACTCCACACCCTTGAGGACAGCAACGGTGACGGCGTCGCCGACAAGCGCGGAATCGTCGCGGATGGCTTCGGCGTGCGCATCTCCCTATCAGGCCACGACATGAACGGCTTCGCCCTGGGCAACGACGGGCGCATTTACGGCACCATCGGCGACCGCGGATTCAGCGTCACCACCCGCGAGGGCAAAAAACTCCACTCCCCTGACGCCGGCGCCATCTTCCGCTTCGAACCCGACGGGTCTAACTTCGAGTTGGTCCACACCGGCCTGCGCAACCCCAAAGAGATCGCCTTTGACGAACTCGGCAACGGCATCACCGTGGATAACAATTCCGACCAGGGCGATCCATCACGCATCGTCTACATCATGGATGGCGCCACCTCCGGATGGACCATGCACCACCAGGCACTTTTCACCTTCCGCGAGGACATCGGACTAACCGTCCCGCCGCCAAGCCCATGGATGACCGAGCGCATGGCCGACACCCAGAATGACGCCCAGCCCGCGTTCATTGTCGCGCCGGTGGCCAACCTGACAAGCGGGCCGTCCGGCCTCACCTACTATCCGGGCACCGGGTTCCTTGAGAGTGAGCGCGGCCGCTTCCTGATCTGCGATTACAAAGCCAGCGCATCAGCCTCGGGCATTCACTCCTTCAAGGTCACTCCGGATGGCGCCGGCATGAAGTACGAGGGTGCGCGCAAGCTCAACTGGGGCGTTGCGACCACCGATGTTGAATACAGCTACGATGGCCGCCTGTTTGTGGCCGACTTCATCGGCGGTTGGACGTCCCATAACAACGGCCGCATCTACGCCCTATCAGCGGACAGCGCTCCCAACGGCGGGCGCACGCCGGATGTCGCCAAGATCATGGCGGAAGGTTTCGCCAAGCGCTCCAGCGCGGAGCTCGCCACCCTGTTAGCCCACCCGGACCAGCGCATCCGCATGCGCGCCCACATCCAGCTGGCAGCCAACCCGGATGGCAACGCGCCGCTCACCGCCGCTACCCGCCAGGCGCAGCTTCTTACCCGCCTCCACGGCATCTGGGGCCTAGGGATCCGCGCCCGCAAAGGTGCCGACACCGCCGCCGCCACCACCCTCGTGGCATTGTTAGCCGACAGCGATGCCGAAGTCCGCGCCCAGGCCTGCCAGGTTCTCGGCGAGGTGGCCAAGATTGACGCGACGAAGCTTGTGGCGCTGTTAGCTGATCCTTCCATGCGCGTGCGCTCGTTTGCCGCCCTTGCCATCGGGCGTCAAAAAGTCACAGGTGCCACGCCCGCGATTCTGCGGATGATCAGCGAAAATGCCGACAAGGACACTTATCTGCGGCATGCCGGAGTGGTCGCCTTGGAAGGAAGCGCAAGCCCCGAGGAGATCGCCAAGCTTGCCAGTCATGAGTCTTCCTCCGTGCGTATGGCCGCGGTCGTCGCCCTGCGCCGGCTTGAAAATCCGCGCTTGGCCGACTTCCTGGCCGATGCGGATCCACTCGTCTCTAACGAGGCCATCCGCGCCATCCATGACGTCCCGGTCGAGAAAGCCCGCCCGGCGGTCGCGGCCTTGTTGGACAACTACATCGGCAAGGACACCGGCCGGCCGCTGCCCCCAATGATCGCTCGCCGGATTATCTCCTCCGCCTTCCGCGTTGGCGGCACGGAAAATGCCGCCCGCCTCGTTGCCGCGGCCGCAAGCCCACGCATCGACCTGCTGCCACGCCAGGAAGCCATCCGCCTCCTGCGCCAGTGGGCCGACCCGTTCCCGGTTGACCAGTCCCTCGGCCGCTGGGCTCCCCTGCCCAAGCGCGATCTTGCCGCCATCAAGCCCACCCTCGAGGCGGGCGTCAAAGCTCTCCTGGCAGCCGACGAGGCGATGTTAGAATCCGCCCTGCACCTCGCCGAGGACCTCAAGCTTGGCGGCGATGCCTTCAGCGAAGAGGCCCTCACCCGCTTGATCGGCTCGGCCAAGGTCCCCGGAGCGGCCCGCGCGACCGCCATGGACCTTTGGATTGAGAAGAAACCGGCCACGCCCGCCAAGGTCCTCATCCCCCTGACCCAGGACAAGTCTGACGAAGTGGCTATCAAGGCACTCATCCTTCTGGCCAAGGCCGACCCGGGCGCCGCCGCCACAGGCATCAGCACCGTTCTGGCCTCAAAATCCGGCGAACGGCGCCAGGCGGCTTGGACACTAACAGGAAGCCTGCCCGGCGCTGCCGGAGCCGGCCTGATCGCAGCAGCCCTCAAGGAGCTTGCCGGTGGCAAGGGCGATGCGGTTGCGCGGCTTGAATTGTTGGAAGCCGCGGACCTGCGCAAGGAGCCCGCGATCAAGTCGGCCCTGGCCGCCTATCAGGCTTCGTTAGGCAAGGACGACCCGCTGGCCGCCTATCTGGCGACCCTCGAGGGCGGCGACGCCAAGCGCGGCGAATTGGTATTCCAGACCCACGGCACCGCCCAGTGCGTGCGCTGCCACCGCGTCGGCGCCGACGACAAGACCGGCGGCGAGGCCGGACCCAACCTAGCAGGCATCGGCAAGGCCCATGACCGGAAGTATCTCCTTGAGTCGCTCGTTGCGCCGGGTGCCACGGTGGCCCCGGGGTTTGGCGTGGTTTCCCTAACACTCACTAGCGGCGGCTCGCTCGGCGGGATTCTGCTCGCAGAGTCGGCGGACAGTTATGATCTGGTAGCCGGCACGGACACCTGGCGGGTAAAGAAGTCGGATGTGAAGTCGGCCACCGCGCCGATGTCTGCCATGCCGCCAATGGGCGCCATGCTCTCGCCGCGCGAGTTGCGTGACATCATCGCCTACCTGGCCAGCCTGCAAAAGCCGATCGGCAACCAGAAGGCCGCCAAGCCAAAGCCATTCGACCCGGCCACGGTGAAGTAAGAACAAGGAGGGAGTCGAAGGCCTGAAACTCAAAAGTCGGAGGGCGGCTCCCTCTTCGCATTGGCACTTCCCGACTCCCCTCTTTCTCCCATCGGAAATCAACAATCGGAGATCAACAATCATCAATCAATCCTGTCTCCCGCACGGCACATCCGCCAACGGAAAGCTCTTCAATCCGCCCCATTGGCGCCTCCACGTTTGAATTTCAGACTTTCAGACTTTCAGACCTTCGACTCCCTCCTTGACCGCTGCGCTCGGGATTGGCTCCGCGACTGGCGCGCCCTTGTAGAAGATGAAAAAGAACCCTGCAATGGCGACAATCATCACGGCCAGGCTGCCCCAGAACCAAAGCCAGCCGTAGGTGAGCCCGGCGCCGACGGTCACCCGGTGCACCGCGCCAACCATGAAGGATCCAGCCAGCGATCCGACCCCGGCGGCCACCAGCGACATCAGCGCCTGGGCCTGACCGCGCACCCCGGGCTCAACCCGCCGATCCAGGAAAATCTGCGCCGTGATGAAGTAAAATGTATAACACAACCCGTGCATCAACAGCCCCACCATCAGCAACGGCCGCCCGCCCCAAACCTCGGAAACACCACACAGCCCGAAGCGAAAGGCCGACAACCCAAGCGCTAACAAAAGAATCGTCTTCACCCGCGCCCTCACCATCACCATCCCGATGACAAGCATCGCCACTATCTCACTCACCTGCCCGAGCACCATCGTCCCGGTCGCCCCCTGGTCGCCGAAGTGCCTGAGTTGCTCAGGCGTGTACATGAAAAGCGCCATCAGCGGCATGGAGAACAGCCCTGTTGTTAGGAAAAACACCGCGTGGTCGCGCTGTTTGAGCAAGCGCAGCGCGTCAAAGCCAAACAGGGTGCGCCAACTGCGGGAGTTGCCACGCGGCGGCGTCATCGGCAGTGCCAGGCACATCAGCCCGGCAAGCACGCGCACGCCACTGGCCGCATAACCGGCCACCGGCGAGGCGTCCGCATGCAGGAGGAGACTCACCACCAAGCCGCCCGCGATCCACCCGAGGGTTCCGCCGAGCCGGACGATGGGAAACTGGCGTTCCGGATCCGGCAGGTGGGCCAGCGCAACGGTGGTCATCAACGACCACATCGGCGCGCTGATGAGGGAGTTGATAGCTAACAAAGTTAGGAACACCCACGCGGGCCACCCACAGTCGAGCGAGTAAAACGTTAGCCACAACGTCACGGTGCCCCCCAGGGCGATCCAACCGAGCAGTTTCTCCCCGGCGACGCGATTGTCGGCCAGCGCGCCGGCCCACAGCGGCGAGAGAATCCCCGCCAGCGGACCGACGGCAAATGCCAGTGGCACCCACACGGCCATGCCGGCAAGCCCCATGATGTTTGTTAGCGACGGGATCCAACAGCCTGGACTCATCGCGATGAAAAAGAACGCCAGCCACAGCCGCACCCTGATCCACTTGGCGCCCGCTGCGCCCCTGCCTGCTTCTGCGGACACCACGCAGGGCAGGCTATCGCCGGAACGCTCTGCGGCAAGCCGGAAACTACCGCGCAGATGAAGCCTCTGAGCATCGATGCCACAGCAGGAATGCTGGTGGTGGAAATCCTGTTGGTACCCGATGCGCCTGCCTCTCGGAAGGTCCAGATCATCAAAGGAGATCCGCTGTTGATCGGAAAACTCCTATCCTCATCAGGCACTGAGCCGTGGCCCCAACCTAACCCTGCGCCAACCCAAGGGTTAGAAAAGCTGGAGAACTTGCAGAGGCGGCAGTTTTGCCCGTCGAAGGGTCCACCCAGGAATGAGAGCGGGCTCTCCGGCCGCGGCTTGGCTCGCCTTGAATTTCCCGACTGCCTTGCCGACGACAGCGCGATAGGTGTGGCACCCGCTGCGCCCTGCCCGCTTCTGCGGACCCCACGCCGCGCGTGGCTGTCCCGGCGACGCTCTGCGGCAAGCTGGAAACTGCCGCGCAGATAAACCTTTTTCACTCCGACGTCGGTCAACGTTCAACGTTCCTCGCGACTCCCAGAACCCACGGTGGACATATCGCGCGGCCCCATCTATCAGAACCATATGAACCGCCGCGCATTCATCACCGCCTTGGCATCGGCCGCCCCTGTTGGCTTGATCCGCGCAGACCAAGCCGAAGACCCCCTCGATCAACTGCGGGCCAGCTGGGAAAGCAGCACGGTCTTCAAATCCTCCGGAACCTTCCTCTCGGAGGAAAAAAACCTTCGCCTTGAGGTTGCCCTCATCGACGACAATGACAAGGTCACCGAAGAGATCGTCAAATCCCCCGAGGATGAGGGCGATGAATCCGTTTTCACCTTCCAAGGGACCAAGCTGCCGCGTTGGCTGCGCCCATCCGATGGCCTCATCAAAAGCTTCAAGTTCTTCTGGGACGAAAAGGAAATTCCGCTCGAAAAGCGCTTCTGGAACGACTTCGGCGGATGCTCCATCGAGGAATCGACCCTCACCAAAGATCAGATCCCCGAGGCACAGCAATACAGCTTTGCGAACTTCCTTGAAAGTCTCGACGTACCCAAGCTAATCCTCTCCGCCGACGGCGGAACCGCTTTGATTGAATGGCGCATCCGGGATACCGATGCTTGCTGTGGCCACCGCGCCACCGTGCGCTGGATCATCAGCAAAAGCGGAACCGTCCTGCGCCACCGCCACACAACCCCCAGCGGCTGTTAGCATGGCGCTTTGACTCGTAGGAGCCGCCGTCTGCCATGCAGCCGGCCATTCCGCGCCGCCACCCGCTCGACATGCGTCCGCCGCCCCCGCCCGTCCGCAGCGACCTTGCCATCCTCCGTCCTCGCACGTGAAGACTGGCCCCAGGAGGTTCATGAGCTTCACGCCGACTGCGCCTAACGAACCCTGCGGCCATCAAGCGAGAGCGAGGTCATCCGCCAATCGTGGGCCTTGGCATGAATCGGGCGCTGAATGCTTTCCACGAATCGGCTCGGCCACACCGAGCCGTCCGCGGCCGTCCAATGCTCGGAGAAGACCACATCGACATCAGCTCCGCGGGTCGAATCCAGGCCGTTGAGCGAAAACTGGAACCGCTTGAGCAACCCGGAATCCCTGCCAATCCAGGCGATGAAGTAATCTTCCCGCACCTCGCCAAGACCCGGTGCCAGACGCCCGGCCACCAACTGGCAGGTTTCTCCATCCAACCCCTGGTCGGCAAGCAAACTCAGCTCACTCCCGTGTTCGGCAAGCCAGGAACTCCCAAACAAAAATATCGTGTAGGCATCCGCGACCAGCGCCGCGGCACCCGCGACTTCCGGATCCCTCGTCCCAACCCCATTGAAGCTAACTTCCACTTCGCGGTTGTGGCGCGTGACCACCTTGGTTCCGCTCGGACCGCGGTGAACCTGCTCGACGCGCCGCACCCGTGGTCGATAAACTTCCCTCGAGCTCTTGCGAAATCCCGCATCCGTGAGCACCGGCTGCACCTTCACCGCAAGCGTGCTCCATTCCCCGTCGTAACCAACCTCAACCCGACGGTATCTTTGCCACCCACCCCCATGGCTCGCCGACGAACGAACAAGCACCCGCGCCGCCTCAATCCCCGACCCGGACCCCACCGCCGCTCCAGGCACCGGCAGCGACGAGCACGACCCCAACAGCAACCCTGATCCAACCACCAGCAACACCGGCATCACGCGTCTAACAAGGTCTGCGGCTCTCATATCCGCAACCTAACGGCCCGGCTTGGATTTGGCAATGCGACCCTCGTCCCCGAGAGAGAAAAGAACTCAGCCGGGGTTGGCAGCTACCCATTCGCATCAACCTAAGGCGTAAATCCCTCATAATAAGCGAGTTTTAGCAAAAAAACTCGTTTTTTTCTTGACCTGCCGGAGGTCGGCCAAAAGCGGAATGCTAAACACATTCCACCCATCCGCCTCCGCGCGTCTTTGGTCTTCGCTTGCCGGTCGGCTCAACGAGTTCGCGAAATCCTCCGGTCTCGTCCAACGCGTCAGCGCGAGTTTTTCCGC
>Ga0136639_10000064_pt1 | contig 29915 bp, 28 predicted proteins | sample AntDrymUQ8592106_2_FD_113739 | JGI IMG/M metagenome (GOLD analysis project Ga0136639, IMG submission 113739) | Polar desert sand microbial communities from Dry Valleys, Antarctica - metaG UQ859 (21.06) | ecosystem: Environmental > Terrestrial > Soil > Desert | place: Antarctica: Dry Valley...
AAGCTGAATCTGCGGCATGCCGCGAGCATGCTGACTGTTCGCGAAAACGCCAGCTCGGGGTCATCGGGTTTCCTCGCTCTTGTCCACGGATCTACAGTTATCAAGGGTGGGTCAGGATGTCTGAGCCTATCCAGATTTCGCGGCGGCGGCCGCAGGCGATGCCTGGATTTGCAGCCGCGGCGGCGAAATCATGCTGCTGCTCGGAATTCTATTGGCCATCGAGCAGCGCTTCGAGGTGAAAAACTCGTGGTTTATGCGCATCGGCCAATATACTTTCCCCATTTACATTATCCACGCGATCATCCTCTACGGTGCCATCCTTGGCGGCGGGTTCTTTGGCGATGGTCTCGGTGCCGCCCTCAAGGACGCGCTTTCTCCCATTGCCGCCTCCATCGGTGCCATTCTCTTTATCGCCTTCTTCGTCCTCCTCATCCCCTGCATCGAGTTCACCTCAAGCCTCCTCACCAAGCTTATCGCCTGCCTTTTCCGCTCCCCGCCAGCCGATCCGGTGCCTGCTCCACAGATCTGATCCGCCTCTTTCACGCCTGACTCACTTGATCCCTCCTTATCCCGGACTATCGGCCTCACCGCATCCTCAACGCCTCAGTTCAGCCGCAATCCTATACCCATCATCATCATCATCATCATCCACTGCTGACAAAGGACCCTCTTGATCTCCTTGTCCTGTGCCTGGGCGACAAAAAATAAAAAACTAAACTACCGAAATCCTCTTGTGCGCTATATTTGGACAACGTAACACACCCCCACATGATCAAAGGACAAACACTAGAAAAGGTACTGGAACTGCGTAAGAAGAACGGCTTGGATGCCACTGAGCACGCTTTAATGGCCGATTTGGACCGCGCAGGGACCAAATACACGCTTGAACCGAAGCCTCGTTACCGCGCCGCGGGCGAAAGCCCGGTTTACATCGCCGGTAAATACCTCACCAAGTATGGCGTCTGCCCAGCCACTGGCGAGTCCGACCATAGCCAGTCAAAGCGCCAACCCAGCAAGAGACCAGCGCTTGGGAACCCGTCCATTTCCGAGGACGAAGCGGTCAAGGTACTTGCCGGAAAGGGCTTCAACTTTGTCCGTCTGGTTAACAGCATCACCGGACAACTCGTTGAGGAGCGGAAGGACCCGAAGATTGAGAAGCTTAACTTCCATTACCTTCCCATCCCACCGCGGGCTGACCACGAAGTCGTCTATGTTACCCAGACATCGCCCCAGATTCAGGTCTCCATGACCCTGGACCACTTCCTGCAGCTTACCGGGACCAAGCCATGACACTCAGCCGGATGTAGTTAGACTCCGCGCCTAACTCATTCACCCCGCGCGCCAGGCTTCGACTTGGCGCGCTTTTTATTGCCCATCGCCCCCCTCTGGCGACGACTGCTGGAGCGCTGCGCTGCCGACAAGCTTGCGCATGACCTCCTGGGCATCAGCGAAGCTGGCAACCACCGCGACGGCACCCACACCGGTAAGAACCTCAGTCGCTTCCACTAGGTCCGGTTCACCCCAAAAGCCGACGACAATCCTCACCGTCGGCATGCGCTCGTGAACTTGTTGGCAGATAAACTTCACCCGCCGCAGCGACGAGGGGGCTAGCGAGGAGATGCAGACAAAGTCTGGATTGGCTTCCACCGCGGCGCTGGCCTTCAACCCAATCGCCAAATCCGCACTTCCAACAATTGGAACAAATCCATTATTCTCAATTACTTGGGCAAACATCAAAGACGCCACCTCATCACGCTCAGCGCGGGCCGGTGCCAGATAGACCCGAGGCCTAGGAGCCACCGCGGCTTCTTGGCTCGCGTCCCCCTGGATCACCTTTTTCGGATCAGGAGCCAATTCCTCAATCATCTCGCGTAGCCCTTGGGCGACAAATTGCCGCTGTTCCTCATCCAGCAGCCCAATCCGGCGGTCTGACTCCGCCGCAATGATGACCGGCACCAACACCTGATCATAGAGTTCTACGAGCGAGTGGGAGCGCAGATACTGGTCGACGAGGGCCATCTCGTCATGATCCCCCATCCGCAGCAGACGGTGATAGCAATCTTCCGCCGGTGTCAGCGCCTCCTCGTCACTTAAGAGAACACTCAAAAATCCCATCCGCGGAATGTGCCGCCCCATCACCACCATGCACACCGTGATCGGCGTGGCCAATACCAGCCCGACCGGACCCCACATCCACGTCCAAAACACCGCCGCAATAATCAAGGCGACCGGCGCAACCCCCGTGCTCGCACCGTAGAGCCATGGCTCCATGACATTGTTGCTCAATAACTCAAGCACCACAAACAGACCAATCGTAGCCAGCGGCATCATCCAATCAGGCGACACCGCAATCGAGAGCGCCACCGGAAAGGACGCCGCAATCCACGGCCCAAGGTACGGAATGAAGCGCAAAATCGTCGCAAGCACTCCCCACAAAACCGCATTCGGCACCCCGATGAAATGCAACCCAATGGCAACTGGTATCCCGTAGCTAACATTAACCACCAGAAGCATCAGCAAGTAGCGCGAGACCCGCGAGCCCGCATCCCCCATCGCCCGCGTGGTTGCACTGATCCGACCTTGGCCAATAAGCCGAATAACCCGCGCCCGCAGGTCCTCACGTTTGAGCAACATGAAAACCACTAACAAAAGCACCAAGCCTGCCGTCCCCAGCGGCCCCAGCACCGGCCCCAGGTAGCGCTTAATCTTCCCTAACGGCGTGGCGTCGGGTGAATCGATGATTTCCACCCGCGTCAGCGCCTCAACCGTTTTTTTCGGGACTCCGGGGCTCCCCTCGGTTCCTGTTTCGGGAGTCGCTCCAGGCAGCTCCTGTTTTAGCTCATCAAAGGTCGCCACCAGACGGCCAAAGACGCCCAGCCCGGGACTATTCAGGGCCTGCAGCTTATGCCTGATGTTATCCTTGTAGTTGGGCAGCTCCGTGGCCAGATCCACCACCTGACGGGTCAGAACCCAGCCGCCCCCAACCGCTATGGCCAGCAGCATCAACACCACCGCCATGACTGCCCCAATCCTCCCTAGCCACCGCTGCAGCCTCGTCACCAGCGGTGCCAACAGAAACGTCAACAGCGAGGCCAGCGCCAACGGAATCAAAATATCCCGCCCCAAATAGACGGCTCCCACTATGAAGGCGGTTAACAGCAACGTCCAAATACCTACCAGGGCATCGGCAGAAGTCGTTCGGGTCGGCGGAATCGGCATCGGACGTGGTGAAGGGAAATTTCGGGTCCGCAGATCCGGCGCCACCAGCGGCCGCGCCTCAGGACCCAGAACCCACCCACCACCAACGCCCCTGCTGCGAAAAAAACAACCGATTTCCTCGCGCGCCCTTGATTATCCACTCCTTGCCGCCCCTCCGGTTTGGACCACCCGGCACCACCCGGCACCACCCGGCGCGCCTTGCCACCCGCCTAACGGTATGCGTCAATCCACTCGACCACCAGCTTGGCCGCAGTGTCCAACATGTTGGCCGGCAGCACCACCCGCATCCGGCCATCAAGCCGCTCCACCTGCACCCGCACCCACCCGGACATCTCAAGCTCCCCGGGAAACTTCCCCTGCGCGTCCGCCCAGTAAAACGCCAGCCGACCCGACTCATCAAGCTGGCCGTAAATCCTCAACCTTGGCGTCGTCAAACTCAGATGCTCCAACATCTTGAATCCGCGGCCATCCGCATACTTGAACTCCAGCACCAGCGGCCGACCGAAGTCTTCGGCAGCTAACATCGCCGCGGCCGCACCTATCCCCGAGCCGCTCACTATGACCAACTCGGTGCCCGCCTTGGTCGCCACCACCACCAACGTGTCGCCCGGCTTCTTCACACTCGTCTCATGGCCCGCGGCGGGCGCCGGCGCCTGCTCGCCGCCTAGCGGATAGATCGCCAGACTCACCACCCCGATTGCCACCGCTGCAGTGCGTGCCATGCCCATGCCCGGCATTGTTAGCCCCTCGCCCAGCAGCCGCCAGCGGGAAATCGCGGGCGGACGAACAACAGCTAGCCACTCACTCCTCACCCAGCGCGCCAATCGCAGCCATGATCCGATCCGAGATGGCCTGGTAGTCCTCCTTGCTGCGCGCCCCCTCAAACTGCCCCGCGGCAAACTCCACCGGGTGGCCGACGATAAGCGTCAGGCGCGAAAAGCGGATTCTCCCCGATCCTCGCGGCAGCGCCTCGCGGGCTCCCAAGATGCGAATCGGCTGCACGGTGACCCGCGCCTTGGATGCGATCAACCCGACGCCGGGCGCGCCCGTGCCCAGCCTGCCGTCAAGCGTGCGCTGCCCCTCGGGGAAGACCAGCACCTTCTCCCCGCTCTTCAGACAACGGATGATGGTCTTCAGGCTCGTCATGTCCGGTCGCTCCTGGTCGACCGGGATCGCATTCCATAACGGATAAATCCACTTGCACACGCTAACAAACAGGGTCTTGCGCGCCAGAAAGTAGATCGCCTCATGATAGAGCGTCCCCACCAGCGGCGGGTCAACGAAGCTCTCATGGTTGGATGCGATGAGGACCGGCCCGCCGGTGACGAGCCGCTCGCGGTGCAGCACCTTCAAGCCAAACAACGAACGAAATGCGCTGCCAAAAAACGTCCAGCCAATCCAGTAGGCCCAATTCATTCTGCCGCGCTCCTGCATCTGCTTGGAATTGGTTAGGACCCGCCGGCCCATCCCTGCGCTGTGAGAACCTCGAGTACCGCCTCGACAGTTTCATCCACATCCAACAGCGAGGTGTCCACCACCGTGGCCCCCTCGGCAACTATCAGCGGTGCGGTGGCCCGAGAGCTGTCCGCCTCGTCACGGGAACTCACCGTGTCATTTCCACCATCCGCCTGGCGACGCGCCTGGCGCACTTCCTCGCTGGCATCAATATAAAGCTTGAACGGCGTGTCCGGGAAGACAACCGAGCCGATGTCGCGGCCTTCCATCACCACGCTCATGCGCTGGCGGTAGTCGCGCTGCATTGCCACTAAGCGTTGGCGCACCGCTGGCACCGCCGCAATCGCCGATACGCAATGGTTAACCGCTTCGCCCCGAAGCTCGTCGCCCGGATCCACCCCGTTGACCAGGATCGTGGAATGGCCGTCGCTCACACCGCAGACAATCTCCATCTCCTCCAGCGCCGCAACCACCGCCCCGGAATCCGCCGGGTTGATCCCGCGCCGCAACACCTCCCATGTCACCGCCCGATACATCGCCCCGGAATTGACCACCACCAGGCCTAGCCGCGAGGCCAGCCGCCGGGCAATAGTGCTCTTCCCCGATGCGGCGGGGCCGTCAATGGCTATCGCGGCGTGGGCTGGGGCTGACATGGAAAATTGCACTTAAGGGCACGACATAGTTGCTAACAAATAGTCCGCCGCCGCGGTGCGGCCGTGCAGGACTGCATCGAGATGTTGGGCAAAGCCCGGATAGGAAGTTTTCACGCAGTCGGTGTCGTGAATGACCGTCTCGCCGCGGGCAAACAACCCGGCGATGGCAAAGGCCATCGCAATCCGGTGGTCGCCGTGGCTTTCCAGACTTGCCCCGTGCAGCTTGGCTCCGCCTTCAATCTCCATTCCATCGTCAAACTCGGTGACCGTCGCCCCCATGAGGCGCAGGTTCTTGGCCACCACGGCAATCCGGTCGGTCTCCTTGACGCGCAACTCCGCGGCATTGCGAATCACCATCCGTCCGCCGGCCAGCGCACCCGCCACGGCTAACACTGGAACCTCGTCAATCAGGTTAGGCACTTCATCAATGAAAATCTCCGTCCCGTGGAGCTTCTGGCCGCGCACCTCAATGTGGCCTATCGGCTCGCCCGCGTCACGCGTCTGGACGCTGTCGGAAATGTGCGCCCCCATGCGCATGAGCACGTTGAGGATCGCCGTGCGCGTCGGGTTCAGACCCACGTTGCACACCCGCAGCAGCGAACCAGGCAGCGCCGCGGCCGCCACAATCCAAAACGCCGCACTCGAAATGTCGCCCGGCACCAGAAAATCACGCGCCTCGGGAACCTGCCCGCCCCACGTGCTAACATGGTTGCCTTCCGTCACCACACGGACGTTGAAGGCATTCAGCATCCGCTCCGTGTGGTCGCGCGTCACCGCCGGTTGGATCACCGTGGTTTTACCCTCGGCAAACAATCCGGCTAACAAAACTGCGCTCTTCACCTGCGCGCTTGCCATCGGCATCTCATAGCTTACCGGCCGCAGACGGCTGCCCGTGATGCGCAGCGGCGCACAGCCCTCGCGCCCACCGAGGGCCTCAATCTGCGCTCCCATCTCGCTGAGCGGCTTGATGATCCGCCCCATCGGCCGTCCCGACAGCGACGCGTCACCGATAAGCTCAGAGGTGAAATCCTGCCCCGCCAACAAACCCGCTAACAGCCGCATCCCCGTCCCCGAATTCCCGCAGTCAATCGCTCCATGCGGCGCGGTCAGGCGACCGCTCTGCCCGTCGATGCGCAACGCTGTTGGACCAAACCCCACCATCTCCTCCATCACATCATAGGTGACCCCGAGGGCGCGCATCGCTCCTAACGTATTCAGACAGTCCTCGCTCGGCAGGAAATTGCGCACCTCACAACTGCCGCTAGACAATCCCGCAATCATCGCCACGCGGTGCGAGATGCTCTTGTCTCCGGGGACACTCAGCTCTGCGCGCAGGCTGGAAATGGACTTGATCTTGATTGACGACATCGCTCTTCAACGGCTGGTTGGAAGGCCGTCGCGGAGCTGCTTGGCGCCCTCCAGCCAGCGGCGCAGACCTTCATGGTCGCAAGCCTCCAGCATGGCAAGCATTTCACTCAAACCCGCCGCCGCATCCCGCAGCGGACGCTCCAGCGCCGCACGATTCTCCAACAAAATCTCCGCCCACATCGCCGCGTCCCCGCCCGCCACCCGGGTCGTGTCGCGCAATCCGCCGCCGCCCAGCCGGCCGTCCGCGGGCTGAGCCAGGGCCACTTTCGCGCCCACCGCGGCGAGCACATGGGGCAGGTGGCTTATCCGCGCAACCAGATCGTCATGAAGTTGTGCTGACATCGTCTCGCAGCGCGACCCGAGCGCCTGCCAAAACCTTGTCAGCTCGGTGAGCCTTCCGTGGCCCACGCCGCCATCGTTTGTTAGTATGCAGGCAGCCCCATCAAACAGATTCGCCGCGGCTGCGCCCACGCCGTTTTTTTCTGATCCCGCCATCGGATGGCTGCCAATGAAATCAAGCCCCGCGGCGGCCAACATTGCGCCCAGCGCCTCGTGCGGCAGACGTTTCACGCTCGCCACATCCGTCACCAGGGCGGATGGACTAACACCGCACTCCAACATCCGCGCCGCCAGCCCGGGGAAAGCCCCCACGGGAGTAGACAGGATGACCAGGTCCGCGCCATCCAACGCCACCCGAAGATCCCCGGTGGCACCCTCGATGCCCAGCTCCTGGGCCTCCGCCACCGTCTCCGCCCGCCGCGCCCACAACCGCACGCGCGCCGCGCCACCCAGCCGGGCCGGCACCGCGAGCGCAAGTGAGCCACCTAGCAGGCCCGCGCCAAGCACGGCGATTTGTTCGAATGGCATGGGGCGATTAGAATGAAAATGCGCAAAGAAAAGGCGGGCCGGGCCGGCCCGCCTCGTTAGTCAGAGTTGCAGAAGCCGCTTCCCTCAGGGAATACGGAAGTACTTTTTCTCGGAAGCCGGATAGTTAGGATCCTGCACGAGGGTTCCCGAGGGAATGTCGCGCACATCGATGACCTTGGTGTTGTACGGGCTGAGCACAAAGCCATCCTTGCCTGGCACCTTGGTGGCATACGGATATTCCTTTTTCGGCTCAACCGGCTTGACGGCATCTGTGCCACCTCCCGGGTTGGTCGTCGAGCCGCCTGGGTTGGTCGTTGAGCCGCCTGGGATCCTGTTGTCAAGGGCGTTGGTGCGGCTCAGGGCGGCCTGGCGCCGCTGCTCGGCGAGGCGGGCATCTTCCTGGGCCTTACGCCGCTGCTCGCGGATCATTTGTTGGTCAGCGTCACTGATTGTGGGGCCGGGCGGAGGCCCGGGAACGAACACTTGCTGGCCCATCGGCGGCTCAGGATAAGGGGTGCACGCGCCGAGAAAGGCTGCAGCGGCTAGAGCGGGAATGAGGACTTTGACAGGGTTCATGATTGGCGGACTTTGCAGAGGGGCGCCGGCACAGCCAGCCGGCCGCGCCCAAACACCGCAGGGACCATTCACGCGGTTGCCAGCCGCGTCAAGCCAACGAGTGGCGCTTGCCACGCAGGAAGCGGAAAATCCTCTCGCCTTCCCCTGCAAATCCGCGGGAACCTCCCCCATGGGCCGCAACAACACCGATAGACCGGAGGAGATCCTCCGCTGGATCAGCGCCGGCGCGCCAGATCCCCATGACTTCGGTGCCATGGCTCTCGGGCTGTTTGACTATCAGTTTGGCGCTAACCAATCCTATCGAAATTACTGCCTCGCCCTCGGAGTTTGCCCGGAAAACGCGAGTCACTGGCACCAGATTCCCGCGCTGCCCTGTGATGCGTTCAAGATTCCAAGCCTGCCGCTGCGCTGCTTTCCCGCCGGGGAGGTGCGCCAGGTGTTCCTGACCTCCGGAACCAGCGGCGGCCGCCGCGGCCGCCACGAGTTTGCCGACACGCGCGCCTATGACGCCTCGGTGCGCAGCGGATGGATCGCCCTTGGGCTGCCGCCACTAACCGACCCGTGGTTTCTCACCCCCTCGCCGCAAACCGCGCCGGACTCCTCGTTAGTCCACATGCTCGCCACCCTGGGCGATGGCTTCCAGGGGCTCGGCGAGCGCTGGCTGCTTCAGGAAAATTCTCTTAACATTAACTGTTTGCGCCAGGCCGCGGATGCCGGCCACGCGGTCCAACTCCTTGGCACGGCCCTGGCCCTGCTGGAGGTGATCGAGAAATCCGAGCCGCTGCCACTGCCGCCTGGCTCGTGGATCATGGAGACGGGCGGCTACAAGGGCCACGCTCGCAGCTTGGACAAGCGCGACTTCTACCATCTGCTCAGCGCCCATTTCCAAGTGGCCGTCGAAGCCATCCACAATGAATACGGCATGACGGAAATCAGCTCACCCTTCTACACCGGCGGCCTTGGCCGGCCACACCGCGGGGCCGCATGGACCGGCGTGCGGGTGATCGATCCACTCACCGGCCTGCCCGCGCCCGACGGGCGGCCTGGCTATCTGGAGATTGTCGACCTGGCTAACACCGGTTCGGTGCTTGCCGTGCGCACCCAGGATTTCGCCCTGCGCCATGGCGAGCGCGAGTTCACCCTGTTGGGGCGCGACCCGGGCGCGCTGCCGCGCGGCTGCTCGCGCGGCGCCGAGGAACTTCTTTCCGCCCCTTCGTTATGACTCCAACCCGTCAACGCCTTGAACTGGTTGCCGCCGCCTTCCAGACGGCAGCCAAGTTTGTTGGCCCGCTCGATGCCTCACTGCTGGAACGCTGGCTCGCAGCCGAGCTCGGACGCCCCGACGCGCTTGACCTGCCCGCACCTTGCGGCGAGATCCTCAGCCAGGCGCTTGCCCCGGCAAAAACCCTCCATGTTGTTAGTGGCAACACCCCCCACGCAGCGTTCCAGAGCCTGCTGCGCGGCTTGGTGTTAGGCTCAGCCAACCACCTCAAGATCCCGTCCGCCGGCCTGCCTGCCTTCGAGGATTTCGTCGCCAAGCTCCCCGCGCCGCTGGCGAGCCTGGTGGCGCTCGCCCGCGAGCTGCCGGCCGAATGGCTCGACTCCGCCGACCTCGTCATTGTGTTTGGAAGCGATCAAACAGTCCGTGCGCTGCGCGCGAGGCTGCCGGCCGCTACCCGCCTCGTCGCCCATGGCCACCGGCTCAGCATTGGCGTTGTGCTTGAGCCCGATGCGCCAGCAGCCGCCCTTGCCGCAGCCGATGCGAGCGAGTTTGACCAGCAGGGATGCCTCTCCCTGCAAGCCATCTATGTCGCCGGGGGCGCGCTAACAGCTCGCGCCTTTGCCGCGGACCTTGCGCTTGCCATGGCTGATTACCAACTCCTTAACCCGCGCGACCCGGTCACCCCCTCCGAGGCCGGCGCGATCCGCAACGCCCGCGAGCTCGTCCGCTTCCGCGCCGCCAACGGCGCGCCCGCCGCACTGTGGGAAAGCCCTAACGACACTTGTTGGACCGTGGTCTTCGATGCCGCCCCCGCCCTCCAGCCAGGCCCGCTCAACCGTTTCCTCAGCGTCCACCCGCTGCCGCGGGATCTTGCCGACCTCGGTCCCGAGGCTCGCTTCCTCTCCACGGTGGCCATCCATCCCTTCTCTCTCTCCGGCGCGGGATCCCTTGCCGCCCTCCCCGCCTCCCGCTTCTGCCCGCTTGGCCGCGCCCAGCAGCCGTCGATTTTCTGGCACCATGACGGCCTTGCCACGCTTGCCTCCATGGTCACTTGGCGCGACTTTGGCTAAGCCAACCACAACCATGGAAATCCCCATCTCTAGCACCGCAGCGATCACCGCCATCCTCAGCCCACGCACCTTCCGCATCCGCCTGCGCAACGGCAAGGAGTCTATCGGACACCTCGCCGAGGATATGCCCCTGCCCATCCCCGCACTACAGCCCGGCGACCAAGTCGCCCTCGAACTCACCCCCTACGACTTCGACCACGCTCGCATCGTCTCTGCCATCCGCCAAGTCTGAGCATGCCCCCTGTCTAACACGAAAATAAAGCGGCCCGGCCATGCTGCTCCTGAGAAAAACCCAAAACCCAAGAGCAGCAAAAGCCGGACCGCATGCCCTGTGGCCGCCGCGCATTCGCGGGAAACCCCAAGGCAAACCAAGACTCAATCCAAGACAAACAGACTCTTTCCAACCCGCGGAAAAAGCAGAACCAAGCGAGCCCTGCTCAGCCGATGGCTGAAGAAAATCCCATCCCTCGGTAAGCACCCGGCGTGCCAAGCCGCCACAGGATGGCGCATGTGCCCTCTTTGTTAGCCACCAACTCGTCAGCACGCGGCTCGCCCGCCAGTTAGCGCCGCATGGTAGAGGGACGCCACATGGTCCAGCCACGCCAGGTGCTCCCCGGGAAGATGACCGACGCTGCGGCGGAAGGTCCCCATCGTCAGCGTGCCGGTGAAGGACTGAGTCAGCAGCGCCAAATCCAAATCCGTGGCTACCTTCCCGGCGCCTATCTGGTCCTGCAGGTAGTCGCCCATCGCCCCGTGGAAGCGATCAAGAATGGTTCCCAGGAAAGCGAGCACTCCATCAGGCAGATTTTTTGTCTCGCCGATGATCGCTCGGGCGATCCCCTCGGTGCGGGTCATGACATCATCGTAGATTCCGGCAAAGCGGCGCAGGTCGGCTAGCAGATCGCCGGTGGCCAGGCCGCGGAGGTGGCAGACATCGAGCAGATCGGCCGCGGCGTGGGCGACGGAGGCCTCTAGCAGTGCCTCCTTGGCGCCGAAGTGCCGGAAGAGGGTGACCTCGTTGCAGCCCGCACGCTCAGCGATTGACCGGGTGGTCGTGCCAGCAATTCCCTTGGTGGAGAACTCCTCGAAGGCAGCCTCGATGAGCCGCTGGTGGGCGGGAGGAGTCCGGGATTCGCGTGTGGCCATGGGTGGGAGCTTCTTAAGCTTAAATGCGGAGCAATGCAAGTAACCGCTTGCATCATCTGCATGAGATGCTTTCCTGCAGCGCTCATGAAGATCTGCCATCCGGTTTTTTCCGCCCCGATGCTCCTGCTGTTGGGGGGGTGCATGACTGTGGGGCCCGATTTCAAGCGACCCGCCGTGGCGGTGCCGGAAAAATTTTCCAGCGGCGGGGTGAGCTGGTCCAAGGCGGTCATTGAGAAGCCAGCCGGCACCGGCGAGTGGTGGCGCGTTTACAGGGATCCGGTTCTTAACGGACTGGTGGCCGATGCGGTGCGCCAGAACCAGAGCTTGGAAGCCTCCGCGGGCCGCTTGCGCGAGGCCCAGGCGCTCAGCCGCGTGGCGCGCTCGCGGGCGTTTCCCGCCGTTGACCTCAATGGCGGCTGGGATCGGTCAAAATCCCGCCCGCCGGTTGGCGATGGCGGATCCGCCCAAATCCGCTCCACCTCCGAGCTTGGCCTCACCTTCTCCTACGAGCTTGACCTGTGGGGCAAGGTGCGGCGCCAGAAGGAATCCGCCCAGGCCAGCGAGGCCGCCGCGGCCCTCAGTTATGACGCCGCCGCTCTGAGCCTGTCGGGAGAAACAGCCTCTAACTATTTTGCCCTGCGCAGCATCGACGCCGAGCGCGCCATCCTGCGCTCAACCCTAGACCTGCGCAACGAGGCCCTCCAACTGCTCACCCGCCAGCGCGACGCCGGCGCCATCGGCGACCTCGATGTGTTCCGCGCGGAAACCGAAATGGCCAACGCCCGCGGCGACCTCATCGCCCTTGAGCAAAACCGCGGCGAACTGCTCGCGGCGATCGCGCTGCTAACCGGTAGACCCGCCACCGGCTTCCAGATTGCCGCCGTCGACGAGCTGGCCTCTCCTCCTAACATCCCGGTGGACCTGCCCTCCGCGGTGGTGCAGCGCCGGCCTGACATCGCCTCGGCGCTCATGGATGTGGTGGCGGCAAATGCCGCCATCGGTGTCGCCCAAGCCGCCTTCTATCCATCCATCACCCTTGGGGCCACCGGCGGATTCAACAGCGCCGGGGGCGCCCTGCTCAGCGCTAACAACCGGGTCTGGTCGTTAGGGCCCTCGCTCACCCTGCCCATCACCGGCGCGGGCCTGCTCCGGGCCCAGCGCGATGCCGCCATCGCGCGCCAGGAAACCGCCGCCGCGCAGTATCGCCAGACGGTTCTAACCGCCTTCCGGGAAGTGGAAAGCGCGCTGGTTGGCGTCTCGGTCCTCGGCCGCCTGGAAACCGCGCGCAACGAGGCGGCCAATGCATCCAACCGCACCTTCAACCTCTCGCTGGACCGCTACAAGGCTGGACTGGTCAATTTCCTTGAGGTCGTCGACGCGGACCGGGTCCGGCTTGAAGCCCGGCGCCAGGCCAGCCGCACCCGCGGCGAACGCCTGGCCGCCAGCGTTTCGTTGGCCCGTGCGCTTGGCGGTCCGTGGCGCTGATCCCCCATCATTTTCTAACGACCCAATCCATGAAGTTTGTCTTCCCCGCCCTGCTCGCCCTCCTGTTAGCCGGCTGCCGCCCCCCGGCCACCGACACGGCCGGCGGCTTCGACCCGATGTCCCAGCCGCAGACCGTGGAGGTCAGCGCGGTGGAGGCGCGCGACCTTGAGGAGAGAATCGATTTGGTCGGCTCGCTTGCCCCGAACGAAAGTGTCGGAATCCGTTCCGAGCTTTCGGGTGTGATTCGCACGATCCGTTTCGAGGAAGGCCGCCCGGTTCGCGCCGGCGACCCAGTTGTCGAGTTGGACACCCGCGAACTTGAAGCCCAGATCAGCGAGGCCCGCTCCCGCGCCGAGTTTGCCGAAAAAACCTTCGCCCGCTCCAAGCAGCTCATGGAGGGCAACGCCATCTCGCGCGTCGAGTTTGAAAACGCCGAGGCCCAGGTGGCTCAGGCCAGGGCCGGACTCAAACTGCTCGATGTGCGGCTGGAAAAAAGTGTCCTGCTAGCCCCCTTTGACGGGGTCGCCGGCGCGCGCTCCGTCTCGGTGGGCGACTACCTAACACCCGAGACGGTCGTCACGGAAATCTCCGACGTGAGCCGGCTGAAAATTTCCCTGGATGTGCCTGAGCGGTTTTTGCCGGGGCTCGAGCCAGGGAGCACGTTCAAGCTGAGCACCGCTGCGGCCGGGGATGCGATCACCGGGGAGGTCTATTTCATTGCCCCGTCGATTGATTCCGAGTCGCGCTCGGCGGAAGTCAAAGGCTTCGTCAAAGACCCTCCGGCCGGTCTGCGGCCAGGGATGTTTGCCAACGTGTCGCTCGTTCTTAGGCAGGTAGAGAACGCTTTGGTGGTCCCGGAGACCGCCGTTCTCAACACCCCAAAAGGCTCCGTCGTGATCGCCGCGCGTGGTGAGAAGGGTGCCATGACCGCCGCCTTCATCCCCGTACGCCTTGGCCTGCGCGTGCCGGGCGTGGTCCAGGTCATCCCGCTTGGCCCGCCCCTGGCCAAGGGCGACCTCATCGTCTCCTCCGGCGTCGGCGGCCTGATCCTCATCCCAGGCATGAAGCTCATCCCCGTCGAGCCGCTGCGCCCCACCGGCCCAGCCCCACTAACCGACCGGACGCTGCCAGCCGAGTCCAAGGGCGCGCCCGAGGATACCCAGCCCCGTTAGTTTGACATGATCCTCTCCGACACGTCCATCAAGCGCCCCGTACTAACAACGGTTGGGGCGCTCATCATCATCATCCTGGGGGTCATCTCCTTCCGCAACATGCCGGTGCGGGAGTTTCCCGACATCGATGTTCCTACGGTTTCAATCACCACGACGTATCGCGGTGCCTCCGCGGAGGTGGTTGAAAGCCGGGTCACCGAGGTGTTGGAGGAACAGCTCTCAGCCATCGACGGGATCAAGCTGCTGAAATCCACCTCGCAGGAGGAAGTGTCGCGCATCACCATCGAGTTCAACCTCAACCGGAACCCGGACGAGGCGGCCAACGATGTGCGCGACCGCGTCGGGCGGGCGCGCAACCGGCTGCCCGACGAGGTCGATGAGCCAAGGATCGCCAAGGAGGATGCCGACGCGTCGCCAGTCCTCTGGCTAACATTCTCGTCCAACCGCCACTCGCGCACCGAGCTAACCGACATGGTGGAGCGCGACGCCAAGGCGATCATCCAAACCGTCCCGGGCGTCGGGACGATCTTCATTGGCGGCGAGCGCCGCTACGCCATGCGCCTCTGGCTTGAGCCCGAGAAGCTTGCCGCCTTCGGGCTAACAGCCGGAGACGTCGAAAAGGCCCTGCGCGAACAGAATGTCGACGTTCCCGGCGGGCGGATTGAGTCCTACGGGCGGGAATTCACCGTGCGCACCCAAGGCGAGCTGGCTGACGCTCTGGAGTTTGAAAACCTCATCATCGCCACCCGCGGCAACACCCAGATCAAGCTCAGCGATGTTGGCCGTGCCGAGCTTGGCTCCGAGGACTATCGCACCAAAACCTTCTTCAACGGCAAACCAACTGTTGGAGTTGGCGTGGTGCGCCAATCGAAATCCAACCTGCTTGAGGTGGCCAGCGGCGTCAAAGCGCTGCTCCCCACCATCCAGGCGGCGATGCCCGCGGATGTGGAGATCGAAGTCGGCTACGACAGCTCGATTTTTGTCCAGCGCTCAATTGACGAGGTTTTCACGACGATCTTTGTGGCCTTTTTTGTCGTCGTGGGAGTGATCTTCTTTTTCCTGCGCGACTGGCGCGCGGTGGTCATTCCGATTACCGCCATCCCGATTTCCATCGTGGGGACCTTTGCGGTGATCTCGGCGCTGGGGTTTTCCATCAACACGCTGACCCTGTTGGCCATGGTGCTGGCCATCGGGCTCGTCGTCGACGACGCCATCGTGATGTTGGAAAACGTCTACCGCCGCATCGAGGAGGGCGAGACGCGCGTGCAGGCCTCCGTGCGGGGCGCGCGCCAGGTGGCCTTTGCCATCATCGCCACGACGCTGACCCTAGCCGCCGTGTTCCTTCCGGTGGCGTTTCAAACCGGCTCGACCGGGCGCTTGTTTTACGAGTTTGGCATCACCCTTGCCGTGTCGGTGATTGTCTCCTCGGTCACGGCACTCACCGTGACACCGATGCTCTGCTCGATCCTTCTCAAGAGCCGGATCGAACACGGCGGCAAGCCCGCCCACGGGTGGTTCTATCGGGTAACAGAGCCGGCCTTCGTCTGGGTCAACGGCGTGTTCGGAAGCCTGCTAGGCTTCTCCCTCAAGCTTTGGCCTGTGGTCATCCTGCTAGCCGGGGCCTTCGTTGCCACCGCGCCGTTTGCCTACCGCGGGCTGCAACGCGAGCTTGTCCCGGTCGGCGACCGCGGCGACTTCATCTCGATTTTCTCCGGCCCGTTAGGATCGCACCCTGACTACACCGCGGCCTACGTGGCCGAGATGGCCAAGGTGGTGGAGGAACAACCGGAGGTTTTCCGGTATTTTTCCGCCACCGCGCTGGGCCGCGGCGCCCCGGGTGCCGGCAGCGAGGGGCTGATTTTCTCCACCCTCAAGCCGTGGGAAAAGCGCACCGCCACCACCCAGGAGGTCATTGGCCGGGTGAGCGACGGATACCGCAAGCGGGTCACCGGCGGCATGGCCTTTGCCGTGGTGCTCAATCCGCTTGGCTCCCGCGGGATTGGCGAGAGCTTCCAGTTAGTCCTGCAGGGCCGGGACTTTGACAAGCTCCAGGAGCTCGGCGCGCAGTACAGCGCGCAGATGCGAGAGAGCGGGCTGTTTGTTGGGCCGCGGGTTGAACCGCGCACCGACAAGCCGCAACTGGATGTCAACATCGCCCGCGCCCGCGCCGCGGACCTCCACGTGCCGGTCTCAAGCATTGCCACGACCATGGAAACCCTCTTCGGCGGGCGCCAGGTCACCCAGTTCAAGCGCAGCGGCCGCCAGTACGACGTCGTCATGCAGGTTGAGGACAAGGACCGCCTAACACCATCAGACCTCGGCCGCGTCTATGTCCGCTCGGACCTCGGCAAGCTGGTCCAACTTTCCAACGTGGTGACCACCGACGAGTCAATCACCCCGCAGGAGTATCCCCACTTTGGCCGCCTGCGCGCCATCACCATCAAGGCACAATTCGCCCCGGGCGTGACCATCGGTGACGCGGTGGACTTCGTCGACGGCAGCGTGACAAAGATCCTGCCGGAAGGCTACTCGTTCACCTGGGATGGCGAGGCCCGCGAATTCGTCGAAAGCGCCGATGACACCTGGCAGTTGTTTGCCCTTGGCCTGCTCTTTACCTTCCTCATCCTGGCCGCCCAGTTTGAAAGCTGGGTCCACCCAGTGACAATCTACACCGGGGTTGCCCTCGCGCTAACAGCCGGGGTGGTCACCCTGTGGGTCTCGCGCTTCTGGGGGCCGGCCATCACTAACAACCTCTTCGCCCAGTTCGGGCTGATTCTGCTCATTGGCCTCATCGCCAAGAACGGGATCCTCATCGTCGAGTTTGCCAACCAGCTGCAGCTGGAAGGAAAGTCCGCGCGCGTGGCGATCTGGGAGGCCACCACGCTGCGCTTCCGGCCCATCCTGATGACGTCCATCTCAACCATCGGTGGGACCATTCCACTGGCTTTGGCCACCGGTGCGGGTGCGGAGAGCCGCAATCCGTTGGGGGTGGTGGTCACTGGCGGCATGGCCGTATCCACGGTACTGGTGCTCTTTGTGGTGCCGGTTTTCTATCTCGTGTTTGATTGGATCATCCAGAAATTCACCGGACATTCCAGCGCCGAGGGGCTGCGGCGCTCCGAACGGGTCGACAAGGAAGTTGCCACCCCGGTCAGTTAGGAATGCCGCCCGGCGGTTTTTCCTCCTTGCCAGCGGCGGCCGCGGGCTCCATGTCCGCGCCATGGAATTCGCAAATGTCATCGCCACGGCCGAGGCCAATGTTTATTTCGACGGCAAGGTCGTCTCCCACACGATCGTGCTCACCGACGGCGCGCGCAAGACCCTCGGCGTGATCTTCCCCGGCACCTATCACTTCGGCACCGCCGCCGCCGAACAGATGGATATCACCGCCGGCAGCTGCGCGGTAACTCTCGATGGCCAAACCCTCACTAACACCTACGCCAGCGGCGAGTCGTTCCAAGTTCCGGCCAACTCGGGCTTCACCATCGTGGTGGCCGATGGTCTGTGCCAGTACGTCTGCTCGTTTCTTGCCTGAGGCGCTCCGCCATGGCCAAAGAGCTTGTTATTGAACAGATCCGCGGTCTGCTGCGCGAAAGCCACGATGCCGCCCGCCGCGCCGCCCTGAGCGCCCGCGATGCGGCCACCGGCGACGAGGTGAAGTCCGAGGGCAAGTATGACACCCGCGGCGTGGAGGCATCCTATCTCGCTGCCGCCCAAGCCAAGCAGGTCGCCGAGCTTGCCGAGTCCTTCAGCGCCATCGCCAACTACGACTTCCCGGACTTCGCCCCCGACGAGCCCATCGCTGCCGGCGCACTGGTGGAGGTTGACCTCGCCGGCGAACGCCGCTTCTTCCTGCTCGCCCCGCGCGGCGGCGGACTCGCCCTCGAACACGACGGCTGCCTGCTCCACCTCCTCACTCCCGAGGCACCCCTGCGCCAACAACTCGAAGGCCTGCAGGCGGGCGACTCGCTCGACTCGCCCGACCTGATGGTCCTCGCTGTTAGTTAGGCGCTAGAGCCGGCCCGAGGACTTGATTTCCAAATACTTGTTGGCCAGGGCGATTGGCAGCGCCTCGGCCGTGGCATCCAACATCAGAATGCCGCTGGACTCCAACAGGAAGGCCACGCGCCGGCGCTCCTCCACATATTGGCGGGTGGCGCCAAAGACAAGGGCCTCGTCAAGGTTCGTCACCGGGCGGGTGAGCCGCTCATCAATGAGTCGCTCGCGCAGGTTGGCGACAAGCACCAGGTGGCGGCGCCCAATCTGTTGGAGCGAGGGTACGATCTCGCTGGCATCCTCGCCGCGCAAGTTGGTGAGAACCACGACCAGGGCGCGGCGCTTTTGGCGCAGCATCAGCCGTTTGGCTGCTTCCTGGAAGTCGCTTGGATGCGGCGTCGTCTGGTAATCGTAGAGATGGTTCAGAAGCGTGGGCATCGAATGCTGGCCCTTGACCGGCGCAAGCCAACGCTCGGTGCCGCCAAAGCTCAGCACCCCGGCGCTGTCCCCCTGGCGCAGCGCCACATAGGAAAGCAGCAGCATCGCATTCAAGCAGTGGTCAAACTGCGGCAACTCACCATCCATCGCCCGCATCCGCCGCCCCGTGTCGATTAGAAAAATGACCGTCTGGTCGCGCTGCTCCTGATAGTCGCGGCTGATCATCTTCATGTGCCGCGAGCTCGCCTTCCAATCAATCTGCGCCAACCCGTCACCGCGGTGATAGTCGCGCAGCTGGTGGAAGTCGCGACTCATCCCGCTGCGGTTCTTGCGCACGATGCCCATCTGCGACTGCTGGTGGTCCATGGCTAACAACGCGAAGCGCACCACCGGTTCGTAGTCCGGATAGACCTTGGTTTCATCCAACTTGCCCTCGCGCGTGGCGCGGGCCCACAAGCCCAACAGCGAGAAGCGCAGCACATGGACCGGGCCAAACACCGCAGGCCCGCGCTGCACCAAGCGCACGTCATGTTCCACCCGCAGATTGCTTGCGCCCGCGACGCTGCCGCTCCACGGCATCTGCTCCGCCTCGGCAAACTCCGGGATCCCGTCAAAAATCCGCACCCTCGCCCGGAAGCGCCCACTGTTAGTCAGGCACACACGCACGCTGCCCGGACGGTTGAGGGCAAATCGCCCAGGCACCGTGCGCTCCACCCGAATGCGCCGCAACCCAAAAAGCACCGCCCCGTCAAGGGCCGCCCCGGCTAACAGCAGCCAGCCGGCCATGACCCACCACGAGCCGGTGGCAGGCCACGGCGTGACCGCCGCACCCAACAGGGCCCAGGCAACCACCCAGGCTAACAGCCGGCCGGTGGGTCTCATCGTCTTGGAGCCTGTACGCCGGCAATGATACCGCTGAGCATTTCATCGATGCCGTGGCCGCTCATCGCCACCTCGGGGGCGAGTTGGACGCGGTGACGCAGAACCGGCAGGGCGGCGGCTTTGACGTCGTCGGGAATAACAAAGCGCCGGCCCGCCATCGCAGCATAGGCCTTGGCCACCCGGATCAAGCTGATGGCCCCGCGGGTTCCCGCGCCTAAGGCAATGCCACGCGCCTCGCGGGTTGCCCGCGTGATCTCCACCGCATAGCGCACCACCTCGGGAACCGCCTCGACGGCCGCCGTCTGGCGCTGCGCGGCAACAATGTCCTCAGGCCCATAGAGCCGCCGCACGTGGTTCACTCCCAGGCTGCCGCCTTCCAGGGCCGAGGACACCCCGGCAACAATCGCCTCCTCGGCGGCCTGGTCGGGATAGTCTAACAATATCTTCATCAGGAACCGGTCAAGCTGGGCTTCGGGCAGCGGATAGGTCCCCTCCTGCTCGATTGGGTTCTGGGTGGCGAGGGTCATGAACGGAGGCTCAAGCAGCATGGTTTCCCCGTCGATGGTGACCTGGCGTTCCTGCATGACTTCTAGCAGGGCGGCCTGGGTTTTGGCGGGGGCGCGGTTGATCTCGTCTGCTAACAACAGGTGGGTGAACACCGGGCCGCGGCGCACCTGGAAGGTCTGGCTCTTCATGTCAAAGAGGGTGAAGCCGGTCACGTCGGAGGGCATCAGGTCGGGCGTGAACTGGATCCGTGAGAACAGGCCGCCGAAGGTGCGCGACAAGGCTAACACCAGGTGGGTCTTGCCGAGCCCCGGCTTGCCTTCAAGCAGCACGTGCCCGCCGGCGAGGAGCGCGGCAAGCACCTGGTCAAGCACGGCATCCTGACCAATGATCACCTGGCGCACTTCGGCGCGGAGGCGGGCGGCAAGCGGCATCTCCGGGGGACTAACAACCTCGGCGGGAGGCGCGGCGATTTCCAATTGGTCTTCCATGGTCATAAGCTTTTTCTAATTTGTTGGAGGTCTGCGGTCATCCGCATGAAGGTAGGTCCGTCGGGGCGGCCGGTGTCGGTCATTGCGCGCAGCACGCGCTCGCGCGGGATGTCGGCGCGCTGGCCGAGCCACTCGAAGATGTCCGCATCAAGTGCTCCATGCTTGAAGTGCTCGAAGCGGTCCATGATCTCGCGGCGCAGCGGCACGAGCAGCGTCAGGGCCCGCCCATGCCGCCAGAGAAAGTCCCCCACCGCCTCAATGTGCCGCAGATAACCGGGTTGCACCACCTCCTCCGCGAGCCGCGCCGGCGGGCCGAAGCGCGGCAGGTTGCGCCACAGCCAGATGACCAACACGCCTAACACCCCGAGCAGGCCCGCCCAGGCGTGCTGCCACAACATCTGCGTGAATGACACTCCGCCGCCGTACACGAACACCACCGTGCCGGGCGAAGCCGAGTGGTCTAACAACGCCAGCAGCAGCTTGGCGTGGTCGGCTGCGCCGATGTAGCGGTTTCTGAACGGATTTGCCTGGGCCAACAGGGTGACGCGGCCCTCCTCCCATGTTAGGCTGAGGATTTGGTGGCACTCGGCGCGCAGGATCTCGCTGTCGGCGTCACCGAAATCCTCTTCCAAGCGTTCCCGCTCGAGGTCGAAAACCTTGGATGAGGTCATCTGGTGGCTCAGGGTCTGGCCATCGATGAGCAGCTCGCGTGGACTGGAACTGTCCTGCTCGCTGCGTTCGCTCACTCCAAGGTTGTCCTTGAGCCAGAGGGGCAGGTTGTTGTTGGGTTCTTCGATTGTTGCAGTCTTCTGGCTGGAGAAGTCGTTCCAGAACGACTCGCCGCGCTCGCGCAGGATAATGAGATGGCCGCCGTCGCGGACCCAGGATTCGACCTGTTGGAGTCGGCCGCGGCTGTTGAGGAATGACGCAGGAACAATGAGGGTGCCGACCGAGTCGAGGCTCTCTTGCCAGCTTGCGCCAGTTTGGGCCGCATGGCCGTTTTTGAGCAGGAAGCGCTCGGCGGCGAGGTAGGGATTGGTGCGCGCCGGACCCTTGTAGCCGATCTCGCGCACCTTCGTCTCGTACTTGCCGCAGCCGCACAGCAGCAGCGCCAGAACCCAACAGACCAACAACGCCAGCCTGCTCATCGGCGGCCTCCTGCCACGGCAAAGGGCCAGTCGCGGCACAACGCTTGCATTTCCCCCTCGCCCGGAACGCTCCGGCCGTAGGCCAGACCTATCCAGGAATTTGTTAGCCCCTCGAAGTAGCGCGACTCGCGGGTCGCTCCGAGCTGGCTGACGCGGCGCAGGCAATCCCGCTCGGTGTCGCCTTCATCGATTTCAACCCGGATCTGGCCGACAAAGGCGCCGATGGCACCGCGGTAAAGCAAGCTCATCGCCTCTTGGTGGTTGCCTGCTTGCCAGGCGCGCCAGGCGGTGCCCGGGATATCCGCCGGCATTGAGTCCGGGCCGATGTCCATTCCCATGACCGTGCGCACCTCGCGCCGCAGGGGCTGGACGCTGGCCGCGCCCGCAGCCCCGGACTTCGGCCAATAGCGCCAGATCAGCCAGCCGACACCGCCGACCAGCAGTGCTAACAGAAGCCAGCCCAGCCCGGCGAAAGCCATGGCAAAAAAACCGCCAAAGCCCAAGTAGCCACGCGAGGTGCTCAGCTTGGCCACCGGCACGCGCTCCTCGACGCTGTGGACCTTGAAGTCCTCATCGGCAAGCACGCTCTGAATCTCCCTAGCAGCCTGTTTGGGTCCCTCGGCTGTTTGAGCTTGCTCGGCCATCTCTAATTCATCGGGCGGCATGGCATCCACCCACTGGCTGGTGCCAAGCAGCAGCAGCGCGCCAAGAAGCAGTCCCGCGGGCCGCGCAATGCCCTCGAGCCTGTCGCGCATGCGCTTGAGGGCCAGCTCGATGTCCCAGCCCTCTATCAGCGTGCGGCTGTTAACATAGAGGCCAAACCCGGCACCCGTGTAAAGGGTATCAACCAGCGCAAAGACTATCAGTATCACTCCCGCCAGCAGCCACTGCAGACCCTGTGAGAGCACAAGCTCATCGGACTCAAACCACAGTTCGAGATCCGCCGTCCACTGGATCGTCACCTCCTCGGGCACGAACATCAATCCCAACATAATTAGGCTGAGGATCCCGATGATGGTTAGAACAAAGCTGACCGCAAGGAGCGACATGGCGGTCCCCTCGCCGCGGGACAAGAGCTGGCTGCAACGCCGACGGTAGGCTGAGCCGCGGAGGTGTTCAAGTTCCTCGACGGGAGCCGTCAGCGAGCGCCATGGCGAAAAGCGCGCCCAGAAGATGCGGTAGCCCATGCGCCGCCACCACATCGCGGGCCAAGCGCGCAGGACCTGGCGCACGCTCGGGCGCTCGCCAAACAACGCACGGCTCAGGAAAAACAAGCTCACCCGGGAGAACACCGGGCGGATCCACCAGAGCAACAGCACCCCAAGCCACAGCCAATCACGCAGCAGCCCCAACACAAGCAGGTGCACCGGCAGCGCGGTGACCAGCCAGCAGACTAACAGCGGGCCGGCATCCCGCCGCACCATTGCCAGCCCAAGGTCAATGGCCTCCCACTGGCTGCGGGGGCGGATCTCAGCGGTGACTTCCTCAAGCCGCATAACGTCCCCTTCCCATGAAAAGAAAGTAGCCCATGCAGGCGATCCAGAAGACGCCCCCCACCGCGTACTTCAAATTCACCGGCACCGGCTGGGCCGACCAGAACCCTTCGACGAAGGCGGCTAACACCGTCATGACCGCCGCCCCGCAAATCAGCGGCAATGCCTCCTTGGCCGCCAGCGCCAGCGCCTTGCCCCGCGGCAGCCGCCCCGGCTTGAGGACTCCAAGTCCCAGACGCATCCCCGCCATCCCGGCAACCACCATGCCTAACAACTCAAAGGACGAGTGACCCGCCACAAACGACCAGAACGAGGTTGGATTGCCCGCCACCTGGACGTAGCCGGCGGATGCGCCGATAGCCAAACCGTTATAGATCAGGAAAAACATGGTGCCAACCCCGGCGAGGATGCCGCCACCGAAGATGCGGAAATCAATCCCCACGTTGTTCTTGATGTAAAAACCAAACATCATGAAGTTAGACCCATACTCGCGCCTGAGGTGCTCGGTTTGGCGGGTGGTGTCCCCGCCGTACATTTCCTCAAGTCCAAGCATGCCCGCGTCGCCGAGGATCGCCTGTGCCCAGGCGACGTCGGATTGCACCGCGGCCATCATGCCGAAAAACGGCAGCCAGAAAATCAAACTGCAGAACCAAAAAAGCCGCCACTCGCGGCGCACACGGTTAGGAAATCCCACTGTCAGGAAGCTAACAATGCCGCTCGCGCCCACGGTGCGCGGCCGGTAGAGATGCTTGTAGCCGCGAATGACGAGCTGGTTGAGTGCCTCCACCGCGCGCATCCCCTGCATCCGGTATTGCGCCAGCGCGAGATCCTGGCACACCCCGCGAAACAATCCAGGAAGCCGCTCAACGTCGGTCGACTTGCTCCGCTCGACGGCGTCAAGCAGGGTGGAATATTCCGCCCACTTGCGGCGCTCCTCTTCTAACGGGTTGGGGGGCGCCTCGTTCATAGCGCGCTCTTGCGTTGTTCCTGCAAGGCATGGCCCATAGCCAAGAGCCGTGCCACGCCCGCCGTTCCGGTGGCATTGGTGAGCGGCTCGGCAAGATCGGACAACTCGATGCGGCGCGCTTCCGACCAGGTGGCGGCACGCTCACGAAACGCCACCACCGCGCCCTGTTCCTCGCGGGCTAGCAGCAGCTTGGGCGCACAGGCAGTCACCGGCGGAGGGGCCATCACCTGCTCCTCGCGGTGGGTCCCTTCATAAATCACCACCGTCCCCGCAGCCAAATCCCCCAAGCGTTGAAATCGCTTCGTCATCAAACACGATGCCAAACCAAAACCATAAGTGAGCGGCGGCAGGTTGTCCACGACGCGGAGGAAGTTTCTAACAACGCCCTGGCCAATCGTGATGGGCGCGCCGGAGGGCTGGACGACGCGCAGGCCCATGATGCGTTTCCCCGGAGTGGCGCCGCGTTTGCCGCACTCGAAGAAGATGTGATAGAACCAGCTAACGGCAAAGAGCACGATGAGCATGACGCCGCCAGCGACCGCGCCGCCAAGCGCGATCCCGATCAAAGTGGAGAGGATGCTCAACAAAGTGACGCCAGCGGTGACGAAGATCATGTCCAGAGCATATGCAATCATCCGCAGGAACGGGCCGGCGATGCGCAGGCGCACTTCCACGCCCTCAGCCAACTCGACTGTTTGCAGGGTATCTAGGCGCTCGGGTGTGCTCGGTCTTGGCTGGTCCAACACAAGGGACGCTAGCCAGTGATGCGAGCCGGTAAAGGCACAAAATCGAACTTCGCTCGACGCGGGTGGGCAAAGCGCCTAGGCATCGAGACCATGCGGCACCGCCTGATCCTTATAACCGTGGCCCTACTGGCAGGCGCGCTTGGCCATGGGCGGGCAGCGGAGCGGCCGCATATCCTGTGGCTCGTCTCGGAGGACCACTCGCCGCTGCTGGGCTGCTATGGTGATGGCTATGCGCGCACGCCCATCTTGGATGCCCTGGCCAAGCGCTCGCTGCGCTACAGCAAGGCGCTTTCTAACGCCCCGGTGTGTGCCGCGGCACGCACGACGCTCATTGCAGGGATGTACGCGTCATCCACCGGAGCCGAGCACATGCGCTCACGGGTAGAGCCGCCCGGGTTCCTGCGCTGTTTTCCGGAGTTGCTGCGCGCCGCGGGCTACTTCACCAGCAACAACGCCAAGGAGGACTATAACTTCAACCTCAAGCGCAAGCTCTGGGATGAATCCTCAGGGAAGGCGAGCTATACCGGGCGCGGCGAGGGCCAACCGTTTCTAGCCGTTTTTAACAACTCCGCGTCCCACGAGAGCAAGCTCCACGACACGCCGGCAGCGACCTTGAGCGATCCCGCCAAGGCGCGCGTACCGGCCTACTTTCCCGACACCCCGGAGGTGCGCCACGACCTCGCCTATTACAACGATTGTGTTAGTCGTGTGGATGAGTGGGTTGGCAAACAGCTCCAGGCGCTCAAGGAGGCGGGGCTGGAGGAGGAGACCATCGTATTTTTCTACAGCGACCACGGCGGGGCGCTGGCGCGGGGCAAGCGCTACCCGGGGTGGTCGGGCCTGCATGTGCCACTCATCGTGTATTTCCCGCAGAAGTGGCAGCACCTGGCACCGCCCGGCTACCAGCCGGGGCAGACGTCCGAGCGGCTTGTTAGCTTGGTTGATTTCGCCCCCACCCTGCTGTCGCTGGCAGGGGCTGAAATCCCCGAGTGGCTGGAGGGTAGCGCGTTCCTGGGCAAGGCGGCAACCCCGGCTCCCGAGTTTGCCTTCGGCTGCGCGGGCGTATGGACGAGCGGCCCGATGTGTGCCGCAGCGCCACGGACGGACGGTTCATCTATCTGCGGAATTTTCAGCCGCAGCTTGCCCACGGGCAATGCTACTCATTCTCAACAGAAGGCCGCCTCCGCGCGGCAGTGGCGCGGCCTCTTTGGTGCCGACAAGCTCACCCCGGTGCAGGCCGCCTACTGGCAGCCCCACCCGCCCGAGGAACTCTTCGACCTGCAGAGCGATCCGGATGAAATCCACAACCTCGCCAAGGACCCCGCCCAACAGGCAGTCCTGCTGCGCCTGCGCCATGCCCTGCGCGACCACATGCTCAAGACCCGCGACATGGCCCTGCTGCCCGAGCCCATGCTGCAGCGCCTCGCCACCGCGGGGACTAACACGACACCGTGGGACTTCGGCCACGATCCGCTGCTCTATCCGCTAGAGCGGCTGCTGGAGCAAACAGACATGCAGCTAGCCCCGGTGGCCGACGCGGCGGTCGGCGCCGGACTGGCCGACTCCAGCGCGCTGGTGCGTTACTGGGCGCTTGCCGACCTGCTGCACCGCGGCGCGCAGGAGACCGCCCTTCTAAGCGCTGATCTGATCCCCCTGCTTGGCGACTCCGAGCCGGTCGTGCGGATCGCCGCAGCCAATGCCTTGGCGGTTCACGGCCAAGGCGAGGCGAAGCAGCGGGCCATTGAATCCCTGCTTACCCTTTCCCTTGCCCCGGGGACTGATTTCTATTCCCGCCTTTGGGCGCTCAATGCCCTTGACCAGGCACGCCCCCTGCAGAAATCGGCGCAGGAGAAACTTGCCACCATTGCCCCGGACGCCTCCACTCCGGCCTTCGCCAAGGATTACCTGCCACGGTTGTTGGAGCACATGCGCAGCGGCGAGCGGCCGTGATTCTGATAGAGCGCGCGCCGTCTAACCACCCGCGGCGATCGTGATGATCTCCACGCGCGCGCCGGCGCGGACTTCGGCCTGCCCGTACTCGCGCGGCAAAAGCGCGGCCTGATCGAGTTCAACGACGAGCGGCCGGCCTGTTAGCCCCAGCGACTCCAGCAGCGCGGCCACGCTGCATTCTTCGGCGAGTTCATGGGGCCTGCCGTTGAGGGAAATGGTCATGGTGATTAGGTTTGGCTCAGGATTGCCGCGTCCCAGTCCTTCCAGACCGGTTCGAAGCCGTGGGCGCGCAGCAGGGCGGCGACCTCGGCGGGCGAGCGCGTGTCGTCGATGGTGAACTGTTCGGTCGCCTTGGCGCAGGCGGATTTCTCGCTGAGTTCAACGCGGCGGCCTTTGACAGTCAGGTGGAGGTCATCCACGCCCTGGCCGGTGTAGCCACCCGGTTCGGTGTGGGAGCCGGCCGACATGTGGGTGACGCCAAGCGGCAGGAGCGAATCGCGCAGGGTGGCCGGCTCGCGGGTGGAGACGACGATGCCGACCTGCGGGAAGCACAGGCGGAAGGCGCAAACGAGTTGGACAAAGGCGCGGTCGGAGAGGAACAGGTCCGGGTCCGGGGTGTACTCGTAGTTGCCGGCGTATGGGCGCATGCGCGGGAAGGCCACCGTGAAGGAGGCTTTCCAACAATGGCGGTAGAGGTACTCGAGATGGGCGGCAAGCGCGAGGGCCTCCCCCTTCCAATCCGACAAGCCAAACAGCGCGCCAATGCCGATGCGCCGGAAGCCGCCCGCGTAGGCCCGCTCCGGACACTCAAGGCGCCAGTCGAAGTTCTTCTTTGGCCCCGCCGTGTGGAGCCGCGCGTAGGTCTCGCGGTGATAGGTTTCCTGATAGACAACGAGGCCCTCGGCGCCGTGGCTAACAAGCTCGGCGTACTGGTCGTCCTCCATCGGCCCGACCTCGATGGCCAGGGTGGGGATGAAGGTCTTGAGGGCGTCGAGACATTGTTGGAGGTAGCCCTCGGAGACAAACTTCGGGTGCTCGCCCGCGACTAACAGTATATTGCGGAACCCGAGGCCATGGAGGTGGCGGGCCTCGGCAACGACCTGCGCGATGTTCAGGGTGACGCGCAGAATCGGGTTGTCGCGCGAGAAGCCGCAGTAGCGGCAGTTGTTGACGCACTCGTTAGACACGTAGAGCGGCGCGAAGAGGCGCATGGTTTTGCCGAAGTGCCGGCGGGTGAGCGTCTGGCTCTGTTGGGCCATGGCCTCCAGTTGGGCGTTGACGAGCGGCTCCAACAACCCTGCGAAGCGCCGCAGCAGCGGCGAAGGATTTTCCGAGATCCGGTTGAAGGTTGCGACAAAGCTCACGAGGCGGGGACTATGCCCAAGCCGCCGGCAAGGTCAAAGGCAGATCGAAGCAGCTTGAGGAGGCTTGCAAATCCTGCAACCAGCCGCTTTGGTCGCAGGCATGGAGAGTGGATCGAGCGAATCAAGCGGGACGATTGTCTGCAAGGTCACCCCGTGGTTTTTGCTGCGGGCGGTGGCGATGTTGCTGATGTTCAGTGTCTTTGGCTACCTCTTCCTGAAGGACGGGATGGTCGGCTACCGGGAGAAAAACCGCGCCTATTATTCCTACAAAACCTTTGAGAATGCGGGCACCCAGGCAATGGCCCCGGATCAAAGCCCCGCGCGCTGGCAGGACTATGCGGCCACCCAGACGTTTGACTTTCCGGAAAACATGGACCTCCTGCCCGCCGGCACCAACCCGAAGACCCCGTGGCCCGACGAGCTGCGCAACTTCGAGGCACTCAGCCGCGGCAAGTGGCACGAGCAGTGGCTCACCTACAGCGCACGCGAGAGGCTCGACGCCAAACAGCTCGAGCCGCTAGATGCCGGCAAGATCCAGGGCCAGTTCATTGCCTTCAGCGTGTGCCTGGTGTTAGGCATCGTCGCGCTTTTCTTCCTGCTGCGCACCCTGCGCCGCTCGATGGCCGTGGACGCGGAAGGCTTGCAAACTCCAACCGGTCGGCGCGTCGCCTTCACCGATATCACCCGCATCGACCTGCGCCAGTGGAAGCGAAAGGGGCTTGCGTTCGTCTTCCATGGACCGGACTCCCCGCCCCGGCGCGCCCGCATCGACGGCATGGCCTACGGCGGCTTCAAAGCAGAGGATGGAGCTCCGGCTGAAGCCCTTATGCAGCGGGTCCTGGCCCGCTTCTCCGGCGAAATCCTCGACTACGTCGAGGAGGATCCCGCCTCCAGCGAGGAGCCCAAGCAGCCCGCCGCCGCCGCCACGGAATCCTAAGTGTGCGCCATGCGAATGAAAATTCGCTATAGGCTTGCCCGCGCGCTCCGGATGGCTATCTTCCCGCCTCTGGCCGCTTGGTCAGTGGTTTTCTTAAGCCGGTATAGCTCAGTTGGTAGAGCAGCTGATTTGTAATCAGCAGGTCGTCGGTTCGAGTCCGACTGCCGGCTCCATACGCAGCAAGGGATTGCGGGTATTCTGGCAGTTGACCGGATTTTCGCTTGCCGCTTGAGTGCCCTTAAAAAAGGACTCGTGTCAGCAGGGCTTGCTTTGGGCCGCAAAAATCCCCGCGCCAGCATGAGCCAGGGGACGTGCGCGCCCCGCCCGGTAGGGCTGCGCCTCTGGCCCCGCCCGGGCGGCATGGTCATTGTTTGGCGCGAAGCTCTTACCAATGTCCCATCCGCCACGCCTGACGCGGCGCTGTATGGAGTGCGGTGGGAAGGGGTACTCCCCGCCACACCGCACTCCATACAAGAGCTTCGGCAATGGCCACGCGATGGGTTGAATGGCCGATGGGGCGTCCCGCGGCAAGGCGGTGAAGGGTCTGCGGACGCCTGGGGTTTGAGCCAAAGCGGTGTGGCGCGGAGTACCCCTTCCCACCGCACTCCATACAAGAGCTTCGGCAATGGCCACGCGATGGGTTGAATGGCCGATGGGGCGTCGCGCGGCAAGGCGGTGAAGGGGCTGCGGACGCCTGGAACTGAACCAAAGCGGTATGGCGCGGAGTACCCCTTCCCACCGCACTCCATACAAGAGCTTCGGCAAT
>Ga0136639_10000065_pt1 | contig 29460 bp, 30 predicted proteins | sample AntDrymUQ8592106_2_FD_113739 | JGI IMG/M metagenome (GOLD analysis project Ga0136639, IMG submission 113739) | Polar desert sand microbial communities from Dry Valleys, Antarctica - metaG UQ859 (21.06) | ecosystem: Environmental > Terrestrial > Soil > Desert | place: Antarctica: Dry Valley...
AATGGGCATTAAGATGATGACTTTACCTAATAGTAAGCCTCATCTATACGTCAAGGAAATATTTCCTAACAATCAATCAAGTTGGCAGCAAATTAAGTTGGTTGCTAATGCACTCAACTTTGAGATTGTAGACTGTATCAGTTCATGATAAATAAAGCGAAAGCGTTGCCGAAAAAGTATCAAGATTACAGCCCCGGCATGAGTACAAAACACGCATAGTTTAGGATGTGGGAGTCAGCCATGAAACGCTTAACTTGGAGAGATAAAGCAATCCGTAGCATTGCCAACGCTCTACTAGAATACGAAGCTCAATGCTTACTCATGGGAGAATCAATAGAAGGGAAAAGCGCTAAAAAATGGATATCTAAGGAGCGCTATCCCTTCGGTTTGAGAGAATACACGCCATACCGGATATGGCTCCAGGAAGTTGCCAAAATTCCCTATTTCATCAGCACAGGATGGCCGGCTACTTCTTATTTGGGTTGGCGCAACGGACTCTCAAAGCGTCGAAAGCGTAGTGTTAGCGACGGACAGCTAAGTTTGTTTTAGAGAAGAATCAGCCACTCAAGAAGATGAGGTTAACCCGATGAAGCGATCGCCAGTCTTTCTGTAAACACCGTTAATTGCCACCCGTTGCCATGATTCCGTAAACCTCATGTTTCCCAACTGTACGGCGCTTGGTTTCTGCATGGGGATTGCAGATAGGACAGAGCAAGCGATTATTGTGCAGTTTCTTGAGTTCCCGTTCTCGATTCCAGCCACGATCCCAAGTCCGTACCAATAGCAACGATCGCCCTCGCTGCACCGCAGCCCTGGTAATCCGCGCTCCTACTATTGTATCGTTGCCGTGAAGAGTTAATTAAACAGATGGCAGCGGATTCGGATGAGATGAATTGTCCTGTACCAATTCCAGAAAGCTAATCCATAATCTCCCAATCCATTGCATCATGGGGGAACAGCGATAACTGCCCCGGCGATACGTTAGATTCACGGCGATTGTGATAGGAAAGGTGGCAGGCGGTACAAAGAGCAACTAAGTTTTCTAAGCGGTTATCCTCTGGTATCCGATTGCGGTGGTGTACCGTCAAAGTTACCTTCAAGCGTTCGGATTTGGTTAAGCCACTTGGGGTACCGGATGGCAGGCATTGTTGGTTGCACTTTGTACAGCGCCACAGAGCGCTTTCTTTGACTAACAATGCGATGGATTGCCAATTGTCGGGATACCTCTTGGGTTTTACCATAGCTCGTTTTTCAGAATGCATTGACAGTTACATAATCTTCTAGGTAACTATTAGGCAACCAATCGCTACCTAGCAGTTACCTATGAATTTATTGCAGGCGACTTAATGAAGCTGTAGCGGTTGCAAGTCCAGGGCTGAAAAATTTGGGTTTCCTCATCCTCCAAGGTGTGATCGCATCCAGCAATTACAGCAGCAGATTGAGGTGTGGCAAGCGTTGCTGAAAAAGTTGGGAGGGCATGAATGAGCGATCGCTTCTCATGCCGAGTCGCCTTGTTTAGCCTTATATGCTTCTACAAGTAAAACTATATTTGAAGCGGTAAGGTGCAACACGTATGCGGCTAAGTATTCAGGCACGCTTATGGGTTGTGCTCCTTGACCATGACCAGATGTTTTATTGCGAACAGTGGGGACACCTGCTTCAAGAACAGACCGTAAGCCTGATAGATGGGATTGAAGATACTCTGGGACAAGCTCGTTTTTAAGCAGGACATTAATAAGTTCTTTAGCAGTAGCACTCTTGGAGTAAAGCCATCCACACTCATCACAGATTGTTTTCATAGCGCTTTCAAAAGCATTCAGTGCATCACAGGAGTACCTTTATCAAGCAAAAAAGACTTACATTGCTCGAAGGGATTTTGGAACTCGCTTCCAAGATTAAACCGACCGAGTTCCCTAGCAATCAAATCATGAATTGTGTTCCATAAACAACTTACTAATGGCACGGTTCCTATGAAGGGTTGTGGTTCACGATAAGGTCCGATAGCACTGATCCAGATATGTATTACCTGTCGTCGAAATTCGACTGGCAAGTCTGTATACTGATATACGTCTGGTTGGTTGCCACGCTCAGCAAGCTTCTTGCGCTTTGAATATAAGTCGTTGATACCCATTTCTATCTGTATTTGGTAGTGTAGCGATTTCAGCGATGATTGAGTAGTTTCGACATGACCGAGGGGAAATTAACGTATCTTGACGTAGCCGCACTGGTTGCGAGTTCTAGGCTGGGAAATGGGACATCCATGTCGCTTTTACCTAAAAGTTATCTCAATAAGTTAAGTGTCGAACCGGGAACCCAGACTTTTGAGAAATCTCCTCACGGCTCATCGATATGCCCTCCATCTCAGCCCGCTCCCATGCCCTCGATCACATGAACTCTAGTTGCTCAGCCGTCGGCAACAGAATCGGCTCAGGGACTGGTTGGGGCGATTGCTTTGTTCGAGATTCAGAATGCCGCCATTAAGTTGAGAGTGCTGCAAATCCTCTAAAGATACCGCTGCAATAGGTTTCTAGATTTGCTTCAATCCATTCAGCAGTTTCCATGTATCCCAAAGCTACAGCCTGAAGTCGCACCATATTGGCGTTGAACATATTGATTGTGTTTGCCTCTCGAACCGCATCAATGCCCTGGAGGATGTGTTCTGGCACTTCAATCGGTGCTTCGGATTCCAATGAAGTAGGTAGCTTTGCTAAACCCAGATATTCCTTGACCCGCTGATGAAAGTTAGCCTCAGCTTCGGCTAAGTCTGTGAAGTAGCGACCGTGATAAAACCCACCATCTTGTAGGTTGTAGAAATGCGTAACCCATTCTTGGTTGGGACACCATTCTCTGAGAGTAATGCGACCGGGAGCCGTAGCGCCATCACCGGGAATGGGATGCGATTTCAGTATGCTTTGTTGATTGTCGTTCATAAATGCTAAGCGTAAGGTTTGCTAAATTGAGAGAGTTCATCCCCATGTTTTCCAGTCGGATTGTAGCCTGTTGGGAGCCAGAAATACTCGGAAGCCCAATAATCGCCATCAAAATCTTTCTGCCACCAATCATCCGCTACACCGCCCAAACAGATTTTGTCTGCGTTAAAGTAAAGCTTGATTTGTTGAAAAGTATTAGTCATAGGTTTAAGGAGCCATCAAAAAGCAGGTGGATATTCAAACACTGGCTGCCAGTTACTATTAATTAATCTACCAGTTTTTGCTATATTGTAGTTGCCTATCAAACAAGAGCGCCGGTGAGTTTCGGATTTACCTGTTGGCCGGCTTATAGTTTCGCCTAAAGGATGGTGGCTGCCGATAAAAAACTCATTGCGCTTATGGAGTCTCTCTAGAAACCGTTGATGCGGTAGTCGGTCAAACTTACCGCCGCTACCTCGGTTGCAGGTAACGCAAGCTAGCACCAAATTCCACACGCCGTCAATGGGTTGCTTAATTGCGTTGCGGAGGACGTAGGGAAAGAAGTGATCCACATCTGTCAAATCTTCCGTGCCGCTAACAATCGAAATCTCGCCGAAACAATAGAAGCACTTACCCTTTTGATAGCCGTTGAGAGCGCTACGGCACGAGGTGATGTTGACGCGGCGGTTGCCTTGAGTAAACAGCAAACTTTGGTCAGCATCATAATCCACAGCAATCAGGTTGCGGGAGATGCCCAGTTCCCACGCCGTTTCGACTAAGCGCCATCTAGCCTCTACTTCAACTTGTAAGTTCTGAGCTTGGTTGCTCTCTAGCATCCGAAATAACTCATCGGTCAGGGCGATCACTCTTGCCCTAGAACCCAAGCGCTCATTCCTAAAGAAACTCACAGGAGTCTCGGATGAGTTGAGGTTGTGGAATTTCTTGAGCACCACCTCCAGCCCTTGCTTAGCCGTAATCCCAATCAACTGGTCATAGCTAATCTCCTCTCGGTTGTATTGGCGGCAAGCTTCCAAAAAAGGATAGGGAGCGCTAGTTTGCTGAGATTGGCTGTCACATAGGCGCAGATGTTCCAAAGTGTGCCTAGCATACGGCTCTGCCAACTCATCCAATGCAATCAGACTCTTACCATTTGGTGCTAACTCCAATAGCGACTGGGCAAGCGCGAACTTATAGGAAGCAACGTTTTTCCCGAACAGTACGATACCGCGCCAATAGTCATCCAGGGATGGGGAATCCCCCAAGAAATCTTGTGCTGACACTTGACAGTTGTTCGTAAACGAACTACGATATTGAGGATGTTGTGAAAAAGGCGATCGCTCCTAACTTTGAGCGGAAAGAGCGATCGCCAATACCCAAAGCAAGTTCGGATACACAAGTTATGAAAGCACAGATTTATGTAAATCGGCACATTGTTGCTGCAAATAAAAAGGCTAGCAAGCAAAAAGGAGTGTTGGTGGATGAACGAGCCATCAGCATCAATACATACTTGGGGTCGGTGTATGCCAAGCGGGTAGAGTTCACCAGTGGTTGTACGTTAGTCCAGGATGCAGCCCAAGCTCGGTGTTCGGGGGCAACAATTTGGATAGAAGCTACCTTTGAGACTTTGGTGCTCGATGGTGTAGCGGCTAACCGAGGTATGTTCCAAAAGGGGAAAAAATGACAGTTAAAGAACTCATAGAAGCATTAACAATGTGCCATCCTGACGCCGAAGTTGAGTTTTCCGTAGACTTTGAACGAGATGGCGCATTAGTTGCGGTCGAGCATGAAGTAATTGGTAGGCGAGAACAAATTAACCCGCACGATGTCGGATGCGTTTACCTACACAACACAAAAAATGACTTTACGCATGATGAACCTTTGTGCAACGGCAATCTATTTATCACCTAAACCGATAACCCAGGAACCTATCATGTATCACGAATTAATCGAAAAACTAGCAGTAGAGCTAGCCAGACCACAGGGAGATTCCATGAGAAACATCAATACCAATAATCCCAAGTTGCAGGTCTACCCAGCAATGGCCAAAGTTTCCCTCGAAACCATTGATGGGTTACTGAAAGAAGAAGGTATCAAGTTTAAAGAGCTGGAAGTTTACACTATCGGGCGAACTTCTTGCTCTCCCAGTGCTAACATTCTGCTGTTGGATGAATTGACCGACAGATTAATCGTTAATTTAGCTAAGGTTATGTGTTTGGGATGAACTGGATTCTCGGTTTGTGGTATATCCCAGAGCGTACAGCCGCGAAGCAATTGCTCTAATGCGAAGTTTAGATAAGGTAGATATTATCGACATCGATTTCTTCACGCAGCGGGGACAGCCTCACAAAAGACTAGCAGAGAATTGCTTGGAGGTTATCTATCGTGAATTCGGTTTAAGGGTTATCTGCCGTGAACTTGGTTTAAAAGTTATCCTGTATGAATGTGTTTCATGACTCAATGCGTTCATTAATTCAGACATTTACTCAAGGTTTAGAAACCTTACCATTAGAATCATTCAAACCAAGATGAGGTAAAAACAGCCAATGAAATTATCAGTAACTTGGGAAGATGCCCAAAACTTGCCCATCCCTGCCGATGATGAATTAGAATTCGTAGCAGGACTAACAATGCAAAAGGTGTACCAAGCATACCGAGATCGAGGAGGAAGAGCTCTTGTTGACGGCTCTTGTTACTATTTTGCATGGCAAGCCGGTTTCAGAATCCCTAAAGAAAAGTTTCCCAAATTTTTGGAGTTCTGTAAAGCCAAGTGGAAGCTCATAATCCAGTACCTAGAAACCGAGTACCAACTCCGCTAGTCGGTTAAGTTGCAACACAATCAAGCTTTAAGTATGCGTATCTAAAGCTTGGTTGCCATATAGTATAGAACAACACAGATTATGTTTGTAGCCCAATCCATTAGACAACCAGAACAATTGTACTACGCCAATACTTTATCTAGCGCTAAACGCTGGAAAACCCGTAGAGGTGCTGACAATGCTGCTGCCCAATATCCCAACAGTTACTTGGTACTTGACGAATCAGAACTAGGCTCAGAACAGCACCAATCCCTATTCATTCAAGCTCGAACCCAAGTCCAAAAAGCAGCAGAGCAAGCTTACAAAAACCATAGTTCCGAGACTTTTTCACCTGATAGACCCGATTCTTATTTTGAAGAACTCGCACAACAGGCTTGGCAGCGCTACCAACAACTTGCTCAGGTACAGGAGAGCGTAAGTTGAGTTTGTACGCCATTCGCTTTAAAAAGGATAACCGGGTTGCCTATTTTATGCCAACTCAAGGCGACCCAGAGTACAACGGTGTTGATTTTGCAACTCTTGAAACAGCAAAGACTTGGAAAACCGAAAAAGGTGCTACAAAGTATTTAGAAACTCATCTGTTTGTTGGACGGGCGGGTGAAAAACTCAGGGCTCGGTGGACGACCATTGAAGTTGTGGAAATCACTCCGCAGCAGCAATGGCACGCCAATAATCCTGAGATTATTCGAGAGTCAAAAGCTAAGTACGATATCAAGCGCCCCGTTCTTTCGTTCCGTCCCAAACCTGAGATTCTGGAATGGCTGGAGAAGGAGCGATTGCCTAATGAAACGGATGCACAACTACTCAATCGTTTGTTGGAAAAGCTGATACAGTTGGAACTAAAAAACTTAGAGAAAATTAAGCAATGATTACTCACATCAATCAAGAAGATATGTACGAACGAACACAAGATTTCTTGTCCAGCGTTAACTATCCCAGCGTACACATGAGTTGGGGTGAATGGCGCGAACAAGCTGAAGCTTACGGGCTAGACGCTACCGAGATTGCTGAATTAGAGCAACACCTAGAGTCAAGCAATCAACTAACGCGCCCCGTCAGATTTAGTGGTAGACAGTGGTGGTTGACTACAAAGGAAATTGAACACGTCGAACTTGTTAAGCAGTGTTTTCCTGATAATTGGGAAACTCAAGTTCTAGATAGAATGCAACGCAAAGAATTGGGCTATTCAAACAAAGATGTGGCATTGAAAGGAAAGAAAAAAGCTAAGCATTCAGTTCATCAATAACCAAGGAACTAGAAAATATGAGCCACCTAATCATCAATATCGAAATTGAACTCAAAGACTATCTCGAAAAAATGATAACTATCAGACAAGCAAAGACTCGTCCCAACCACAAGTATTCGTGCTTTGAGCAGTTAGTATTAGAGCAAGGTCAGATTATGCCAGCTAAAAAATTACCCAAAACATTGAAGCGAGGTCTAGCAAAATATTGTTACAGTAATTGCCAACAACTAGCGTTCGAGGATAGCAACCTTACCTACGTGGAGGGTTACGCGATCCACACCGATGTGGGGTTTCCGCTTGCCCACGCTTGGCTCTTAGATGCTGATGGATGCGCCATAGACCCGACTTGGGATACACCGGGCTGCTATTTTGGCATTCCTCTCTCTATGGTGTGGGTGCAATCCTTTTTAGAAGAGCGCGATCGTCCTGATAACCTGAGCATCCTTGATGGCAATTATCTCGAAGGGTTTTCGTTGCTTATAGATGGATTGCCCAGCGGTGCTTTAGCTCAAGTGATGCGTGGAATTTAATGAACATTGTAGAGAAAGCCAAGGATTTCGCGATCGCCAAACACGCTAATCAAAAGTACGGCGATCGTCCTTACTCATACCATCTAGCTCAAGTATCCCAAGTGCTCAAAGAGTTCGGGTATCTAGGCGATGAAGCAATTGCAGCAGCAGCCTGGTTGCACGATACTGTAGAGGACACTGAGGCTACTTACGAAGAATTGGTGTCTGAGTTTGGTGTAGAGATTAGCGATATTGTGTTTGCTGTAACCAGTGAACCTGGAGAAAACCGAGTCGATCGCTTTCGCAAAACCGCACCAAAGATTCAATCCAACCAAAAAGCTTTGATTGTGAAACTGGCTGATAGAATTGCTAACACCGAAGCCAGCATCCAAAACAATCCCAAGCTCTATAAAATGTACCTCAAAGAGTTTCCGCTATTCAAAGAACTCCTGTACAATCGGCAGGATGTCGAGCTAATGCCGATGTGGAATCGATTGGATAACTCGCACCAATAAACCCGATGTAACAGGAATTTTATCGTGAATAATGTAACTGAAACTATCTCAGGAGCGCAGATAAAACAATACTTACAAGCTGTAGTTGCTGCAATAGAAGCACCGCCGACTAGAGCGTATTGGAAGTACCAAAGGTATGAGGAATTAGTCTTAGACTACGGCTTCATTATGGAGCCTCAGCCACTGCCAAAAACGATCGATCCCGGCGCACCTCAGTTTTCTTATTGGAATTGCCAGCAATTAGTATTGGCTTCGGACAGCCTCACCTACGCCGAAGGATACGCTCTTCATGCCGATGTCGGATTTCCGATTAGCCACGCTTGGTTGCTCACACCCGACGGACACGCCATCGACCCGACTTGGGATTCTCCCGGTTGCTATTTTGGAGTTCCGCTTGCTACAGCATGGGTGGAGTCTGTTTTAGAGGCGCGTAATCGCATTGATAATCTCAGCATTTTTGATGGCAATTACATCGAGCGATTTTCCCTGCTCAAAGATGGATTGCCGGTTGATGCTTTTGCTAACTTGCTGCGGTGAATTGAACTGGGTGTTGTTGATGCTCAATCAATCTCCAGACTCTCTTGATTCCCACAGCAATTCTACAATTAGCTGAAAATCTTGAGAGTTTGGTGTATACCCGCAAGCTGCTTCCCATGCTTTGGTTAAAGCCGCCCACTGTTCGGGAGTCTCAGGCTTTTGGCGCACCAGGGTTAGGAAATTGGTTTTGATGCGGGCTTCTGCGGTGTCAACCCCAAACCTGACCAGTTGTAGTTCAAACGCGGGATGGCTGCTGTTGCCGAGGATGTCGGCGTAATCCGTGTCCAGTAAATCGAGGGGTTCGAGTGGCGAGTCAGTCATTTCTCTGCATTCCATATTTCTTAGTGCCTATCTCACCATCATTTCACGCTTGACTCAGTTGGAGAGCGATCGCTTTCGTCAGAGCACACAAAATACACAGCAGCAAAAACTCCAGGGCGATCACACACAACCACCACGAATCCTGAGCTTTTGAGCTTTTGACTCCAGGGCTGACCGTCGCGGACTCGGAAACTTGAGAGCCACCGCCACACAACCGCTGTTAAGCTTGCTAGATTGGGAGTAGTTTAAAAAATCAACGCTATGGATTCAATCACTTTTTTGCAAAATATCAACAGCAACATCAACAGCAGCATCCTCAGCCTCTTGAATTTGGTGCTGTTCGTTGAATTGACGATCGCCTGCTTATATGGGGCGTGGCAGGGTTTCTGGCTCGGTGAAGCTACCACAGGCAAAATAACCGAACTCGGTCTTTACACAGCCATGTTTTTCTGTGTGTGCCAGTGGTGGCCGCACAAGTTGGTTTTGTTAACTATATTTCCTCAGTGTGCGTTTGTGGTGTTTGCTGGGGGATTGGTTGGCTGTACGGTCAAGTGGGGTGTCGATCGAGTGTTTTTGCGTAGCTGATAATTTAAGGATACTGCTGAAGCAACAAGCGATCGCTCCAATCGTGCCACAAACCCGCTTTACACCAACAGTTTGTGTAAAGCGGGTTTGTTAGAGCAACCTGAACGCTGCATCTAATTACCGAAACACACTTGAAGAGAACCCGCATTATCACCCAGTGCATTATCCCCATCATTGATTCTCATATCTATTGCACTAAAAGGCGCGGAAGAGAATGAATTAGGACTCTGAACCCACACAGTTCCCTGTCCGCTACTCATCAACAAGACCCCAAAAGGAAACTGCTGGTCAAATTTGTACTGATTGTATGGTGCAAGCAACTCAGCATCGCGCCCTGTATGCCCAGAGGCTCCAACGGGAGCATAACTTTTAGCATCAACACTCCACCCTCCACTAATGCTTGCAACTTTTGTAAATGCACGAGGTAGGTTAAATCTTTGCCATCCAGTTGTTGAAGTTACAGAGACACAATGTGGTGCAGATGCCTTTTGTGCAGCAGCTTTTTGAGCTTCGCTATGGGGTTCGCCTCCATTTTTTTGAACAGCACTGTAGTAAATATCTGCAAATCCATTGCACCTTGCTTTAAGAGGTTTTCCAAATATAGTATTGTGGTCTCTCGCGCATATACCGAGCATCCTATTGTGAAATGCCTTATCGCATTCTTGCTGCGATTTACCTAAAGTATCGTAGCACTGGTCATGTTCAACACAAGCTACATTAAATTGTCTGCTGGAGATAGGACTCAGAACATAACGCAGAGCTGTGTATGACCAACCGCTTCCACATCCAGCAGCTTGTGCATTTGCTGGTGAAAAGATAGCGGTTCCTAGAGTAATACTTCCCGTAAGTACGAAAGTAGCCACAGCAGCAAATCTACCTATTTTCTTATACATATTTAATCCTTGATTTAGCCAATAGTGCTAGTTATCCACCGCAAAGCTTTTGCCGGCTCGTGCTAGTCAGATAAACTGGCTACCGTGGTGGCAATATTACTTGCAACCAAAACAAATTCATTCCTTTGCTCAAAATACCAACACCAAAAGTAAAATTCAGGATAATCGCAGCAGCTCTTTTCCTTCTTCCATAACAGACACCAGCAAAGCTAATTTCCCCGACTCACTTCTCATCGCTCTGCAACCAATAAACTAACGATCGCCCAATCCCTACCAGCCTACACCGCATCATCGACCCACCCGCACTCTGCACAATCCCAATGCACCGGGGGTATTTCGTACTTGGGGAACGGATGCGAGCACTGAGGACACCGGCCGGTAAACAAAGGGTGCGCGTCCAGCAGTTCCAACTTTTGCTCTGGTGTCCACCGCTGCCGTGGTTGCAGGATGAGTTCGCCGTTGTAGTAACTCGCGCCTTCTGGTTCCCACAGTTCATCTGGTGCGATGTTCGGATCTTCACGGAAATCCAAGCAAGTGTCGGTGTTGGGGCCCGTGGGATGGACGGCGCAGATTAAGTGGGGGTTGTGCGCGTAGAGGAGACAGCGATCGCATTCGGGAAGTTTGGGCATGGCTTGCTGTTGGGGGTTTGATGTCAAGTTTAGGAACGTTAAGGTAGAACGCTGATTTTGAGTCGGCGATCGCCTGCTTTGATTGCAGAGTTGGCAATTTCAATGGCGGCATCGGGCTGGCGTATTTTAGATGCAACTTCGTACAAAATATTACTGGATATCCATTGAACGCTCGACCAACACGCCGTACCACCGCACCAAGCAGTTACAAGGGCTGGAGAACCATCAACCAGTTTCAACTCATTGTATTTAGCTTGATATCTAGGATTAGTTTCAGGAGGCTTTCTCGTAATTTTTCCTCGCTTAGTTGCTGAAAATCCGAAACGAAAAGCAGCATTGCCCGGATTGCCCGGTAGATTGTTGAATCTAATCTCATATTTAGCGTTTTTAGAAATACTAGCAACAGTTGCATACAATACATCACCGCTACCGATAAGCGAGTTGTTTCGATCGAGAATATCCGCAGATGGCAGCAGAATTGGAAAATCAGTTTGTCGCGAGATTTCCTTGGCAATATCATCAATTGAAAAAGCTACTTCGGCGATCGCTTTTTCCATTCCCACAACTGCCATACTCGCAGCGAAGACCGCCGCACTCAACGAACAACCAATCCAGGGGGAAACTTTAAACATCGCTCGCTCCGCACAACTGCAAACCAATATTGACTACCTCAACTGTACCGCGTTCCCCGCGACCAGATCGAACAGCGCTGAGTTGTTCTGGCGAGCGAAGAGGCAGCGATGGCTCCGCCCCGGATGGAGCCTACGCAATCGAAAAGACAAGGGCATGGCGGGCTTTTGGGTGTGGGGTTTGGTTTGAGTCTCTGGGCGGTGGGGAAACGGAACCAATTAAGGCACTAGCACCTTTCAAATTGTCGATTTAGGTGCGGTTTATTCACTCAACCTTGCCTACTTCTATTTTTTTTAAGAGATGCTTTTTTACCTGATGTTTTTTGAGGGCGATCGAGTTCTTTAACAACATATTTTAAAAGAAAATCATCAGGCTTCACTAACGCCGAGTCTGCAATGTTTAGGCGACGGAATTGTGACCAATGTTCATTTAATAGCTTCAAAGCTTGGTGGCGATTTAACGCTGCGATCGCACCGATAACTTGACGCAAATTCGACTGCAATAACTCAATATTAGGGTCTGCCTCAGAAAATTGACTCACCATTGAAATTCCTGTTGCCAAATAAGGTGAATCCGGGGATATCTTTTTCGCTCTTAACCCCTGACGAACCACATTTAGCCACACCGGATAAAGTTCTAGCCAATTAGCGAGTTGCAATTGGTTTAATGCCATTTCCTCCATTCCCAACGCTCCCCAAGTGCAAAGCGATGTTTCAGCTAAATTAGCATTCCGATTTTTCACCGCTAACTCCCATGATTTTTGAGCATGATCCTTAAACCGATCTGCTAGAAAATCATAAGCTTCCTCAACTTTATCAGTAGCCGTAACCTTATAAACCGTCTCACCGCGTGGTAGCTTATCGCCCCGATAAGATAGCCAATTGTGAGAACCGCACAAGTGAACTTCCCGATCTACAACAACTTCCTTCGCATGAGAATTTCCCAGCCAAAATACCTGCACTGCTGACAAACCTTCCCGCGTTTTAATTTCTCTTAGCTTTTGCTCAACTTGTGGCGGTATGGGTCTGGTTTCATTCTCTTGTCTCCGGGAAATACCGTGACCAATTAAAACCCATACTCCCCTATTAGCTAAATTTTGGAGCAATTGGATAAACTCATTATCTACCACTTCCTGGCTGACCCAAGGAGAATAAATTAAGACTTGATGATTGCCTCCCCTCAAAGTTTCTAAAAAAGATTGCCGAATTTGAATATCTCGCAGTAAAATTACCTGGTCTTTTTCCTCACTTCCCTTCGACGGAACTTGTTTCCCAGTTTCCCTCAATTCTTTAACAGTTTCAATCGCCTGCTGTTCAATCTTCTTAATTCTGTCTTCAACTTCTTTATTTCGTTGATTGAGGAGCTGTTCGCGCTCCGCAGCAATTGTTTCATCACTCAAATATAACAAAGTTTGTAAAGAGACTTTTTCTTCACTTTGGAGAATATCAAGTAAATCAGAGGCATAGTGTAAGATTTGCTTTCCTTGTCTTACTTGCAACTTAATGGCATCTTCAAGCGCATCAAAAATAACAAAAATTGAAACAGATTGCCAGATAGTTTGGCTCTCCTGGGTGAAAAAAGCAGTAGTAATGATTTTCCCATCTTCAGGAACGTGCAAGCCTAAACCAGAACCCTGAATAATTCGTTGGAGTTCCTCAAGTCCTAACTCAGACATTTCTTGACACCGATTTTCTAGGGTGATAAAATCACCAAAAATGGGTAGGTCAATTTCTACTGTCTCTACAGGGGAAAATAGAAAAAATAGATTTCCTTGCAAGGGGTCAGCGATCGCATAAATCTGCTTTGTTTGTGGTGGTTGCGGCACAGAACCTTCCAAATAAAATTGCCGACCTTGAGGGGTTAGAATAATTTTGGCATCAGATGTCCAAGTTAAAGTTTCTAAACTCCGCAGAGTCTTAGCAGTATTTTGCACAAATACGGGGTCAAGACCTAATGCTACTGCTAATTCATTTTCAGTGGGTATCAATTCACTCTCCATACCAGCGCGGAGAATAAATTCTTCCAGAATGTTGAATTTGCGGGGTTCGCTAATAGTAACTTCTACTGGTATTTGCTCTAAAGGATAGCGGAATTGGCGACCAGCCAGCACTGATATGCCAGCCGGACTTTGGTTTTCTATTTGTTGAACAAAATCCTGTAATTGGGGGTCTATTGGTTTAGGAGAGGATACTAGAAACATCAATCAGTCCTCCATTTCGGCGTACAATATTTGCTATTTCTGAATACATACTTCCAACTTTACCTTTGTGCTGTGTAAAAAGTGAATGGCATCCCACAACTACCAGCAATTCTTGAGCGCGGGAAAAGGCAACGTTTACCCGTTCTGGCTTTTTAGCAAAACCAATATCTCCATCAGGGTTATTCCTCACCATGCTGACAATAATAATCTGCCGTTCCATACCCTGAAATCTGTCAACAGTCCCCGTTCTAATGGAAAGTGAAGGAAATTTGCGGCTACTAAGCATTTCTTCAATTCGCCTCAATTGAGCACCATAAAAAGTAATGATGCCGATTTCTTTTTTGGGCTGTCCTTCCGCAACTTTTAGGCTCCAAACATCCTCCATTTGCTCACAGAGAATGTCAATCGCATCGATTTCCTTAAGATTATACCTTGACGTTCCATCGAGCTGCTCTTCAAAACTATGTTCTTGCGGCATTTTTACCCAGAGCAGATGATGTTGTTCTTGGATGATGTTGCCAGCTAAATTGTGCGCCCGCTCCTTCTCAGGCTGAATAATGCCACAACGCAGGCTGTGGTCGTAAAATTGATTAATCGCTCCCATAATGTAGGGGTGCATCCGATACTGAATAGTTAAGCGTCGCTTGATGCTTTCTGGTGCAGCTTCAAATTGTTTCTTAAATAAAGATTCTTCCAGAAACCTGATATCCTCTGGTTCGCCTCCCATTTCTGTTGCGATTTCTTCTAAACTATTTTCATGTAGCATTGGAGGTAATTGGCGGTAATCACCAATCAATACTAATTTTTTACCTTTGAGTGCAGGTATCAAAATTTCTGGAGGCGTACATTTACTCACTTCGTCAATGATGACTACATCGAAATTGGTAAATTCTTTGAAACCGTAACTAGCTACTTGACTGCAAGTAATACCGATGACGTTGGCATTGTCGATGTAAACTTGCCTCAATTCACTCTGATCTTGTTCGGAGGGGTTACGGAGTTTGGCTATCCAATCATGAGTTAGGTTCTCATAGCCTTTGAGCTGGGATTCTTCTTGAGTTAGTTGTTGATGCCAAGTCTCGAATTGCGTTTTTATTATGCGTAAGAAGTTCAAATCAAATAACCCGTTGACCGGAATTGGCGGTTTAATGCGATCGGGGATACTTTGCCATGCTGACTCCCACCATTTTCGTTCAGCAATTAAAGTTGGTGGTAGTTCCTGTTGTTGTTGGAGTTGTTGCAGTTCAACTTCCATTGTCTGTAGCTGATTTTGATATTCTCGGAGTTTATTTAAGGCATTACTAACCGCCTTTTTTAAGCTTGGTTGAATGGTTGTGAGAGCTTCTTCTATTACTAGCAGTTCCCATAACGGATCGATTGAAGAAATTAGTTGTTCAAACTGACTGATCTGATTTTCCCACAACTGCGATCGTTCGGAAAATTCTGATACAGGTGTGTTAGCGATCGCTTGTGAAAAAGAAGAAAAGGATTGATACCGCATAGCTAAACTGCGTAAATTTAGGGGAATATCTGATCGCTTGCTCAATTCTGCTAAGACTTGCATCGCTCTTTGTGACTTGGCTTCAGATTCACGCTGAAGAGCCTCTAATTCCTTTTTAACATTTGCTATTGCCTGCTGTTGCTTGGTTGTCACTTGCTGCTGTTCCTTAAGCTGTTGTTTTAGCTGCTGGAGTTGTTTTTCAGCTTCCGGTTGATTCTGCTTTAGCCATTGAGATATACTGGCACCAATACCATCAATAACTTCGGCTGCAATGGGATTTAATTCCGCATCAAAGTTGGGAATTTGCACTTCACTTTCTTTGACAATTAAATGAGCAATTTTCGAGCGACATCTATCGAGGTTAGAACGCCAAGGATGAGGTTTTGTAGGGACACTTGCCAGCAAATTAGGTGGCACTTTAATCAGGTCATCTGTAAATCTCCGCCTCTCTTCTAAACATTTTTTTAACTCCTCATACACGCTATCATAAGCTGTAGATTCCCAGGTTTTTAGGGATTTCAAAACAGAGGTTTTCTGGTTTTGCTCTAATTCCTGTTGTTGGTTCAGCCAGTTTCGCGCAGTAGTAGCAATACCGCTGATAACTTCTTTGGCTACCCCGTTCAGTTGCGGCTCAACAATAGCAATTTTATTGGCTTCACTTTTTCTAGTAATTAAAATAGCAATTTTTAACTTACAACTGTCGAGATGCGATCGCCAAGGCACGGGATTATTTTTTACTAATGACACCACGTCCAGCGGTAGTTGAATCAGATCATCGGTAAAGGCTCGATTAGTTTCTATACATTGCTTCATCGCTGCATAAATCTTCTCATAAGCGGTGGATTTCCACTGGTCTATTTTAGTTCTGAGTGTAACAATTCTTGATTGTTGTTGGTTCCAATTATTGAGGTTTTGTTGTATCTTTTTGTTGTTGGTAAGACTTTGCTGATAGTTTATTTCCAAAAGTTGAACGGCCACTGACTTCTCACGGAACACTTTTGCAGCTTGATCTGGTTCTCTAATGGATGACATCGCATCTCGGAAATGAGACAATGACATTTGAATTTGTGGAAGACCTTGCTCCTTTAACCAAGCCGCTATGGAAAAATAATTGAGCCGTAAATTTTGAGAGATTTGAAGTTTCATTGCGATAGCTAGAGTAACCGCTCTTTCAACTCTTACCTTAAAGCTTTCTTCAGAAAGATACCCCAATCTAAGGTCTTTGGTACTTTCGCAGAGTTTGATAGCTGCTGTCAATAAATTACTTACTGCTACATCTTCCCAATTAATTGAAGCTTGAGACATGAGCAATTGCAAACCAGGAAGGAGATATTCAACAATTTCGCGCTGTTTAGCTTCCGTTTCTTGATAGACACTTTCCTGATTTCTACAGGTTTCCTCTAACTCTACCTTGCGCGATCGGAACTTCTCTTGACTTCTTTGTAAATTTTCCTCTTCTCCCAAATAGGCATAAAACCGCGCCGATTCTACTAACAATTCTCTAAAAAAATCTATATTTTTCCGCTGTTTTACTAACCGATTCTCGCAGTCATCAGCCGTATTTCTCAGCCAATTGCCAATTACTTTATCTTCCAAAAATGGTAAACCTTCCTCTTCAACTCGCTCCGCACGGCCCTTTCGCAAAGCACGGATAACAGGACTATGAATTAAGCGACTCAACGCATTATCAACAGCTAAATTCGCTTGAGAAGCAATTAAAGTCCTCCCACCCCGCAGCGCAACTTGATAGGAAATTTCAGCGATAACTGTTGTTTTTCCCGTTCCTGGCGGCCCTTGAATTAGCACTAAATCGGGTGCAGATAACACAGCTTCAACTGCTGCAACTTGGTCATCATTTGCCCCAGATAGCAACAAATCCTGTGGATTTAGTTGAACAGTTGTTTGCAAGGGTCTTGCCTTAGAAGCATCAAAGAAAAAGTCTCCTACATAGGGATTTTGAGCAATTCCCATTTGCAAATCATCTAAAGCTTTTTTCTGTCGCTTAATTTGAGTTAAATCTCCTGCCGCCTCGAAAGATAAAAAGCCTTTTTGTGGCAATAGATAGCGCCCTTCTCCTATTTTTTCTACTAACTGAGAATCAAGCCGAACCCGGATAAATCCTTTTTTTCTGTCAATTTCTTCAATAGATCCTAATAGAATTGTATTCCACTTGGCCGGCTGCATGACAGATTCCTGCTCAGATGTGTTATTATCATCTTTCCCAGTGTTTACTTCAACTAAAACAACAAGTTTGACATCCTCATTTCTAGCCTTAGCTGCTCTTGCCCAAAAGTCATCTGGTTTGAGATCTGTGTCTGATGATTTGTCAAGTTGCGCTAAAGAGGCAGTTATCTCAAAAGTGATTTTGCGGGTAGCAGATCCGTAGTTATGCCCCGAAAAAGGTACGAAAAATTCTCGCGTCTTAGCTATCCGCTCTTCAATCTTTAAAAACGCTTTCCAAGTTTTTAACTGTTCTTCTGTTGGCACGCAATCCCCACAGAAAGGAACTGCTTTCATACGATCGAAAGCTGAAATTGGCACTCCTATTCGAGACAGGTAAGTGAGACGTAGGAAGAAAAGAACAGAAAAACCGTCATTACCTCCCCGTTCTGGGGATACTAAACGAGCCGAAAGCAAGCGCAAACTATTAGATTTGTCTTCTGTGACCAGAGCTATCAAAATTAATGTTTTCTTACGTCTTTCTAGGAATTCTGGTAATTTTGCTGCTTCGATATCTGTGGCAATCGCTAGTTCCCATTTTTCTTCTCCCCGCTCTTCTCCCGGTCCTTTACGGCGGACATAGAACCCCCTGGGCTCGTCTCCTAAAATATCAGATAGCAACTCTTGAACACGCTCACGGCGATTGCTAAAATCAGGATATTGTAAGAGAGCATCTTTACCTTCTATCTCACGGATCAGGTAATCGATCGCCTGGTTTCCTAAAAACCGATATCCCCAATTTTCCTCATTATTTTGATTGAGAGCTGTTGTGGTAATCTGTGGTGAAAAAGGGGAGTAATTATTACTTATTTGAGGTGCTGTAACAATTGCAGAAATTTCTATCGAGATGTTGTGGCTAGATGCTTGCAAAACAATAGAGCCAAATAGATTAGTTCCGGCTGGAATATCTTTGGAATTGAGGACAATATTTAGTTTCTGCAAGCCGCAACAAAGGTAAGGCTGCTGTACTTGTAACCAAGGCTGAGAACAGGAAACTGTGCAGTCGCTGCCGAGTTGGAGTTGTTCGGTTCGTTCCAAGTGTCGGTCGGTTTGGATTTCCCCAAAGTAGACGGCGGCGGGAATGTCCCAGCTTACTCCTAGCCACTGGACGTTGGGAGCGGTTCCTAAACATCTTACTCTATCTAAAACTGGCGCGGTCTTTACTGTGGCGGCGATCGCAACTTCTCCCGTATTACCACCGACAGTCCGCTGAACAGTCAAGTTTTCCAGTTTCACTCCGGGAACTACGATTTTTAAGGCAGGTTCGTCACTGGCAAAAATGACGCTGTTTTCTCCCTCCCCGCGCAGCAAAATCGCTCGTTCAATGGTAAATGGCCCCTTATATTCCCCTGCTGTCAAAGCGATCTCGTGTCCATCTTTAACCATTTGCAGCAATTCGGCAAAGTTGTCGGGGTTAGCGGAGAAAGTAGGCATAGATGCTTATTTATGGAGGGCGATCGGAGAAAGTGTTGATTTTTGGGCTTCTGAGGTAAACTACAGTTTAAGGCTGTTTAGTTACGGAAAGCTGTTCCATACTTCAATGCGCTTCACTTAATGGTGACAGTCAGACTGATGATGCGAAATTTTGAGCCTTAACTCAATAGTATTGAGGCAGAGCGCTTCGCTCCATTCATACTGACGATCGCGAAGCCTCTAATCGATTAAAAACTGGATATTGTTACAAAGTATAGCTTTAACCATATCCCCGTGTGCAAACCAAAGCAATTTTTCTGTCGCGGAGCGCCCCGAACAGGTTTTATTAATAAGGTAGACTGGAACCTGATTCGCTATCTTGAAGGCTTAGACGCTTGCAAAGTAGCTCCAAACCTTGTAGCGATTGCTAACCTTATCCAGGTTAATGAACCTGCCACAAGTCCTTATAGTTCTGTGACGATGCGTAACTGCTGCGGGGTTTAGTCAGAGGCGATTGCACAAGCTGAGAACATCCAACTCAACATCACTCAGCATTTTGGGTTTCATCTCACACAAATCTTGCAGCACGACTTTAACGTTTGGAAATTTAAAATATTCCGTCAGCTTGCCAATGCGGTAATTAAACGCTTTGTAGCGGTGCTTGAAGTAAAGCTCGACATTGCCCCGCCGTTCCCACAATCCCAGCAAATTAACAACCACATCCGAGTAATGCGCTTTCACATCCCGTTGTACCTCGGCGATGCGTTGATCGATCGATCGGGTAGTAACACCGATTTTATAGAAAATGTTGCCATCCGCTTTGACCTCAAGAAAATAGAGCGAATTAATCAGAATCCGCCGAAGCTGCGATCGATAAATCTGCAAATCAGCCAATCTCTCGCCCGCACAGGAAAGTCCGGCAGCCACCGCCACCGCCGCAGAATTCTCCAACTTAGCCAACTCCTCCAGCAGCAAAGGTTCCTGCACTCGGTTGAACAACGCCAGGGGAAGCGCACCAACCGGGATTTTACCGAGATGAGTGAACCGGTACGATCGATCGCCCTCCGATTCCACCAATCCTTTGAGTTCCCACCGAAAATTTACCAAGTCTTTTGGAATAGCGTAATCCTGTGCACCGTATTCTTTCCACAGAACTTTTAACTGTTCGAGTTCATCACCTTTGAGTTGGATGGTGAAATTGTCATAGAGAGGCAGTGTCGGGAAAGCTTTGGTTTTAATCCGCTGCGAGACCGGCTTGCAAGTTTCCCCGGTGTGAGCAAAGTGGTGTTCTTTCACCGAACCCTTTTTCGCCGTGAGGAAGCCACCACAGTAGAGACAAGTTAGCTGGGTTTTTCCGCGTTCAACATCATCTATGCCCGCCAACTCTCCGCCGGGAGCCACACCAAATTTTAGCCACATCGCTCTTATTTTCCTTTAAGCAGGTTTTTGTAGGTGCACCCGCTCTACATTGAGGATTGTAACAAAACTTGAGTTGAGAGCGCCCGCGTGCGGTGTGAAGCAAGGCGATCGCCAAACGCCAACCGGCTGTTATTCGAGGATTTCTTTAGGGGACGATCCGCCTTCGGGGGTGTGTGACAGTTGCGATGGGACTAGCGGCACGGACGGCGCGGCAGGCAATTCATCCTGTATGTGAGGTAATACAAGGAACCCAAACCTGAAACAGGACAGTGAGAGCATTTTCAAGCCCAGGGGCAGAAAATACCTGTATCTTGATGAGGCTGCAATAGTTCCGAGTCCAGGGTCAGCTTATGGGGATATGCTGATGACTCTGTAGCATTTTTAAGCTCTGAGCCGAAATACTTAGTAGTCTAACAAAAAGCTTCAGTTTTTTCCTTCGATTAAGTCAATTAATATTTCTATTTTGCGAAATAGTTCGTCATAAGTAACTAATTGAACATCTTTAAAACCATTACGAAACAATTCAAATGACTTAATGCGTTCTTGGTCGGTCAACTCAGCTTGTGCATTACCCGCTATGACCATACATGAAGGATTAAAAGCATTAATTTCTCCCTGCATATTCGCAACAAGGCTGTGATAGTTTTTTGTTAGGGAGTCTTTATAGTTAGATATTTGAACAATAGAGCCAGTGATATCAGCAGAAATACTATAGACCGATAATCTATACTTACTACCAATAATTTTAGTTTTAGGGGTTTTAATTTCTATTAATGCTGTATTTTTAGTCAAGTTATTTTTCAATAAAAAATCTACCAAATTTCCTCCCTTGTTACTTAAATTTTTACCTCCAACATATACTTTCTCTTCAATAAAAATTACAGGAAACGAAAAGACTTGAGATAAAATTATGGAATTGTCCCAAAATACTTTTTGCCAAAACTCCTCGTCATCATTTTCTTGATTCTCATCCCAAATTTTTAGTATATTTTTCAAATTGTTAATCATGTAACCACTCCAAATAGTCTGTTCTAGCATTTCTTTAAAAATCAGCATAGAATGGAAATTAGTTAACTTATTCATCTCCCAGAGAGCGCTTTGTGTCTCTTTGTCCTCTATTTTTGGATTATTGATTAGACAGTTAATTTCTTTGATTAGCCAAGCTGCCCACCATTCTGACGAATTTTTGTTAGCTATTAAACGATTATCGAATTCCGTAATATTTTCTTCACTGTAAATATCTAAACCTTCTGATAAAACGCTGTTACTTAAGATTTGTGAAGCATAGTTATAGTAGGTATTAAGTGTTAAACTCAGTTCATCTGGAGTTTGTGCTTGACCTTGAAAAAAGAGGGTTTGAGCAAACCAGAGTAATCCCTCGCGGAAAAATCTTCCACTAGCCTGATCGGAATCTAATGATAGACGAATTGCTCCTCGTGGAATAATTGGCTGATCTCCTTCATGAACTTGCATACCTTGCCCATCTTCTCCTGCTTCAAAAATATAAAAACTTTGACCACACTCTTTACATGGTCTTTTGACATGGATCGTTTTTAAGGGTACGAGGCTTTGTTTACACTGTTTGCAGTATTCCATTAGAGTATCTATAGATTCTGTCATAATTGTTACTCCAGACAGCTCAATCAATATTTTTAACTTACCTATTAAAAATGTAACATATTCGTTGTTGAACGCATCGTTTTCTCACTCCTGGGGTGAGTAGCAAATTTGCATTCAATATTCTTTAGAGCAGTTTGTGTTGGCTAGCAACCACAACCATTATATGCTCTTTAAGCTGGCTTTTAGATTTTTCCCTTAGTTTATCCTGTATTTTGACTTAGCTGTAGCAGTTTTAAGTCTAGATAGGAAAATTTGGGTTTTCCGGTGTAAGAAAGCATGGAAAGCGAAGCGATCGCCCCCCGCACTTGCTCCGGCTCTACCTCTAAGTAGCGCTGCAATTGTTCAAGGTTCCGATGTCCAGAGATTTCCTGAATCACCCTGAGCGGAATCCCGGCGTTGCTCATCTGAGTCAGGGCGGTTCTCCTGAAGCTGTGGGTTGATGCGCCCTCGATGCCCATGCTCACGAACGCTTCTCTCAAAATCCGATCCGCCGAGTTTGAGTGCAGGTGCTTCCAATGGTGGCAGCGGTGGCGGCCTGGGAATAGATAAGTTGTGCCGGTGCTGGGTTTCCAAGCTGTCAAGAGCGATCGCAAATCCTCAAAAACCGGAATCGTGCGGGTTGCTAGTTTGCCCAGGAGTGTTGTGTTTGCGGAAGTTGATTGTGGGTCGAACTGTACCCTTCGCGCTGTAGATATCCACAACTTCCAGCGAACAAGCTTCCGCCACCCGGCAAGCGGTGTAGAGGCAAACTCCAAACAAAGTGCGATCGCGATGAGTCTGCAAACCCTCGTTAAACAACAGTTCGATTTCTGCTTGAGTCAGGATTTTGGCTTGTCCGTGTCGCTCGATTTTCATGTTTGGTGTATACCCGACCTGACACCAGAAAGTTTGCCGCAAATACTGCATTGCTGCATCAGTCTGAGGGATTTCTTAATGCGGTGGTGGCGGGCGATCGCTACGGATTAGCTGAGTTGCTAAGCAAAGTAATGACAAATACAGCATTCGATCGAATATTCCGCTCTGGGCAACGGTGAAATTGTTGTGGCTCAGCCGCCAAACCTACCGCTGATTGTCAAGATAGGAGCGAGTTTACTTAAACTGGCAACAGGTGAAATCAATACAGCGTTAGACTTGTTAGCTTTTGGCTCTTTGTTTACTTGGGCGTGGGAGAGCGCTAGGTTTCTGTGTACTGATTGGTGCGATCGCATTCAAAGTTCTCAATTTATACTAATAACCTTTCAAGCGCACGGTAGCATAAGCGTGGGAAATACATTAGATTGACTCTGCGTGGGATAAAGGAAGTGGTAGTGCAAACTGCGATGGAGTTATTGGGGCAATTGTCGAACAGCATCCTGTTGTAATGGTATACGGTTAGCTACTTCGGGCGTGTGCTGGGAAAGTTGAGAGTTTTGTACGCTCGCTGCATTGCTGCACTGGGAAAGAGAGATTTCTTAATGCTATGTGTGAGCAAAGTCAAAGAGAAAGAAAGAGCGATCGCAAAAGAGATGAGGGATAATCGTTATCGGGGAATCTAAAAATAAATATTGAATAGGGTCAATTGAACAGCGGCAAGGAGCGGATTTGGCTTGAGTTGAGGAAAAGGGGTATCAAACCCCGCTCCCCCAACAAGAGCAGTACAAAAAAGTTTTAGTCGGAATTTTTCGGTTGCTGATTAAACGTTACAATGTTGTCACCGCCGTCGAATCTGGCTACTGCTCCCTCACTGGGTGTGGCAGCAGGTGTTTGGTTTGCAGGTCCGGTAAAACCTTTTGCTTTTTGAGGGATGGGAGGTTGTGAAGGGTCGGGAGTAGATGGTTTATCTGGATTATTGGTATTAGACATTTTTATGGAAGATAACAACACTCAATCCATTATAGAAGGTGCAACGGGTTCTACAAATATTAGCGTGGCTTACGAGTATACAGAATTAGTTTACAAAGCTCGAAATGAAGCCTTAGACAACCTAAACGGGAGGCTAGGAACATTTTTGGGCTTTGCGGGATTGCTACTAAGGTTTGCTGCGGATTTACCAGGCATAGACACAGGGTGTCTTACTTGTTTGATTCTCAAAGCAATCGTATGTGGGTTCTCTGCTGCATCTATTTTTACAATTGCTACAGGACTAACATCTAACCCTATAGGTATTATTGTTAAACCCAGAGAGTTAATGACGGATTATTGGTACAATGAGCCAGAGGAAAGATACAAAGCTTACATTACAAATACTTGGGTTGAAGCTATAGAATTATTTGAAGAAGCTGCAATAAAGAAAGGTAAACGTCTAAATCTTGCCATCTGGTTATTGGCTCTAGCAACTATTGCCTTTGCTCTGGATATCATTATAGCAAGTATTTTTCCTGGTTCAATTGTTCGCAGTAATTAATGAAAGAACTTATTTTTTCAACCCGCCTGAAAAATTTCGCTCCTGCAAGACAATTGTGGAATCTATGCCCTCGTTGGAGATTATATCATGTCGCCAATGCCAACAGTCACAGTTACATCTACTCACCCGAAGATATCCGTCCTACAAAAACTCAGTTGGTACCAACTAATTCCTGGCGGTTCCCAAAAGCAGTGGAGGGATGTGTTGGGAGTTTTGAAGGTGCAAGGGGAACGACTCGATCTCGCTTACTTAAACCAGTGGGCTCTTACACTCCAACTAACAGATTTACTCTCTGGAGCGTTGCTTCAATCAGGATATTAAGAGTCGGCAATTGAAGATGAAACCAAACAACCAACAACGTGCTACTGCCAATAAAATCAAAAAGTGGATTCAAGCTACTAAAGAAGTTGAAAAAGCTCGATTTGCCATACCGATAACCAGGCTGACGAGTATCAAAAGTCTGTGCGTTGATGAAGTTGCTGCCGAAAAGTTTGGACTCTACATTGCTCGACTGGTGCAGCAACAGATTAATCTGGCGACTTGTCCCGAACATTTCAGCGGTGAAGAATGGGAACAGCAAAAACAATTAGTGGGTGAAGCGATCGCACTGATGGACAGTTACCGAGAAAACCCTAGTTACGAAAGCCGACAATCTTTAAGAAGCTTATTGAGAAACATTGATGGCTTGCAAGGAGATGACTACCGCAATTTTAGGTGGACAACGGTGCGCTTTGTCCGCAGCGGAGATTTACTCAAGCTAGACTATGCACTGCGGTGTTTCGTAGAGCCAGATTTTCCCTATTGGGTTTACAAGTTAGCTAGAGAATATGTAGAAGGTTATGGATTGCAGTCTGGTTCGGGTATCGTGGCTGAATCCGTACCCATGTTGTTGGAGGTAGCAGAATTTTGGTGTCAGTATTATTTCAATCAGAGTTTGAACGAGAAATTTCCCGATGGGGGCGATCGCTGAGTTCGACCCAACCCGTGAGAATTTTCAGATGCAGATTGAGGGTTTGTTAAGTCTGCAACCCCTAAGATTGTCAAACTTGCCATTAAACTAAATATCGCCCGAGTCACCGTCATACAGCGCGATCGCACAAATTTGTCTGGGAAGCGTGATTATGCTTTGCTTCGCCTGCTTTTGGGTAATGCTTTGAGACGAAACGAAGTTAGTCAGTTAAGTGTTCGTGACTTTGCCCCAACCAGTAAGACGTTGCGGATTAGGGGTAAGGGACGTGGCAGCCCAGGTTTTAGAGGCTGTCTGCCGTGCTGGGGAAAATAAGGTGCTGGCTTTTCCTTTGAATAGTGTTGTGCTTTTCCCTGACACTGGGGGCTGTTTAAACCAAAGATAGCCAGCGTTCGTCTTGCCGATATCGAGCATAACCGCCGTTGCTAAAATTGACAAACACGGGATTATTAGTGGTGCTGTCTAAAAAAGTGTACGCCCAAGTAGACCCAGACCACATAACCTCGTCTACTTCATAAATCTGTTGCAACCCTTGGGAGTTGTAAACGCCAACTCTTTGACCTTTCTGGAATTTAGCAATTTGTTTCATCGTGAGGTTTGGGAATCCCCGTACCTTGACAGTCGGGGTGGATGTCAACGAACTAACTTATTGTGGCTTGGTTGTGCGAGCATTGCACCTAATCGCAATTGCCGGGGAACGCCAAAAAACTCTCGGCTCCTGGTCTAATTAATTCGTGCGATCGTTTAGCCGCAATAAGAAACTGATATCGGCTAGCCTAACTTTTCCAGCCAGCCGTAGCCCAATATTCTCTCTGTTTAACCTAAAACGAAGTAATTCTCAAATTGCTGGAATATAAATGTGTCGTTAGTAAGATTGCTGATTTCAACGATGTATTCCCTGCCAACTTCCGCTGTTTGTTGACGTGAGAGTGTCAACTATAAGGGATTGTACCGTTCTTAGCAATAATTTTTTGTTTAAGTCCTGTTAGCTGTAGCGATCGCCTAAATCTCTCGCTGCTTGTCGGTGTTTTTCTACCAAACTAGGCGGGGAAAGCACTTGTACGTGTTCCATATATTTGTTCACCCACAGGCTGAATTCGTTGAGGGAGCGATCGGGCAAATCTATCCAATAATCAACATACAGCAGCTTGCCAGCACTATCCCTCCGACCTTCCTTAATCTTTTGTCGCGGGTGTCGCCGATCGCCCTCTAAAATAAATCCAACTACTTTCTCGAAAAACCGCACCTTCACTTTTTCCAACTTCAGTGTACCGCCCAATTCAGTCTGCTGTTGCTCTGAGTCGCCCAAGAACAGCCCCCAGCCATTTTTTAATAACTTTTGAGCTATTTTCAAGTTTTGTTCCTGTGCGACTAAACCGCGCCCTTCTGCATTGATAATTTCGCAGTAGTCAGTAAAGCGGTTGACTCGTTCTACGCTCAAAAGCCCGCTGTCGCAAGATTGGCAAATCAGGTACCAGGCGATATCGTGATAAATCAGTTGCAGGGGCCAGACTTGTTTGAAGCCGACATTGCCTTTGCCGTAGTAATCGCTTTGGCGGTAAAGTTCGAGCGCCTGACCTCGCACAATTGCTGTTTCTACGATGTCTAAATTGTGAAATAGAGTATTCCGATATTCTTGGCGATCGCTCATTTCGACAGGATCGGTGTAAATAATCGCACGATTCAGGTGTTCGCGAACCGGATAAAACAATTGACCTTTGAGTTCGATATCTAATCCGCGCAACAGTTTAGTGAGTTTTTCACAAATTTGGCGGGCTTGGGCATTTCCCTGATACTTGGCTTGAGATGCTATTGCTTGAAATGCGAATAGTAGTTCTTCGCGATTCATTGCGCCGGTGCCGAGATAATAACCGAAGCGATACATTCGTTTGTCGAGGATTCCGTAGCTGCGTAAGGTTTCTAAGTCTTTGCGGATTGTGGGAGTTGCAGGATAGTTTTCTGGAAAATGGATGCTACTGGACTCGGAGGCAACTTTCTGTAATTGAGATTGCACTTCTAGCAAAGCGTCGTGATATTTAGTGTCGGAGGCTTCTGTGTCGGAGTGTCCGATGCCCGGATGGTTTACTAATGTGGCGATGAGGAGCATGATGCGATCGAACGTCAGTTTGTCGGCGTAGGGGTGAAGGGTTGGTTTTTTAGCCATGAACTTGGATGTGGGGTAAGTTGCGGAAATGTCAAGTAAAAGACAATATTGACACACAATTTTATAAATGGCTGAAAGTTGTTTATTTGCGAAGCTTTAAATTTTATAATAAATTTGATAACTATTGTGAATTTCTAGCGGTGAGGTAGGCTCGACTGATATAGTAAGTTGAGTCAGGGAACCGAAACTGCAACAGCCAGACATCAGAAACATTAATTGGTAAGGTGCGCTGCGGCGAACCATGCGTTAAGAAATGCACTTCCTTAGCCCTATAGTTAGGAAAATATAAAAATGTCACCTTTTTGGCAATCAAAAATCTGGGGATTGCTTCACGATCCCGCCTTGAAAGCACTGCACGACAATTCAGGAAGGGGAAGGGAAGGTGCTTGGAAATCTCTGGTTTGCATGGAAGGATGGGTATCTGCAAAAGCTAAGTCTTTTACTCAAAGTTCCTATAGCACTCAGTGGTTGAAGCATATCGGAATGTGCGATTTGATAGCTTCAGCAAGCGATCGGGCCGCTATTGGCAGACTGCCGGGAAACACCGCGATCGACTACAATTCAGAAGGTTTGCAAATTCGGCATTTACTCTCAGGAGAACCGCAAACTTTAAAACTGGGGAAATGGCACGATTATTTAATGGATTTGGGTAACAAACGCGCCGACTGGCTGACTGAAGTAGAAAGCAGTTTAATTCCCGATTCAATTCGCACCTGTACCGATTCTCGGAAAGTATTTTGGTGGTTGTGGCGGTGTTATCCAGAGGTACTCAGTAAACCCTTAGATCGGGATTTGAATATTCTCAACGAACCTTGTTTGCCTCTTTTACCTGCGGAAACGCGCATTCCCGATGCTTCTCTGTGGAGTCACACCAGCATGACTGCTGCTTTAGCAGGTTCCCTAGCAGGTTATTATGCAGATCCAAATGACTATCCAAAAAAGCGGGCTCGGAAAAATAAAGATTATTATGAATCTCGCCCTCATGTAGCAAGTTTCACCTTTACACCCGTACAGGAACTGATTAAAGCCAGTCGCAAAATGCGCGATTTTTGGACTGGTTCTTGGTTGCTGCACTATCTTTCTGCGAAGGTTTGTTGGGAGATTGCCTGGAAATACGGCCCCGATACTTTTCTCTATCCTTGTCTTTATGAACAACCTTTAATTGACCTGTGGTTATTGGAGGCATATCCCGATTTTTCGGAATGGATTAAACTTCCTTCTGATCGTAAATTACTAACCGCCGGTTTCCCGAACGTAGTAGTAATGATTTTACCAGATAACGGCGCTTCTCAAACGACTGATAAGGTAAAAAATCCCGTTGAAGCAGCCATGCAGCAAGCAAAACAAACTTTACTGAAAGAGTGGATGGTGTTGGGCGATCGAGTGTTGCAAGATTTGCAAACCGAGAAAGAACTCTGGATGCCTAACCTTAACCGTCATACTTGGGATAACTGGTTAAAAGCGCAATGGCAAATTTACTGGACAGCTTTACCAATTGGTGACATTAAAACTACTTTAGACCATTCGCCTCGCAAAGAGAAACAGTATAAAAAGTGGCTGGAAGACCAAAATAAAGTTGCCCGTCCGAAAGACGATTTATTAGTTAAATCAGAGTCAGATTTTCTCAAGGCAACCTATGAGTCAGCCTTAAAAGAAGATTGGGGCGATCGCCATTCTACCACAACTGAATACAAACGCCGCCAACCCAACCTCAACGTCGGTTCTTGGTGGGCAAGTATTTTCGACCAAACCCGCTTTGCTCTCACTGCAATTAAAAACGCCCGCAATTGGGAAATTCCCACCGCTTTTGGGCCGCGTTCCACTGTTTCGGGAATTGGGCCAGTTGTTCATTCCGGCGACGATTGGATTACCGAAGGCGAAACAGCTACTTTGTGGGAAAATCAAGCGGGTTTATTTGATGGAATTGAAGAACTAAATGCTGCTGAAGTCGTCAAGCGCGGTTTGTACCGAATTCTGACTGAT
>Ga0136639_10000066_pt1 | contig 29341 bp, 25 predicted proteins | sample AntDrymUQ8592106_2_FD_113739 | JGI IMG/M metagenome (GOLD analysis project Ga0136639, IMG submission 113739) | Polar desert sand microbial communities from Dry Valleys, Antarctica - metaG UQ859 (21.06) | ecosystem: Environmental > Terrestrial > Soil > Desert | place: Antarctica: Dry Valley...
GCAATGAACTTCCCACCTCCCCCCGCCGAAGCTCTCACGAGCTTCGCTACGTTGAGGCGGGCTCCGGAAACCTCTGCGCGTCCGCCGACCGCCGGCCGCCATAACGCCCGGACGCGCAATGGACTTCCCACCTCCCCCCGCCGAAGCTCTCACGAGCTTCGCTACGTTGAGGGCTCCGGGAGCCTGCCGAGGAGGCTCCAGCGGCCTCCTGAGGGATTTTTTAATTTTGTGGGGGCTGACAAGTCGGGAAACTCCGGGTAATAGTCCGCCGCCCATGTCCGATGCCATTGCCAGCGCCTCCGAACTCGTCGTCCGTTACGGACATCAAACCATCTTGGATGGAGCCACGATTGCCATCCAGGAAGGCGACCGGGTTGGGTTGCTGGGGAGGAATGGAGCAGGGAAATCGACGTTTCTGCGGATAGCGGCGGGAGATTTCGCGCCGGATTCGGGGAGCTACGCGACGCGGCGCGATTTGGTGACTGGCTACTTGCCGCAGCGCTTCGAGCTAGATGAGTCAGCGACGGTGCTAGAGAACATCCTTGAGGGTGCCCGCAGCGTGCTGGATCTCATCGACGAGTATGAAACGACGCCCCCGGAAGGGAATCGTAGCGCGGAGCTTCTTGATTTGATCACCCACGCGGACGGCTGGGCGCTGGACCAACGTGCTGGCAGCCTGATCAACCACTTGCATGCGCCGGAGCCGGACCGGGTAGTGGGAACGCTTTCGGGCGGTGAGCGCCGGCGGGTGGCATTGTGCCGTGCGCTGTTGGCGAAGCCGGATTTTTTGATTCTCGATGAGCCGACCAACCACTTGGACACGGAGGCGATCGAGTGGCTGGAGGATTTTCTATCGCGCTACACGGGGACGTGCCTGTTTGTGACTCACGACCGCTACTTCCTTGACCGGGTTTCAACGCGGATCATCGAGTTGGCGCGCGGGACATTCACGAGCTACCAGGGCAACTACACCGACTACCTGCTGACGCGGGCTGAGCGCCAAGCCAGCGAGGAAAGCCAGGAGCATAAGCGCCAACGGTTCCTCAAACGGGAGCTCGATTGGGTGCGGCGCGCGCCGAAAGCACGCGGGACGAAGGCAAAGGACCGGATGGACCGGTATTTTGAAACCGCGGCCCAAGAGGCACCGGAAGAGGAATTGGATGTGGAACTCATCATTCCGCCGGCACCGAAGCTTGGCAACCGGGTCATTGAACTGCGCGGGATTGGCGTGGAACTTGGAGGCCGCACGCTCATCAACAACCTTGATCTTGAGATTGCTCCGGGTGAGCGGCTCGGAATTGTCGGCCGCAATGGCCAGGGGAAGTCCACGCTGCTGAAAGTCATTCTTGGGAAGCTTGAGCCGACTCGCGGGACGGTGGAAATTGGCCAGCGCACTGAGATCAACGACATCGATCAGGATCGGTTGGCACTGGACGACACAAAGTCAGTTTTCGAAGAGGTTGGAGAAGGCCGCGAGGATGTGAAGCTGGGAGATGAAACCATCGGGCTGCGTTCCTACCTGCGGCGCTTCCTGTTTACCGAAGAGCGGATCAACACGCGGATTGAACTCCTTAGCGGTGGCGAGCGCAGCCGGGTGTTGCTGGCAAAAATCCTCAAGCGCGGCGGCAACGTCCTCATTCTTGACGAACCGACCAACGATTTGGACCTCGGAACGCTGCGACTGCTTGAGGAAGCCGTCGCCGGCTTCAAGGGCAGCGTGATTGTCGTCAGCCACGACCGATATTTTCTCAACCGCGTTTGCACCCACATCCTTGCATTTGAAGGTGATGGCGAGGTTCGCTACCATGTCGGCAACTATGACACGTACTTGGAAAGGCGGGCGACGGAGAACAAATTGGCGTCCGCTCCGTCCGGAAATGGCACCGCCAAAGGCGGAAAACGAGGTGAGCGGGCAAAGAAGCTGACATGGAACGAGGAACGCGAGCTTGGCGGGATCGAGGCCGTCATCTTGACGGCCGAAGAAGAGGTCGAGCGGCTGGCGAGGATTTTTGAGGCTCCGGATTTTCACGCGACCCATGTGGACACGTGGCAGCAGATTGAAAACGAGCTAGCGGCGGCGAAAGCCAAAGTTGCGGCATTGTACTCGCGCTGGGAGGCGCTTGAGGCGATCCGGCTGGCGGCGGCCGGCTGAGGTCGGCGGCTGAGGTCGGCTGTGGTCTGCGGGCCTAGGGTCCCGGCGCCGGTGATGGCGCCGGAACTCAGGGGGCTTGAGATTGTTTATTCTTCGGGCATATCGCCTTTTGATGGAGGGGCGACGACGGGGGTGCGTTCCGGGTCCGTTTTCTCAGGATCTTTGGCGGCCTCGGTGTTGGTCATGCTGATGCCAACGATGCCGGCCGCGATGCGATCGCCGGCATTGCCGCTTGGCTGGGAGCCGTCATCTTCCTTGGAGTGGACGATCACGGCGCGGCCAATGATCGGGTTGTTGCCAGCGAGGCTGATGTTTTTGACGCTCAGCTCTGCGGTGGCCTTGCCATCGCTATCAGCGGTGAGGTTGCCGAAGTCCCCGGCATGTTTCTTGGGGCTATCCGGCATGCCGTGAGGCTGGTTGTCCGGGTTGTAGTGTTCGCCGGCGCTTAGTGCGCCTTGGGCGCTGATATCGCCGAACTCGTGAAGGTGGAACCCGTGCTTGGAGTTCGCCTCCAAGCCTTCAACCTCGGCGATGACCTTCACACCATCGGGGACTTTTTGGAAGCGCACGGTGCCGGAGATTTTCTGCTCGCCGAGCGGGCGGATGACCGCAACCAGCTCGTCAAGGTCCTGTAGCGAGGTCGCCTGCTCGTGATTCTGGTTGTGTTGGTTGGCCGCTTTGGCCGGCGCAGGCTGCTGGGCAGGGGCCGGCTGCTGCTGGGCGAAGCCGGTCAAGGATACGCCAAGGGTGATAGCCAATACGGGAATAATTTTGGTGATCATTTATTCAGCATGGGTTGGGCGGATCCGGAGTTGGATCCGCCATGTTTGCCATCATCTCGCAGCCCCCATGCCTAATCTCCCCCGTCCTCAGCAAGTGGCGCTTACGCCCACGGCCGCGGCCACCTGAGCGGCGCGGCCTTGCGAAGCGCACGATGCCGGGCGGCGAAAATTGCACTAATCCCCCTTCGCCCGCGAGCTTAACGCCGGCGTCTTACCGCCCCGAATACAACCTTGGCGGCATGAAATTCCTCCGGATCGTACTTGCGATCGTCCCACTCGAGGTCGCCGTGGAGGGCCTGCATGTAGGCAAACGATCCGCCGAAGTCCTCTGGTGGGCAGGCGCGCTCGCCATCGATCATGGTGGGTCCGCCCGTGGCGATGACGCGTTGTTCGAAAACCACTTCGTGGATCCACTCGTCGGCGAAGTCGTAACGGTACAGCATGCGCATCGGCAAGGTCTTGCGGCCCAGGTAGTCGGCGATGGTCAGGGCGAGCTCATCGCGGAACTCGCCGGGGGTCTGGTCGGCGAGGCCGACGGGGCCGATGACATCGACGAGGCGCTTGCCCTTGCCGTGGCGGAATTCGTGCGGGCGCTTGTTGGCCCAGCCCATGGCGTCCTGGATGGCGTCATGCAGGAGGCAAAAGTTGGTGTCAAGCGGCAGGGAAAACCGGCGCCAGATCTGCGGCTGGATTCCGTAAAGAAAAACCTTCACGACGGCGTGGGTGGGGGAGTCCGGCTTGGGCATGGGTGTCCCTTTGCTATGTCTCGAACCAAGAAGCAATTGAAAACACTTTTGTTAACTTCGAAGGCTTCTGGAAGTTCGACAATGGTGGCTTTGCGGGTATCTTGCGCGGATGCGACCCGCGCCATCCAGCCCCCCACCCCGCGCCCGCTCGGTGTTGTGCGACACGCGGGGGGAGGAAATCGCCAGCGCCATCACCCATGGGGTGGGCACGGCCATGGCGGTCGGCTCAATGGTCTACATGCTAGCGAGCGCGGGCGGCGATCCGCTGCGGATCATTGCGGCGCTGGTGTTTGGGACCAGCCTGGTGCTGCTGTATCTGGCCTCCACGCTCTACCACACGTTTAGCTCGCCGCGGCTCAAGGGCGTATTGCAGACGCTCGACCACGCGTGCATTTACGTACTCATTGCCGGGTCCTACACGCCACTGACGCTGATCTCGTTGCGCGGGCCGTGGGGTTGGAGCCTGCTGGCGGTGGTGTGGCTACTGGCCATCGGCGGGGTTTTGCTCAAGACTGTTGGGCGAGGGCGCAAGGACCATTGGATCTCCACAGGGCTTTATATCGCCATGGGCTGGCTGGCGATCATTGCCATCGTGCCAATCTTAAAGAACCTGCCGCTGGCCGGTGTTGCTTGGTTGGTGGCGGGCGGGATTTTTTACAGCCTTGGAGTGGTGTTTTTTTCATGGCAGCGTCTGCGCTTCAACCATGCGATCTGGCACCTGTTTGTGCTCGCCGGGAGCGCGTGTCATGTGGTCACGGCGGCCTGCTATATTCTTCCCTAACGACTTCCCTAACGACTTCCCTAACGACTTCCCTAACGACTTCCATAGCGACTTGTGCCTGAGTTACCTGAAGTCGAGACTACGCGGCGCGGCCTGGAGCCGCACTTGGCGGGCTGCCGGATCACCAAGGTCAACATTCGCCAGCCATCGCTGCGCTGGCCGGTGTCCGAGGAAGTCGGAGACCTTGTGGGCCGGAGGATTCTGACGGTGAGGCGGCGGGCGAAGTACCTGCTGATTGGCATGGAGGAAGGCCATTTGATCATCCACCTTGGGATGTCTGGAAGCATGAGAATCATCGCACCGGAAGTGGCGCTGCGCAAACACGACCATGTGACGTTTGATCTTTCCTCCGGCCAACAGCTGAGGTTTCACGACCCGCGGCGCTTTGGCTGCATCCTATATCATCCGAGCGATCCGCTTGGGCATCGGCTGCTGCGGGCTCTGGGGCCGGAGCCGTTGAACGCTGAGTTTGAGGCGACTAGCTTCCAGCGCTCGATCAAAGGACGGGCAAGCGCCATCAAGCTGCACCTGATGAACCAGGCCGTGGTTGTCGGAGTGGGCAACATTTATGCGTGTGAGGCATTGTTCCGCGCGGGCATCCGGCCGTGCGCGCCGGCGGGGAAGGTCAGCCTGCCGCGGCTGCGTAAGCTGGTTGATGCGGTCAAGGAGATCCTTGCCCGGTCAATCACTCAGGGCGGAACCACCCTGCGCGACTTTTTACGCGAGGATGGCACCGCTGGCTATTTCAAGCAAAGCCTTGAGGTTTATGATCGCGAGGGCGAGCCATGCAGAGCATGCGGGACGGCGATCCGGCGCGAAGTGCTGGGCCAGCGCTCGACGTTTTACTGCCCGCGCTGCCAACGTTAGGAGAGCGGCCGCAGCCTTGGGAGAGCGGCCGCAGCCTTGAGAGAGCGGCCGCAGCCTTGAGAGAGCGGCCGCCAGAATCAGGCACCCTGCATGAGCAAGCGCAGCTCTTCTTGGAAGGTTTTGAGGTCCAGTTCGGATGGACGGTATCCGGCCTGGTCGGGATCGAGGCCTAGGCGGCCCATTTGATCGAGGTACCAGAGGGCGCGCATGCCGTCGCCAAAGGTGACGCGGCCGCTGACGAGGCTGCCGGGCACGGTGATCTCATCCACGGTGACCGTCACGGTGCCATCGCCTTGGAGCACAAGATCCGGCACCTTGACGGGCTCCTCGGGCTTTTCCTCCTTGAGGGTGATAGCGAGGTCCAGAACGAGCAGGCGCGCGTCCATGTAGGTGATCTTGAGATTGAATTCTTCGCCAAGCTTGCGCTGTAAATCCGCGATGCTGGCCCCCTCCTGCGCCCAGGTGTGGAGTGCCTGGGCTTGTTCCTCAGTCAATTGGCTCTTGCTAAACATCAGAGTCATTCAGGCCGGAAGCACCGCAATGCCAAGCGGAATTTCCGCGCAGGCCGGTTAATGTCAGGGTGGGGTCGGAAGGGATACCCCCTCACAGCGCTTTGGGACGAGTGCGAAGTGGCCCCCCAACGGGGGCATTAAGACGATCGACATGCGTCATCCAAACTTCCCGGTAGGGTTGCTCCGGCAAAGCCGGTGATGGGCGCTGGAGGGGCGCAAGAACGCTTGGGAGCCTCGATTAGCGCCCGCCGCCGCTGCGCATGCGGTCACGCCAGTTGTTGCTGTTGCCATTGCCCCTGCCGGCGCCCTGTTCATCGCCGCTGAGGAGGCGTTGCTTGGTCTCGGCGTCAAATGCCTGGCTGGACTGGATGTACTGCTCCGCAGCGGTGCGATCCTCGGCGACCCAGCGGGCGGCGGACATTTGCAGGGTGCGCTCGCGGGTGCGCTCATCGACAATGGTTTCAGCCACGCTGATGACGGCCTTGGGATTGCTCGACATGTTGCTGAAGACGTAGGTGGAAGCGGCGCGGTCGCGGACATCGCCGGCGGGCATGCTTTTGAGGAGCGCTTGGGCACCGGCGTCATTGGTGCGTGAGTAGCTCATCATCAGAGGGCGGATGGCCTCCTCCTGGGCATTGGCGCTGCCGTTGGCCATGACCCAATCGATTCCTGCCTGGGGATTATTTTTGCCCAATCCCTGAGCGATGACATTGGCAGCCTGGTCACGCGAGCGGCCTTCCGGCAGGCTGGCGAATTTGGTGGAGGCGAGCTTTGGATCGCTGGCAGCAAGCCCGCGGAGAGCCGAAGAAAGTGCGGAATCACGCTGATCAGCAGGCAGTCCATTGATCCATGCCTCCGTCTTGCCCCAGTCCTTGGCGGCCCATTCGCGGGCGATGGTGGCATTGGCATCGCCACGCTGACCTTCTTCGATTTTGGCAACCATGGCTGCGGCCTTCTGGGGATCTTGCTTGGCAAGTTGCTCAACCACGCCGCTCATGGCCGCGCGGCTGTCACCGCCCTTGAGGGTCTTGGCCCATGCCATGGCGCCTTCCGGGTCCTGCTTGGCCCATTCACCAGCAATGATCGACGAGGCGGATCCGCCACCGCGCCCGCCGCGACCGCCGCCCATTTCCATCGCACCCATCATGGCAAACTCACGCGGATTTTTCGCGTAATAGGCTGCGGCATTTTCCGGATCGGTGCTTGCCCAGCTTTGCAGCACGGTTGGTTTCACAAACATGCCGGTGAAGCCCATCTTGTCGGTGTGGGCCATGGCCTCGTTGGGCGCAACCTCGGCCCACTTGGCAAACAACAGGTAGGCGGCGATGATCCGGTCCGTCGATGGAAGGCTCTCAAGCTTATCGGCCTCAGCCGCGAATTGGTCTGCGCTGATCTTGCCGTAATAATCGATGAGCGACTGGACACGGCTGACCTGGCTCGGCTCGCGATAAATTTCATCCATGTTGCGGGTTCGGCCACGGGTGACGGCGGCATCGGATCCGCCGGACTTGCTGCCGCGACGCTCGCCGGTGCGGGTCGTCGGTGTCTTGGATTCAACCGCGGAGGCTGGGGCGGGCTCTTTGTCCGAGCCGACGAGATAGCCGGATGCCGCACCAACGGCGAGAGTGACGACCGGAATGAGCCAAGGATTTTTCATGATTGTTCGGAAAGAAGAGCTAGTCCGGGGGGAACACCACGGGAAGCCTGTAGTTGCGGCGAAATCTTGACTTTGCATGGGGGCCCGGGGATCGCGCACAGCTGAACGGCTTGCCCCATGCCACCCCTCGAAGTCCTCTGCGTCTCTCTTTGACCTCTGTGTCTCTCGGCCATGGTGGCGGAAAAGACCCTGATGCGAACTACTCGGCGCACTGTCCGATAAAAGCCACCTCTGATCCTATAATTCGCTAAAAATGTGATAGTTTAAAGCTCCGTCACTCGGCATTGGGGCGGATTTCGGGGTGGATGTTTCGCTTGCGCTCCCCCACCCATTCGACGGTAGCGAAAAAGGCCCCGAGTGGATTTCCGCCAGCGAGCTGGCCGTCAAAGTAGGCCTCAAGGTCAAGCGGGCCGGCATCGACATCAATGCCAATGGTCACCGCGCTGGCACCGGCGATGACATCGACGATGACTTCTTCACGGTTAACGCGGATGTGGGCTTTGCCCTGGCGCAGGCGGCCAAGCTGCTTGATTTCCTCGGCGCTGGCCTCGGCGGGCAGCATGCGCAGGGTGACTTTGTAGTGGCCGTCGCGGTCGGCTAGGAGCCACCAGCGGCCGGTGAGCGCGGGATGGGCGTCGCGTTTGGCCGGAATGGCGAGATCCTCAAGGACTTGCTTGATCTGGGGCTGGTTCCAGACTGCGTCCGCGCCCATGGGGGCCTCGATGTTGCGGGGTGCCCACCAATCGTGGGCGGTCAGTGAGGTGACGGGTTGATGCTCAGAGCCGATGATGTAGCGGACGGGTTGCTGGAGAACAGGAGCAACCCTTTCCCACCATGTTCCGTAGGCGGTGGTCAGGCGGGCGACGACATCCGGATGTTGGTCGAAAACGTTGTGCTCCTCAGCGGGATCGGCGTTGAGGTCAAAGAGGTTCAGGCCCACCATGCGGAACTGCTGGTCGCGGACTGAGTAGTTGCGAAAGCGGTGCTGGACAGGGCTGTCGGTGGCCGGCCAGCGCCCGGAGTGGGTCACAACCACGCGCTCCTGCGGCAGCGGTTGCTTGGCGAGAAGGGCCGAACCGAGGTCGACGCCGTCGCCGGTCCAATTGTCCGGAAGGGTGGCACCGCACCAAGCGGCGAGGGTTGGCAGCAAGTCGACGTGGGCGGCGATGTCGTTGACGCTGCGGGGTTCAAGCTTGGCCGGCCAGCGGATGAAACATGGCACGCGCACGCCGCCCTCATGCGGGGAGCCTTTTTTTCCAAGCATCCCGGCATTGAAGGCACCCATGGCTGACCCGTTGTCGCTCAAGAAGATGACGATGGTGTCCCGGGCCACACCGCTGGCCTCAAGCGAGGCTAGCAAGGTGCCAAAGTTCGCATCGATGTTGGCCAGCATGCCGTAGAAATTGGCCAGATTGGGTTCCAGGCCGGCGTCGAGGAACGGCTTGGCATCCTCCGGTTTGGCGACATAGGGAGCGTGGGCGGCGTTGGTGGCCAGGAAGAGGAAAAATGGCTGCTTTGCCTTGGCTTGCAGTGCCATCCAACTCGTTGCCTCGCGGAAAAAAATGTCCGTGCAATAGCCGGAGTATGGCTGCCATGTCCCGTTGTGCTGGAGGACGGGCGAGTTGTATTGATTGCCCCAGCGGTCGGGAGTTTGCCCGATGCCACCGCCGCCGTGGATGAGAACTTCCTGAAACCCACGGTCTTGAGGGCGGCATGGATAGTTCTCGCCAAGGTGCCATTTGCCAAAGATGGCGGTGGCATAGCCGGCGCTGCGGAGGACCTCGGGCAGGGTCGGCGCTCCAGGAGCCAACAGACTGCGGCCCATGATGGTATGGCTCACGCCAACGGCAAACTCGTGCTTGCCGGTCATGAGGGCGGCGCGCGTCGGCGAACAGGTCGGGCTGACAAAAAAATGTTCCAGGCGCACCGCGGAGTCGCGGAAGGCGTCGATGCCGGGGGTCTTGAGCACCGGGTTGCCATTCGCACCAAGGTCGCCATACCCTTGGTCATCAGTGAGGACGAGAATCACGTTGGGCTTTCCAAGCGCCCCCCCCATCAACAGCATGGTTGCCGCCAACAGGAACCAGCCGCGTTTCACCATCAACATTGCCGATCGCTTACACCGCATGGCAGAATCCAACAAGACCTTCCGTGATCTGTTTGTCGTGGTTAGGGCCGCGCAGGGGCTTCGGCACCCGTCAAGTTGATCATTGGGAGGACCGGAAGTTACCTTGGGCTTCACAAGATGACCGGCAAGCAACAGCATGGCTACGCAACCTCGTTGACCGCTTTCATTGCATGCCCAATTCTCCAAACCCCTTCCGCGTCCTTTTTATCTGTATGGGCAACATCTGCCGCTCGCCCGCGGCGGACATCATCATGAGAAAGCTGGTGGCCAATGAGGGTCTGAGCGGGCGAATCGCGGTTGATTCGGCGGGTACGATTGGCTACCACACCGGCAAGGGTGCGGATCCGCGAATGGCGGCCACGCTGACCCGCCGCGGCTACTCGCCAAGCGGCTCCGCGCGCCAGGTATTGGTGGCCGACCTCGATGCGTTTGACCTGGTGCTTGCGATGGATGAGGACAACTTCCGGGACCTGAGGGATTTGGCAAAAACCTCGGGACAGCGGGAAAAGATCCGGCGCTTTACCGAGTTTTGCCACCACCATGAGGCGACGGCGGTGCCGGACCCCTACTATGGTGGGGACGAGGGATTCGAGGACGTCGCCGATCTGATCGAAGATGGTGCCAAAGGCGTGCTTGCGTGGATTTCCCAGCAACTTCCCGCATGAAGACCGCCGCCGCTGTATTTTTGGGTTTTGCAGGAGTCCTGATGCTGGCGTCCTGCGCGACGACGCAGCAGACTTTGCGGGTGCCGTCCGTCCCCGGACCCGCCACGAGCGTGACGCGCGATGAGGTTTTGGCCATCGCCGCCGCGTATTCGGAGATGCGTTGGCAGCCTGCGGCGCGTCACGCCTTCCATGGCATTGATGCCAAAGGGATTCGCATCGACACGCCGGACGCCGACTTCCGCCTAACCGGGAAAACCGGCTGGTGGAAGCCGGGAAGGGTTGAGATGGGAATGCCTTACAAATGGGGAGGCTTTGACACCCCAGCGAGCTTCCAAGCCGGCCTCACTGAGGGTAAATTTGCCGGCGACATCCATTCGCCGGAAAAACGCCGCCTCTTGGACGCGGCGGTGAGCGAGCGCGCGGTGGGGATTGACTGCTCGGGCTTCATTTCGCGTTGCTGGCGGCTGGACCGGTCGTACTCCACCCGGGAGATGGGTCCACTTACTGAGCCGATCAGCTGGGACGAGTTGCGGCCCGGAGACATTTTGAATGCCTACAACCGCCACGTGGTGTTGTTTGTTTCCCGGGACGCGGACGGAAAGAACTTGCACACCTTTGAAGCCGGAACCTTCCCGGACTGGAAGGTCAGCCCCAAGCGAATTCCAATCAAGCTCCTCAAGAACCAAAACTTCCAGCCGCTCCGCTACCGCCAGATCCGGGATGCGCCTCCTCTGCGGGTGGCGGAAAATCCCACTCGCGCGATGGCGGATTGATTTTTTCCATCTATAATAGGCCATGCCCGACCACCTGCCAGCGGATCCCGAGCCCCTTCCGGGGTCAAAACTTGGGGAAATCATCTTTTCCTTCCTCGGGAAAATCCCGGAATCCGATCAGCAACTGAGCACCACCCCGGCGGCCAGCGCCGCCAAACTTGCCCGCTCCGCGGCCACCTCGGCGGCAACGACGGCCAGTGCGCTTGCCCTCCCTCTTGGCCCGCTCGGTTGGCTTACCCTGGTTCCGGAGATTCTTGCGGTGTGGCGCATTCAGGCAAAAATGGTGGCAGACATCGCCGCCATCTACGGCCAGGAAACTTGGCTGTCGCGCGAGCAAATGCTCTACTGCTTGTTCCGCCACGCAGCCGCCCAGGCGGTGCGCGACATCGCCGTGCGCGTCGGCAACCGGGTTCTCATCAAGACCGCCTCGCAGGAGACACTCCGCGGAATCACCAAAAAAATCGCCGTTGCCATTGGCAAGCAAGCGCTGGGAAAAGGGGCTGCGCGCTGGGTCCCACTCGCTGGGGCGGCCGCCGTTGGTGCCTACGCCTTCTACGACACCACGCAGGTGGCGCGCACGGCCATCAAGCTGTTTGAGTCCGCGGCCACGCCGCCGCCCTTCCCACAGGTTGAGAGCAAGGCCTGAACAAGCGGCAACTCACTTGAAATCCCGTCTCGATGGTGCCGATTCACTGCGGGTGCCCCAAGGAGTGGCGGACTCTGATCCGCCAGCCGATGAAATGCCATGCTAGGCCTCTCCTTGGTGGCATCAAAATGCCAATGCGCAGAGGAATCCGCTCTTCGTGGTCCCCCAAGGAGCGGCGGACTCTGATCCGCCAGCCGATGAAATGCCAATGCTAAGAGGAAGCCGCTTTTCATTGTCCTCTCTGGGCGGGCGATTCGGAGATCGCCTCTCCTTGAGGCGATTCGGAAATCGCCTTTCCTTGGGGCGAATCGGAGATCGCCTTTCCTTGGGGCGAATCGGAGATCGCCTCTCCTTGGGGCGATTCGGAGATCGCCTCTCCTTGGGGCGATTCGGAGATCGCCTCTCCCGGCACCCCTACATCTTGATTCCTTTGCGCAGCAGGGCCACGAGGACGCCTTGGATGACGAGCTCGCGGGCGGGAATGAGGTCGGGATAAAGCTCGTTCTCGGCGTGGAGGAAGGGTTTGCCGTTTTCCATCAGGTAGCGCTTGAGAGTGGTTTCTCCGTCGATGAGGGCGGCGACGATATCGCGGTGGCGGGGTTGGCGGAACTCCATGACGACGATGTCACCATCGCAGATGTGGGCGTCGACCATGGAATCGCCGCGGACCTTGAGGGCAAAGGTGCGGGCATTGCGCGGGACGCCAAGGGAGGTGACGTCGATGGACAGGCAGCCATCGCGCTGCGGCTCAACGGCGGAGGCCATGCCGGCGGCAATCTGGCCAAAGATCGGGATGTCGATGATTTCCTCCCGGTCAAGCTCCTCGGGGAAAATCACGGCGCGCGCCTTGCCGGCGAGGCGCTGAATGACCCCTTTGCGCTCAAGCGCGCGAAGGTGGCTCATGGCCGCGGTTTGGCTGGCGAAGCCAAAGTGGGTCTGGATTTCGCGGGTTGAGGGCATCACGCCGTTTTCGCGCTGGGCCCAGCGCAGATAGGAAAGGATCTCCTCCTGACGGTCGGTAAGGTCTGAGCTCATGGCGTTGGCGGGTGGGGTGGGAGTTTGAGGTGGGAGTTTGAGGGTGTGGGAAACTCGCTTGAACAGTGTTCGAGAGAACATAGACACGCCTAGCACCCCCTTGCAAGTGGATTTCCCTTACTAACAGCCAAGTTTCTCCCTTGAAGAAATGCGTTGGGTTCAGGAGATTCAACGGACCGATGCGCCGCCCCACATTTTTTCCCCTCGCAGCAGCCACGATGGCGGCAATGGTTTTGAGTTCGTGTGGTTCGCCGGCGCCGCCGGCGCTGCGCCAGACGATGCCGACCTCGGGCGACTGGGCAGCGCCCGCGGCGCCGATTGCGCGGATTGCCAGTCCGCCGCCGTTAAGTGCGCCAGCGGTGGCAGCGGAGTCGGCGATGGTGATTGATGTGGAGACCGGGCAAGTGCTCTACGAGAAGAACTCGCGCACGCCGCGGGCGATTGCCAGCACGCAGAAGTTGCTCACGGCGCTGTGTGTTTTGGATGCGGGGAACATCGACCAGCAAGTGGTGATCCAGCCATCGGACCACAACGTTGAGCCGACGCGCCTGGGCTTCAAGACGGGCGATGTGTACACCCGCCGGCAGTTGCTCGAGGTGCTCATGGTCAAGAGCTGCAATGATGTGGCCCGGGCGCTGGCGCGCGATGTCAGCGGCTCCCAGGAAGCGTTCGCCGCGCGCATGAATGCCAAGGCGCGCTCGCTTGGCATGATGAACTCCAACTTTGTCAACCCGCACGGGCTGACCGCTCCGGGGCAGATTTCCACCGCGCGGGATGCGGCGATTCTAGGGCGCAGTGCCTACGGCAGCCCGGTCTTGCGCCGCTTCATGAACACCAAGGCGATGACCTTCCGGTTTAGCGACGGCAGCACCCGGGTGCTGGAAAACACCAACAAGGTGCTGAAGAAGGTCAGCTTCTGCAACGGCATGAAGACGGGCACAACCAACGCCTCGGGCCGCTGCCTGATTTCCAGCGGTGCGATGAATGGCCGCTCGGTCATCGTGGTGGTGCTCAAGAGCAATACGCCCAACGTCTGGAGCGACTCGGAAAAACTCCTCCGCTGGGCGCTCAATTCCCCCGAGGGAACCTAGCCGATGCGCGACCCGGAGAGCGAACTGGCGGACCTTGACGCGCGGCAATTGCGCCGCCGGCTCAAGCCGCTGGAAAGCCCGCAGGGGGCCAACGTCACGCTCGCCGGCCGCGGATTGCTTAATTTTTCCTCCAACGACTACCTCGGGCTGGCCAACCACCCGGCGCTCAAGCAGGCGTTCATGGATGGAATTTCCCGCTTCGGCGCGGGTGCCGGCGCCTCCCGCTTGGTAAGCGGCTCACTGGCAGCCCACCAGGCGCTTGAGGAGGCGCTTGCGGCGGCCAATCAGACGGCGGCGGCCTTGTTGTTTTCCTCCGGCTACGCGGCCGCCGTGGGCACCCTCCCCGCCCTGGTCGGCAAGGGCGACGTCGTCCTGCTCGACAAGCTTTGCCATGCCTCCCTCATTGATGGCGCAAAACTTAGTGGGGCCACCCTGAGGGTCTTCCCGCACCAGCATCTGGAGAAGCTTGAACGCCTCCTTGTTAGCCAGCGGGCCAGCTTGCCGGCCGGCTCGAGGCTCCTCATCGTCACCGAGTCGGTCTTCAGCATGGACGGCGACCTCGCGGCGCTGCGGGAGATCGTGGCGCTCAAGGAGAAGCACGGCGCGCTGCTGTTGTTAGACGAGGCGCACGGCTTCGGGGTGCTCGGGCCAAGCGGCATGGGTTTGGCGGAAGCGTTTGAAGTTCAGGGTGGGGTGGACATTCACATGGGCACGCTGAGCAAATCGGCGGGTCTGGCGGGCGGCTACGTCGCGGCGAGCCGTGCGTTCATTGACGTTTTGATCAATCGTGCGCGGTCGTTTGTTTTCTCGACGGCCACGCCGCCGGCGCTGGCGCACGCCGGACTCACGGCGCTTGAGTTGTGCCGTGGTGGCGAGGGTGCCGCGCGGCGCGGGAAGCTGGCGGAGAACCGGCAAGCGCTGGCCCGGGCGCTGGGAGTGGCGACGCCGCCAGCGGGGATTGTTCCGATCATCCTGGGATCGGCGGCGGCGGCCTTGGAAGCCTCACGCGCTCTTCATGCCCAAGGGTTTCTGGTGCCGGCGATCCGCTTTCCGACGGTCCCGCTGGGAGCGGCGCGTCTGCGCGTGACCCTTACGGCGGACCATGCGCCCCAGGAGGTTGCCGCGCTGGCCGCCGCGCTGGCGGTGTTTTGTGAAAATCCCGCTGGCCGTGGAAGTTGCGATAAGGCATCAAGCTAGCAGCATGAAGGCTACCCTACTCAGCGTCGTTTCGTTCGCATTTCTCGCTTCGCTTGCCAGTCAGGGCACGGAGGTGGACGCGGAAGGTTTCACCCCGATTTTCGACGGCAAAACGCTCACTGGCTTCACCAAGGTGGGCGGCGAGGGCGAGTTTCGCGTCGAGGACGGCCAGATCATCGGCCACGGCGAAAACGTCAAAGCCAACACGTTCCTGCGCACGGACAAGACGTTCAAGGACTTCGATTTTCGCTTCCAGATGAAGTTCGATGATTTGACAGGCAATTCCGGGATGATGTTTCGCGGCCTGCAGAAGGACGGCACTGGCCGGGTGTTTGGCTACCAGTGCGAGCACGACAACGGCAAGGACCGCGCCTGGACTGCGGGTCTTTATGATGAGGCCCGCCGCGGCTGGCTGTCGCCGGACAAGAAGGACGCCAAGGACAGCGCGGAATTCACCAAGAAAATCCAAGGCCTGATGAAGTGGGAGGATTGGAACGACATCCGGATTCTCGCCAAAGGCAACAAGATCGAGATCTTTCTCAACGGGACGCAGGTGGTGGATTACACCGACAGCGGCGCGGAGATGACCCCCGAGGGCTTCTTCGGCATGCAGGTCCACTCCGGCAAATCCTGCAAGGTGCGCTGGCGCAACCTGCGGATCAAGGAGCTGTAGGCCGCAAGGTTTGCCAGTCCGCTTGCGCCAAGCATCTGCCGCGGAGCGGGCGATGGTAAGGAAATGTGGATTCTCACTCTTGCATCTGTCAGATGCGCCCCCTAGCTTCGCCCCGTCTTGCCCATGAAAGCCATTCTCGCCCTAGAAGACGGCCGCACTTTTGAAGGAGAGTCCTTCGGCGCCACCGGAACCACCACCGGAGAAATCTGTTTTAACACGTCCATGACGGGTTATCAGGAGGTTGTCACCGACCCCTCGTATCGCGGTCAGATTGTGGCCATGACCTACCCGCTCATTGGAAACTACGGGGTCAATCCGGAGGATGCGGAGTCAAGTGAGCCGCACATTCGGGCGTTCGTCATCGGGGAACTTGCCCCGGTGGCCTCGAACTGGCGCTCACGCCAGACGCTTCCGGACTACCTTGCGGAGCACTCGATCCTTGGGATTGAGGGAATTGACACCCGCGCGCTGACCAAGCACCTGCGCTCGCGCGGGGCCATGCGCGCCTGCCTGACCACCGAGCACGAGGCCGAACTGGCCATCGCCGCGGCGCGCAATTCCCCATCGATGGAAGGGATGGACTACGTCAAGGAAGTGTCCACCGCGGAAAGCTACCTGTGGTCGGGCGAATCGCGTTTGTGGACCATCCCCAACGTTTCCACCGGCCAGGAAGGCAACTACAAGGACTTGGAACCGCTCAAGCACCGCATCGTTGCCTACGATTTCGGATTGAAGACCAACATCCTGCGCAGCCTGCGCCAGGCTGGCTTTGAAGTCACTGTGGTCAATGCGCGCGCAACGGCCAAGGAGGTCCTGGCCCACTCGCCGGATGGCGTGTTCCTCTCCAACGGTCCGGGCGACCCGGCTGCGCTCGGCTACGTCCACGAGGAAATCCGCAACCTGCTCGGCAAGCTGCCAATTTTCGGCATTTGCCTTGGCAACCAGATTCTGGCCCACGCGTTTGGAGGCAAGACATTCAAGCTTAAGTTTGGCCACCGCGGGGGCAATCAGCCGGTCAAGGACCTGCGGACCGGAAAGATATCAATCACGGCGCAAAACCACGGATTTGCCGTCGATGCCGCCTCCCTGCCATCCAACGTGGAGGTGACCCACATCAACCTCAACGATGACACCGTCGAGGGAATCCGCCACCGGGACATGCCGATCTTTTCCGTCCAGTACCACCCGGAAGCCGCTCCCGGCCCGCGTGACGCGTCCTATTTCTTCGGCGAGTTCTCAGAACTCATCACCGCTAATCGCTAAAAATTTTCCGCCGGCTCAATCCCGGCGCACCACTTCATGAATACGATCATTTGCGGCCTCCAGTGGGGGGACGAGGGCAAGGGGAAGGTTGTCGACTTTCTAACTGAAACGGCCGACCTCGTCGTGCGCGGCCAGGGCGGCAACAACGCCGGCCACACCGTCATCGCCAAGGGCAAAAAGTACGTCCTCCACTTGCTGCCGTCGGGCATTCTTTGGGAAAACAAGCGCTGCGTGATTGGCAACGGCGTGGTGCTCGACCCGGCCGGCCTGGTCCGCGAGATCGAAGGCCTTGAAGCCAAGGGTTTCACAATCACCCCGCAGAACCTCCTCATCTCTGACCGCGCCCACGTCGTGCTCCCCTGCCACAAGGAGCTCGACGCCGCGCGCGAGGCGGCCCTGGGCAAGCGCGCCATCGGCACCACCCGCCGCGGCATTGGCCCGGCTTATGCCGACAAGGTCAATCGTTGCGGTCTGCGGCTCATCGACTTGTTTCACCCTGAACGGGTCCGCGAGGCAGTCGAACGACGGCTTCTGGACGCCAACGAAGTGCTCACCCGCCACGACCTGACGACCTTCACCGTCGAGGAAATTTGCAGCGAGATCCTGACCGCCTTTGAGCGCCTCAAGCCGCACGTGGCCAACACAGTGCCTATCCTGCACAAGGCCTGGAAGGACGGCCAGACGATCCTGTTTGAAGGCGCACAAGGCAGTCTGCTGGATATTGATTTCGGCACCTATCCGTTTGTCACCTCGTCCAACACGACCGCCGGCGGCTGCTGCACCGGCTCGGGCCTCCCACCGACCGCGATCCAGCGGGTCATTGGCGTCTGCAAGGCCTACACCACGCGCGTTGGCTCGGGCCCGTTTCCGACCGAGGACTTTGGCCTCTCTGAATATCTCCATGGCCTTGGCCGTGAGTTTGGCGCCACCACCGGCCGACCACGCGGCTGCGGTTGGCTCGACATGGTCCTGCTGCGCTTCGGCTGCATGGTCAATGGCGTGACCGATCTCGCAGTGACCAACCTCGATGGCCTCGACGAGCGCGAGTCGATCGACATCTGCACCGCCTATCGCATCGATGGGGTTCTCCACGACTTGCCCCCTGCCGATTCGGAAGCCTGGACCCGTGCCACGCCTGTCTATGAGACGCTTCCCGGCTGGCAGCAGGACACCACCGCGTGCCGCTCCTGGGAGGACCTTCCTGAGAATGCCCGCGGCTACCTCACCCGCCTCGGCGAACTGGCTGGCGCGCCCGTGAAAACCATCGGCATTGGCCCGGACCGCGAGCAGACGATCCTGTTGTGAGGCAGAGGTTTGGGATTTGATGGGTGCCGTCTGAGCTCCGGCTGCTGATCAGGTTCCCAAGCCAAACGTCCATGCCAGACGTCGGGCGGAATATCCGGCGCGGGCTGCGCGTGGGCACACGCTGCCCCCCGGGCAGCGGCGCGCCAAAGTGCCGACCGACTTCAGTCGCACGCATCCTATCACGGTAAGGAGTAGCGAATTCAAGTAAGGTAGTACGCTACGAATTTAACATAGGGCCAATGGAACCACACCCGACGGCTCCTCTTCCGTCCTGCGGGACATAAAACTTACCAGGGGCCAGCGCCGTCCGCCCCGCCCCGCGGTCATGAGGTTCCTAAATCCAGCACCCTTCCCGGGGACGGGCGCGCAGAGGCCTACCACCCTCTGGCGCCGCCCCGGCGTCCATAACTGGGATTTGCCGGAGCAATCCTAGGGAGGAAGGTGGGATGAGGCATGTCGATCGTCTTAGTGCCCCCATCGGGTGCGGAGATTCCAGCCCGGGGCTGAGGTACGCCCAAGGAGAGGCGATCTCCGAATCGCCCGGCCCTGGGAGGACAATGAAAGGCGGAATCCTCTTACCATTTGGCTCTCTCAGGCACTGGCGGATCGGAGTCCGCCGCTCCTTGCCGCTTGCGACGCGCGGGTGATCTGCGGGCGCTCTATTGCGGCCATTCAGGCCGCGATGTTTTCGGTGCCTCACCCGGGGCATCGGCGTACCTCAGCCCCGGGCTGGAATCTCCGCCCCCGCTGGGGGCATGGCGGTCTCGCTTTGGACTACTTCCCGATGGGGGCGCCGTGTGATTTTCGGGTCGGGGTTTTTCCGGGGGCTGTGCGTGGGTACTCGCTGACCCGCGGCTAAGTTCTAGTGCCCCGCAAGGACGTTGGACCAGACCGGTGCTGTCAGCCATCGCGTGGCACGGCCGCAGGCCGTGTCCGTGGACTGCTGCAGCTCGCTGCCGCTGTAGGCTGTCCAGCTTGCTGGCGGGAACCCGCCCCGCCCGCCCATTCAATGCGCCCTCCGCCTGCTGCCCTGAAGAAGCAAATTGGATCAGCGCGGGTGAGCAGGGCGGCGCGCCCCCCCGGGGCATGCCGCAGCAAGCTGCGAGCATCAAAGCGGCAGCAGTCTGCGCAGTCTCCGGCTGCGGCGATGCCGCAGCAAAACAACAAGGGGAGGCTTTTGAGGCCTCCCCTTGATTGCTATGAATAATGCCCCCAGGGCTGAGTCGCCTACTTCTCTGATGTGGTCGTGCTGGCGCGAACTTCGATCGTCCGGTCAACTTCGATGTAGGTGTAACCAATCCGCTCAGGCGCCTGGTTGTTGAAAGGTGTCACGGTAAGCACTTCAATGGTGTAAAAGCCGTCCTCGGTGATGGCGGCATCCATCTCGTCGAGGCGGGCGACGGAATCCTGCGGCACTGGCGTGTCGTAGGTGCGCACAGTGCTCTTGAGAATGGTTCCCTCCGTCCCCAAGACTGGCTTACCCTTGTAGACTTGGACGTAAGTCGAACTAAGCGGATACAGGTCCTTCATCTCCACGTAGGCGGTGGCTGGCAGAAACGTGTACTTGGCCCCTTCCGTTATGTTCTTTATAACGCCGCGAGCCACTGGCCAAATCTCCAGGGCGGCGGCACCAAGCTGGTACTGACGCCCACTCGCATCTGGATGGGTATAGGCAATGTAGGTCTCCTTGCCTTGTGCGCTGGTACTCGACGTGCCCGGCAACTGGTGATAGGCTGCTGGCTCGTAATACGTGCCGTTACCATAAAACTCGATGTATTCCTTATAGCTGCCGGCTGCCTTTGGATCGGTCGGCACCGCGCGGGTGATCGCATCATAAAGCTGGTACTGGCGCTGCAACTCGATCGTGCGCGCATACAACGGAGCCTCCGGCGTGTTCAACAAATGCTCCACCGAAAAGGTGACAGAGAACGGCTTGTCGGCGCGGGTGCGCGGCGGGGTGTGCGGGTCCTGGCTGCCGATCTGCAGGGTCACCTTCGGGTAAAACGCCCCAACAGTGTCTTCCGCGACCTTGATTGGCAGCGTGTTAAAGCGCGAAGCCTCCAGACCGGAGGCGTACAACTGGAACACTGCTCCCTCGCCTTCCAGCGGCTTGGAGACCATCGTTCCCGTCTCGGTACTCACCGCGATGTCATAAACCAGCGGCACGGTTGTGCCAGTAAGCTGGATCTGACGAACAAAGTCCGTTTGCGCCGACACCGCAGTGACGGAGCCGGCCAGAATGAAGATGGTGCTGAATTTCATGGCTTTGAAGGAATGGGAATTGAGTGGAATACGAGTCAAGGTTTGGTGGGCTGAGAGGTCGCCACCGGCTTACCCGCAGCATCCTTCGGTTGGAGTGGCAGCACCGAGATCGGCCCACCGCGGTGAACGGCAACGACAACGCTGGTCCCTTTTTTGAACATTTCAATTTGGTCAGGGCTGATGGGAGCCTCCCCGCGCGCCTGAGCCAAGCTCACTTCAAACGGGGTGAGCCACGCACGGTGCGCGGCCAAAAACACCGGCCAACTGGCGAATTTCTTGCCAGGAGCATCGCCCACACTTCCACTGCGTGCTTCGGGCACATGCAGCACCGCGGATTTGGGCACCAAGGTATAAACCGCTTCCCCACTGATGAAGGTCGACATGGACACCAGATCGTAGCCAAGAGGCGCCGCCTTGCCAGGTACCGGTTCAAGCTTAGCCGCCTCCTTGGCGTTGCGCAGCGCGTCAAGCTGCGCGTCGGTGGTGGCTTCGGCTGAAGGCTTCTTCAAGTTCTTCGGCAAAAACTCAGCGCCCATCCCGCCGGCAGCCAGCGCGCCACCGCTTCCGGCAGCGCACAAGGCCAACACAGCGAGAGATAAACGCAGGGATTTCATCGTCGTAACTGGATTCAAGCCTTACTTGCTGAGCCTTCTGAAGCCTTTCCCTTCGTCGTCGAAGGAACCGGACAGGTCGATCGCACCGTTAGGACCACCGCGGCCCTGGCCAGGGTTACTGACGTCAACGCCGTCAAGGTTGTTGCCGTGGCCGTTGTTGTTTTTGCCGCCGTCAACCGAACCGCCCGTCACAATCGGGGTACCGATGATCGTCTGGGTGCCAGTCGGCGCACAGGCTGCGCAGGCGTACGTTGACGCCGTGCCCGCACGGAAAATGCTCCATGTCACATCCGTCGTGTTGCCCGCCTGCACTAGCTTAGGACTGGCGCTAATCGTTCCGGTCGGCACTGGCGGGGTCGCTTGATATTCGCCCAGCACGTGGAAGTAACCCGTCGGGTTGCGATTAGGATGGGGAGTGTTCAAGCCACTCGTGGTACCTGCAAGGTGAAACACCAAGTTAACATTACTAATCCCGTGGCGCTGGTTGGTCACCCAGTGGTCGCCACTCAGGCTGACATTCCCCGTTGTCGCGGCAGGCTTGGGGCCGGACACAAACAAACTCTGCGGGTAAAATTGCTCCGAGTTCACTTGGAGCTTCACCCAACTGTGTGAGTTCACCTTGCTATTGTTGTCCAACCGAGTAAAGCGGCTCTGGCCATCCAGTTTGGTACCTGTGGCTTTATCCCCAAGCGTCAGCGCGCCGGAAACGCCCCAAATCTCATAGCGGAACGGCGCTCCCAAGTCCACGCTGACTGCTCCACCAGCGGTGTTCAGGATCGTCGGAGTTTTCATCCCAGGAGCGAAGCATTCAATGCGCGCTCCCGTGTTGGCTGTTGCCGGCAAGGCTAACAACGCGCTGGCGGCAAAGCCGGTGATTGTGATAGTTTTCATGACGTTTTGGCTGTGATCAATCGGGTTTCTCAGCGACTCAGGAACTCCGGCTTGCACCGAAACCAGGAATCCGCACTCACCTTCCTGCTCCTCTCCATCCACTCTTTCAAATTTGTCTGAAATATGCAATGGGTTTTGGAACTTTCTTCGCATCAACGTTTTGCAGCCGGAGAACAACCCCGGGCGGAGAACCCGCAACCACCTCTCTGTTAGCATGTTAGATCCACTCCTTTGCCTTTCGCTGTTCTGCAGGGTTTTCTGCACGATTAGCGAGGCAGTGGAAGATTTTCAGCTGATCGAGTTACGCGCCCCCGTGGTTGCAAAGCGGCCGGGTGGCCGTGACCACCCGGCCGCGCCGGAAACAGAAAGCAGGAGAAGGCGTTATTTTGCGCCGACGGCAGCTTGTGGCATAAGTGCTTGAGCTAAGACGGTGAGGGACTTGTCGGTTGAGCCCTCTTCGTCGCCGGTTTTTTGAAGCAGCTTGACCACGGCAGAGAGCCCGAGGGTCTCGGCAAGAGCGCGTGCAGACCCATAGCCGGAAATTTCATAGAGCTCGGCCTTTTGCGCGGCGGTGATGAGGGCGAGATCCTTAACGGCTGCGTCCCCTTCTTCTTCAATGACTTCCGCTCCCTCTTCGACCAAGCCCTGCATGGCCTTGCAAACCTTGCCTTTGGGGGAAATTTCCAATATCTCAGCCACCTTCACAAGGCGCTCGGCGTGGACTTTGGTCTGTTCAAGGTGAGTGGTGAAAGCCTGCTTGAGTGCCGGGTCGTGGGCCGCCTTGGCCATCTTTGGCAATGCTTTGATTAACTGGTTCTCAGCGCTGTAGAGGTCTTTTATCTCTTGGGCTAGGAGGACGTGGAGGGTTGTAAGCTTGGACATGGTTTCTAATTTTTTGTTTGGCGTGCCGGCTCACCTGAGCAGGCACAGAGGAATGACGATCACCCAAAAGTTGTGAGACGCAAAAAAATTTATCAGGTTCAGTTAGGAATCAGCCCTTGCCGACAAAGTACGAATGACTGAAATTTTTGTTGATTACCGCCCGGTCCGAAACGATAGGGCCGGATGAATTTTGCGCTTCCAGTTGTTTATGCCCTTTTTTGCGTCCCGGCGTGGGGTGCGGTCTATTCGATCACGAGCGTGATCTCTGAAACGGTAGGAACCACCGCGATTGTGACCGGTTCGGGAAGCCTTGCGAACACGACAACCTGGACCGCAGGGGTGGCCGGTGAGTTCATTGTCACTGATGGGACCAACGACTATGGCCTGAGGGTGGCCGTGACCAATCCTACCGGTGGGCTTTCGGAGGGGACGGACTCCTTGATGGTGGCGCGCACCGTCAATAGCCAGGGCCTTGCCGACAACGGAACCCTCTCAATCTACATACGGCCGGGCACCACCGGAACCTGGAGCGCAGATGTCAGGTTCTCTTTTTACAATTTAAACGGACTCGCCTTTGGCACGCCTTACAGCCCCAGCCTGCTGCTCACCTCTTTGGATATCGATTTCGATCAGAGATATTATACCGAAGACGCCGATTTCATCCAAAACAATCTATACAGTCCGACCAACCTCACGAACGCCACTGCGGTTACCGGTTACACTGGCTTTACCGCGCCGGGCGATGCGACCTTCAGTGACCCGAAGAGTGCCGTCTCTTCGGTTGGGAAAGTTGGCGTCAGCGAGTTTGACATCCGGGTGTCCCACAATCAGGTGGCCTTGTTCATGTTTGAGTTTCGTGATCCGAGCCAAGTGCTTGTTGTGCCCGAGCCATCGACCATGGTTTTGAGCGGATTGGGCGCGGTGTTTCTTCTGCGCCGCCGCCGCCGCTCGTAGGCAATGGACAGGACTCGCCGGTGGATTCTTGACTTCTGAGTAGTTAGCTCACACGTTGCGCACACGACAGGGGTGCTCCACGACCGGGGAGCCGAGATTTTCCTACGCGGGGAAGAGACCCTCGGAACCTGACGCGGGTAGAGCCGCCGGAGGAAGTCGCGCGTTTTGAACGCACAATTTCTTGCGGCCGCTTCCGGATTGGGGCGGCCGATTTCATTTTCACCAACGACCTTTATGATTCAACCTGAAGAACTTGCTGGCCCGACTGGGCATGATGCGTCGCGCGCGCCGCTGCCTGCCTCGAAGCGTGTGTATGTGGCCGGGACGCTGCACCCGAGCGTGCAGGTGCCGATGCGCGAGATCACTCTGGCCGACACGAAGTCCTACAACGGGCGGATTGAGAAAAATGATCCCGTCCGTGTCTACGACTGCTCGGGTCCGTGGGGCGATCCGGCATTCACGGGCACCGCCGAGCAAGGGCTCCCTCCCCTGCGCCGCGAGTGGCTGCTTGGGCGCGGCGACGTCGAGGAGTACGACGGCCGCCAGGTCCAGCCGCAGGACAACGGGTATTTGACCGAAAAGCACGTTGAGTTCGCCTCGAAGTCGGAGCGTTCCAACCGCTTCGTGGAGTTTCCAGGTCTGACCTCTGATCGGCGGAAGCCGTTGAGATCGAAGGGATCGCCGGTGACCCAGCTGCACTATGCGCGGGAGGGCGTCATCACTCCGGAGATGGAGTTTATCGCCATTCGCGAGAACATGCGCCGGGCACAAATGAGCGACATGGCCGAAGACATTGTGCGCAACAACCTCGACAAGCAGCATCGCGGGTCGACCCAATCGCCGGACAGTCCGTACACGCCGAATATTTTTCAACGTTTCCCGCAGCGCATCCCGAGTGAGATCACCGCAGAGTTTGTGCGCAGCGAGGTGGCCGCCGGGCGGGCAATCATCCCGCTGAACATCAACCACCCTGAGTGCGAGCCGATGATCATCGGGCGCAACTTCCTGGTGAAGATCAACGCCAACATCGGCAACTCCGCGGTCGCCTCGTCCATTGAGGAGGAAGTCGAGAAAATGCGCTGGGCGACGAAATGGGGTGCGGACACCGTGATGGACCTCTCCACCGGCAAGAACATCCACGCCACCCGCGAGTGGATCCTGCGCAACTCGCCGGTCCCGATCGGCACGGTGCCGATCTACCAGGCGCTGGAAAAAGTCAACGGCAAGGCCGAGGACCTCACCTGGGAAATCTACCGCGACACGCTCATCGAGCAGGCCGAGCAGGGCGTCGACTATTTCACCATCCACGCTGGCGTGCTGCTGCGATTTGTCCCGATGACCGCCAGCCGCATGACCGGCATCGTTTCCCGCGGCGGGTCGATCATGGCCAAGTGGTGCCTGTCCCATCACAAGGAAAACTTTCTCTACACCCACTGGGACGAAATTTGCGACATCTGCGCCGCCTACGATGTGAGCTTCTCCATCGGCGACGGCCTTCGCCCCGGCTCGATCGCCGATGCCAACGACAAGGCCCAGTTCGGTGAACTCCAGGTGCAGGGCGAACTGACGACCCGCGCCTGGGCCAAGGGCTGCCAGGTGATGAACGAGGGCCCCGGCCACGTGCCCATGCACATGATCGAGGAAAACATGGCCAAACAGTTGGAGTGGTGCCACGAGGCCCCCTTCTACACCCTTGGCCCCCTCACCACTGACATTGCCCCGGGCTACGACCACATCACCTCCGGCATCGGCGCCGCCATGATCGGCTGGTACGGCTGCGCGATGCTCTGCTACGTCACCCCCAAGGAGCACCTTGGCCTGCCTAACAAGGATGACGTCAAGGTGGGCGTCATCACCTACAAGCTCGCCGCCCACGCCGCGGACCTCGCCAAGGGCCACCCTGGCGCGCAGTACCGGGACAATGCTCTGTCAAAAGCGCGCTTCGAGTTTCGCTGGGAGGACCAGTTCAACCTTGGCCTGGATCCGGAAACCGCCCGCGAGTTCCACGATGAAACCCTGCCTCAGGACGGTGCCAAGACGGCCCACTTCTGCTCGATGTGCGGTCCCCACTTCTGCTCGATGAAAATCAGCGAGGACGTCCGCCAATACGCCGCCGCCCAAGGCATCGCCGAGGAGGAAGCGCTCGCCGCCGGCATGGCGGAAAAATCCAAGGAATTCGCCGAGGCGGGTGCCGAGGTCTACGTTCCGGCGTAAAGGAATCGACGTAGCGAACTTTGTGAAAAGTTCGGCGGGGTCAGCCGCCTGCCGCCAGAACGCTCGGACGCGCAACCGACTTCCCACCTCCCCCAGCCGAAGCTCTCACGTTCTTCGCTACGTTGCTTACCACGTAGCGAACTTCGTGAGAAGTTCGGCGGGGTCAACCACCTGCCGCCAGAACGCTCGGACGCGCAACCGACTTCCCACCTCCCTCAGCCGAAGCTCTCACGAGCTTCGCTACGTTGCTTACCAAAGTCACATAGGCCCTATACCTGGTCCAAGTTCATCACCTTGTCCCACGCGGCAACGAAGTCCTCCACAAACTTCCCCCCCGCATCCGCGCAGGCATAAACCTCGGCGGCCGCGCGGAGAATCGAGTTAGATCCGAAGACAAGGTCAACCCGGGTGCCGGTCCAGCGCGGTGCGCCGGTCTTGCGGTCCAAGCCGACAAAGGCATTCCCACACGGTGACGCCTGTTTCCACTCGGTGGCCATGTCGAGGAGGTTGACGAAGAAGTCGTTGGTCAGAGCCCCGGGGAGCGCGGTGAGTACCCCGTGGTTGCTGCCGTCCGCGTTGGTTCCCAGCACGCGCATCCCTCCGACCAGCACGGTCATCTCCGGCGCAGTGAGCGTGAGCAGCTGCGCCTTGTCGATCAACAAGGCCTCGGCGGGCACACTGTAGCGGCCCTTGAGGTAGTTGCGGAAACCATCGGCAAGCGGCTCAAGGGCCGCGAAGGAATCCACATCCGTCTGCTCCGCGGAGGCATCCATGCGTCCCGGGGTGAACGGCACGGCCACCGCATGCCCGACAATCACCGCCGCCTTCTCCACCGCCGTGCATCCGCCGAGGACAATCAGGTCGGCGAGCGAAATCTTTTTCCCACCCGTTGCGCCTGCATTGAACTCAGCCTGGATCGCCTCAAGCGTTTCAAGCACATGGGCAAGCTGGGCCGGCTGGTTGACCTCCCAATCCCTCTGCGGAGCCAAGCGCACCCGCCCACCATTGCCGCCCCCGCGCATGTCGGAGCCGCGGAAGGTCGAGGCCGAGGCCCAGGCGGTGGAAACGAGTTGCGCCACCGTCAGCCCAGACCCGAGGACCTTCACCTTCAACGCCGCGATGTCCGTGGCATCGACCAGCGGATGGTCAACTGCCGGAATCGGGTCCTGCCAAATCAACTCCTCGGCGGGAACCTCGACCCCAAGGTAACGGGTCCGCGGCCCCATGTCGCGGTGCGTGAGCTTGAACCAAGCGCGCGCAAAGGCGTCGGCGAACTGGTCGGGGTTCTCAAAAAACCGACGGGAAATTTTTTCGTAGGCCGGGTCGACGCGCAGCGCCAGGTCAGTGGTCAACATCGAGGGCGCGATCGTCTTGGAAGCGTCGTGCGCATGCGGAACCATGCCGTCCCCCGCCCCATCCTTCGGCGTCCATTGCTGCGCGCCCGCGGGGCTCTTGGTGAGCTCCCACTCGTAGCCGAAGAGGTTCTCAAAGAAGCCATTGCTCCACTTCGTCGGCGTGCGCGTCCAGGTCACCTCAAGGCCGCTGGTGATCGTATCCGCGCCCTTGCCGGAGCCAAAGCTGTTGCTCCAGCCAAACCCTTGAGCCTCCAGCGCTGCCGCCTCGGCATCCGCGCCGACGTGGTCCGCCGGTCCAGCACCGTGGGTCTTGCCAAAGGTATGACCGCCCGCGATGAGCGCCACAGTCTCCTCATCGTTCATGGCCATCCTCGCGAAGGTCTCGCGGATGTCAAAGGCCGCCTTGAGCGGATCCGGATTCCCGTCGGGTCCCTCGGGGTTCACGTAGATCAGGCCCATCTGCACCGCGGCGAGCGGATCTTCGAGCGTACGCGAGTGAATATCGCCATCGGCGTCATCATCGGTCGGCAGCACGCCGCGATCCGCCACCACCCCTTCCGAGCCGTGCGCATAGCGGACATCTCCACCCAGCCAGGTCGTCTCACGACCCCAGTAAACATCCTGGTCCGGCTCCCACGTATCCGCGCGCCCGCCGGCAAATCCGAACGTCTTGAAACCCATCGTCTCCAGCGCGACATTCCCGGCCAGAATCATCAGGTCCGCCCAAGAAATCTTGCGGCCGTACTTCTGCTTGATTGGCCAAAGGAGGCGGCGCGCCTTGTCCAAGCTGACATTGTCCGGCCAGCTGTTGAGCGGGGCAAACCGCTGTTGGCCGCGACCAGCACCGCCGCGGCCGTCGCCGGTGCGATAGGTGCCCGCGCTGTGCCACGCCATGCGAATGAAAAATGGCCCATAATGGCCGAAGTCAGCCGGCCACCAATCCTGCGAGTCGGTCATCAGCGCGGCCAGATCCGCCTTCACCGCGGCAAGATCAAGCGTCTTGAACTCCTGCGCGTAGTCGAACCCTGTGCCCATCGGGTCGGACTTCAGGGAATGCTGGTGGAGCAGTTCCACCTTCAAGCGGTTTGGCCACCAGTCTTGATTGCTGGTGGCGCCGCCCGTCACGGCACTGGCGGGCTTGAAGGGACATTGGGCTTCGGCTGGGTTCTCGGACATGGGTGGTAATTTATTTTGAAATCAAAAAAATCAGGGCGGCGCGTCAGCTCCGGGAGGCGGCCAGACACGCCGGACACGTGCCCCAGAAAATCACCTCCGCCTCGTCAATCCGAAAGCCGTGGCTCGCCGACGCACTCAGGCAAGGGGCCGCGCCGACCACGCAATCGACATCCGTCGTCATCCCGCAGGCGCGGCAAACGAGGTGATGGTGGTTGTCCCCGGCGCGGGTCTCATAGCGAGACGCCGAACCGGCTGGCTGGATGCGCCGGACCAGGCCTTTTTGCACCAGCATGCCAAGCGCATCATACACCGCTTGCCGCGAGATGGCGCCAATCCCTGCGCGGACTTCTTCCGCAATGGCATCCGCCGTGGCGTGCGGTCGCGCGCCGATGGCCTGCAACACCGAGATCCGCTGTGCGGTCACCGGTATTCCATGCTCACGCAGCAATGCGCTCACTTCCTTGGCAAACATGCCGCCAATCTCCCTTTTTTTTGGATCCCGTCCAGATCCTTATTCCGTCTTGCCCGCCCTCAAGGAGCGGCGATCTCTGAATCGCCTCAAGGAGCGGCGATCTCTGAATCGCCTCAAGGAGAGGCGATCTCTGAATCGCCTCAAGGAGCGGCGATCTCTGAATCGCCTCAAGGAGAGGCGATCTCTGAATCGCCTCAAGGAGAGGCGATCTCCGAATCGCCTCAAGGAGAGGCGATCTCTGAATCGCC
>Ga0136639_10000067_pt1 | contig 29276 bp, 25 predicted proteins | sample AntDrymUQ8592106_2_FD_113739 | JGI IMG/M metagenome (GOLD analysis project Ga0136639, IMG submission 113739) | Polar desert sand microbial communities from Dry Valleys, Antarctica - metaG UQ859 (21.06) | ecosystem: Environmental > Terrestrial > Soil > Desert | place: Antarctica: Dry Valley...
AGGTCGGTCGGTGTGGGCGCGTCGTCGTCGACCTGGTGGGGGTCGATCACGCCGGCGGACATGGATCTAGTGTAGTCGAAGACCTGTTCGGTTGACAAGCACTAGTGCACAGGCTCCCGCGGGCGAGCTCTACCGGTGGTGGCAACGAACCTCGCGTTGAGGGTTCGGGCTGGAGTCAGCCACTCGAGGGTCTGGCGCGGCCTGGCGGTGAGCCGTAGGACAACGTCGTCACACTCGTCCTGGGTCAGGCCGCGTTGCCGGTCGAGCCCAAGAGCAGGTTTCCCTCCCAGTGCCCGGGCACGGCACGGACCTCGACCTCGGCCGGCCGGGCACGGATCGTGATGTCCTCGGTGATGCCCAGGGTGGCTCGTTTCGCCTGCCCCGTATGGGGTTTACGGGCCTGACGGCGACTGCGCGGGTGCGCAGTCAGCTCGCGTTTGAGCTCGCCCGTGGTCTGGATGCAGTCTGCCCACAACAGCTCCCACACCTTGTCCCGCAACGGCACGTGATCCAGACGCCGCTCCTGAGGCCGCAGCGCGGATGACGCTCGAGCATCGAACGGATGGCCCAGCGCCAGCGATCTCATGGCCGATTCTCAGGTGGAGTGACGCGTGATCCGCGCCGCCAGCGGGTATTGGTCACGAGGAAGGTGCTTTGCTTGAAGCACCACTCGCACTCACACCGGAGGTAGCAATGGGACTGGGCGACAAGATCAGCAACAAGACCGAGGACCTGGGCGGCAAGGCCAAGGAAGGCACCGGCAAGGCGACCGGCAACGAGAGCCTCGAGGCCGAGGGCAAGGGTGACCAAGCCTCCGCCTCGGTCAAGGACGGCGTCGAGAAGGTCAAGGACGCCGCCTCGGACGTGAAGGACGCGTTCAAGAAGTAGGCACCTGCGCAGCGTTCACCCCTCGCCCGTAAGATTTAGGGCGAGGGGTGATCTCTGTGCGGACCTGGCTCGAGCGATCGTTGTGGGACGTCGTCCCACGCGACCACCGAGAGACTCCGACCGCGCTCCGACGACGCCAGCTGGTCACGATCGCCTTCGTGCTGGTCGGGGCCGGGCTGCTGGGGTTCTCCATCCGCATCGAGCCGGGCAACGTCTGGTTCTACCCCGCCACCCTCGGCCTCGCGGTGGTGTGGACGATCGGCGCCTTCGCCTCCGGGCCGCTGCACCTGGGTCGCATCACCTACCACGACGCCCACGTGCGCCCGGTCATCACGCCGATCCTGATCGGGCTCGCGATCGCCGCGGTCTTCGCCGTCGGCGGGCTGGTCGTGCGCCAGATCGACTTCCTGGAGCGCCAGGTCAGCTCGGTCCTGGACTTCGCCGACCAGGGGTCGGTACCGATCCTGATCGTCATCACGGCCATCAACGGGGTCGCCGAGGAGCTGTTCTTCCGCGGCGCGGCCTACGCCGCGATCACCCGGAACCCCGTGCTGTGGACGACCATCGCCTACTTCGTCGCCACGCTCGCGACCGGCAACGTGATGCTGTCCTTCGCCGCGCTGCTGCTCGGTGTCGTCGTCGGCCTGCAGCGCCGGGCGTCCGGCGGGATCCTCGCGCCGATCCTGACCCACTGCACGTGGTCGCTCTCGATGCTGCTGGTGCTGCCCCTAGTTTTTGCTGGCTGACTCCTCGATCGCCAGCCGCACGGCGTCGGCGTAGGACATCGGCTCTCCGGGTACGACGTCCCTGATGGCATGGTCGGTCACGATCACCTCGGTGCCCATGGAGTCGATCAGGTTGCGACCGGTGGTGACGTCGACGTTGGTGACGAACGAGATCCAGTAGGACGACAGCTTGGGCGTCAGGACCGGCACCTTGATGACCGCCACCTTGCGACCGTTCATCACCTCGCCCGCCTGCTGCAGCATCTCGATGTAGGTCAGCTGGTCGGGGCCACCGATCTCGAAGACCCGGCCCTGCGCCTCGGGGTTGTCGACGACGCCGGCGAGGTAGCGCACGACGTCGGTGATGCCGATCGGCTGCGTGCGGGTGGCGGCCCACTTGGGCACGACCATCGCGGGCAGGTTCTTCACCAGCTGGCGCGTCATCTCCCACGAGATGCCACCGGCGCCCACGACGATCGCGGCGCGCAGCACGGTGACGGGCACGCCGCTGTCACCCAGGAGGGTCTCCACCTCGCGTCGCGAGCGCAGGTGCGCGGAGAGGTCACCGTCGTCGCCGAGGCCGCCGAGGTAGACGATCTGACGCACGCCGGCCTCGGCCGCTGCCTTCCCGAAGGCGGTGGCTGCCTCGGCGTCCTTGCGCTCGAAGTCGTCGTCGTCCAGGGCGTGCACGAGGTAGATCGCCACGTCGACGCCCTCGAGCGCCGGCCCCAGGGTGGAGGGGTCGTCGACGTCGGCGCCGACGGCCGTGCCGGGGCCGTCGTAGGCGTCCGGACGGCGGGTCATGGCGCGCACCTCGTGACCGGCATCGATGATGGCGGGCACGAGGCGGCGACCGACGAAACCGGTGGCACCGGTGACCAGGACAGTGGGCATGCTCACACCCTATTGGCGACTGCTAATTCACAGTCACCGGCGTCCGTGCCCTACGCTCGTGTCAGCAGCTCGTACAGTCTTGCCTCGAGCTCCCGCGCAGAACGAAACTTCGCGTCTCGCTGCGCCCCTCCATCGTGAGGCACATGCTTCTTTCTCCCGCCGCCGGCGGGACGGCTTGGTGAGACACACCAACGTAAGTGACTCTTCTGTGAACTCCGCTTCTGCATCTTTCGCCGACCTCGGCGTCCCCACTTCTCTCGTCGCGCTGCTGACCGAGATGGGCATCACCGTGCCCACCCCGATCCAGGCCGCGACGCTCCCCGACTCCATGGCCGGGCGCGACGTGCTCGGCCGCGGCCGCACCGGCTCCGGCAAGACCTACGCCTTCCTCCTGCCCCTCGTGACGCGCCTCTCGGCCAACAAGGGCAACCGCGTCTCGGGCATGCCCCGCGCGATCATCCTCGCTCCGACCCGCGAGCTCGTCGGCCAGATCCACCAGGCCCTGCAGCCGCTGGCCTCGGCCGCCGGCCTCAACTCGATGACGATCTTCGGCGGTGTGGGCCAGAACCCGCAGGTCGCTAATCTCAAGCGCGGCGTCGACATCGTCGTTGCCTGCCCCGGTCGCCTCGAGGACCTGATGCAGCAGGGTCACTGCGACCTCGGCCGCGTCGAGATCACGATCCTCGACGAGGCCGACCACATGGCCGACCTCGGCTTCCTTCCCAGCGTGCGCCGGATCATGGACAAGACCCCGCAGTCCGGCCAGCGCATGCTCTTCTCGGCCACGCTCGACAAGGCCATCGACGTGCTCGTCAAGCGCTTCCTGCACTCGCCCAAGGTGCATGAGGCTGACTCCGCGCAGTCGCCGGTCGCCAAGATGGACCACCACGTCCTCCACGTCGCCCGGGAGAACCGGATCCCGGTCCTGGTCGACCTGACCAGCGCTCCCGGTCGCACCATGGTGTTCACGCGCACCAAGCACGGCGCCAAGGCGCTGGCTCGCCAGCTCAACAAGTCGGGCGTTCCCTCGGTCGACCTGCACGGCAACCTGAGCCAGAACGCGCGCACCCGCAACATGGAGATGTTCCACTCCGGCAAGGCCACGACCCTGGTCGCGACCGACATCGCCGCGCGTGGCATCCACGTGGATGACGTGGCCCTCGTGGTCCACGCCGACCCGCCCATGGAGCACAAGGCCTACCTGCACCGCTCGGGCCGTACGGCGCGCGCCGGTGCCGCGGGCACCGTCATCACGCTGATGACCGACGACCAGGTGCGCGACGTACGCCAGCTGACGCGTGCGGCGGGGATCAACCCGACCACCACGCGCATCGACAGCGCCTCGCACCCGATGCTCACCACGCTCGCCCCCGGCGAGCGCACGGTCGTCGTCGGTGGCATCGAGCTCGACCGGCCCGCCGGTACCTCGCGTCCCTCGGGCGAAGGCCCCAGCGGGCGTCAGCGCTCCAAGCGCGGTGGCTCTGCTCCCGCGTCCTCCGGTGGTGGCCGCGGTCGCGGTCGCTCGGGCGGACGCTCCGGCGGCTCGTCCTCCGCGCCCTCCTCCTACTCGACGTCCACGCCGAGCGGTGGCTCCGGCGGCGGCTCGACCGGCGGCAAGGGCTCTGCTCCCAAGTCCGGCGGTCAGGGTGACAAGCGCTCCGGTGGCGGTCGTCCCGCCGGCGGTGGCGGTCGCTCGCGCGGCGGTTCGTCCTCGGGTGGCGGCCACACCGCCGCCTCGTTCAGCTCCGGTCGCCGCTGATCCCAGCCCGACCCCGCACGACCGCAGCGCCCGTCACCTCACGGTGGCGGGCGCTGCGCCGTCGTCGGATGCGGGTGGTTGCTCCGGGTGGGCGGTGACGTGTGGGAGATGGCGGTCAGTCCGGATCGCCCACAACTCACCGCTCGTCAGTTCGCCGCCCGAGCCGGACTCGTCACGCTCAGCAGATGCCCGAACCGCGTTGGCTGGCCGGCGGGATGGGCTGACACGTGCTCGGTCACCCGGCTGACCAGGGATCCCCGCAACTCGGCCCTCAGCGTCGCCGTGCGGCCTTGCGGGTGATGTTCTCCCGCTTGGTCTGGTCCATGCCGGCCTCGTAGGCCGAGACCAGGCTCGCGATCGAGAGCGGCTTGAGCCGCTCCACGACCGCCTGGATTGTCTCGGGGGAGGCACCGGACTCCTGGTAGGCCGGCCACACCATGTGCCGGAAGACCTCGTAGAGCTCGTGCGCGATCTCCTGGCCGTGACGCCGGTAGACCGCGGCGGAGGCGATGGCTGCCTCGAGCGGGAAGCCCAGGTCGAGCAGGCCGAGGCCCACCGACAGCTGGGAGAGAGCGACCTCGTAGTGGCCGCGCTTGCTGGGGAAGACGATGCCGAGGGCCTGGAGGATCTCCAGGTCGTCCTTGCTGAGCGTGCGGTCGGTGCGCCGCTCGAGCTCGCTGAGCGAGAGCTCGACGGGCAGGTCGGCCTGCCACGGCGCGAGCATCGAGCGGCGCAACGCGATGTCCTCGGGGCTGGCGTCGTCGGGCAGCCCGGCGACGTACTTCTCGATCGCCGACAGCGTGAAGCCGTGGCTCTGCAGCTCCTGGACCAGCTCGAGCCGGGCGACGTGGTCAGGGGTGTAGTAGCCCGAGCGCCCCCGACGTAGCGGCGAGGGGACCAGGCCCTTGGTGGTGTAGAAACGCACGTTGCGCACGCTCATGCCCACCCGGTTGGTGAGCTCGTCGAGCGTGAGCAGGCCGCGCAGCTCCTCCACCTGGTCGGCGACGGACTCCGCAGTCATCGAGGTCCTCCCTCCGAGCGTGAGGCAGACCACATCCGGTCTGCCCTTGACGATACTGACAGTAATGATGTCACAATCAAACGTCGCCCGACTCCTTCGGGCGCGCAGGCACTGCAGACAACACCGAGGACGGTCATGGCAGAAGCATTCGTGTACGACCACATCCGTACGCCGCGCGGCAGGGGCAAGGCCAACGGCTCCCTGCACGAGGTCAAGCCCGTCGACCTGGTGGTCGGCCTGCTGGACGCGGTCAAGGAGCGCAACCCCGGCCTCGACCCGCACCGCGTCGACGACGTCGTGCTCGGTGTCGTCTCGCCGATCGGTGACCAGGGTGGCGACATCGCCAAGACCGCGGCGCTCGCCGCCGGCTACCCCGACACCGTCGCCGGTGTGCAGCTCAACCGCTTCTGCGCCTCGGGCCTCGAGGCGGTCAACCAGGCAGCGTCGCGCGTGCGCGGTGGCTTCGAGGACCTGATCCTCGCCGGTGGCGTCGAGTCGATGAGCCGCGTACCGATGGGCTCCGACGGTGGCGCCTGGGCCTCTGACCCCGCCACCGCCTTCAAGGCCGGCTTCGTGCCCCAGGGCATCGGTGCGGACCTGATCGCGACGATCGAGGGCTGGGACCGCAGCGACGTCGACACCTACGCCGCCGAGTCGCACCACCGCGCCGCCAAGGCATGGGCCAACGGTTACTTCAGCGGCGGGGTCGTGCCCGTCAAGGACATCAACGGCCTGACCGTGCTCGACCACGACGAGACGATCCGCCCCGACACCAGCCCCGAGGGTCTGGCCGGCCTCAAGGCGTCCTTCGCCCAGATCGGGCGCGACGCGGGATTCGACGACGTGGCGCTGGAGAAGTACCACTGGATCGAGAAGATCAACCACGTCCACCACGCCGGCAACTCCTCCGGCATCGTCGACGGCGCAGCGATCATGGCGATCGGTTCCGAGCAGGTCGGCAAGGACCTCGGTCTCACGCCCCGTGCCCGCGTCATCGCCACAGCCGTCTCCGGCGCCGACCCGGTCATCATGCTCACCGGTCCGGCCCCGGCAGCCCGCAAGGCGCTGGCCAAGGCCGGCCTGACGGTCGACGACATCGACCTGTTCGAGATCAACGAGGCCTTCGCCGCGGTCGCGATGCGCTTCATGCGCGACATGGGCATCAGCGACGAGATCACCAACGTCAACGGCGGCGCAATCGCGATGGGTCACCCCCTGGGTGCCACCGGCGCGATGATCCTAGGCACGCTCATCGACGAGCTCCAGCGTCGCGACCTACGCCGCGGCCTCGCCACGCTCTGCGTCGGCGGCGGCATGGGCATCGCCACCATCGTCGAGCTCGTCTGAGCCCACCCCCCGTCACCTCTCCTCGAACTCCAGAAGGACACACCACGTGAGCACCACCACCGAGACCTCCGTGCACTACGAGCGTGACGCCGACGGCATCGTCACGCTGACCCTCGACGACCCCTCGTCGAGCGCCAACACCATGAACGAGCTCTACATCACCTCGATGCAGACGGCCGTCGACCGGCTCTACGACGAGGTGGCCGCTGACGAGAAGAGCGTCACCGGCGTCGTCATCGCCAGCGCCAAGAAGACCTTCTTCGCCGGGGGCAACCTCAAGGCCATGGTCACCGCGACCAAGGACGACGCCGCGTCGGTCTTCGCGATGGCCGAGGGCGTCAAGGCCGGCCTGCGCCGGATCGAGAAGTTCCCCCGTCCCGTGGTCGCCGCGATCAACGGCGCCGCGCTCGGTGGTGGACTGGAGATCTGCCTGGCCGCCAACCACCGGGTGATCGTCGATGACAACAAGGTCGAGATCGGCCTGCCTGAGTCCAGCCTGGGCCTGCTGCCCGGCGGTGGCGGCGTGACCCGCGTCGTGCGCATGCTCGGCATCCAGTCCGGCCTGATGGACGTGCTCCTCCAGGGCACCCGCTTCAAGCCGGCTGCTGCCAAGGAGAAGGGCCTGGTCGACGAGATCGTCCCGACCCGCGAGGACCTGGTCCCGGCCGCGAAGGCCTGGATCAAGGCCAACCCGGACGCGTCGGCCAACCCGTGGGACCTGCCCGGCTACAAGATGCCCGGAGGCAGCCCGAAGTCCCCGGCCCTGGCCGCCTTCCTGCCTGCCTTCCCGGCGCTGCTGCGCAAGCAGACCAAGGGCGCGGTCTACCCCGCCGCCCGCGCGATCCTGAGCGCTGCCGTCGAGGGCGCCCAGGTCGACTTCGACACCGCGTCGCGCATCGAGTCGCGCTACCTGACGAACCTGATCGTCAACCAGGGCTCGAAGAACATGATCCAGGCGTTCTTCTTCGACCTGCAGGCGATCAACTCCGGCTCGTTACGTCCGCAGGGCATCGAGCCCTGGAAGGCCACGAAGGTCGGCGTGCTCGGCGCCGGCATGATGGGCGCCGGCATCGCCTACTCCTGTGCTCGCGCCGGCATGGAGGTCGTGCTCAAGGACGTCTCCGACGAGAACGCCGCCAAGGGCAAGGCCTACAGCGAGAAGCTGCTCGACAAGGCCATCTCGCGGGGCAAGTCGACGCCGGAGAAGAAGGACGAACTGCTCGGCCGGATCACCGCGACCGGCAATCCCGCCGACCTTGCCGGCTGCGACCTGGTCATCGAGGCCGTCTTCGAGGACCCGTCCCTCAAGGCCAAGGTGTTCGCCGAGATCGCGCCCTTCGTCAACCCCGATGCGCTGCTGTGCTCCAACACCTCCACGTTGCCGATCACGGAGCTGGCCCGGGGCGTGGACCGGCCGAAGGACTTCATCGGTCTGCACTTCTTCAGCCCCGTCGACAAGATGCCCCTGGTCGAGATCATCCGTGGTGCGGACACCTCCGACCTGGCCCTGGCCAAGGCCTACGACGTGGTCCAGCAGATCCGCAAGACGCCCATCGTGGTCAACGACAGCCGAGGCTTCTACACCTCGCGTGTCATCGGGTTCATGGTCAACGAGGGCCTCGCGATGGTCGCCGAGGGCGTGCGCCCCTGGACGATCGAGCGGGCGACCAGCCAGGCCGGCTACCCGGCCCCGGTGCTGCAGCTCACCGACGAGCTCAACATGGAGCTCATGGACAAGATCGCCACGGCGACGCGTGAGGCCGCCGAGCGCGACGGCACCCCGCACACCGAGCACCCCGGCACCCAGGTCGTCGGTCGGATGCTGGAGGCCGGCCGCGCCGGTCGCCTGCGCAAGGCCGGCTTCTACGACTACGACGAGAGCGGCTCGCGGCTCTCGATGTGGGAGGGCCTGGCCGACCTGTTCCCGGTCGCTGAGGAGCAGCCCTCGATCGAGGACGTCAAGGACCGGATGCTCTTCGCCGAGGCGCTCGAGACCGCCAAGTGCTTCGAGGAGGACGTCATCACCTCCGCCGCCGCGGCCAACATCGGCTCGATCATGGGCATCGGCTTCCCGCCGATGACCGGGGGCGCCGCGCAGTTCATGACCGGCTACGTCGGCACCGACGGCTCGATCGGTCTCTCGGCGTTCTGTGCCCGGGCCGACGAGCTGGCCGCGACCTACGGCGAGCGCTTCCAGCCCACCCCGTGGCTGCGTGAGCTCGCGGCCTCCGGTGGTTCGTTCCCCGCCTGATCGATCTGGCCTATCGATCTGGCCTGATCGATCTGGCCCGACCTGCTTCACCACCGACCCGTCCGAGGCCACCTCGGGCGGGTCGGTGGTGTCGCGGGATCCTGCAAATGTCCGATCGACTGATTTTGGGGACGCTCGCCCCGATCTGCTGTGCCTGGCCCGCGGGTCCGCGAGGATGGGCCGATGACCGACACACCGGCCGTCGTCGAGGTGCGCTCGCTGCACGTGCGCTTCGGTGAGATCGAGGCCGTGTCCGGCGTCGACCTCCGGGCCCACGCTGGGCAGGCCACCGCGCTGCTCGGCCGCAACGGAGCGGGCAAGTCCACGACCATGCGCGTGCTCGCCGGGGTCGTCCCGCCGACCGCGGGCCAGGTGACGGTCGCCGGGCACGACGTACGCACCCACCCGCTGCGGGTGAAGCAGGCCATCGGCTACTGCCCGGACGTCGGCGGCCTGGTGCCGCGGGCGACCCCCTGGGAGCACCTCCAGCTCGCCGCCCGGCTGCGTCGCATGGAGCGCTGGGAGGACCGCGCCCGGGACCTGTTGGAGCGCTTTGAGCTCGGCGACGTGGCCCACCGCGTGACGGCCGGCTTCTCCCACGGGATGGGCCGGCGGCTCTCGGTGGTGCTCGCAGCGCTGCACGAGCCCGAGGTCCTGCTGCTCGACGAACCCTTCGACGGGGTCGACCCGATCGGTGTCGAGGCGACCTTCGACGTGATCAGCGACGCCCGCGCGCGCGGAGCCTGTGTCCTGGTCTCCACGCACCTGCGCGAGCTGGCGGTCCAGAGCTGTACGACGGTCAGCGTCCTGCGCGGCGGCTCGGCCGTCGCTACGGTGAGCGCCGGTGAGATGGCCGGCGAGGAAGGTGCTCGTGCCTACCGAAGCCTCCTCGACTGACGCCGCTTCGCGACCGGGCCCTGGGGGCGTGATCGAGCAGGTCCGGCGTGCCGTCGCCGATGTCGGTCACCTCGTCCGCTTCCGCACCGCGTCGCTGAGGCGCCGTCGCGCGGGCGTCGTCGCCCTAGCAGGCTTCGTGGTGGTGAGCCTCGGCGCGGCCGTCGTGCCGGCGTTCGTGCCCGGCGCCGGTGCGGGTGACGGACGAGCCCTGGACCTGCTGCTCCTGCTGCCGACCCTGCTCACCGGCTTCCTCGCGCTCACCATCGTCTCGGCCACGGCCTCCGGCGGCGGCCGCGAGCTCCTGGCGCGCGACCCTGCCGCGATCCACCCGATCAGCCCCACGACCGACCACCTGGGCGCGCTGCTGCTCGCCCCCCTCAACATCGCCTGGTTGCTCCAGGCCTGGGCGCTGCTCGCCGCGACCGCCTACGCCCTCGGTCCCGAGCTCTACCTCGCCCAGGCGCAGGTGATCGTCGTGCTCTGGCTCGGCGCCGCCACCGCGATCGCGCAGGTCCTGGCCTGGATCCTCGAAGGCGTACGACGGGTCCCGCACGGCATCGTCGGCATCCGGGCGCTGACCGTCGGGGTCCTCGGGGCGACCCTGGGCCTGCAGGTCTCCGGCCGGCTGCTCCAAGTCTTCGACGAGTTGCCGACCCGGTGGATCGTCATCGGCATGGTCTCCGACTCGGTCGGGCGCTGGGCGCTCACGGTCGGGGTGGTGGTCGCGATGCTGCTCGGCGCCGTAGTGCTGGGCGCGGTCCCTGCCCACATCGCTGCCCACCGGATCCCGCAGGACGAGCTCGACGTCGAGAGCGGACAGCACCCCGCACGGCGACCGTCGCGCTCGATGCTGGGCCAGCTGATCCGCACCGATCGCGCGTCGGTGTGGCGCGCCGTACCCATGCGGCGTGGCGTCGCCGTGCTCGCGCTCGCGCCCGGGCTCGTCGCCCTGGCCGGCAACCTGCCCTGGGCCCAGCTCACGGTGCTGCCGGGCCTGGTCGCGTCGGGCGGGGCGCTGCTGTGGGGGGTCAACGCCTGGTGCCTCGACGGCCGGGGTGGACTGTGGCGCGAGAGCCTGCCGGTCGAGCCACAGACGGTCTTCGACGCACGCGCCTGGGTGCTGGGGGAGTTCCTCCTCGCAGCGTCGCTGGTCACCGTGGCGCTCGGCGCCGTGCGTGCCGGTGTGCCCTCGGTCGCCGAGCTCACCGCCCTGGTCTGCACGCTGGTCGTCGTGACGGTCCAGGTCGTGGCCGCGTCGTTGCGCTGGTCGGACCAACGCCCCTTCGCCGTAGACCTCCGCTCGGCGCGCGCCACGCCCGCACCTCCGGTCGTGATGGTCGGCTACTCCGCCCGCCTCGCGCTCAGCACGACCATCACCGGCCTGGTCTTCTCCGGCCTGGCCAACCTCGGGGCCTGGCAGGTCTCCGCGCTCGTCGCCGTCCCGTTCCTCGCATGGTCCACCGCCCGGCTGCTGCGCACCCGACGGTTGTGGTGCGAGCCGGTCGCCCGCGCCCGGGTGATCACGGCCGTCGCGGTCTGACGGCGAGTCGGCGCGATGTTGCAGGGCTCGGGGCCGGTCGTGTGCGGGTCGGTTGCGCGAGTCGTGTGCCGGAGACCGCGCCGGAGCGCTGCCTGGGACCCACGACCCGGACGGTGGTCGACCAGGTGCGCCGAGTGACGGGTCGTGTGCCGCTGAGCGCGCCGGAACGCTTTCTGCGGCACACGACTGCACTGCGGCGGCGAGCCACCCCGGGCGAGCGGACCGACATACTCCCCACGGTGACACGCCACCCCCCACGGGGTGCCCGCCATGGGGAGTGGCGGTTCGTCTGCATACCTTGAGGAAGCGGCCGCCGACGGGCCAGAGCCCCACGGCGGATGCACCATCGCGCCGACTCGGCGGTCAGTCCGGGGGCAGGGCCTGCTGGACGCAGTCGAGCTGGGCGGTGCTGAACGCGGCGACGGCGTCGCCGGAGAGATCGCCGAGCAGGGAGGAGACCGCGACCTCGCGCAGCTGATCCTCGGGCACGGCGGCGCGCAGGCAGGTCTCGTAGGCGGCACGGTCGACCTTGCCCCTGGTCGCCGCGACCTGGGCGCGACCGGACTCCGAGACCAGGTCGGAGCAGGCGAACTGCGCGTCGACCCACAGCTCGGCGCCCGCGGGGGTGAGGCCGGTCAGCCCGGGGTTCACGGCGTAGTCGTCGCCGAGGATGCCGGCGTCCCGCAGCTCATCGGCGTCGCTGTTGGAGATGAGCAGGACGGCGAAGCAGCGGCCGGCCTGGAGGTTCTCGTCAGCGCGGTCGTCGCTGGTCCACAGCGTCACGAGGTCCCTGCGCACGGTCTCCATGTCGAAGCGCGGGTCGACCGAGGGGAGTTGCACCGGGCCGAACTCCACCGACTCCTGGTTCACCGTGCTCCGGCCGTCGTCGGAGCACCCCGCGACGAGCACGAGAGGGCCGAGGAGCCCGAGGGCAGCAACGTACGAGCGGATCACGGGCACTCCTCGGGGACACCGGACAACGACGCGGTGATCCTCCCATTACTGTGCAGGAGTGGACTTCTCACCGTCACCCAGGGCCGCCGACCTGACCGCCCGGGTCAAGGACTTCATCGACACCGAGATCGCCCCGGCGGAGGAGGGCTACCACCGCGACCTCGCGGAGGCCCGACGTACGGGCGACCCGTGGCAGCCGTTGCCGCTGATCGAGGAGCTGAAGACCAGGGCCCGCGAACGCGGCCTGTGGAACCTCTTCCTCCCCCACGAGCACGCTGGTGAGTACGCCGCCCGGTTCGGCACCGACGGTGGTGAGGGGCTGACGAACCTCGACTACGCCCCGATCGCCGAGCTGACCGGTCACTCCGCGATCGCGCCGCTGGTCCTCAACTGCAACGCGCCCGACACCGGCAACATGGAGGTGCTGCTCCGCTACGGCACCGAGGCGCAGCGCCGGGAGTGGCTCGAGCCACTGCTCGACGGCCGGATCCGCTCCGCTTTCACGATGACCGAGCCCGGCGTGGCGTCCTCCGACGCGACCAACATGGAGGCCACCGCGGTCGTCGACGGCGACGAGGTCGTCGTCAACGGACGCAAGTGGTGGTCGACCGGTGTGGGTCATCCCGACTGCAAGATCTTCGTGTTCATGGGGCTCACCGACCCCGACGCCGACCGTCACCACCGCCACTCGATGGTGCTCGTGCCGCGAGACACCCCAGGGGTGAAGATCGAGCGGCTGCTCAACACGATGGGCGTCTACGACGAGCCGCTGGGCCACGGCGAGGTCTCCTTCACCGACGTCCGCGTGCCCGTCACCAACATCATCAGCGGCCCCGGCGAGGCGTTCGCGATCGCGCAGGGCCGACTCGGCCCGGGTCGCGTCCACCACTGCATGCGGTTGATCGGGCTGGCCGAGATGTCCCTCGAGCTGGCCTGCCAGCGCGCCCTGGCGCGCACGGCGTTCGGCAAGCCGATCGCCAACCTCGGCGGCAACCGCGAGCGCATCGCTGATGCTCGCATCGCGATCAACATGGCTCGCCTGCTCGTGCTCGACGCCGCCTGGAAGCTCGACGTCGGCGGTCCGATCAACGCGCTCTCGGAGGTCTCGCAGATCAAGGTGGCGGTCCCGGCCATGGCCCAGCAGGTCATCGACTTCGCGATGCAGATCCACGGTGGCGGCGGGCTCTCGGACGACTTCCCGCTCTCGGGTGCCTGGACCGCGGCGCGTGCGCTGCGGCTCGCCGACGGTCCCGACGAGGTGCACCGCGGCGTGGTCGCGCGCCTCGAGCTCGGCCGCTACGGCGCGGCTCGATGAGCCGGGTGCTCGTCACCGGCGCCGCCTCCGGCCTCGGCGAGGCGCTCGCCGATGCCTTCGAAGCGCGGGGCGACCAGGTGCTGCGCACGGACAGGTCACCGGGCGTCGAGCTGCACCTGGACATCACCCAGGACGACGACTGGGCCGCGGCGCTGGCCCATGTCGAGGAGACGTGGGGCGGGCTGGACGTGCTCGTCAACAACGCCGGCGTCGCCGGTGGCGGTCGCCTCGACGTCGCCACGATGGACGAGTGGCAGTGGATCACCGAGATCAACCTCTTCGGCGCAGTCCGTGGCACCCGCACGTTCGTCCCCCTGTTCAAGCGCCAGGGGTCGGGCCGGATCGTCAACACCGCCTCGCTCGCCGGCCTCGTGCACCCGGGTGGCATGGCGTCCTACAACGCCAGCAAGGCCGCGGTCGTCGCCCTCACCGAGACCACCGGCCACGAGCTCGCGGCCTACGGCGTCACGGCCCACGTGATCTGCCCGTCCTACTTCAAGACCAACCTGATGAGCTCGCTCCAGGGCGCCGACACTGCGCTCGCCGAGGTGATGAGCAGGCTCGTCGACAGCTCGACGGTCAGCGCCGCCGACATCGCGGCAGCCGTGCTCGAGGGGCTGGACCGTGGTGACGAGGTCATCGTGCCGGACCAGGCCGCTCGCGACGCCTACGGGCTCAAGCAGAGCGACCGCGCGACGTACGACGTGATCATGCGCGCCCAGGCCGCCAAGCTGGACAGGGGATCGCGATGAGGGAGTCCGACGCCGGCAACCCGGCGAAGCCGGTCCGCGACGAGGACGCCTTCGACGTCGAGGCGGTGGCGGCGTGGCTGCGGGAGCACGCGCTGGCCTTCACCGATGACCTCGACGGCACGCCGGAGGTGCGCCAGTTCCCCGACGGGGCCTCCAACCTGACCTACCTGCTGCGCTACCCGGCGCGGGACCTCATCCTGCGTCGACCCCCGGCGGGGGAGAAGGCCGCGGGGGCGCACGACATGAGCCGCGAGTTCGTGATCCAGCACGCGCTGGCGCCGCTGTTCCCCTACGTCGCCACAATGGTCGGGCACTGCACGGACACCTCCGTGATCGGCTCGGACTTCTACGTCATGGAGAAGATCGACGGCACGATCCCGCGCCGTGACCTGCCCTGGGAGCTGCCGCCCGAGGAGGTCTCGCGGATGTGCGAGAGCGCCCTCGACGTGCTCATCGCGCTGCACTCGGTCGACGTGTCGCAGTCGGCCGAGCTCGAGTCCTACGGCCGCGGCGACGGCTACGTCGAGCGGCAGATGGGCGGCTGGACCAAACGCTTCGCCAACGCCCGCACCGACGACACCGGCGACTGGACCGACATCATCGCCTGGCTCGAGGCACGCAAACCCGGTGACGTGGCGCAGCGGATGATCCACAACGACTTCCGCTTCGACAACCTCGTGCTCGACGCCCAGGACCCCCAGCAGGTCGTGGGCGTCCTGGACTGGGAGATGGCCACGGTCGGCGACCCGCTGATGGACCTGGGCGGGATGCTGTCCTACTGGGTCGAGGCCGACGACGACGAGTTCTTCCAGATGTTCCGACGCCAGCCCACGACCGTCCCGGGCATGTGGACGCGCGAGCAGGTCGTCGCCCACTACTGCGAGCGGATGGGCTTCGACATGACGCCCGAGCGGTGGCGCTTCTACGAGGTCTTCGGGTTGTTCCGACTGGCCGTGATCGCCCAGCAGATCTGGTACCGCTACTTCCACCAGCAGACCACCAACGAGGCCTACGCCGTGTTCGGCCCGGCGGTCGGCTACCTCGAGACCCGGTGCCGCTCGATCATCGCGGCCGACCCGAGCCACGCCTGATGGGGCAGATCCTCCTCGTCCGGCACGGCCAGGCATCCTTCGGAGCCGACGACTACGACGTACTGTCTGAGACCGGCTGGGCGCAGGGCCGGCTGCTCGGGTCGTTCCTCGCCGAGCGGGGGGTGCGCCCGGACGTGATCGTCCGCGGCGACATGCGCCGCCACCGCGAGACCGGCGAGGCGATGCTCGAGGGGGCAGGCTGGTCGGGGCCCACCATGGAGGTCGACGCCGGGTGGGACGAGTTCGACCACGTCGGCCTGGTCGCGTCCGCCCCCGACCTGCCGGAGGGTCCGATGGACCGTCGCAGGTTCCAGGAGGTCTTCGAGCGCGCCACCGCCCACTGGATCGCCGGCGAGCCTGGCGACTACCCGGAGACGTACGCCGCGTTCGCGGGCCGCGTGCGCGCCTCACTGGCCGCCGCGGCCGAGGAGGCGGGGCCGGGTCGCACGGTCGTCGTCGTCAGCTCGGGTGGCACGATCGCGGTCGTCGCCGCCGCACTCAGCGACCCCGACCCCGACGGCGACCAGTCCACGCGCGCGCGGCTCTGGGCCCGCTTCAACACCGTGATGGTGAACTCCTCGCTCTCCCGGGTCGTCGTCGGCTCCACGGGAGCCCGGCTCCTGAGCTTCAACGAGCACAGCCACGTCTCCGGGGACACGCTGACCTACCGCTAGTCGCTGCCACCGTGCGGGGTCTCGACCCGCTCGTGCTCAGGTAGGTTGCGTCGGTGTCCGACCAGGCGAGCAACGCGCTCATCGCGCTCGTCCTCGGGACGGTGGTGGCGATCGTGCTCGTCCTGCCGGTCGCGGCCTACCAGTACCGCCTCGACGGGCGGCTCCAGCCGGGGGACCTGGCGATCCTGCTGTCCGGTGCGGTCTACGGGCTGGCCCTGTGGACCTACACGCTGCTGCCGGTCCCGCCCGAGGACAGCTACCGGTGCCAGGGGAGCCAGCTCGATCCACTGGCGTCGATCCGCGCGATCGACCGGGCCGCGCCGGAGGCGTTGCTGGGTGACCCGGCGTTCCTCCAGGTCGCCCTCAACGTCTTGCTGTTCGTCCCCCTCGGCTACTACGTACGGCGCGTGCTCAAGCGTGGTGTGGTCGTCGCGACCCTGCTCGGCCTCGGCACGTCGCTCCTGATCGAGACGACCCAGCTGACCGGGGTGTGGAGTGTCTACGCCTGCGCCTACCGGCTCTTCGACGTGGACGACCTGATCGTCAACACCCTGGGAGCGCTCGGCGGCTCGCTCCTCTCCGCCGTCGTCGTACGACGGAGGGTCGCGGCGGCGCCGCTGCCGACCAGCATCACGTGGGGTCGCCGGCTCGTGGGGATGCTCAGCGACGTGCTGTTCGTCGTGCTGCTCGGGGCTGCGGCGGCCCTGGCCTACCGCGGCTGGTGCATCTACGGGCCGGGCACGCTGGAGCGTGACGTGCAGACAGGGCTGCAGCTCGGGGTGCCGTTCGCCGTCGAGGCGTTCAGCGTGCTGTTCCTGGGGCGGACGGTCGGCGAGTACGTCATCTCCGTGCGTGCCGTCGCGCGCTGGGGGCGGCTGACGGACCTGTCGCGGCTGGTGAAGCTCGCCTCGGGCGTCGGCCCGCTCTTCGTGCTGCCCCAGCTCGACACGGTGGTCGCCGCGGTCGCCCTGCCGGTCTACGTGCTGCTCACCCTCCTCACCTCGTGGCGCAGCGTGGGCCACCGCGGACTGAGCCACCAGCTCGCCGGTATGGACCTGGTCATCGCGCGCGAGGAGGCCTTCGATGGCGAGCGGCTCGACCCGGGCGCCCAGGGGCAGGGGAGAGTGGGGGCATGAGACTCGTGGCACGACTGCTGCTCGCCCTCGCGCTGCTCGTCGCGGGGGTGGGGCACCTGGTGAACGTCGAGGAGTTCCTCGGTCAGGTGCCGACCTTCCTGCCGTTGCGCGAGGAGATCGTGGTGGTGTCGGGCCTGGTGGAGCTCGCGCTCGCCGCGGCGCTGGTGATCACCCGCGGTCAGCGGCTGGCCGTGGTCGGTGCGGTCGTGGCCCTCTTCTTCGTCGCGGTCTTCCCCGGCAACATCTGGCAGGCCGTGAACGGCTCGACCTCCTTCGGCCTGGACACCGCGACCGGCCGCATCGTGCGGCTGTTCTTCCAGCCGCTGCTGGTCCTCTGGGCGCTGTGGTGCACCGGCGCCTGGGCGACCTGGCGCGCCCACCGGGAGCAGCGGACTACATCAGCCGCTTGAGCACCGCCAGCGGCGCGTGCTTCATCACGACCGACAACGGTGCCCAGGGCAGCGCGGGCACGCAGGCGTCGGCGACCTCCTTCTCGATGGCCGAGACCATGCTGGCCACACCCTTCTCGGTCGAGGCCATGAACGAGGCCTTGTCCTTGACCTGGTCGTTCATCTCCGAGGCGATGTAGCCGGGATAGAGCACGGTGACCTTCACCGTCTTCCCCAACGGCTTGCCGTAGAGCTCGTTGCGCAGCCCCTCGGCGAGGTAGGCGGCGCCGACCTTGGTGGCGGCGTACGTCGTCAGCGACTTGGGCATCCCGCGCATCGCGGACATCGAGGACACCATCACCAGGTGGCCGGCCCGCTGGTCGCGGAAGATCTCCATCGCGGCCTCGGTCTGCGCCAGCGCGGCGACGAAGTTGGTCATCGCGGTCTGACGGTTGGCGTCGAAGTGGCCGGTACCGAGCGGGGCGCCCTTGCCGAGCCCCGCGTTGACGACGATGCGGTCCAGGGTGTCGAAGTCGGCCCGGAACGCGCGGAACACCTCGAAGACCTGGTCGTCGTCGGTGACGTCGAGGGCGCGGACCTCGACGCGTCTCTCCGGGTGTGCGGCGAGGATCTCGGCCTTGAGCTCGTCGAGTCGCTCCGTGCGCCGGGCGCAGAGCGCGAGGTCGTTGCCGCGGGCGGCGAACTGGCGGGCCATCTCGGCGCCGAGACCGGACGAGGCGCCGGTGATCAGGATCGTGGTCATGGCGGGAAGTCTCTCGCAGGCAGCGGTGGGGCCGATCGGCGCCATGACACGGAAGGGTCTCTTGTCAGGGAAGAGTCTTGACGGAAGTCCTCTCGTGCACTCAAGTAGATCCGCAGCACGCGCTCATCTGAGGACCATCGGGGCTCGAGGGCGCGGCCGTCACGGATCGAGGACCCCATGTCACTGTCACGTCCCCGCGGATCGACCAGGGGGCGGCTCGCCGTCGCCTCGGTCGGTGCGCTCACCGCCGGCCTGTTGGCGGCGCTGCCGCTCAGCGGCGCCCAGGGTGCGTCAGCGCCCGTCGCGAGTGCGCCCACCGCTCCAGCCGCAGCCGCCGCAGCGGCAGCCAGGGGGGGGAGCCGAGCGCTTCACCGACGGCCGCTACATCGTGCTCCTGCGCGAGGCCGCAGCCACGGGCTACACCGGCACACGGAGTGGCTACGCCGCGACGAAGGCGGCGGGTGGGCAGTTCCGTGCCGACAGGCCGGCGGTCGCGCGCTACACCGACTACCTGCGCACCTCGCAGGAGCGGATCGCCGGATCCGTCGGTGCGCGCGTGGGCACCAGCTACACGATGGCGAGCAACGGCTTCGCCGCAACCCTGACGGCCACGCAGGCCCTCGACCTGGCGACCGACCGTCGGGTCCTGCTCGTGGAGAAGGCCGGGGTCCGCCAGGTCACGACCTGGAGCACCCCGGACTTCCTCGGGCTCACGGGCAAGGGCGGCGCCTGGGCAGCCAAGGGCGGGGCCACGAGCGCCGGCAGCGGCGTCGTGCTCGGTGTGCTCGACACCGGCATCTGGCCTGAGTCCAAGTCATTCTCGGGCAGTCGGCTCTCGACCAAGCCGCGGACGCGGTGGGACATCACCATGACGGGTGACCAGACCCGCATGGAGAAGGCCGACGGCACGCTCTTCAGGGGCCAGTGCGAGACCGGCCAGTCCTTCGACCTCACCGACTGCAACACCAAGGTCATCAGCGCCCGCGTCTTCGGTGACGCCTACCTCGCGGCAACCCCTGAGGACGCGCTCTCGGCGCACGAGTTCATCTCGCCGCGCGACGGCGGCGGCCACGGCAGCCACACGGCCAGCACGGCCGCCGGCAACATCGTGAAGAAGGTCTCCACGGCTGGTCTCACGTTCGGCCCCATCTCGGGCATGGCACCCGGAGCCAAGATCGCGGTCTACAAGGTGTGCTGGGAGGCCAGCGACCCTGACCTCAGCGGCTGCTTCACCGAGGACATGGTCGCGGCGGTCGACCAGCTCGTCATCGACGGGGTCGACGTCGTCAACTTCTCCATCGGTGGCGGGCCCCAGGCCACGCTGGACGCCACCGAGCTGGCCTTCGAGGGAGCGGCCGAGGCCGGCATCTTCGTGGCCGCCTCCGCCGGCAACAGCGGCCCTGACAACACCACGCTCGACCACCCGTCGCCGTGGCTGACCACGGTCGCGGCGGGCACCCACACCACGAAGTTCGAGAACACCATCGTCCTGGCGAACGGGAAGAAGATCATGGGCGCCTCGAGCTCCCAGACACCGGTCTCGACCCGGCGCATCGTGCCCGGTGCCGAAGCGGTCGTCGAGGGCGGCGACGCCGACGACGCCGCGCTCTGCGGACCTGACACCCTCGACCCGGCGAAGGTCGCGGGCAAGATCGTCTACTGCTACCGCGGTGTCTACGACCGGGTGTCCAAGGGCGCGGAGGTCAAGCGGGCCGGAGGGGCGGCGCTGATCATGGCCAACCCCTCGTCCAACAGCCTCAATGCCGACCTCCAGGCTGTCCCGACCATCCACATCTCCGACGTGGCCGGCAAGGTCGTCGAGAAGTACGTCGCAGCCCAGGGCCTCGATGCCAAGGCGTCGTTCAAGCTCGGCAACCTGACCAGCACGAAGACGCCGCTGCCGCAGGTGGCCGGCTTCTCCTCACGTGGTCCCGTGCTGGTCTCCGACGGCGACCTGCTCAAGCCCGACATCATCGCTCCGGGCGTCGACGTGCTCGCCGCGGTGGCGCCGCCGTCCAACCAGGGTCGCGCCTACGATCTCTACTCCGGCACCTCGATGTCGTCCCCGCACATCGCTGGTCTCGCTGCCTTCATCCAGGGCGAGCGGCCCAAGTGGACGCCGATGACGATCAAGTCGGCGATGATGACCACCGCCACCTCGATCCGCGACGAGAAGGGCGCGCTCGTGCGCGACGCCTTCGCCCAAGGGGCCGGCCAGGTCAGGGCGAAGCGGTTCTTCGACCCGGGCCTGTTCGTCACCTCCGGTGCCATCCAGTGGCGCGGCTGGCTCGCCGACCTCGGCTACAACACCGGCGTGCCGTCGCTGGACGCCAAGAGCATCAACGTGCCGTCCCTCGCGGACGGGTCGATGACCGGACCCACGACGTTCCCACGCTCCTTCCGGGCCAGCCGGAAAGGCACCTGGACGATCGCCGCGAACCTCCCCGGCTTCACCGTCGAGCCGAGCCGTTCGAAGGTGAGGTCGAAGCGCTCCAACGACATCATCGACGTCGACTTCACCATCACCCGGACCACGGCGCCGCTGGGGGAGTACACCAGCGGCTTCATCACCTTGAGTGGCCCGACCCGGGTCCGCATCCCGGTGGCGATCAAGCCGTTGTCGGTGCAGGCTCCGGCGGTCGTGACCGGCACGGGGGTGACCGGTGCGAGCGACGTCGAGATCGTCCCGGGCTTCACCGGTGACCTGGACGTCACCACGACGGGGTTGGCCAAGGGCGAGACGACCCTCGACTCGGTGGACGTCAACGTCGACCACCTGTCCTGCCTCACGGTGCCCGAGGGGTCGACGCTGACGCAGGTCGACCTGGACTCCACCGACGACACGGCCGACCTGGACCTCTACCTCCTGGCCGCCGACTCGTGCGACCCCGACACGGCCTACGCCGTGGCGGCACAGTCGGCGACCGGCTCGGCCGACGAGTCGATCACGGCACCCGGTCTCCCCGCCGGCACCTACATCGTCGACATCTTCGGCTTCTCCCCCGGAGCCGACGGAGCCCCGATGGGCTTCACGCTCGACACCTACACGGTGGATCCGGGGGCCGGGCTCGGTGCGTTCACCGCCACCCCGGACCCGGTGCCGGTCGTGGCTGACACCCCGACCAGCTTCGCGGTCTCGTGGACGGGTCTCGACCCGGACGCGCGCTACCTCGGTCTCGTGGAGTACGCGGGCAGCAGCGACGTCACGATGGTGAAGGTCGACACCGCTGGCTGAGCAGTGAGCAGTGAGCACGACGCAGTGACGGTGCCCGGGGTCCGCGGACCCCGGACACCGTCACTCCGTCCCACAATTTAAAGTCAGGCTTGACTGTTTGTTGATGGTGACGTCATGCTGCACGGGTGACGAGCGCTCCGAGCACCCGCGTCCCCCAGGAGGAGCGCACCCGGGTGATGCGTGCCCGCCTGCTCGACGCGACCGTCGAGTGCCTGGTGGAGCACGGCTTCAGCGGCACGTCCACCACCTTGGTCTCCGAGCGGGCCGGCGTCAGTCGCGGCGCCCAGCTGCACCACTTCCCGACCAAGAACGCGCTGGTCGTGGCGGCCGTCGAGCACCTCACCGTGGTCCGGGGCGCCGAGCTGGCAGCCGCCGCCGAGCGCCTGCCGCGAGGTGCGCGGCGTACGCGCGCGGTGATGCGGATGCTGGGTGACCACTTCAGCTCCCCGGTCTTCGACGCCGCCCTCGAGCTCTGGGTCGCTGCCCGGAGCGACCCCGCCCTGATGGCGGCCGTCGAGCCGCTCGAGCAACGCGTGGGCCGCGACACCCACCGGATGACCGTGGAGCTGCTCGGCGCCGACGAGTCCGTGCCCGGGGTGCGCGAGCTCGTACAGGCCACCCTCGACCTCGTGCGCGGCCTCGGGCTCGCGAACACGCTCACCGACGACACCCGCCGACGCGAGCGGATCCTCGACCAGTGGGCCCGCACGCTCGACACCGCGTTGACCGCCGCCCACCAGCCCTCGAACCACCAGCCCTCGAACCACGAGCCTGCGAACCACCAGGAGACGTCATGACCGCCCTGCTCGAAGAACTCCTGAACGACCTGCGACTCGAGGGCGACCAGCTCTGGGCCGTGGCGTCCGGCCTCGACGAGGCCGGCTGGGCCACGCCCACCCCGGCTGCCGGCTGGAGCGTCGCGACCCAGGTCGCCCACCTGCTCTGGACCGATGAGACCGCCGCCGCGGCGGCCCGCTCGCTCGTCAGCGAGGCCGGCAAGGCCGCATGGGACGACCTGGTCCTGCAGGCCATGGCCGACCCGACCGGCTTCGTCGACACCGGCGCCCTCGAGGTCGCCAGGCTCTCGCCCCCAGCGCTGCTCGCCCGCTGGGGCACCGCCCGCCAGGACCTGGCCCGGGCGCTGCGGGCCGTGCCCGCCGGAGAGAAGATGCCGTGGTTCGGGCCGCCGATGTCGCCCACCTCGATGGTGACCGCACGCTTCATGGAGACGTGGGCCCACGCGCTCGACGTCTACGAGGCCCTCGGCAGCGGGCCGGCGCCGAGCGACCGGGTCAAGCACGTCGCCCACCTCGGGGTCCGCACCCGCGACTTCGCCTACTCCGTGCACGGCCTGACGCCTCCGGCCGAGCAGTTCCGCATCGAGCTCACCGCGCCCTCCGGCGAGGCCTGGGCCTGGGGCCCCGAGGAGGCCGCGCAGACGGTCACGGGACCTGCCCTCGACTTCTGCCTGCTGGTCACCCAACGCGTCCACCGTGACGACACCGCCCTCGTCGCCACCGGTGACGACGCTGCGCACTGGCTGAGCATCGCCCAGGCCTTCGCCGGCCCGGCCGGCGCAGGACGGGAGCGCGTCGGTGGTTGAGGCGCCGCTGCCCGACGTGCTGCGCATCGGCAACTGCTCCGGCTTCTACGGCGACCGCCTGAGCGCGATGCGCGAGATGGTCGAAGCTGCTGAGGACGGGCAGAGCCTCGACGTCATCACCGGTGACTACCTCGCCGAGCTGACGATGCTGATCCTCGGCAAGGACACCATGCGGGACAGCTCGCTGGGCTACGCGCGGACCTTCGTCCGTCAGGTCGAGGACTCCCTCGGCCTCGCCCTCGAGCGCGGTGTCCGGATCGTCAGCAATGCCGGCGGCCTCAACCCCGCAGGTCTCGCCGACAAGCTGCGGGAGGTGGCCCGGGGCCTCGGCCTCGACCCGGCGATCGCCCACGTCGAGGGAGACGACCTGCGCCCCCTGGCCCAGGAGCTCGGCTTCGAGGGGGCGTTGACCGCCAACGCCTACCTCGGCGGCTTCGGGATCGCCCGCGCGCTGGACCAGGGCGCCGACATCGTCGTCACGGGCCGGGTCACCGACGCCTCGTTGGTCGTCGGCCCGGCGATCAGCCGGTTCGCCTGGACGCCCACGTCCTACGACGAGCTGGCCGGCGCCGTCGTCGTCGGCCACGTCCTCGAGTGCGGAACGCAGGCGACGGGCGGCAACTTCTCCGGCTTCCGCACGTTGCCGCATGACGGGCGCGCGCTGGGCTTCCCGCTCGCCGAGATCGCCGCCGACGGCTCGAGCGTCATCACCAAGCACGCCGGCACGGGGGGCGCGGTCACGGTCGACACCGTCACCGCGCAGCTGGTCTACGAGATCCAGACCGCGCGCTACCTCAACCCCGACGTCATCACCCACCTCGACTCGATCGAGCTCGCCCAGGTCGGTCCCGACCGGGTGGCGATCTCCGGCGTCAAGGGCGATCCGCCCCCGGCCCGGCTCAAGGTCTGCGTCAACACGCTCGGCGGCTACCGCAACGCGATGGAGTTCGTGCTGACCGGGCTCGACATCGATGCGAAGGCCGACTGGCTTCGGCTGCAGCTCGAGCCGTCGCTCAGCGCAGCCAGCGTGTCGTGGACGCGCACCGCGCTGCCCATCGTGGACGCCGACACCGAGGAGGGGGCGTCCTGCCTGCTGCGGTGCACCGTGATGGACCCCGAGTCCGGCCCGGTGGCGAAGGCATTCACGGGCCCGGCGGTCGAGCTCGCGCTGGCGTCCTACCCCGGCTTCACGATGACCAGCCCGCCCGGCCCGCCCTCGCCCTACGGCGTCTACCGACCGGCGTACGTCGACCGCGATCGCGTCGTCCACACGGTCGTCCATGCCGACGGCACCCGCGAGGTGGTCCCGGATCCCGACCGGTTCGGCTCCGCCGACGAGCAGGTCGGACATCGTGAGTCGCCCTTCCCCGCCCCGGCCGACTCCCTGACCCGACGGATGGCCCTCGGCACGTTCGTCCATGCCCGCTCGGGCGACAAGGGCGGCGATGCCAACCTCGGGCTCTGGATCGTGCACGACGGCTCCGACCTCTACGAGGCTCGCGTCACGTGGCTGGCCAAGCTGATGAGCCCACGCAAGGTACGCGAGCTGATGCCCGAGGCGCGCGACCTCGACGTCGAGGTCTACGTGCTTCCCAACCTCGGCGCCGTCAACATCCTGGTCCGCGGCCTCCTCGGCGAGGGCGTCGCGGCATCGACCCGGTTCGACCCGCAGGCCAAGGGCCTGGGGGAGTGGATGCGCTCGCGCATCGTGCACATACAGGAGGACCTGCTCTGATGGACATCCACGCGATGGGCACCGAGTTCGTGCGCCGCGAGGTCGCTCCTCACCTCCAGGAGTGGGAGGACGCCGGCAGCTTCCCGCGCGAGCTCTACGTCGCTGCTGCCGAGCAGGGCCTGCTCGGGCTCTCCTTCCCCGAGGCGGTGGGTGGCTCCGGGGCCACGATGCTCGAGTCGCTCGAGATGCAGGAGGGGATGTTCGCCGCCGGTGCGTCCAGCGGCCTGATGGCGGGTCTCTTCACCAGCGGCATCGCGCTGCCCCACATCGCCGCCTCCGGCAACGCCGACCTGGTCGACCGCTTCGTGCGGCCGACGCTCGCCGGGGAGCTGATCGGCTCCTTGGCCGTGACCGAGCCCGGGGGTGGCTCCGACGTGGCTGGCATCCGCACCACCGCGGTCCGCGACGGGGAGCACTACGTCGTCAACGGCGCCAAGACCTTCATCACCAGCGGCGTCCGCGCCGACTTCGTGACCACCGCGGTCCGCACCGGCGGACCGGGTCACGGCGGCATCAGCCTGCTCGTCGTCGAGCGGGGCACGCCCGGCTTCACCGTCGACCGGTCGTTGCGCAAGATGGGCTGGCACTGCTCCGACACCGCCGAGCTGTCCTACGTCGACGTGCGGGTCCCGGTCGCCAACCTGGTCGGGGAGGAGAACTCCGGCTTCTACCAGATCGCCGAGCAGTTCGTCGTCGAGCGACTCGGGCTGGCCGTGCACGCCTACGGCATCGCCGCCCGCTCGCTGGAGCTCACCGCGGACTACTGCCGCGACCGCGAGACCTTCGGCAAGCCCCTCATCGCCAACCAGGTCGTGCGCCACAAGCTGGTCGAGATGCGTCGGCAGGTCGAGGTGTCCCGGGTCTACGCCCACGACGTCGCCCGCCGCCACGCCGCGGGGGAGAGCGTCATCGCCGAGGCCTGTCTGGCCAAGCAGACGGCGTGCGACGCTGCGACGTACGTCTGCGACCAGGCGGTGCAGCTCCACGGCGGCACCGGCTACATGCACGGCACCGAGGTCGAGCGGCACTACCGCGACGCTCGCATCCTGCCGATCGGCGGTGGTGCCACCGAGGTCCTCACCGACCTGGCCGCCAAGCTGATGGGCTATGCACCGACCAGAGGAGATCGCTCATGACCGCGCTCGGAACGCCCACCGGGGAGGTCACGCTCTCGATCGCCGCGCCGCCGGAGGAGGTGTGGGCCCTGGTCACCGACGTGACCCGCATCGGGGAATTCTCCCCCGAGACCTTCGAGGGCAAGTGGACGCGCGGCTCCACGGGCCCCGAGGTCGGCGCCTCGTTCGCCGGTCACGTCAGGCGCAACGGTGTCGGCCCCGTCTACTGGTCGCCGTGCCACGTGACGGTGTGCCAACCGCCCACCGCGGGGTCGACGGCGGTCTTCGAGTTCGCCGTCGGTACCGACTCGGTGTCGCTGAACAACTGGGGTTACCGCATCGCAACCGACGGGGTCGGCGGCTCCACGGTCACGGAGTACTTCCAGCTCAAGGCAGCCCTGCCGATGCGGATCTACTGGCTGCTGCTCGGCTGGTCCCGCGGCCGCACCAACGCCCGGGGGATGCGCACCACGCTGGAGCGGATGAAGGCGGTGCTGGAGCCATGAGCAACCGCGAGTCCATGCTCGAGAAGATCGCGTCGCTGGACGCCGAGCACACGAAAGCGGTCGAGGGCGGCGGCGAGCGCAGCGTGTCGCGCCACCACGCCCGCGGCAAGCTGATGCCGCGCGAGCGCATCGAGCTGCTCGTCGACGAGGGCTCGGCCTTCCTCGAGCTCAGCCCGCTGGCGGGCTGGGGGTCCGACTTCACCGTCGGTGCCAGCGTCGTCACCGGCATCGGCGTGATCGAGGGAGTCGAGTGCATGATCACCGCCAACGACCCGTCGGTGAAGGGTGGTGCGAGCAACCCGTGGACGGTGAAGAAGATCTTCCGGGCCTCACAGATCGCCCAGGAGAACGGTCTCCCCACGATCTCGCTGGTGGAGTCCGGAGGTGCCGACCTGCCCACGCAGAAGGAGATCTTCATCCCGGGCGGCAAGCTCTTCCGCGACATCACCCGCGCGAGCGCCCGCAAGGAGCCGACGATCGCGCTGGTCTTCGGCAACTCCACCGCCGGTGGTGCCTACGTGCCGGGCATGAGCGACTACACCGTGATGGTCAAGGCACAGGCCAAGGTCTTCCTCGGTGGCCCGCCCCTGGTCAAGATGGCCACCGGCGAGGAGTCGGACGATGAGTCCCTCGGCGGCGCAGAGATGCACGCCCGTACCTCGGGACTGGCCGACTACCTCGCCGAGGACGAGCTCGACGCGATCCGCATCGGGCGCCGCATCATCGCCCGCCTCAACTGGCGCAAGGCCCGCCCGGACGCAGCCCTGCCCACCTACGCCGACCCGGTCGGCGACCCCGACGACCTGCTCGACCTGATCCCCAACGACCTCAAGGAGCCCTTCGACCCCCGCGAGGTGATCGCTCACCTCTGCGACGGGGTCAGCGCGACCAACGGCCTGGTCTTCGACGAGTTCAAGCCGCTCTACGGCACGTCGCTGGTCACCGGCTGGGCCCAGCTGCACGGCCGGCCGATCGGGATCCTCGCCAACGCCCAGGGCGTGCTGTTCAGCGGGGAGGCGCAGAAGGCGACGCAGTTCGTGCAGCTCGCCAACCAGAGCGACACCCCGTTGCTGTTCCTGCACAACACGACCGGCTACATGGTCGGCAAGGACTACGAGCAGGGCGGCATCATCAAGCACGGCGCGATGATGATCAACGCGATCAGCAACTCCACCGTGCCGCACCTGACGGTGATCATGGGGGCCTCCTACGGCGCCGGTAACTACGGCATGAACGGGCGCGCCTTCGACCCGCGCTTCCTCTTCACCTGGCCCTCGGCCAAGTCGGCGGTGATGGGTCCCGCGCAGCTCGCCGGCGTGCTCGAGATCGTCGCCCAGCAGTCGGCGGAGTCGAAGGGCGAGACCTTCGACGTCGAGGGCTTCAAGGGCATCAAGGAGGTCGTCGAGGCCCAGATCGAGGAGCAGTCGATGCCCTACTTCCTCTCCGGGATGTTGTACGACGACGGCGTCATCGACCCCCGCGACACCCGCACCGTCCTGGGCATCTGCCTGTCCGTGATCGACAACGTGCCCTTCGAGGGCACCGACCGTTTCGGGGTGTTCCGCCCATGATCAGCAGACTGCTCGTCGCCAACCGGACCGAGATCGCCAGCCGGATCTTCCGCACCTGCCGCGACCTCGGCATCGAGACCGTCGCCGTCCACTCCGATGCCGACGCCGCCTTGCCCTACGTCGCCGAGGCCGACCGCGCCGTACACCTGCCGGGCAACGCGCCGGCGGAGACCTACCTGCGCACCGACCTGATCCTCGAGGCGGCCGAGCGCAGCGGTGCCGACGCGATCCACCCCGGCTACGGGTTCCTCAGCGAGAACGCTGCCTTCGCCCGCGCGGTGATCGACGCCGGCCTGACCTGGGTCGGCCCGGACCCCGAGTCGATCGAGTCGATGGGCTCCAAGATCAGGGCCAAGGAGATCATGAAGGCGGCCGGTGTGCCGGTCCTCGAGGCGCCGGCCGAGCCGACCGAGGCCGACCTCCCGCTGCTCGTCAAGGCGAGCGCCGGTGGCGGTGGGCGCGGGATGCGCATCGTGCGCACCCTCGCCGACCTGCCCGGTGAGATCGAGAAGGCTCGCGCCGAGGCGGAGTCGGCGTTCGGTGACGGCACCGTCTTCGTCGAGCCGTACGTCGAGGAGGGCCGCCACGTCGAGGTACAGCTCGTCGGCACGAGCGTCTACGGCGACCGGGACTGCTCGGTGCAGCGCCGACACCAGAAGGTGGTCGAGGAGGCGCCGGCACCCGGCCTGCGCGACGAGGTGCGGGCCGCACTCCACGATGCCGCTCGGGCAGCGGCCGAGGCGATCGACTATCGCGGCGCCGGCACGGTCGAGTTCCTCTACGACCCCTCCACCGAGCGGTTCTTCTTCCTCGAGATGAACACCCGGCTCCAGGTCGAGCACCCGGTCACCGAGGCGGTGCACGGGGTCGACCTCGTCGAGCTCCAGATCGGTGCGGCCGAGGCAGACTGGACGATGGGCTGGGCCGACCCGCCACGCGGCCACGCGATCGAGGTGCGCCTCTACGCCGAGGACCCCGCCGCCGACTACCAACCGCAGAGCGGTGAGCTGACGACGTTCGAGATCCCGGCCGGCGACGGCATCCGGGTCGACACCGGCTTCGCCTCCGGCAGTGTCGTGTCCACCCACTACGACGCGATGCTCGCCAAGGTCATC
>Ga0136639_10000068_pt1 | contig 29158 bp, 25 predicted proteins | sample AntDrymUQ8592106_2_FD_113739 | JGI IMG/M metagenome (GOLD analysis project Ga0136639, IMG submission 113739) | Polar desert sand microbial communities from Dry Valleys, Antarctica - metaG UQ859 (21.06) | ecosystem: Environmental > Terrestrial > Soil > Desert | place: Antarctica: Dry Valley...
AAGGAGATCACGGCCAAGCTGATGGTGGAGTTTCCTGTTTTGGCGGTGAATGAGCGGTCGGTGCCAGCTAAGGAGAATGGCTTCTTGCTGATGTATCAGAAGAATAGGAATCTGGGGCTTACTTTATCCGCGCAGCGCAAAGCCCTGCGCGACGCCGACGCTGAGCTTGCTCGCAAGGCCGCGCGACTTGATGAGGCTGGCGGAGGGGATTTTTTTTATGCCCCGTTGGGGCGCAGCCCTTACCCCACGTCCCTGCGGGACAAGAGAATCTAGCCCAGGGTGTACCCACGCTGTGCTCTAACGTCCAGGAGGGACACAAGAACTTAGCCGGGGGTAAGCGTGTACCCACGCGCAGCCCCCGGAAACTGGCCCAAAAAGAAATCATTCGCCCCGGAGGGGCGCGTCGCTGTTTCTGGACGTCCTACGCGCCCCAACGGGGCACAAGGCGATAGCCCAGGGCCAGCGCAGCGCAGCCCTGGGAACCCCCACCAAAAAAGACCCGAGCCCCAATGGGGCGGAACTTGCGCGCGGATGCAGCGCGGTTACGCCCTCACAGGGCGGGAAGATTCTATCAAACAACAACCCAGGGCTGCGCTGCGCTGGCCCTGGGCTATCGCCTTTTGCCCCAATGGGGCACGTTGAAACCAGCGGAGGCCTTGTACCACCTGCCAACTTCCCCGTCTCCGGGCCTGCGCCACTTCCAGGCTGCAGCTATCAGGTAGCGGCTTTTCCTCACCCCTAATTTTTTGGCGCGATGGCGAGAAGCTCCATGAGGTCCTTCTTCAGGATCGGATCCATCTCGCCGATCTGGTGGTCAGGAAAGTGAAAGACTTCGATCCGGTCCTCATTCAGCACTGTCGTGAACTCGCCCCCGTCACCAACAGACTTTCGGGTGACAAGAAAATGCCGATACATGGCAGAGATTATTTCCCCATCCTTGAAATGGCATTGCCACTGCCTTGCTTCCGCGAAGTGCTCTGCGGATGCCTCAACCGCGACGATCCTGGCTCCCACACGAGTCAGCGCAATATTGCTTCCGCCACACGCACCTCCCACTCCCTGTTCTCAGTGACGGGCTTGTCCGCGTGCGCCAGCATGAGGCTTGCGATAATTACGAGCCAAGTGAAGAAAACGGCTTTCATCTTACTATAAAATTCATATCGATGTCACCGTACAACGATTTGGGCAATCAGCTCGTCCGCTGGAGCCAAGCGAGCAGTTCGGCAGGCTCCGCCGCCATGGGAGTGGCCACCTTCGGCAGGTTTTCCAAGCACGCGAGGCGCTCGGGGATGGGAATGGCTCCGAGGATGGGAGTCATGACATCGAGAAACTTAGCCGGGTGGGCGGTTTCCAAGACCACGGTGTGGTCTGCTGGATAGGCGGTGCGCCAGATGCCCGCGGCAAGCCAGCCGACGGCGCCGTGGGGGTCCATGACGTAGCCGGTGGTGGCGTGGATTTGGCGGATGGCGTCCTGGGTTTCCTCGTCGGAGAAGGCGAAGCCGCTGAGGTGGGAGCACATCTGGCCCCAGTCGCGGCCACAGAGCTCAAGCAGGCGGATGAAGTTGCTCGGCGCGCCGACATCCATGGCGTTGGAAAGGGTGGCCACGCTGGGGCGCGGTTGGTAGTCGCCGCTTTCGAGGTAGGCGGGGACCACATCGTTGCTGTTGGTGGCGGCAACGAAGTGCTTCACCGGCAGGCCCATGCGCTGGGCCAGCAGGCCCGCGGTGAGGTTGCCGAAGTTCCCGCTGGGGACGACGAAGACCGGCTTGGTGCCGGCCGGAAGCTGGCGGGCGGCGTGGAAGTAATAGAATGCCTGCGGAACGAGGCGCGAGATGTTGATCGAGTTGGCCGACGTCAGGTTGAGCCGCTCGGAGAGCTCGCGGTCAAGGAAGGCGGCTTTGACCATCCGTTGGCAATCGTCGAACGTGCCGTCGACTTCCAAGGCGGAGATGTTGTCGCCCAAGGTGGTGAGTTGCTTTTCCTGTAAGCCACTGACCTTGCCGCGCGGGTAGAGGATGACCACGCGGGTGCCGGGCACGCGGTGGAACGCGCTGGCGACCGCGCCGCCGGTGTCTCCGGAGGTCGCGACAAGCACCGTGAGCTCGCGCGCGTCGTCACGGGTCAGCCAGCCCATCACGCGGGCCATGAAGCGCGCGCCGAAGTCTTTGAACGCCAGCGTCGGCCCGTGGAAGAGCTCAAGCACATGGTCGTGCGGAGCCAGCGTGACAAGCGGCGCGTCAAAGTCGATGGCCGCAGCGATCAGCTCACGCAGAGTGGCTTCTGGAATATCGTCAAAGATTCCGCGGGCAATGCGGAACCCAAGCTCGGCAAATGGCAAATCGCGCCACTCGGCCCAAAAATCCGCGTCGAGCGACGGGATGTGCTCGGGCATGTAGAGGCCGTTGTCCGCCGGCAGTGAGCGCAGGACGGCCTCCTTAAGGTCAACGTGTTCCGTCGGCGAGCTGGTGCTGTAGAATTTCATTCGCGGTGGGGGCCGGGCGTCATGAAATCACGTGCACGCCGCGGGGGTTGATTTTTGAGACATACGCTTGGCACTCAAGCGGCAAAGCGCGGAACACCTTGGCCACCGCGGCAGCCACTTTGACGGCGATTTCCTCGCCCTCGCACAGCGCAAACACGCTCGGTCCGGCGCCCGAGATGGAAAACCCAAGCGCTCCCGCACCCATCGCGGCGCGCTTGGCCTTGTAGAATTCCGGAATGAGCTTTTGCCGCCGCGGCTCGGCGATCACATCGTGGATCGATCGGCTGATCAAACCATAGTCCTCCTGGATCAGGCCGCAAATCAAACCACCGAGGTTGCCGATCTGCTGGGTCGCATTCTCCAACGGAATCTCCTTGGGCAAAATCTCCCGCGCCACTTTCGTCAAAATCTCGATGTCAGGGTGCACCACGGCCGCCCACAGGTCCTTCGGCACAGGAAGTTGCGCAATATCCAGCTCCTGGTTCGAGCGGATGAAGACAATCCCGCCCAGCAGGCAGGGCGCCACGTTGTCCGCGTGCCACGCACCGTCCGCGCTTGCCTCCCCGGTCATCGCGAAGGGCAGCAGCTGCTTCTTGCTCAACGGCTCGCCAATCAGCTTGTTGACCGCGTACGCGCCGGCCACCGCCGAGGCCGCCGAGGACCCCAGACCGCTGCCAAATGGCATTTTCTTGTGAATCTCCATCTCGATGCCCCGGTCGGTCATCCCCAAGTGCTTCAGCAGGTCCATCGCGGACACCCCGGCCGTGTTCTTCATCACGTCCAGCGGCAGCTTGCCGTCGTCTCCGGTGATCAAGGTGATGCGCAGGCCCGGCTTGTCCGAGTGACGGACCAAAATTTCGTCGCCGGGCGCGTCAATCGCGAAGCCCAGAACATCGTACCCGCACGCAACATTTGCCACCGTCGCGGGCGCAAATACGCGGATTTCCTGAAGTGCATCTTTGGCCATGGGGCTGGGCTGTTACCATGCCCCCCGCCCACCGGCCAGCCCAATCAGCTTGTCCACCGCCGCGCTCCGATCCCCGCCTCAAAAGAAAATGAACCGCTTACGCTTCTTGCGCTTCAGATCCCCGTCGCCCACCGAGAGCACCTCCACCCTCACCCGGGCCAGCCCATGGTCACGAAACCCAAGCTTGTTGGCCGCTCGCGAGGAAACATCCAGCAGACGGCCCGGAATGAACGGCCCCCGGTCGTTGATCCGCAACCTCACGTCGTTGCCATTCTCCAGGTTGGTCACCCGCACCTCGCACGGCAGCGGCAACGTCTTGTGCGCACCGATCAGGTGCCACGGCATCACCTTCTCCCCCAACGAGGTCGTCCCGCGCTTGAGCCCCAAAAACTTGCTCTCGTCGTACCAAGACGCCACTCCCACTTCCTCGTAATCAAGCGCCTCCTCGACGCTCATCGGAAAATACGTCTGTCCGCGCACGCTGTAGCTGCGCGTCTGGTACCCGTGGTAACCACTTGGCCGCGCGCACGACCCCGCACCGACCACGCACAACCCACAAACCCCTGCCAATCCAACACTCAAAAACTTCACGCCTGCCAGCCTATGCCGATCCCTACCGCCCGGTAAAACCAAAAACGGCGCGGCGGATCACTCCGCCGCGCCTGAATTTTTTCTTCCGAATCAAGTCGCTTTGCCAGACAGCTCCTCGCTACGATTCGCGAAGTAGCTAAATCGTTTCGCGAAGCGTCAAATACTCAGCGCTTCTCGCGCAGTGCCGGCAGGATCTGCGCGACCTGCTCTTTCATCTCTTTGCCAGGCTTGAACTTCACCACCGCGCGTGGCGGGATCGGCACGTCCTTGCTTGGATCCTTCGGGTTGCGTCCCACCTTCGCCTTCATTTCGCGCACCTGAAAGGCACCGAAATTGCGCATCACCACCGTGTCGCCAGTGGCCAGTGAGGCAGTGATGGAATCAAGTGTTCGCTGCAGAACATCAAAGACTTGCTGCTGGGTCAGACCGGTTTCGTTGCTCACTTTGATCACGAGATCTCGCTTGGTTATTGTCGCCATGATGGTTGGTGCAAAAAATTGCGTTGGGGTTGTTGCTTATTGTTGGATGGTCGGGGGATGTTAGACTGAAGGGACAACATAGGCTGTTGGTTTTGTCTTGCGAAAAATCAAAGAATTTTGCGCAGACGCGGGCTCGGCTGGCTATGGGTTCTTTAGTACCTCGCCTGCGGTTTTGAAATGCAGCTTGGCCACCTTGCCGAAATTTTCGGCGCCATGAATGGCGATAAAAACCCGCGCCGCCTCCTTGACCAGCTCTGAGGCACCAAGCGGCAAGGCGGTAGATGAGGCCGCCGAAGCGTCCCGCAGCCAGTCGATAAATCGTTCACGGGCAAGAAGTGATGCCGCGGCCACGGCGATGTCCGCCTCGCCCCTCACCTTCTGCTCCAAAATCAGATTCACCCCACGCTTCTTGAGCGCGCCCTCAAGGATCTCCTTGCGGGCAAATTGATCGCTCAGCGCACGGGGACACTCAGGCCGCAGCTGCGCCAAGCGGGCAATGACCCGGGCATGGCCCCATGCGAGCATCTCGTTGAGGTTGCGGAACGTTGGATACATTTCGTTGTACCGCGTCGGGCTGATGACCAAGGTTTCATGTACGACTCCCGGCGTAGCGCGGATCGTCGCCGCCAGCCGCCGAACCTTCGCATCGCTGCCAATCCGCTTGCTGTCAGTCACCCCGGCATCAAGCAGCGCCCGCGCGCTGGCATGCTCAACATACACCCCGGCGATCACCAGAGGCCCGAAAAAATCTCCCTTGCCACTCTCATCAATCCCAAAGTGAGGCGCAAACATCTCAGGATCAACAACCTCCTCATACCCCAGACGGGCCTCGCCAAGAATCTCAGGCTCCAGCGTGAAACGGATGAAATCCTCCGTATCCTTCCCCTGCACCAAGACCTTGGGCCCCTTCTCGTAGACCGTCACACTCAACTTGCCCTTCTTCGCCGCGAAGCGGGCATACGGCTTGGCCTGAAATTCAAAACCGTCCCGCTCAAGCACCGCACGCAGCTGCGCAACTGCCTCTTCGGCAAGCGCTGCGGTGTGGCTGGTGATGCTCATGAAAACACCTTTACGCCGGATTTCCGTAACCCCAAAGACGAATTTTCTCTTCCCCCAGGGATTTCGTTGCCGACCGTTTTTCGCCCGGCAAGAGTTTCAGTCAGCACCCGCTTTTTCAGCCACACCGGGGAGAATAGATTTTGCATTCCGGCGCGCCCGTGCCCGTCCTGCCGCCGCGTTTCTCTTTGGCATCATTGATTTTTAATTAACATTCCCTGGGGCACCTTGATTTCCTTTAGAGCGTGACAGTAAACAACCACCATGAACCCGGTGGTTAGTTTGCCGTAACGAATAAGAATTAGTTTTTTTGCCGTCTTGGCGGGGATTTCCGGCAAGGCGGCCGGTGCTCCACCTGCATGGCAGCGGCCTGTGTTACTACCGGTCTAGTGCGCAAATCAACACGGAATTATTGTCCTCTGCCGGTGCTGAGCCCAGACGATGCGGGCCGCGAGCTATTCTGTAGTAATTTCAGTGTTGGTTTGAATTTCTCCGCTCACGGGGGGCGTGGCGTTCTTTTTTATCGCCCTTCACGCCTCCCAGATGTGCCGAGTCGCAAAGTTTGCACTTGGGGGTGAAGGACCAATTATGGTCTGCTTGCTGGGTGCTCAAGCCGCTGTCGAGTTCTGACCCCCTGACTGGCCGCGCGGCATTTCGCAAGGCATTGAACCTGTGGTTTGACGCTGAGGGCAGGGACTACCCGTGGCGGCGCACGAGGGATCCGTGGGCCATTCTGGTGGCGGAGGTGATGCTCCAGCAGACCCAGATTGCCACGGTGCTTGGGCGTGGTTATTACGCGCGGTTTCTGCAACGCTTCCCGGATCCCGCCGCCCTGGCCACGGCCGATGAGCCGGAGTTGCTCAAGGTGTGGGAAGGCCTTGGCTACTACCGCCGCGCACGGATGCTTCAGGCCGCTGCACGCCAGATCATCAACCTTCACGGCGGGATCTTCCCCCGGGACCTCGAGGCCATTTCGCGACTCCCCGGCGTTGGCCGCTACACCGCGGGCGCGCTTGCCTCCTTCGCCTTCGACACCCCGGCGCCGATTGTCGACGGCAACGTCGCGCGCGTGCTTTCACGCCTGATGGATTTTGCCACCGAGGTGGATTCCTCCGCGGGCCAGCGGCAACTTTGGGCGTGGGCCAGCGAATTGGTCGATCCGCAGCACCCGCGGGTCTTCAACTCGGCTCTCATGGAGCTTGGCCAGCGGATCTGCCGCCCCGACCGGCCCGCCTGCCCGGATTGTCCCGTCGCCCAGTTCTGCCTGACTCTCAACCCGCTCCCACTGCCTCGGAAAAAACCTGCCCGCAAAACCGTCGCCCTCACCGAACAGGTCGTTTGGCAGGCCGACCCGCGCCGCGGCGTCCTCCTCCACCAGGAAACCGGCTCGCGCCGGCAGGGGCTCTGGAAACTGCCGCAGCGCTCCGCGGAGGAAGTCGCCGCCCTGCCCCACCTCCACACGGCCACCTATACGATTACCCATTATAAGGTTACCCTGCACGTCCACAACGCCGCCTCGGCCGCTCCCGCCCGGGACAACGAGGCCTGGCAGCACTACTCCGCGCTGGATGCCCTGCCGATGCCCGCTCCCTACCGCCGCGTCCTCAACACCCTGCTGGCCCGCGGGACCAAAATTAGCCCTGCTCACCACTCAGCCTGAGCCGATTGATCCCCCCCCCCCGCCGTCACGTAAGATGCGGGCTGGCAAATTCGGGATTATGCGGGAAGTTTACCCACACCCCCCGGTTGCCTATGTCATTTTCCCCAATGCTCGCTGCCCGTCTCGCCCCGCTCACCCTTGCCTGCCTGCTTGCAGCCAGCTGCGGCGGACCTGAACGGGTCAACTCCACTCCGGTTACCAGCGCCAACTATCGCTACGCCGCCGAACGCCTCACCGCCGTGGTCGTCAGTGACGAGGCGAGCATCAGCGCATGGGTCGGCAGCCGCTTCTCGCTGAAAAAAGCTCCCGCCGACGCCGAGGGCGGCTCGGCCACCCCGATCACTCCGGACGGATACTTTGTCACCGCTGACCACGTCCTCGAATCCCTTCCCGGCCGCAAGGCGTGGATCATCTACGGCAATGCCGGCCAGCCAAAATGGGCCAAGGCACGCGTCGTCTGGCGCTCCAAGAGCAGTGACATCGCCCTGCTCAAGGCCGACATTGCCACCCCGCGCTTCTATGAATGGGCTCCCGCCGGACGGGAAATCCCCGTCGGCACCCCCATCATGCATGCCGGCATCGCCACCGGTGCCCGCAGCAAATCAGGCCGCCTCGCCAGCCCCGTGAAGCCCGATTCCCCGGTCCGCGGATTCCAAACATTCAAACACGACGTCCCGCTCCAACCCGGCGACAGCGGCGGGCCCATCATTGACGCTCGCAACCGCCTCATCGGCGTGAATTCTGCCGTCGAGTTCCTCGTCCCGCTCGAAACCGCCTTCTTCATCGAATCCGAAGGCGCGCGCCCCTCAATCGGCCAATTGCAGGGACTCATCGAGCGCGACCGGCGACAACACGCACCGCGCGGCTTTTAAATGATCTACTTTCTCCAACGTTCACTCCGCTTCCTTCCCCTTGGCGCAATCGCCTTCATCGGCGTATTCAACCCGGGATGCGCCAGCCTGCCCCACAGCCTGATGGTCACCGCCACCGAACATCAGGCCGCTGACCACATCATGCTCGTGCGCGCCCAGCCCCAAACCCTCGGGTTCCGCCGCCTCAGCTACCAGTCAACCGTCTATCCAGACCTTGGCAGCTTCTTGCGCTTCCGCGGCCACCCAGACTTCCTCGCCGAGGCCAACAATGATGGCCGCCACTATATGGTCTTCTACTACCTGAAGGATTCCCAGGCATTCGCCAGCCGGACCCTCCGCGAGGATCCCCACGGCATCACCTTCGCTGGTCCCTACTCGATCACCCGCCAAGAGGTCCGCACCCTGCAAAACCTCGTCGCCCAAAGCCGCGGCGAGTCCCGCACCGAAAACGTCAGTCTTCGTTAACCCACTCACTCACAGTGTCACCCGCTGCACCCGCCCGGGACACTTCTTCAAAAACCGCCGCGCCAGTTCCTCGAATTGCTCGCTCAGGTCGGAAAGAAAAATCTCCAGCGTCGCCTCATGCTCGGCCGGGGCCAACAGGTCCTTGGCCCTCAAATGAGCCCGCAGATGTTCCGCGCAGGTCGTCGCTGAGTCCACCAAGCGCACTCGCTCGCCGAGCTTCTCGCGCAACCGCGGAATGAGCAGCGGATAATGCGTGCACGCCAGCAGCAGCGTGTCCATCCCCCGGTCCAGCATCGGCTTCAAATAACTCTCCAACACCGCGTCCGTCGCCGGATGGTCCAACCAGTCTTCCTCAATCAGGGGCACCAAAAGCGGCGTCGGCTGCTCGAAAATCAATAAATCCGGCCGCTGCTGCGCCAGCGCGTGCTGGTAGGCATGCGAGCGAATCGTCCCCCGCGTCGCAATGATCCCCACCCGCTGACAACTCGCCTCCGCCAAGGCCGCCTGCACCCCAGGCTCAATCACCCCGATAATCGGCAATCCATACTTTGCTTGCAGCATGTCCAACGCGTGAGCCGTCGCCGTGTTGCACGCCACCACCACCGCCTTGACCCCGCGCGACACCAAAAACGCCACATCCTCGTCCGCAAATCGCCGAATCGTCTCCGGACTCTTCGACCCGTACGGCACACGCGCCGTGTCCCCCAAATAAATGATCGACTCTGCCGGCAACAAATCCTGCACCGCACGCACCACCGTTAGCCCGCCCACGCCGGAGTCAAATATGCCGAGAGGTTGTGAGTTCACGCCCGCGACCCTTGCCTCCCTCGCCCCCGGAGTCGAGCGTTCTGTCTTGCCCACCAATTCGCAACACTCCCCCGGAGCGACGTCTCCATCGGGAAGCAGTTTAAAGCGGGACCGCCATGCCCCCAACGGGGCGGAGATTCCAGCCCGGGGCTGAACTACTCCGATGCCCCGGATGAAAAGCCAAGAGAATCGCGGCCTGAATGGCCGCAAGAGAGCGCCCGCAGATCACACGCGCGTCGCAAGCGGCAAGGAGCGGCGGACTCCGATCCGCCAGTGCCTGAGAGAGCCAATGGTAAGAGGAATCCGCTTTTCATTCTCCTCCCAGGGCCGGGCGATTCGGAGATCGCCTCTCCTTGGGCGTACCTCAGCCCCGGGCTGGAATCTCCGCCCCCATTGGGGGCATTCAGACGATCCATCGACATGCGTCATCCCAACTTCCCCGTAGGATTGCTCCGGCAAAAGCCGGTTATGCGCGCTGGAGGGACACCGCAACTTAGCCGCCGGGCCAGCGTGTACCCACCCGCAGCCCCGGAACATTCGACACGGCAGGAGGTAACATTGCTGTGTCGTGCTTTGCGCAGCCATCCCTCTGATTCCCGACCCCCGACTAACAGGAGCGCCCTGCTCCAGCAACCCTGCCGGCCCAACCGCGAATTGCTAGACAAGCGCCCCCAAGGAAAGCGCTTTACCTCCGATCCCGCTTCCATACGTTCCCCACCATGAGATTGCTTCTCCTCGGTGCCATCCTCGGCACTGCCACCCTGTCCGCCCAGACCTCGTTGTTAGCCCCTGCGGCGCCAGCGACCCCTGCGCCTTCCGCCCTCGCCCCCTCCGACATCTACCGCTCCGTCGTGCGCATCGAGGTCGCCACCCAGGTGCCCGACTACGCCACCCCATGGAACTCAGGCCGCTTCAGCGGCGGCATCGGCACCGGTTTCCTTATCGGCAAGAACCGCTTCCTAACAAACGCGCACGTCGTCAGCAACGGCCGCCGCATCCTCATCACCGTCTACGGCTCGCCCAAAAAGTACCCCGCCCGCGTCCTCTTCATTGCCCACGACAGCGATCTGGCGCTACTAGAGGTGGAGGACTTCACCGACTTTGCCGCCTTCCCGATGTTGGAAATCAGCCCGGGCGTCCCGCAGCTCGAATCCCAGGTGCGCGTGATCGGCTATCCGGTAGGTGGCGAGCGCCTCTCGGTGACCCGCGGCGTGGTTTCGCGGATCGATTTCCAACCCTACTCCCACTCGCGCGCGGACTCCCACCTCGTCGTGCAGATCGACGCGGCAATCAATCCGGGGAACTCCGGTGGCCCGGTGGTTCAGGGATCCGACGTCGTCGGCGTTGCCTTCCAAGGCCTCCGATCGGCAGACAATACCGGCTACATGATCCCCTCGCCAGTGGTCCGGCGCTTCCTCAAGGACATCGAGGATGGCTCCTACGACCTCTACACCGACTTGGGCATCACCGACTTCCCCCTGTTCAACCCGGCCATGCGCAAGGCCTTCTCCCTGCCCGATGACGGCCTGGGCGTCCTGATCACCGATGTGCTGCCAACCAGCCCGGCGGATGGACTCATCCAACCAAACGATGTCCTCCTGGCCGTCGACGGCAGCTCCGTCGACAGCTCCGGACAAGTCACCCTGGACGGCGAAAACGTCAACATGCACGAAATCATCGAACGCAAGTTCGCCGGAGACATCGTCAAGTTGCGCATCCAGCGCGCCGGCCAGCCCAGCGAGGTGAGCATCAAGCTCGCCCCGGTCCCCGCCTCCCGCCTCTACGCGATCCAATACGAAAAAAAGCCCCGCTACGTCGTCGCCGGCGGGCTCGTCTTCCAACCGTTGGACACCAACCTCTATGCCTCCACCAAGCTGGAGAACATCCATGTGCGCCGCCTCTTCGGCGACTATGTTAGGAAGGGCATCTTCCTCGAGCGCAAGGACATCGTGGTTCTCACCCGGGTTGAGAGCGATCCGCTCACCAGTCAGATGGAAGGCTTTGCGGGCCTCGCCGTGGACAAGATCAACGGCACCCAAGTGCGGGACCTAACCCACCTGCATGAGATCCTCACGGCTGCTAGCCCACCCGAGTTTTTCGTCGTCGAATTGTTTGGCGCGCCGCGGCCACTGATTTTGCCCAGCGCGGAAATCGCCGCCGCCAACGAGCGCGTCCAGCGCGAGGGCTCCATTCCTAACCTTTCCAACCTCAAGGACTAGTCTTTGCCCCGCGTATGAAATTCTCCGCCATCCTTTGCCTTCCCGCTGCCTGCGCCCTGCTCCATTCCTGCGACCAACCTTCCGCGGCCGCCGTGCCGGCTCGCCTGACCGCCCCTGCCCAAGCCGCTCCCACTGCCCCCATCGTCGACCCGATGAAGTCGGTGCTGCGCCTGCGCACCACCATGCAGAACTTTAACCCAGGCCAACCGTGGGAAAAAAACCCGCCTGTTAGCCGCCGCGGCCTCGGCGCCTACCTTGTCGGCGGCATGGTCATCACCACCGCCGACATGGTCGCGGATTCAACCTTCCTCGAGTTGGAGTCGCCCGACGGCACCCGCTCCGCACCCGCCCGCATCGTGGCCGTCGACTACGAGGCCAATCTGGCCCTCGTTGCCCCCGCCGCTCCCGCGCCAAGCGCACCCGACGCCGCGCCAAGCGCGCCCGACGCCCATCCAATTTTCGCCGGCATGACCCCTCTGGCCATTGGTGAGGCCCCCGCCCTCGGGGATACTTTGGACATCCTCCAGATCGAGGAAAACGGCGTGCCACTCATCACCCGCGGCCAACTCCAAAGCGTCGACATCGTCTCGACCTTCCTGCCGGACAACTTCTTCCTGACCTTCCGCGTCAAGGCCTCCATGCAGAGCGTTGCCAGCTCCTACACCCTTCCCGTCGTCAAGGGCGGCCGCCTCGTCGGCGTCCTAACAAGCTATAACAGCGGCGAACAAATCAGCGATGTCACCTCCACCGATGTGCTCAGCCACTTCGTGCGCGAAGCCGTCGACGGCAACTATTCCGGCTTCCCCTCGCTTGGCCTCAGCGCCGTGCGCACCGATGACAGCAACTTCCGCAAGTGGCTCAAAATCCCCGCCGGCGAGGGCGGCCTCTACGTCGCCAAGGTCCGCCCTCAGTCCGCCGCCATGCTCGCTGGCGTCAAGGAAGGCGATGTCCTCCTCGCCATCGACCAACACTCCCTCGACCGCCGCGGATACTACGAGGACACCCGCTACGGCCGCATCTTCTGGAGCCACCTTGTCCGCGGCCTGCGCTCCACCGGCGACTCCGTCAAACTCTCCCTCCTGCGCGACGGCGAACCCATCGAGGCTAACGCCGTTCTTGTTCGCGACGAGGAGGGCACCGGCCTCATCCCCAAGCACAGCTATGACCGCCCACCTAACTATCTGGTCAAAGGCGGCATGGTCTTCCAAGAACTGACCCGCGGCCTGCTAGAAGCATACGGCAAGGAATGGACGCTGCGCGCCCCAATGAACCTCCTCAACGCCCTGGAAAACCCCGAGGACTTCGAGGAAGGCCGCCGCCGCCTCGTCATCCTAACCGGCATCATCCCCACCCCCGCCACCGTCGGCTACGAAGAGGTCCGCAACCTGATTGTCAACGAGGTCAACGGCCAGAAGGTCAAGGATGTCGCCTCGCTCCTCAGCGCCTTCGGCACCCTCGCCCCAGGCGGCGACCACCACATCAAGTTCGACGAGGCACCCTATGAAATCTACCTCAGTTCGGCCGCAGCCGACGCCGTTGACAAGGAACTCCGCCAGCGCGGCCTTGCCGAACTCTCCCGCACTTCCGCCCAGTAAACAAAATCCCATCCGTTGTTAGCCCCTCGGCCCCGCCTAGCCCCGCCGCATTGTTAGTCTCCTCCGGATGGATCTGGACACCCGCTCACAAGCGCGGCGCATTCTCGGCGCATTTCGCCGCAGCATGCCCGCCGCCCTTGACCGGGTGCTTGCCTGTGGCCTTGCCGCGGTAGCCATCGCGCTGCTGCCTGGGCTGTTTGACGATGCCTATCGGGACCTGAGTCTCGCAGCCCAGATCGAGCTGGGAATCCTGGTGTTTGCCGCCTTGCTGTGGATGAGCGAGGCGATGCCCGCCTTTGCCGTGGCTCTGCTGGTTATTGGACTGCAGATCGCGTTGTTGGGCCGGCCCGGCGGCCCGCTCGTTGCGCCCGGGGACGTGGAAGGCTGGCGGATGTTTGTCGCACCGTGGGCCTCGCCCATGATGTGGCTTTTCCTCGGCGGCTTTGTCATGGCCCACAGCTGCACCCGCACCGGTCTGGACCGCTGGATGGCCGCCATCGCCCTTGGCCGATTGACCGGAGGAACCGCCGGGCTGTTAGCCGGGGTGATGGGCATGACATTCCTGCTCAGCATGTTCATGAGCAACACGGCAACCGCGGCCATGATGCTGGCGGTTGTTGGCGGCCTAACACGGGCCCTGCCCGCCTCGGACAGCCGCCCCAGGGCGCTCTTTCTCGGAGTGGCCGTCGCCGCCTCACTTGGCGGCATGGGCACCCTGATCGGCTCCCCCCCCAACGCGATCGCCGCGGGCGAACTTGCCGGCGGCCACGGCGTGGACTTTCTCGGCTGGATGCTTGTCGCCCTGCCGCCTGCACTCCTGCTCTGTGCCCTTGCCTATCTTTTCCTCTGGTGGCGCTACCTGCGCGGCCAAAGCATTCCGGGATTAAGCCTCAGCGCCCAGCTGCCCGCCGAACCGAACACCTGGCGCCGACGCCTGGTCATGAGCGTCTTCTTTATCACCGTGCTCTTGTGGATGACTGAATCCCTGCATGGAATCCCCACCCCCGTCATTTCCTTCTTACCCATCGTCGTCTTTGCCATCACCGGGGTGATTGGATCCGCCGATGTCCGGGAGCTCCCGTGGGAGGTTCTCCTGCTGCTCGCTGGCGGACTTTCCCTCGGGGTGGGCGTCGAGGCCACCGGCTTGGCCCAATGGCTCGTTGGACTCATCCCGAATGGAGTTAGCCTTGGCGGCTTGAGCGTGCTGCTGGTGCTGCTGGCTGTCGGGCTGTCCAACATGATGAGCAACACCGCCGCTGCTAGCTTGCTCATCCCGATCGGCGCGGGCCTAGCAGGGTCCGCCGCGCCCGCCATGTTAGTCATCCCGATCGCTCTTGGCTGCTCGGCAGCCATGGCTCTTCCCATCTCCACCCCGCCCAACGCACTTGCCTTTGCCAGCGGCCGGCTCGCCAGCCGCGACTTCCTGGGAATCGGAACCTTGATCGGGCTTGCCGGGAGCGTCGTGCTCGTCTTGTGGAGCCGTTGGATCTTAGCCGCATGAACGCCCCACCCGAGCCGTGCCCGTTTCTTCCTGCAGCGGTTGACGGCTGGACCCTTGAGCGCATGCGCGCCCACGGCCGCACCCGCGACGCGGAGTTCTTCCTGGCCGTCTGCTGTTATTCTCAAACCCTGTGGCTGCAGGGCAAGCCGGCTCAGGCCCTCCTCCAACTTAACCGCGCACTCGCAGTCGCCCCGCAGTTTGTTGCCAGCGCACAAGACCTTCCCTATGCCGCTATCCTGTGGATCATCCAACATGCCGGCAATGGCTTCCTCGGCAACCCGGTGCGCCACTTCCAACACCTCGCCACCCGCGTCAACGAGCCTAACCGACTACTCCGCTCGTGGCGCGCCTGGGCCTGCTTCCACCTCGCCTCCCAATCCCTCGACCCCGCCACCTTCCCCCGCGATGAAGCGCAAATCGCCACGGAAAACCTCATCATCCCCACCTGGCCCGAAACCCTGGCGGCCCTCTCTCCCTTGGGCGTTCCCGGCGAAATCCAGCTCCTCAGCAAGCTCGCAAATCGCACCATGTGACAAGACTTCCACTTGCCAGTTTCATTTCTCCTCTCCCGCCCCTGCAAACCGAAGCGCCGCCGCGTTGACGCAGTAGCGCTTGTCCGTCGCCGTCAGATACCCCTCCCCGAGGAAAATGTGCCCAAGATGACCGCCACAGCCGCTGCACACCACTTCCTGCGGCATCATGTAGCCTGACGTATCCCGCAGCTCGACAGCCGACCCGGCCAGCGTGTCGAAAAATGCCGGCCAACCGGACTCCGAATCAAACCGCTCGGCCGAGCCAAACAGCAACGCTCCGCAGCCCGCGCAATGATAGACTCCAGCTCCATCCTTCTTGAATGCCGCATAGGCCGCGCCAAACGACTCCTCCGTCCCGCCCTCGCGCAGGACACGGTATTGCTCCGCGCTTAACCGGCTGCGCCACTCGTCGCTCACTCGGGCCGCATCCTCCCCCTTGGCCTCAACCCTCGCAGCTTCCCGCTCACATCCAGGCGCTCCAACCATCGCCCAACCCGCCGCAAGTAAGAACAACTTTGGTCGCAACAACATCACCCAACTAAATAGGCCAGCCCCGCATGGACTTCAAGCCAACGACTCTCCCCACCATTTGCTAGGTGGGCCGCAGGCCACCTTGGACTGCTGCAGCCTGCTGCGGCATGCCTGGCGGTGCGCTCCGCCCCGCTCAACCGCGCTCGTCTAATTCCTTCTCCAGCGCAGCATGCGGTGGGAACCTCAAATGGGCCGACGGATCCGCGACCCACCAGCAAGCTGACGCTGGCCTGCGGCTCACATGAGAGGCACCCCTACCCGCGATCCGTCCGCGAAAGCCAACCTAACAGACCGGGCCGCCGCCCAAGCGTGAAAGGAATTGTTGGCTTGGCAGTAGAGGAAACTCACCCAATAGTTCCCTATTCATGAAATCCAATCAATCAAACTGGACCCGTCGGACCTTCCTGAAATCCGGATCCGCGGTTGCCGCGCTGGCCACTGCCGGGCTGCCCCAACAACTGCTAGGAGCGGCTCCGGAGGTCAAGGGCCAACTCATTCTGCTGGATGCGGCCGGGCTGGCGGACGGCCCGCTAACGGAGTGGAAAAACGCCGGCACGCTTGCCGGCGGATTTTCAGCCCCGGAGGGCAAGGTACCCAAGGTTGAAACCGTCGAGGGGCGCAAGGCGGTGGTGTATGATGGCCGCAGCACGCTGCAATCGAGTTTCGTGCTCCCTGAGCAACTTGCCGGGTCGAAGCCATTTACCGTGATGCTGTGGTTTTTCACGCCGCGCACCAGCCACCACGCGGTGATGTTCAGTCTCGGCGCGCGGCCGCAGGTTTGCGGAGAGTTCAATAACAACTACGGCGGGCCAGGTAGCGCCGCCGCATTCAATGGCTTCGGCTCGGCCGCCCTTGGCCACGCCAACGGCCAGCCCGCCAATGGCGCTTGGCATCATGTCGCCTATTGCTACGCGGGTGGCGAGGATGGACTTTTCCAGCTCTATCTGAACGGCGAGTTGTCTAACCAGAAGAAGGTGACCCTGCGCAGCGTCGCCGGCCAACCGTTGTTCCTTGGCAGCGGCTTTGACACGAACAACAAAGCACTATTCCACCCGTTTGCCGGAGCAATTGCCGGGCTGCAGGTGTTGGATCGGCCGCTGGCCGCGCGCGAGGTACGCAATTCCATTGGCATGTTCAGCGCCTATGGGGCCTCACCCGCGGACGGAGCGACCATTCAGGGCAGCGAGGTGACCCTGCGCTGGTCGCTCGGTCGCGAGGGCGCCAAACCCGCCCTCTTCCTCGCCTCCAGCGAGGCGGCGATGGCCGCCGCCAAGGCGCTTCCGGTTGATAAAATCCGCATCGATGCCGCCACGGGCACCTGCGAGTTCGGGCCGATGACCATCGCCATCGGCGACCGGTTCTGCTGGCGGGTTGATCAAGCCACCGCCGACCAGAAGGATCCTGGATCGCTCTGGCAGTTCCAGGTCAGCACCGGCCCGGCAAGCGCCCCCGAGCCCCGCGACCAAATCACCAATGTAAGCAAAATCAACGAGTTGAAGTGGCTTCCCGGACCCCACGCCACCGCCCAGATGGTCTTCTTCGGCGCCAGCGCCGAGGAGGTGGCAAATTCGACCGCCCCGTTGGCACGCTTGGATGCCAAGTCCGGACGCCTTGATTTCAAACAACCTCTGGAACCCGGCAAACACTACTTCTGGCGCGTGGCCACCGCCAACGGCGACCGCCCCGCCGATCCAGGCAAGGTCTGGAGCTTCCGCACCGTCGATACCCCGATAAAGAACGACCTAACATTCATTATCGCCACCGACCAGCACTATGGCCGCGACAACAACGTCGAGATCAACCACGTCGTCGTCACCCAAATCAACAGCCTGGCCGGTACCAAGTACCCGGAAAAATTCGATCCCGGCATCGTGCGCACCCCGCGCGGCGTGATTGCCCCGGGCGACCTGCTCGACAAAGGGTATGACCCGAAAACATCCCAACACAAGTGGGACGAATGGATTGCCGACTACGGTCTGGACGGCACCGATGGCGTCCTCGGATTCCCGGTTTTTGAAGGGATCGGCAACCACGATGGACCACCGCTCAAAAGCATCCCGCGCGCAAAAATCCGCGAGCGCAACAAGGTGCGCAAAGGACTCACCGAAATCTCCGAAAATGGCCTCCACTACTCGTGGGACTGGGAGCACGTCCACATCGTCAACACCAACCTCTTCCCCGGCGATGGCCCGGACGACGTCATGGGCGTCAGCAAGCCCGACCACGACCCGGAAATGTCCCTGGATTTCCTCAAAAAGGACCTCGCCAAACACGTCGCCAAGAGCGGCAAACCCGTCATCGTCATCACCCACTACGGCGTCCTTGGCGGCATGGCCGATTGGTGGACCCCGGAAGCCAAGGAGCGCTTCCACCAAGCAATCGCACCTTACAACGTCATCGGCATCTTCAATGGCCATTCCCACGGCGCCGACTTCATCAACTGGAAGGACATCCTCACCGTCCACTGCGGCACCACCGCACGCCCGGAATATGGCCACGGCGACTTCATGGTCATCCGCGTCACGGAAACCGAAATGAAAATCATCCACCGCAAACACGATGGATGGGGCAACTCCCGCGTCGTGGCCATCAACACCCCCGCGGCATTCAAGGCCTAACATAACCAGTCTGTCATCCGGCGCGGGCTTGGCGGCCCGCGCCGGCTTTTTTTTCAAAGCCTGCTAGATCCCCGCGCGGCTGGATAGCAGGGCAAGTTCCGCCTGCCGCCCGGATAACAGCGGCGCGCTGCCAATGCCGCAGGCAAGCACCACCTCAAACCTCTGGGCTAACGCCTGCGTGATGAGCTCCTCGGCTGTTAGGCAAAGCCGCCCTCCAACCTCGCGGAGTTCGAACTCAATTGGCCCGCACTGGTGGTACGAGCGATAGATGACCTCGGTACAGGCGAGGCGGTGGCTGGTGCGGAAGTCAAAGGTAAAATCGTAGAGCTTCCCCTCGTGAGTCAGCCCGCGGGCAATAGCCTCCTGAATCCGGGGGAGCTCAAGCGGCGGGCGCAGGATCACTATGGCGTCCACCCCAAGAGTCTCCTCCGCCAGCCGCCGACGCACCCCGTCCTTCTTGGCCTCAAGAAAATAGCAGCTTTCCGGATCCTCCGCATCAGCACCCAGAAACAACGCCGCGTGCGGCCAGAATCCCGGCAAAAACAGATTGCTCAGCGCATCGTCGTGGCGGGTGATGAAAATGTCACCCGCGCGGGCGTGCTTGAGAACTGCCAACCGCAGTTCCGCGCTCATCCGCTTTGGCTGCCCCGGCGGCTTGATCCCTGGCTGATTAAGATCGGCAATGATGCTCCCGGAAAATCGGAACAACTCAAACACGCTCTTCTTCCACGCCGAGTGGTTGCGCCGGCGGAACGAAAACCAACGGTAACGCAGACGGTCGCGCAGCAGCAGCTGACCCGAAATCTCAATCCGCGTCTCGCTGTTATCTAGCAGCTCAAGGATCGCCCCGTATTCCGCCACACCCCCGATCACACCAAATTCGCCCCGGTTCTCGCGCCACCAGGTTAGCGCCTCGTAAAGCCGCGCCAGCCGCCGCGGCGCCGTGCCCGACCGGTAGAGCCGCGCAAATGTCTTGGCCGGTATCCCGTAACTCGGCTCCGGCTCGTCGAGCTTCTTGCGCAACAAGCGCGACGGAGCCGCCAGCGCGATGGCCGCCCGCGACCCGTTAGCCAGCATGTCCGCAGCCGCCAAGGTGATCGCCAGCGCCGGAAGCTGCTCGCGCCAACACGCCGGATTGCGCCCGCACACCGGCTCTAGCAATTCAAGCACGCTTGCCAGCGCCTCGCGCGCGGCCAAGTAGTTCGCATACCGGATGCGCAACACCGCGTCCTCGGTTGGCGTAAAATAACCGCGCGCCTCCGCCTCCGCCAGGAAACTCCAATCCTCACTCAGCGGCCGGTGGTTGGCCCCAGCCGAGGCCACCGCCAGCACCGTGCGCGCCGCCGCGAGGAGGGATTCGTCAGGATCTATCACCATGGGGCGGCCTCCGCACTAATCGGCCTTCTTCATGATCGGCGACTCAAAGCCGCCAAGATCGGCGGGCTTCACCCCACGTACAAAGCCTTCGAACTTGAACGTGGTCGGCTGATAGGGACCGACAAAATCAACCCCAAGCTGCGGCGTGATCTTTGCCTCAAGACCCGCTGCCCAAAAAATCGCGTTAATCAAAAGCCGCCGGTAGCCAGCATCAAGAATGTCCTCCGAGGCCCCCTGGGTGCTGTGGAAAACCCGCGCCTCTTTCCCTGCCGCGGACTTGTAACTGCGCGTCCACGCGCTGGGCATCGCCACCTTCCCCTCCGCCGGCGCCGAGCCGGGATCCATCGTCGTGAGCGGCTGACTCGTCGCCAACACCGTGAAATCCTCCGCCGCTATCCCCGTGTAACCCCCCGCGTGGCAAAATGTGACATCCGGTACTCCTGTTAGTATCGGGTGCGCCTTCTGCGCCGGCACCAGCTCAATGCGCGTGCCTTGTTTGTGGTTTCTCCCGTAGTGGCCGACCCAGGTGTTGCCCAACACCTGGTGCCCGAACCCGTTCTCGTACTCCGGCCCCTTCCAATCAAACGAGTACCGTGCGTTCGCATCCCCCTTGGCTATCTTGAAGGCGTGCGACGAGGTGCGCAGCCCCACCACAGGTCCTCCGCGGCCAAGGTAGTCGGTTAGCTGCGCCATGTCCTCCGCCGAGGGACTGAGGAAGCGCGCAAAAATGACTAACAAGTCCGCCTCCTTCAGCGCCTCCATCCCCGGCAGCTTCGAGGATCCCGGCTCGATGTTCCCCTGCTCGTCCACGCCGAAAATCACCGTGCACTTGAAACCGTGCGTCTTGGCCAAAATCCGCGCCAGCGCCGGACAGGTCTCCTCACTCCGGTACTCGTGGTCCGAAGCAATGAAGACGATGTGCTTCCCCTCCCCCGGCCCCTTCCCTCCGGGATACACCACCTGCGCCCCGGCTAACGGAACCGCAACAATCGCCACCAACAACCCTAGCAGAAGAGAGAGCCTCATAAGACCCAACATCAAAGAGACATGTTGGCCCCGCGGCAATGCCAATTCCCGCGCCCGTCCCGCGCTGCCGCGGAGGGATCGTCCAACAAGCGGACGGCGCGCTTTCCCGCCATCAAGCTGGACAACTTACCGCGCTAACAAGCTCCAGCAGTCCACGGACCCGGCCTGCGGCCGCGTCACAACTGACCACCAGCCATTCCTTCACTTCCAACGGCTGTGACTCGGCGCGGGGCCGCCATCGCGTCTTTGCTCAGGCCGCCTCGATCTCCCCGCGGTCGATGTTCTCGCGGAGGTTTTCCACGATGAACTCCTGGCGCTCGGGGGTGTTCTTACCCATGTAGAAGGCCAGCATCTCCTTGAGGCCGCGGCCCTCCTCCATGGTCACCGGCTCAAGGCGCATGTCCGCCCCGATCATGAACTTGAACTCGTCGGGCGAAATCTCGCCCAGCCCCTTGAAGCGGGTGATCTCGGGATTTTTCCCCAGCGCGGCCAGCGCGGCGTGCCGCTCATCGTCACTATAACAATAGCGCGTCTCCTTCTTGTTGCGCACCCGGAAGAGCGGCGTTTGGAGAATAAACAGGTGCCCGTCGCGAATGAGCTCGGGGAAAAACTGCAGGAAAAACGTCAGCAACAGCAGGCGGATGTGCATGCCGTCAACATCCGCATCGGTGGCAATGATCACCTTGTTGTAGCGCAGCCCTTCGATGCCTTCCTCAATGTTCAACGCCGCCTGGAGCAGCGCGAACTCCTCGTTCTCATACACGATCTTCTTGCCCAAGCCATACGTGTTGAGCGGCTTGCCGCGCAGCGAAAAGACCGCCTGGGTTTCCACGTCGCGGCTCTTGGTGATCGACCCGGACGCCGAGTCACCCTCCGTAATGAACAGGACCGATTCCGGACCCCGCTTGTGCTTGCTGTCGAAGTGCGCTCGGCAATCGCGCAGCTTCTTGTTGTGGACCTTCGCCTGGCGGGCGCGGTCGCGGGCGATCTTTTGGATCCCCTTCATGTCCTTGCGCTCGCGCTCGGCGCTCAAAATCCGCTTCTGAATCGCCTCCGCGGTCTTCGGATTCTTGTGCAAATAATTGTCCAGATGCTCCTTGAGGAAGTTCGCCACAAACGTCCGGATCGTCTCGCCGCTCGGCGAAATGTTGGTGCTGCCCAGCTTCGTCTTCGTCTGGCTCTCAAACACCGGCTCCTCCACTCGGATGGATATCGCCGCCTCGATCCCGGCACGGATGTCCGCAGGATCGTACTGCTTTTTGTAAAAGTCCCGCAGCACCTTCACTATCCCCTCCCGGAACGCCATCAGGTGCGTCCCGCCCTGCCGCGTGTGAGTCCCGTTGACAAACGCGTAATACTCCTCCGCCGGACTCGTCACGTGCGTGAAGGCAATATCCAGGTCCCGCCCACTCAAGGTCACCGGCGGATACAACGGCTCCTCGGTCATCTCCTCCTGCAACAAATCTAGCAGGCCGTCCTTCGACCGGTAGCGCTTGCCGTTGAAAATGATAGAAAAACCCGGATTCAGATAGGCATAGTACCGGCACATCTTCTCCACGATCCCCGCCCGGAACCGCGTCTTGGGCGGAAACAACTCGTGGTCGACCTCAAAGGCCAGCCTCGTCCCGTTAGGCGCGTCCTCCCGCCTCGGCACCTTCATCTCGTCAACCACCAGCCCGCGCGAAAACTCGATCGCCTTGGTTTCCCCGTCCCGGTACGCCTGAATCTCGAAGAATCCCGACAGCGCGTTGACCGCCTTGATCCCCACCCCGTTAAGCCCCACCGACTTCTTGAACGCCTCGCTGTCGTACTTCGCACCCGTGTTGATCTTCGCCGCGCAGTCCATCAGCTTCCCCAGCGGAATCCCACGCCCGTAATCTCGCACCTCCACGCGCCCCTCCTCGTCAATGTCCACCCGCATCTCCTTGCCGTGCCCCATGATGTGCTCGTCAACCGAGTTGTCGATGACCTCCTTGAGTAACAAATAGATCCCGTCGTCCGGCGCTGACCCGTCGCCTAACTTGCCGATGTACATCCCCGGGCGCAGCCGGATGTGCTCCCGCCAGTCGAGGCTCTTGATGTCGTCTTCCGTGTAACTCATTGGTAAATTCCTGGTTGTCCATTCCTGCCTGTCCCCCGCACCGCTCACGCCTACCCGTCTCCAGCGTCTGGCCGTTAGCCTACTCGTCTCCCGGCTTGGCGAGAACCTTCATTGCCCCGGACCAGCGCTCGCGAAATCCCGCGTCCTCAATCCGGCTCGCCGCTATCCCCGCCTTCCCCTTGTCCCCCGCCAGCCACATGTACGCAATGGCCGACTCGTGCCGCCGCACCTTCTCCACCTCGCTCGTCTCCGCGCGCAGGAGCACACTGTGCAGCGTTGTTAGACTTTCCGCCGTCAGTTGCACCCATGGGATGGCGATCTGGTCGCCGCCGTCAACAAAGCGTACGCTGCCGGGTTCAGCTCCAACGGTGCCGGGAAACTTGCGCCCGTCCTGGGTGTTCATGGGCACCTCAAGCACCTTGTCGGCGCAGCCTTTCTCGAGGGACTGGAGGAAATCCCCGGCTGCCTGGGTGACGTAGATCCATGCCTTCTGTTCGGCGGCCTCTTCAGCTTTGAGCTTGGCACCCTTGAGCGCTTCAAGCGCGTCGCCAAACTTGCCAGTCTTCACCAGCGGTTGGACCTGTTCGACGACCGCAGAAAATTCCAACTCCTCCTCCTCCTCCCAAGCATCCGGCACTTCATTCCCCTCGGCCGCCCGCTCCAACACTCGTGCGTGCTGTTCGGCGGCACGCTGCCAAGCTTTCACATTGAAGCGCGCACGCCCCTTGGTTTCAAGCGCCCCTAACAGGGAGCTCCAACCGTCTGCTAGCTTCTTGCACGCCTCGGGAGTCTCCGGCAGGGCCGCGGGTGCCGCGGCGCTGAGCTTGGCGTGGTCTGCTAGATACTTGCGGGCAAACCCCTGATAGCTGCCAAGCCACTGGTCATCCTCCCCCAGGCGGGTGTCGGCGAAGCGCTGGAAGGAATCCGCCGCTTGATCGAGTGCTCCCTGCTCCCAATTTTTCAGGCCGCAGGCAAACAGCCCCATCAAGGCCGCGGGGCTCGAGCCACTCGGCTGTTTGGAGGCCGCAATGACCGGCACCTGCAACACGTTGCGCGCGGTGCTCGTAAAAGTTTCCGCCACATCGGGCGGCGCGCTGAGCGCCTTGAGATGCTGCAGCAAGGCTCCCGCGCGCTGCCTCGCCTTGCCCGCATCGCCCTCAAGAAACGCGGCAACCATTGCCTCAAAGCCAGCCCATGAACCGGTCGGCTCGATGACTCCTGGCTTGGCCATCAGGGCGCTGAAGAGCTTGCCTGCCTCCTCGAATTCTCCCTTCCCCATTGCCTTACCGGCCGCGCCATAAAGTTCGGCCACCATGGTCGCGCTGACCCGGGAAGAATTGTTGGGTTCCGCCGGCACTACCGCGACTGGCTGGTTGACCACCAGCGGGGCCGGATCGGTGCCCGCGGAGCCGCCCAATGCCCACACCAGCAATCCAATCAGTGCCGCCACACCGGCTATTCCCGCAATCCAAACCGCCATCCGGCCTCCTTCGTTGCGCCGCTTGATGCGCGCCACGCTATGGATCGGCGGGCTGCCGTCGCCCCGGTTAAGCGCCCCGTTGAGCGCCGCAATCAGCTCATCATAAGAGGAAAAACGATCCGCCGGAGCGTACGCCATCGAGCGATCCACCACCGCGCAGGTCTCCGCTGACAACCACGGCGCCACCTCCGTGATCCGCGGAATGTGCCGCTTCGCTTCACGCAGCACCGCGCTCGACATCGAGTCTTCCGCGCACGACGGCCTGCCCGCCAGCGCATGGTAAAGCGTGGCGCCAAGCGCATAGATATCGGCACGGAAATCTTCTGCGGCCCCATCAATGGTCTCGGGCGGCACATAGTAGGGCGTGGCCCAGATTTCATCCGCAGTCGCCGTGCCACCCTTGGTCACGAGCGCCAAGCCGAAGTCCACGATCTTCGCATGCCCCTCAGCATCAAAGAGAATATTGCCCGGCTTGATGTCCCGGTGGATCAGCCCGCGGGCATGCGCCGCGCGCAACCCTTCAGCGATCTCAATGGCAAAAGGCAGCACATCAGCCTCCGGGATGGCACCCTGCTCATGGATCTTCTGCTCAAGATGGCCGCCACCCACCAGCTCCATGGCAATATAGAACCGGTCAAACGAATGACCCGTCGTGAAAACCCGCACCACATGCGGATGGCTGATCGACGCCGTGATCCGCGCCTCCTCCTCAAACTGCGCAATGCGCTTCTCACTGCGCGATTGGTCCTGGTTTAAGATCTTAAGCGCCAACTCGCGCTGCAGCGTGTTGTCGTGCGCCACAAACACCAGGCTCATCCCGCCTATCCCCTGCCGCCGCACCAGCGTGTACGGGCCAAAATCCCGCTTCACCCGCGTCTGGCTGCCACAGCCGCTGCATTCCACGTTGGTGAATGGCGCAACTTCCGTCACGTCCATCGCACTCCCGCAGGAATCGCAATTTGCTATGTCAGCGGCTTCGGCTTCGGCCATGGCGTGAAGACTATGCTACGACCAATTCAACGGGAAACTTCAATCTTCTTCAATTTACGAAAGAATCCACCACCGTTGACAAACCACCGAGGCCCCTCAAACCTCCCCGCTTGCAACTCCGCGTCGACGATCCACAGGGCGACCGCCTCGACAGCTTCCTGGCACGGGAGCTCCCCGAGCTGTCCCGTTCACGCATCCAGACCCTCATCAAGGACGGCCATATCCTCCTCAACGGCAACAAGCCGAAGCCGCGTCAGGCCGTCGCCCGCGGCGACCTCATCCGCATCGACATCCCCGAACCGACCCTCGCCGTCGCCGCCCCACAGGACATCCCGCTAAGCGTGCTTTTTGAAGACGATGACCTCATCGTCGTCGACAAGGCCCACGGCATGGTCGTCCACCCCGCCGCCGGCAATCCCGATGGCACCCTCGTCAACGCCCTCCTCCACCACTGCCACGGCCGCCTCGCCGGCATCGGCGGCATCGAGAGACCAGGCATCGTCCACCGCCTCGACAAGGATACCTCCGGCTGCCTCGTCGCCGCCAAAACCGACCTCGCCCACCAGTTGCTCGTCGCACAGTTCGCCGACAGGTCGACGGAAAAACGCTATCTAGCAGTCACCCAGGCCGCGCCCGCCAAACTAACCGACACAATCTTCACCCACATCGGCCGCCACCCGGTTAACCGCCAAAAAATGGCCGTGGTCAATCCACCCGGCGGAAAACCAGCCATCACCGACTACGAGGTGCTGGCAACCGACCCGTCTAACGACTCCACCCTGGTCCTCTGCCACCTCCACACCGGGCGCACCCACCAGATCCGCGTCCACCTCGCCCACATCGCCACACCGTTGTTGGGCGACCCGATCTACGCCAAGCCCGCCCGCCAAAAGGTCCAGCCCGGCCGCCTCATGCTCCACGCGTGGCAGTTGGGCCTGACCCACCCGCGCACCGGCGCGCGCCTCGCCTTTCAGGCGCCCATCCCGCCCGAGTTCTCTCCCTGGCTGGCCCTAGCAAACTCTAACCCCCAAACCACATGAACATCGTCTTCCTAGACGCCTCCACCCTCCACCACGGCGACCTCGACCTCTCACCCCTTGAAGAGCTTGGCTCCCTCACCTGCCACGCCACCACCGACCCGGCCCAAACCCTCGAGCGCTGCCGGACCGCGGAAATCATCATCACCAACAAGGTCGTCATTTCCCGCGCGCTTCTCGATGCCTGCCCGGACCTGCGCCTCATCGTCGTCGCCGCCACCGGAACCAACTGCGTCGACCTTGACGCCGCCCGCGAACGCGGCCTCCCCATCTGCAATGTTTCCGGTTACTCGACCGCCTCGGTTGCCCAACACGCCATTGGCATGCTCATCAACCTCGCGTCTAACATCCACCGCTTCGACCGGGATGTCCGCAAAGCCTGGCCCGAGTCACCCATCTTCACCCGCCTCGACTATCCGGTCGTTGAACTGGCTGGCAAGGTGCTAGGAATTGTTGGTTACGGCGCGATCGGCCAGGCCGTCGGACGCGTGGCCACCGCTCTGGACATGGAAATTGTCGCCCTTGCCCGCCCCGGCCAAGCGAGCACCAGCGGCGGGCCAATCCCGCGCCTAACCACCGGCGAGTTCTTCCGCCACGCCGACGCGGTCACCCTGCACTGCCCGCTCACACCCCAGACCCAGCAATTCATCAACGGCGAAATCCTCACCCTGATGAAACAGAGCGCCTTCCTCATCAACACCGGCCGCGGCGCCCTCATCGACGAGCCCGCACTGGCCGAGGCCCTGCGCTGCGGCGACATCGCCGGCGCCGCCCTGGACGTCCTCTCCACCGAGCCGCCCGCCGCCTCCAATCCATTGTTAGCCGAGGACATCCCCAACCTGTTAATCACCCCGCACAACGCCTGGACATCCCTCGAAGCCCGCCACCGCCTCCTCGCCGGCATCCGCTCCAACATCCTCGCCTTCCTCTCCGGACACCCCTCCAACCGCGTCACCTAACTCTCCCAGACCTTCGGCCTTCGACTTTCAGACCTTTGACTTCCCCATGGACGACGCCACCGAAAACCTCATCAACGGCCTGCGCCCCGCCGTCGAGGAACAAATCAACTCCCCCGACACCCCCTACGTCGGCACAACCCTGGCCCGCCTGTTAGGCACCGGCGAGGACCCCGCCGAGGCCCGTCTCCTCATCGCCTTCTGCCTCGCCGATGAGGCCAACCGCATGATGATCGACCGCCGCGCCTTTGACCCCAAGCGCTACCAGACGCTCCTCAACGCCCTGCCCGAACTCCCGGCCTAGCAGCTTGCAGCGGTCCGGCAGCGCCTTCCGGCCTATTCCTCCGCCGCCTCAACCGCCGGCAACTCAAGCGGAAGGCTCACCTCGCTGGGCTTCGCGCTCTTGGTGATACCCATGTGGATTCGCGCTCCCGGCTCGAGGTTATTTTTTGCCGTGTGCCACACCAGGGTGCGGGAGAAACTCGCTCTGCCCGAGATTTCCATCGCACTCTGAACCCTCAACGGCCAGCCGCTTGATTCCTCAGCATCACCGGGAAAAAACACCACCCTCCACTTAGCCCCCTCCCCATAGTCGGGCACCAACGCCTGATAGTCAGCCGCACTGAGCTCGCACTCATAGCTGATCTTTATCCCGCTCTCCAGGCCCACCCCGCGTGACTCGGCCGGACCCATCTCCACGGTTGGCACCGCGCTACCACCTAACTGCGCGGAGCCAGGCAACAACTTGAAATCAACACCATTGCCGCTTGCTGTGACCACCCCCCTCGGCAATCATGAAGCAATCCCCGGCCGCCACTGGACACGTGTCGTTACGCTCAACCCTCAAGCGCACCTCCGCTGATTTCGAGCCGCCCGGGAGCGAAAAGCCAACGCCACGACCCCTCTTGGCCCATCGCTCAACCAACGGAACCCGATTGCCCGACTCGTCCGAAGCATCCACAAGCACCGGATGCAAATTCGCCACCGATCCGGGCGGCCCGATGGTCAGCGGTGACTTGTAAGCCATCTCGAGCGTCGTAATCGGATGCGCGTCAATTCCCGCCCTCCGCTGAGCCTAAACCATCTCCGCCTCGAAGTCGGCCCCCACCGTCCTCTCCGGCACCCGGACCAAGGGCTGCGGCGCACCCTGATAGGCCGGGTTTCTCACCTGAAAGGCCACCTCCTCGCCATCCTCCCGGATCGCACGGAACTCCAACACCCGTTGATCCCTTTGCCACGCAAACAACATCACCCCGTAGCGCCCATCCAAGTTTCTGCTCAGCAGCACCGGCCCGTCCAGATTCACCCAACCGCTGACCGGATCCTTGTGCTGCACTAACAACTTCAACCCAGCCCCTCGCAGCGCCGAGCTGTGCTCCTCCGCATTCGATCCCACCCGCCCCAAGTGCAACCTATCGCCCCCTCCCCGCCGACCCTCAACCTCATCAAACGCAAGCCACATGGGAATCTCAACGGCCTTGCCATCCGCGTCTAGCAGCCGCAGCGGCACAAACAACGGCTCAAACCCATCCACCGCGTAGCGGCAGAAAACCAAATGCCCATCCTCCGACTTCTCCTCTGACTTCGCCGTGTAGTAGCTTCCCGCGTAGGTACTGCTGAGCCCGGTCGAGAGATGGCTTGAAATGCTCAACTCCCCTAACATCCCCAGCCGCTCCTTGACCGGCCCCGCAGGGGTCCAGGACCGGGAAGCAACCAACTCGCCCACGCTCGGCTCGTAGATCTCCAAGCTCCCCCCATCCGCAAACCCAAGCACCTGCCGTGGCGCCGGCCAGTCGCCCACCACGGACTCCACGG